>OCZT010005204.1_pt1 | contig 13034 bp, 16 predicted proteins | sample 1539031 | NCBI WGS metagenome assembly OCZT01 (sample SAMEA3539308, study PRJEB22396) | soil metagenome | biome: tundra; feature: field; material: soil | place: USA | collected 2010-05 | depth 0.15 m | reverse complement strand
ACGAACCGGCGGAGTCCGACATTGCCGCTCACGTGCGGACCGCCTGCGGCAACGCCACCCGGACGCCGCGGCTATCGGTGAGCAGCGGCAGCGGGTCGAGATGCACGGCCGGATCGTCGAGGCATTTGCCTGCCAGCCGCACGTTGTAGCGCGCGGCGCAGCCTGGGCAGGTCAGCTGCTCACGCTCCAGCGCTCCGTCGGCGAGCGAGGAGCCGCATGCGCCACAGGCGTCGCGGTACGCGTACAGCGTTCCGCGGACCGAGCAGACCAGCACGGAGGTGCCGTCGGCCATCGCGGTGACCGGCCGGGAACTCGGCGGCCCGATGTTCGGAAGGGTGACCCAGCCAACCTCGCTACCCGCGTCGGTCCCCCCACTCCCCTCCGTGGGGGCGGGCCCACTGCCAGGTCCGGTCCCCTCCGTCGGCGGGCGGATGCCGATTTGCAGCAGCTTGGGACCAGCAGGCGCCGGCTCGGTCATGCCCTCCACCAGGACCTGCGTCACCTCGGGCGCGGCTGCTTCGACCGCGCCCTGGATCGCCAGCTGGACGGTGACCGTGGAGGACGGGCAGCCGTTGCAGCTGCCCTCCAGCCGCAGCTTCGCCACGCCATCGAATACGCCGAGGTACTCCACCCCGCCCGCGTGCGACCCCAGGTAGGGCCGGACCTCGTCGAGTGCGCGCTGGATCCGCGCGTCGACGTCCAGCGGGTGAAGCCCGTGCAGCAGCATGAGGCTCTCGACCAGCGGGTCCTCGGCGAGCTTGGCCAGTGTCGCCAGGCCCGCATCGCCCTGCTCACCGAGCAGGGTCACGATGTGCGTGAGGCCGTCACCGTACAGGCCGACCAGTAGCCCGACTAGTTCATCCGCGGCTGCGGCAGCCTTCCCGCCTGCGCTGGTCTGTAGCGCGGCGAGTAGTTCCTCCACCCGTGTCCCGACTTCCTGAACGCCGGTCATCCGTTTCGCCTCCGTCTGCCAGCGGCCATCGCAGCCCGCCCGGCGCCAGCTGGCGGGCGGGGTGGACCTGGATCGATCCGGGTCCCCGCAGGGACCCGGACCCCTCCAGTGTGATCAGGTCGCCAGCACAACCGACATCGGCGTATGCACCTTGTTCAGCACCTTGCCGTTGCCAAGGGACATGTGCACGCCGCAGGGCAGGCACGGGTCGAAGCTCCGTACCGCCCGCATGATGTCGATGCCCTTGAACTTGTCCGGCGGATTCTCCTCGAAGATCGGCGTGTTCTGCACGGCGTCCTCGTAGGGTCCCGGCGTCCCGAAGCTGTCCCGCACGCTGGCGTTCCACGGGGTCGGCGGGTACGGATGGTAGTTCGCGATCTTCCCGCCGCGAATCACCATGTGGTGGGAGAGCACGCCGCGGACGGCCTCGGTGAAGCCGACGCTGAACGCCTCGTCCGGCACGTTGAACGGCTCCCAGGTCTTCGTGCGCCCGGCCCTGATCTCGGCAAGGGCCTTCTCCACGAAGTACAGCGCCGCAGCGGCGGCGTACGCCTGGAAGTAGGTCCGCGCCCGGTCGCGCTCGATGGCGTTGGACAGCGGGCGGCCGTTCTTGTCGTACGGGACCTTCCACTCGAAGCTGACCGCGGGCTTGCTCATCGTGCGGGGCAAGTTGATCTGGACGCTGTGACCGGTGGACTTGACGTAGCCGATGTCCACCAGGCCGCCCTGCGCGGTCGCCCAGAGCCGGGCGATCGGCCCGCCGCCGGTGTCGGCCGCCAGGTGGTCCTTGCCGTCGAACCAGCGCGGCGACATGACCCAGCTGTACTTGTCCTCGAAGTTCCGCTTGCCGGGCCGCGGGATCGTGTGCTGGTTCCAGGGGTGCCGCCGGTCCACCGGGTTGCCCAGGGCGTCCCGGGTGACGAACATCTCCTGGTCTTCCCAGTCCTCGTAGAACGAGCTGCCGAGCAGGATCCGGATGCCGAGGTTGATCTCGACAAGGTCGTTGGTGAGCAGCTGCCCGTCCCTGATGACGCCGGGGCTGACGAACATCTTCCTGCCCCAGTTGGTCATGTTCTCGTACTTGAAGTCGCAGTGCTCCGGGTCATTCAGGCTGCCCCAGCAGACCATGTCGGCGCGGCGCCTGCCGACTTCCTCGTAGCCGGGCAGCGCCTCGTAGAAGAAGTCGAAGAGGTCGTCGTGCATCGGCACGACGCGCTTCATGAACTCGACGTAGCGCATCAGCCGGGTGAGGTAGTCGGTGAAGAGCTGGATGGTGGCCGTCGTCCCCACGCCGCCCGGGTAGAGCGTGGAGGGGTGCACGTGCCGCCCCTCCATCAGGCAGAACATCTCCCGCGTGGACCGGCTGACCTGCAGCGCCTCGCGGTAGAACTCGCCTTCCAGCGGATTCAGCGAGCGCATGATGTCGCCGATGTAGCGGTAGCCGTGCTCGGCGGCGTGCGGGCACTCGGTGCGGTTCGCCAGCTCGAGCACGCCCGGGTTGGTCTCGCCGACCATCCTCGCGCAGAAGTCGACCCCGACCAGGTTCTCCTGGAAGATGTTGTGGTCGAACATGTACTCGGCGGCCTCGCCCAGGTTGATGATCCACTCAGCCAGATGCGGCGGCCGCACCCCGTACGCCATGTTCTGCGCATAGACCGAGCAGGTGGCGTGGTTATCACCGCAGATACCGCAGATGCGGCTGGTGATGAAGTGCGCGTCCCGCGGGTCCTTGCCCTTCATGAAGATGCTGTAGCCGCGGAAGATCGATGATGTGCTATGGCACTCGACGACCTTCTTCTGCTTGAAGTCGATCTTGGTATAGATGCCCAGGCTGCCCACGATCCTCGTGATCGGGTCCCAGTTCATCTCCACTACGCCGGAGTCATCGACCGTCGTCATCGTTCATTCCTCTCCCTGTTCCTGGGCGTGGCAGCTTCGCGAAAAGCCGTCGCCGGCCGATGTCACCAGGTCTTCTTATAGCCCGTCAGCAGTTCGTTGCCCTTCACGCGCCACTTGGGCTCGTCGTCAAGGGTCTTGGCGGTGAAGCCGCGGAGCGTCCTGATAACCGTTCCGTAAAGGCTGCTCGCCGTGGTGGAAACCTTGGACCCCGGCGGCTCGTCCATGAACGGCATGAACTTGTCCGGGAAGCCAGGCATCGTGCAGGCGATGCAGATCCCGCCCACGTTCGGGCAGCCGCCGACGCCGTTGATCCAGCCGCGCTTGGGCACGTTGCACTTGACCACGGGCCCCCAGCAGCCGAGCTTGACCAGGCACTTGGGAGAGCCGTACTCCGTGGCGAAGTCACCCTGCTCGTAGTAGCCCGCCCGGTCGCATCCCTCGTGCACGGTGGCCCCGAACAGCCAGGTCGGCCGCAGCGCCTCATCCAGCGGGATCATCGGCGCCTGTCCGGCAACCTGGTAGAGCAGGTACAGGATGGTCTCCGAGAGGTTGTCCGGGTGAGTCGGGCAACCGGGGACGCAGACGATGGGCAGGCCCGCCTTCGACCGCCAGTCCCAGCCGAGATAGTCAGGGACGCCCATCGCGCCGGTCGGGTTCCCGGCCATCGCGTGGATGCCGCCGTAGGTGGCGCAGGTCCCGGCGGCCAGGATCGCGGTCGCCTTGGGCGCGAGCCGGTCCAGCCACTCGCTGGTCGTCATCGGCTGGCCGGTCGCGGGATTGTTGCCGAAGCCGCACCAGTAGCCTTCCTCCTTGATCGCCTCGTTCGGGATCGATCCCTCGACCACGAGCACGAAGGGATCGAGCTCACCCCGGTCGGCCTTGTGCCACCACTCGATGAAGTTGTCGGCGCCCTGCTCGGGGCCGCACTCGAAGTCGATCAGCGGCCAGTGCACGGCGACCTTGGGCAGCCCTGGCAGGGCACCCAGCACGATCTCCTCGATACTGGGCTGGGTGGCCGCGGTCAAGGCAACTGAGTCCCCGTCGCAGCCCAGCCCCCCGTTCATCCAGAGGATGTGGACCACGGGCTCCTCAGCTTCAGCCTGCGATGTTTCGGTTGTCTGTGTGTCAGTGGCCATGACGAGGCCACCTCCTCGCTTCTGGATCGGCTGGATACCAGGTACTGCCGGCCTGCAAGCGGCAGAGCGCCGAGCTGACGGCCCAGGCGCCGCGCCGCGAAAACTGGACGGCGGCCAGGCAGCGCTTGCTGCCCGATGACCCCCCGGCCTCAGCTGGTCCCGCGACTGCTGCAGAAAAGATGGGCACGTACCTCGCCTTTGGTGATGCGCAGACGACGTCATGTTAGACCTGCGACGGTCCGGCTACAAGAGACAACAGAGAGTTTGCAGGACACAACTGTCTGATCTGCGGCTTCTTTGCGACGCTAGTGACGGATCCGGCGACGCATGTGTCTGTAACGCCAGGACCGTCATGACCTAGGGCCAACGAGTTCTTACCCGTTGAGGGTTCCTGATTCTTCCTGATTGGACGTACCCTGGCATGTGCCCCAGCCGCACTGCGCTGGGGCTTGCCTGAGGGAGAGATCCGGTGGCTGAACCCTTGTACGGTCCCGAGGGGGGCTCGATCGAGGTTGTGCCAGTCGTCGTTCTTTCCCAGATTTTCCCCGCGCGCCCGTCTTCGATTCCCGATATCAGGGACTTCGTCCGGCGTTGCCTGGCCGAGTCGCCGCTGACCGAGGAAGGCACCCGCGAGGTCGGCGAGACGGTTTTCCGCGCCCTGCTCGATGCTGCCGGGCCCACCGGGTGCATCCAGGTGGCGTTCCGCATCTTCCCTGACCACGTCGAGGTCGACGTGCTCCATTCGGAGATGCCGATCGCCGCGCCCTTCCTCCAGCAGGCCCCGCCGGTCCAGGCCGGACCGGCCCGGCCTGCCATCTCCCCGGCACCCGGAGCCGTCGGCGCCGACGCGGCTCAGGCTGCGGTCCGGCCGGCCGGATCCGCCCCGGAGGCGGTGCAGCTCGGCGGGCCAGGCCATCCGGCGACCTTCGCGGAGTGGATGTCGAGCGCGCTGCGCCGGGAGGGCCTGACCCAGGAAGCCGCCGCGCGGCAACTCGGCGTGTCGGTGAAGACCGTCAGTCGCTGGGTAGGCGGCGCGACCGAGCCGCGGATGCGGGACTTGCGGCGGATCCAGGAAGTGTTCGGCGAGGTCCCGCTTCCCTAGCCGGAGGTCCGCACGTGTCGCCTTTGCCGCCTGGGTCGGTAAATAGTCAAGCCTGTCTGGCCAGACCACTGGACGCCCCCCCACATGTGTCCTACGGTTCTGCCATGGCAGTTCAAGCGGGGCGCCACCAACTCAGCACGGACCGTAGCCGGATCATCCTACGAACATCGCGTGACGGAATGGCTGCCCAGGCTGGTCATGACCTGACGATCGAGGCATCCCGCTGGTCCGGCGAGCTGTCGATCGGCGCTGACGCCGCGGCGTCAGCGCTTGAGGTACGCATCGACATGGGTGCCCTGATCGTGCGCGAGGGGACCGGCGGCATCAAGCCGCTCACCGACCGGGACCGGCGCGATATCAGCGGGACGGCGCGCAAGCTCCTGGCAACCGACCGCAACCCGGAGGCCGTCTTCACCGCGACCGCGTTCGAGCCGGACGGCAACGGAGGCGGCACGGTCAGCGGGACGTTCACGCTCACCGGCGTCGCGCGCCCGGTCAGGCTCAGCGTCAGCCCGGCCGGCCAGGACCGCTATCGCGTCACCGGCTCGGTACTGCAGTCCGACTACGGGATCAAGCCATACTCCGCCTTCCTCGGGGCGCTGAAGGTACGCGACGCGGTCGGCATCGAGGCCGACATCGACTTGTCGCAGTCCGCGGAGGCGCCGGCATGACATCGCCGGAAGACCTTGCCCCGGCAGCGGCCGCGGCCGCTGCGCCCGCAGGAACGGGCGGCACTGCGGTCACCGCCTTGTTCGAGCGCCGGGCCGCGCCGATGCAGGACTTCGCCGATCAGGCCAGTGCGGTGGCGGCCGCCTGCCACGACATGGCGATCCGCTTCCACCGCGGCGGGAAGCTCGTGATCTTCGGCACTGGCGGGGCCAGCACCGACGCGCAGCATGTGGCCGTCGAGTTCGTCCATCCGGTCATCGTCGGAAAGCGCGCGCTGCCCGCGATCTCGCTGACCTCGGATATCGCGACGATCACCGGGGTGGCCGCGCAGCAGGGCATAACCGAGATCTTCGCCCACCAGATCCGCTTCCTGGCCGAGCCCGCCGACATCGCGCTCGGCATCTCCGCCGACGGCAACTGCCCCAGCGTCCTGTCCGGGCTGGCCGCCGCCCGTGAACGCGGGCTGCTGACGATCGGGCTGGTGGGCGGCGAGGACGGCGCGATCGCGGCCAGCCCCGCCGTGGATCACCTGCTGGCCGCCAGGTCCGGCGATCCCAGGATCGTCAAGGAGATGCACGTCACCGCGTATCACGTGCTCTGGGAGCTCGTGCACGTGTTCTTTGAGCAGCCCGGCATCCTTGCCCCGGGGGTGGTCGCGTGACCGGCTTAAGGGATGACCGCGCGACGGCCGGGAGCACGCCGGGCCGCCAGCCCGCGATTCCCGGGTGCCACGATGACGTCTGCATCACCTGCGCCGATACCGCAGTGGCCGTCACCGTCGTGCAACTGCTCGAGGATGACATGGCCGTCGTGGACACCGGCACGGGCCAGGAAGAAGTGAGCATCGCCCTGGTCAGCGCAGGAGTCGGCGACACCATCCTGGTGCACGCCAGGGAAGCCATCGCGGTCGTGGGGGGCTGACCGGCATGACGAAACAGGAAAGCGAGGCTGGCCAGGGGACGGTCGAGTCGCTTTACCCGTTCCTGTATGCCAGCACCAGCGATCTGCCTGCCGTGCTCGAGGAGGTGCGCAGGTCCACCGTTGCCAAGGCAGCCGAGATCATGGAGCTGCGCCAGCTGATCTGCGCCCGCGACGGCGCCCGGCTGGCCGAATGCGCGCAGGAATCCGCCCGCCGGTTCGCCGCAGGCGGGCGCCTGCTCCCCTTCGGCAACGGCGGCAGCGCAACGGACGCCCAGCAACTGGCCACGCTTTACCTGAACCCTGGCGGCGGCAGCGCGCCGCTGGCTGCGTACTGCCTGGCTAGTGATCCCGCTGTCCTCACCGCGCTCTGCAATGACATCGGCGTGGACGTGGTCTTCGCCCGGCAGATTGCCGCGTTCGGCCGCAAGGATGACATCGCGGTCGGCCTGTCCACCAGCGGCAACTCAGGAAACCTGCTGCGCGGCTTCGACGAGGCGAGCCGCCGGGGACTGCTGACCATCGGCTTCTCCGGTTACGAGGGCGGCAAGATGGCCGAGCTCGACAGCATCGATTACCTCTTCGTGGCACCGTCATCGTCGGTGCACCGCATCCAGGAGGCGCAGACCACCGTCTACAACATCCTGTGGGAGCTCACGCTCGCCGCCCTGGACGGGCAGCAGGTGATCCGGTGACGAGCCGCATGCTGGTCGCCGGGGTCGGCAATATCTTCCTGGGTGACGACGGATTCGGAGTCGAGGTCGCGCGGCGGCTGGCCACCGAGGATCTCCCCGGATGGGTCAGGCTCGCCGACTACGGGATCAGCGGCCTGCACCTGGCCTATGACCTGGCCAACGGGTACGAGACCACGATCCTCATCGACGCCACCTCCCGCGGCGACGAGCCCGGCACGATCTACGTAATCGAGCTTGAGCACAGCAAGCTGCCCGCGACCGCGGACTCGCCCGTGGGCAGCCAGCTCTTCGACGCGCACGGCATGCAGCCCGACGTGGTCTTCGGCGTACTTGACATGCTCGGCGCCGACGCCGGCAAGGTGCTGCTCGTAGGCTGCGAGCCGGTCAGCGTCGACTACGGAATCGGCCTGTCCCCGGTAGTTACCGCGGCGGTCGGCGAGGCGGTGCGGGTCGTCAAGAACCTGATCGCCTCAGCCGGATCCGACGCCAGTGAGCAGCACCCGGTCAACGACGACCAGCGCCAGGTCAGTGACGGCCAGCGCCCTGGCAACGACGGTTCTCGATGAGCCACGAAGGGGTGGACATATGTGTCTCGGTATACCCGGCGAGGTGATCGAGTTCGTCTCCGGTCAGCCCGACCTGGCCAAGGTTGACGTGAGCGGGGTCCGGCGCGTCATCAACATCGGCCTGCTCGCCGACGATCCGCCCAAGCCCGGTGAGTGGGTGCTCATCCACGTCGGCTTCGCACTGTCGAAGATCGACGAGGACGAGGCAGCCGCCGCGCTGAAATTCCTGGAGGGGATCGGGCAGGCATATGAGGAAGAACTCGCCGCCCTGCAGGAATCGATGATCGAGTAGGAGGGCCTGACATGAAATTCGTCGACGAATTCCGCAACGCCGACAGGGCTCACGCGCTGTCCGCGAAGATCGCCGAGCTGTGCGAGCCGGGACGCCACTACAAGTTCATGGAGGTGTGCGGCGGGCACACCCACACGATCTACAAGCACGGGCTCGAGGACTACCTGCCCGAGTCGGTCGAGCTGGTGCACGGCCCGGGCTGCCCGGTGTGCGTGATCCCGATGGGCCGGGTCGATGACGCCATGCACCTGGCCGCGAATCCGGACGTGATCATGACGTCCTTCGGCGACATGATGCGGGTCCCGGGCAGCAGGGGCTCGTTCTTCGACGCCAGGGCTCAGGGCACCGACATCCGGATGGTGTACTCGCCGCTGGACTCGCTGAAGATCGCCCGGCAGAATCCGGACAAGCGCGTCGTGTTCATGGCGATCGGGTTCGAGACCACCGCCCCGTCCACGGCCATGACAGTGCTGCGCGCGGCTGCCGAGGGACTGGAGAACTTCTCCATCTTCTGCAACCACGTCACGATCGTCCCGGCCATCAAGGCGATACTCGACTCCCCCGACCTGCGGCTCGATGGCTTCATCGGCCCTGGTCACGTGTCCACGGTGATCGGCTGCCGGCCGTACGAATTCATCGCGCGGGACTACGGCAAGCCGGTGGTGGTGGCAGGGTTCGAGCCGCTGGACATCCTGCAGTCCATCTACATGCTGATGCTGCAGCTGTCCGAGCGCCGGTCGATGGTGGAGAACCAGTACACCCGGGTGGTGCCGTGGGACGGCAATGTCGTGGCCCTCAAGGCGATCGGCCAGACCATGGAGCTGCGCCCGTACTTCGAGTGGCGGGGGCTGGGCTTCATCTCGCATTCCGCCCTGCGGATGCGCGCGGATTATTCCCGTTTCGATGCCGAGCTGCTGTTCGACGTGCCCGGCGTGCGGGTCGCCGATCCCAAGGCATGCCAGTGCGGTGAGGTGCTCAAGGGCGTGCTCAAGCCATGGGAATGCAAGGTGTTCGGTACCGCCTGCACGCCGGAGACTCCGATCGGCACCTGCATGGTGTCTCCCGAGGGTGCCTGCGCCGCGTACTACAACTTCGGGCGGCTCAGCCGTCAGCGGGTAAAGGAAGTGAGCAGGTCATGACGGCCAGCCACGCGAGCGAGACCGACAGCCCGAGCGAGACCCATAGCTCCGGCTGGGTCGCCGAGGCCCTTCGCGAGCACGACGAGCTGGCCAGGCAGGGCGAGCTACTGCCCAACCCGCACGACGGGCGCACCAAGGGATCCCCGCAGCCGCTGCCGGGAACGGTCCGCGAGGAGCAGGTGCTCGAGCGCATCGATCGCGCCCGCCGCAGCCGGCCCCGGGTCAAGGAACAGCGGATCACGATGTCCCACGGGGCCGGCGGCAAGGCGACGAGGACGCTGGTCGAGGCAGTCTTCCTGGACGCTTTCCGCAACCCGCTGCTCGAGCCGCTGGAGGACGCGGCCCAGCTGCACTTCAATGGCTCGCGGGTGGCGCTGACCACCGACTCCTACGTTGTCTCGCCGCTGTTCTTCCCCGGCGGGAACATCGGCGACCTGGCCGTCAACGGAACGGTGAACGATCTTTCCGTGTCCGGCGCGGTTCCGCTCTACCTCACGGCTGGCTTCATTCTCGAAGAGGGCTTCGAAGTCGATGACCTGCGCCGGATCGTCGCCTCTATGCACGACGCCGCCGCGGCGGCCGGCGTTCAGGTGGTCACCGGCGACACCAAGGTGGTGGAGAAGGGCAAGGCCGACGGCTGCTATATCAACACCGCCGGGCTGGGCATTGTCGAGCACAACATGACCCTGGGCGTTGCCCAGGCCAGGCCGGGCGACGCGGTACTGGTGTCGGGGCCGATCGGCGATCATGGCATCACGATCATGCTTGCCCGCGGCGAGCTCGACATCGAGGCCGACGTGATCTCGGACACGGCGCCGCTGAACGGGCTCGTCGCCGACCTGCTGGCGGCGACGCCGGGAGTCCGCGCCATGCGCGACGCGACCCGCGGCGGGGTGGCCACCATCCTGAACGAGGTGGCTACCGACGCCGGCGTCTGCGTGGTCGTTAACGAGGACGCCATCCCGGTGCGCCCCGAGGTACGCGGCGCTTCTGAGCTGCTCGGCATCGACCCCATGTACGTGGCCTGCGAAGGCCGCCTCGTCGCCGTCGTGGATGGCGCCGAGGCCGACCGCGCGCTCGCCGCGATGCGCGCGCATCCGCTGGGCGAGCAGGCGGCGATCATCGGGCACGTGGCCGATGACCCCGCTGGAATCGTCCTGCTAAAGACCGCGTTCGGCGGGACCCGCATCGTCGACCTCCTGGTCGGCGACCCGCTGCCGCGGATCTGCTGAGCCGAGGGGGAGCAGTATCGTGCACGAGCTGGCGATTACCGAGGGCGTCGTCGACGCCGTCACCGGCCGACTGCCGGGCAGCAAGATTACCTGCGTGCGGCTGGAAATCGGCGCGCTGTCCGGCGTGGTAGCCGACTCCGTCCGGTTCTGCTTCGACCTGGTCACCGAGGGAACCGACCTGCAGGGCGCCCGCCTGGAGATCACCGAGCCGGCCGGCCGCTGCAAATGCCGGGCGTGCGGCAGCGAGTTCGAGCCGGACGGCCCGATCCTGCTCTGCCCGTGCGGCAGCGCCGACATCTCGGTTCTCAACGGGCAGGACCTCAAGATCACATCGGTCCTGGTGGCCTGACCATGTGCGCGACATGCGGGTGCTCCGGGGGCGCGGTACTGCAGCTGCTCCCGGCTGCTCATGATCACGGCCGCTCAGGCAACCGCGAGCCCGTCAGCTCGCACGAGCACGGCCACGAGCCAGGCCATGACCATGAGCACGGCCACGAGCACGGCCAGGACGATCCCGGCCACATCCACATCCAGGGCCCCGCTGACAATGAGCGGACGGTCATCCTGCAGCAGAAGGTACTGGCCAAGAACGACGAGATAGCCGAGCGCACCCGCAGCTGGCTGCGCGCCCGCGGCGTGCTCGCCGTCAACCTGATGAGCTCGCCCGGTGCGGGAAAGACGACATTGCTGGAACGCACCGCCCGGGAGCTGGCCGGGAAGCTACGCCTGTCGGTCATCGAGGGTGACCAGGAGACCGCGCTGGACGGGCGGCGCATCCAGGCGGCCGGCGCGGCCGTGGTGCAGATTAACACCGGCGCCGGCTGTCACCTGGACGCCGCCATGGTGGTCGAGGGGCTCCGCACCCTCGACCCGCCGAGCGGATCCATCGTCGTGATCGAGAATGTCGGCAACCTGGTCTGCCCGGCCCTGTTCGACCTTGGCGAGGAGGCGAAGGTCGTCATCTCCTCGGTCACCGAGGGAGCCGACAAGCCGGTGAAGTACCCGAACATGTTCCGCCGGGCCGACCTGGTGCTCGTCAACAAGACTGACCTGCTGCCCTACGTGGACTTCGATGTCCGGAGCCACGCGGCGGACCTGCGGAGGGTCAGCCCCACCGCGCTGATGGTGCAGCTGTCGGCGACGACCGGCGAGGGCATTCAGGCGTGGTACGACTGGCTGCGCCGCCGCGCCCCGGCACCGCACGAGTAGGAGCTTCGCCGACCCGCAGTGGACTTTCAGCGACGACCCCCACTTTGACCTCGACATGGCCGCCGCCAGCCTGGTGAAGAGCTACTCGCGCGGGCACGGGACGACCTACCCGGACATGACGTGGGAGCCCAAGGAGGCGTTCAGGGCCGTTGCCGATTTCTATGCCGCCGGTCATATCGACATGCCTTCCGGTTGAGGCTTGCGGGCAGCGTAGTGATCTTCCATCTTGGTGCGCAGGCCGCTAGCAGAGCCCGCGATGAGCACCTGCGCAGGATCCGCTGCCAGCCTGGCGGACCATACCTTTCCGTCGCAGGCAACCGTGTACAGGTCTTCCCAGTGCCAGCGGAGATGCCATAACGATGTCTGTTGTTCCTTGTCCAGCACGTCGGCTTACCTCCCGGTTCGTGAGTATGGACTCACACTAGCCGGCATGTTTGCACACGTCACGGCTTGTTTGACCTCGTGATCACACGGTTAGCCTGACCTTGTGCTGATCGACCCAACAGGGAAGCTGCCGCCATACAAGCAGGTAGCGGATATCGTCACGGCCCGTATCAAGTCGGGCGAGTATCCCGTCGGGTCGCGTATCCCTAGCGAGTCTGAGCTAGTGGACGAGTTCGAGATCGGGCGATCGACGGCCCGCAGGACAGTTGCATGGCTGCGCGATCAAGGGCTGGTCGAGACCGTGCCGACACGCGGAAGCTATGTCCTCTGATCAGATCGGGATCTATACCCGTCACCCCGCCCGTTTCAGCTGCCGAGCGGTATCGTCAGCCAGCACCCCGAGCAGGCGCGGAGGCTGGTGCCCGGTCCCTGGCCGCAGCCACCACAGCCTGGCCGAAGCTGATCCCGCCGTCGTTGCACGGCACGCTGGAATGGACCAGCACGCGGAATCCGCGGTCCTCGAGCCTGCGCACCGTCTGGTTCAATAGCAGCAGGTTCTGGAACACGCCGCCGGACAATGCGACGGTGGCCAGCCCGTGGCGTTCCCGCAGCTGCACGCAGGCCTCTTCGATGACCGCGGCAACTCCGTTGTGGAACCTGGCCGAGATGACGCCGATGCTGACGCCGGCCGCCAGGTCATCGGTGACCGCGCGGATCAGGTCAGCCCCGCTCACCTGCAGCGGCGTGTCCTCGCCGGGTACCGCCTGGCCCGGGCCGCTCTGGCCGTTCCCTGCCAGATCGGAAGAGCACACGTCTGAACTCCAGTCACGCCAATATCTCG
>OCZT010005203.1_pt1 | contig 13034 bp, 12 predicted proteins | sample 1539031 | NCBI WGS metagenome assembly OCZT01 (sample SAMEA3539308, study PRJEB22396) | soil metagenome | biome: tundra; feature: field; material: soil | place: USA | collected 2010-05 | depth 0.15 m | reverse complement strand
GAAGGTACCTGGACGCGCGCGTCGAGCGTCGTGCCGATCAGGAGTGCGTTGAGCTGACGCGACGACTCGGCGACGTCGACGGGCGTCACGTCGAAGGCCGACATGATGCTGTGCTTGACGACAGCGCCGTCGGAAAAGACGGTGACGAGCAGCTGGTGGCGCGCGTCGAGGTTGACGAGTTGCACGCTCAAGACCGTGCTGCTCGAGTGTCCCGCGCCCACGACCATCGAGGTGTAACTCGTCATCTTGGTGAGCAGCAACGACGTCTGTTCGAGGACGTCCTCGACCTCGCCGCGCACGTGCGCGAAGAACTCGTTGACTTGACGTTGCTGGGCCGCACCCAGGACACCGGACTTCAGGTGGTCGACGAAGTAGCGATAACCCTTGTCGGTCGGCACCCGGCCGGCCGACGTGTGGGGCTGAGCGAGGTACCCGTCGCGTTCGAGGGCGACCATCTCGGAGCGCACCGTCGCGGGCGAGACCACCACGTCGGCGTTCGAGGCGACCGAGGAGGAGCCGACCGGCTGGGCGGTGTCGACGTGCTCGTTCACAACAGCCTCGAGGATCGTGGCCTTGCGCGCGTCGAGATCGTCGGGCGACGAATGTTCCTGCGTGGCGCGTCGAGCCATCGGGCCTCCTTGTTAGCAGTCAATTCTACCGAGTGCCAACGCCCGAGCACCCACCGGTGCACTCCCCTGCTCTGAGCACGGACATTGACCCAATGTGCGGTCGCTCGGTAGGGTTCGCACGTGATCAAGATTGACGAGTCGAGTCGCGCCGCGCCATTGTTGTCGGGACCAGAGCGCGCGCAACTCGAGTCGTGGTTGGACTTCTATCGAGCAACACTGATACTCAAGTGCGCGGGCTTGAGCATCGAACAGCTCTCGACGCGACCAGTGGCCACCTCTGATCTCACCTTGCTCGGTCTGCTTCGCCACATGACCTTCGTCGAACAGGTCTGGTTCGAAAAGGTCTTTGCGGGTCTCGCAATCGACGACTACTACAAGCGCGATGATGATCGCGACGCCGACTTCCATGACCTGACGAGTTCACCACTCGATGACGTCGTCCAACTCTTCTACACCGCGTGCTCGACGTCGCGCGCGCTGTCCAGTGGGCACGAACTCGATGAGATGGCGCTGGTCGCGAGTCGCGGTCGACAGGTCGACCTTCGCTGGATCTACGTCCACATGATCGAGGAGTACGCGCGACACTGCGGCCACGCCGACCTGCTGCGCGAACTGATCGACGGATCGACCGGGTACTGACTCACTCCTCGAGCTTCAAGGCGGCGACGAAGGCCTCCTGGGGAACCTCGACGCGCCCGAGGTTCTTCATGCGCTTCTTGCCCTCCTTCTGCTTCTCGAGCAGTTTGCGCTTACGGGTGATGTCGCCGCCGTAGCACTTGGCGAGCACGTCCTTGCGACGGGCCTTGACGGTCTGGCGCGCGATGACGCGTCCACCCACGGCGGCCTGGATCGGCACGTCGAACATCTGGCGCGGGATGAGTTCCTTCAGTCGCTCGGCCATCTTGCGGCCGTAGAAGTCGGCGTTGGACTTGTGCACGATCGTCGAGAACGCGTCGACCGGTTCGTGGTTGATCAGAAGGTCCACGCGTACGAGTTGTGAGGTGATGTACCCGCTCTGCTCGTAGTCCAGACTCGCGTACCCCTTGGTGCGACTCTTCAGCGCGTCAAAGAAGTCGATGATCACCTCGGCGAGCGGGATCGAGTAGCGAAGTTCCACGCGCTCGGCCGAGAGGTACTCCATCTTCTCCATCTCGCCGCGTCGCGTCTGGCAAAGGTCCATCACCGTGCCCAGGTACTCGGCGGGCGTGAGGATCGTGATGTCGAGCATCGGTTCGTCGATGTGGTTGAGCCGGCTCGGATCGGGCAGGTCGGTCGGGTTGTCGATGTCCACTTCGGTGCCGTCGGTGAGGAACGCCCGGTAGACGACCGACGGCGCCGTGGCGATGATCGCGAGGTCGAACTCGCGCTCGAGTCGTTCGCGCACGATCTCCATGTGCAAGAGACCGAGAAACCCGCACCGAAACCCGAAGCCGAGGGCCTTGGAGGATTCGGGCTCGTAGGTGATCGACGCGTCGTTCAGCTTCAGCTTGTCGAGCGAATCGCGCAGGTCCGGTAGGTCGTCGCCGTCGATCGGGTAGATACCGCAAAAGACCATGGGCTTGGGGTCGAGGTAGCCCTCGAGCGCCTGGGTCGCGGGACGGGCCGCTTCGGTGATCGTCTCGCCCGAACGCGCACCACCGACGTCACGGATGCTCGCCACGATGAAGCCGACCTCGCCCGGACCCAGTTGCTTGACGCTCACCATGTCGGGCGTGCGAATCCCGATCTCCTCGATCTCGTGGTTGGCGCCCGCCTGCATCATGCGGATCCGCGTGTTGTCGCGCAGCGTCCCGTCCACGACGCGGATCGAACTGATGACCCCTCGGTACTGGTCGTAGTACGAATCGAAGATCAAGGCGCGCAGCGCCGCGTCGGGATCGCCCACCGGCGCCGGTATCCGCGCGATGACCGCGCGCAGCAACTCGGGCACGCCCTCGCCGGTCTTGGCCGAGATCGACAGCACCTCGTTCGCCGGAAGTCCCAAGACCCGCTCGAGCTCCTCCTTGCACCGTTCGGGGTCGGCGGCGGGCAGGTCGATCTTGTTCAGCACCGCGATGATCTCGAGGTTCTTCTCGATGGCCTGGTAACAGTTCGCGAGCGTCTGGGCCTGGATGCCCTGGCTGGCGTCGACGAGCAGCAGCGCTCCTTCGCAGGCCGCCAGCGATCGCGAGACCTCGTAGCCGAAGTCCACGTGGCCGGGCGTGTCGATGAGCTGCAGGATGTGGCCCTCGTAGTAGACCCGCACGTTCTGGGCCTTGATGGTGATGCCGCGTTCTCGTTCGATGTCCATCGAGTCGAGGTACTGGGCGCGCATGAGACGCGGGTCCACGGCGCCCGTGATCTCGAGGACGCGGTCCGACAGGGTCGACTTGCCGTGGTCGACGTGCGAAATGATGGAAAAGTTCCGGATTTTGCTGGTTTCAACGAGCGTTGGAGGAGTTGCCACGGTGTAGAAAGGCTACCCGTCGTGCAGTACCGCGAACCGGTTGGAGAGAGTCGGGTGGGCCCTGCTAGCCTTATGCAGCCCGCCGGACAGTTTCGGCGCACTGATAACGAGGTTTTTCGTGGCAAATATCAAGAGCCAGATCAAGCGCAACAAGCAGACCATCGTCGCGCGCGATCGCAACAAGGCCGTCAAGTCCGAGCTGCGCACCCGCACCAAGAACGCGGTCGCGGCCGTCGGTACCGAGAACGAGGAGACTGCCCTTCGCGCCGCCGTCAAGCGCATCGACAAGGCGGCCGCCAAGGGCGTCATCCACAAGAACCAGGCCGCCAACAAGAAGAGCGGTCTGATGCGTCGCATCGCCGCGATGCGCCAGGAAGCCTAAACCCGCACCTTTCGTCGCGATCGCACTTTTCCCTTCGGGACCGGCCACGTCGTAGAGCACCTAGCGACGGCGCGCGCTCTGGGTCATCTTCGCCAGTCGGGCGACCAGCACCTCGATCACGGTCAGGTCGGTGACGTCGAGATCGGTGTTCAAATCCTTGCCCCCGTAGCTGACGCCACCCTTTAGATCGATGTCGGCTCGGGTGATCATGTGCACGGCCTCACCGATCCTCTCGGCCCCGAGGCGCTGCGAGACGCGCAGCGCCTTGCTCGCCGGGTAGCGGTTTATGCCAAGCAGCGCGGCCGCGTCGTCCTCGCTCTGGACGCCACTGCCCTCCAGACGGGCCATTCGAAGATAGTGGCGTTGGAGGATGTTCACGATCTGCAACCCTGCGCGACCCTTGGAGTCGAGCATGCGCCGCGCGGTCACGATCGCCCTGGTGGCGTCGCCCGCGTCGACTGCGTCGGTGAGATCCCACTCGGGTACGTCGCCGGCGTCACCGAGGTAGGGCTCGATGTGGGTGAACGAGAGCGGCGCCGAGCCGTAGATCGTCTGGAGCGTGCGCGCCAGGGCGTCCACGCGGGCCACGTCGTCGCCCACCTGCCCGGCCACCTCCTGGGCGGTCGCGCGGTCGACGTTCACGCGGTACTCGGTCAGTTTCGCCTCAACGAACGAGACCCTGTCGGCCGGGCGCGAGCCGACGTTCACTTCGACGACTTCTTCTGCAGCCTTTACGAGTTTGTGGCTCTTGGCGCCGACGACGCAGACGATCAGCACCGTCGCGGGCGCGGGGTCCTTCATCCATTCGATGAGTGTCGCCACTTCGTCGGCGATCAGTAGTTGCGCGTCGCGCACCACGACCACGCGCCGGTCCACCAGGAACGCGGGCGTGTTGAGCGCCTCGATGACGCGAGGCAGGACCGGCTCACCGCTCGCGCTGGTCACGTCCTTCGCGGTGAAGTCCTGGAGCGCGAAGTTCGGGTCGAGGTCACCCAACGCGCTCTGGACGACGTTGTGCACGGCGTCGTAGACCATCGTCGCGTCGGTGCCGACAACGCACAGCACCGGCGCGCTCACCGTGGCGCCTCGAGCAGTCGGGCGATCGTGTCGCGTACGCGCACGGTGCCGGCGACGTCATGGACCCGCACAACCCGACATCCGCTCGCGATACCCAGCGCGCTCGCCGCGAGTGAGGGTTCGCGCCGTTGATCGACCGTGAGGTCGAACAGCACGCCGAGAAACGTCTTGTTCGACGCCGACAGCAACAGGGGCGCCTCGAGGACGGCGAAGATCGCGGAATCGCGCAAGAGCTGCAACGACTGGGCGGCGGTCTTTCCGAGATCGAGTCCGGCGTCGAGGATGATCCGATCGGCGTCGACGCCCGCGTCGAGGGCCCACTGGCGCCGTTCGAAGAGAAAGTCGCGCACCGTCGCGGTCACGTCGTCGTAGTGCGGATCGGGATCGGCCACGCGTGGCGACAGTCGGATATGCGTCGCCACCACCGTCGCCTTCGACTTCGCCGCGACCGCCAGATAGTCCGGGTCCGCGAAACCGCTGATGTCGTTGCCGACGCTCGCTCCCTCCCTAAAACAGGCCTCGGCGACCGACGCCCGCCACGTGTCGATACTGATCGGCACGTCAAAGCGCCGGTGCAGTTCAGCGACGACCGATACCACGCGGTCGAGCTCTTCAACTTCGGAGATCTCGTCGCCAGGCCCCGCCTTCACTCCCCCGACGTCCAACAGGTCGGCGCCGTCGTCGATCAGTTGATGGGCGCGTGTGTACAGGTCGTCGATCTCGAACGTGGCGGCCGGTGCGAAGAAGGAGTCCGTCGTCCGATTGAGTATCCCCATCACGAGGGCGCGCGACGTGAGGTCGAAGGTCGTCTCGCCAATACGCAGCGTGATCGGCGAACTTGGTCGAAAGACCCGCACTAGTAGAGGCGACTCGCCAGACGACGGCGAAAGCTGAAGTAGCGCGGGTCGTCGGGACCGAGGGCGTCCAGGACCTCCAAGAGGCTGGCCCGGGCCTTCTCGTCGGTTCCCGACTGCTCGAGCAGGTGTTCGAGCGTCAGGTCGACGTCACCCGTGAGGGCCACGCCGCTTCGTTGGAGACGAATCCTCGCGAGCACGGTCTTGGCGGCGACGACGCGCTCGAAGGGGACGAGCAACGCTTCGGCTTCGTCGAGTCGGTCCGAGGTTCGAAGTAGTTCCCCGAGGGCGACGGCCGCGTCCACGTTAGACGAGTCGAGTTCCAGCGCCGCGCGCAGTGACGTCTCGTCACCCTCGTCCAAGAGGCGATCGACCTGGGTCGCGCCCGGTGCCAGCTTCTCAATGAACTCGCGCACCGCGGACTCGGGCAGCGCACCGACGAACGTGTCGACGATCTTGCCCTCGTGCACCGCGAAGACCGCCGGTATCGACTGGACGGCGAATGCCTGGGACACGCTCGGATTCGCGTCGACGTCGACTTTGACCAGTTCCACCGCACCGTTGGTCTCGCCAATGACCTTTTCGAGAATGGGTCCAAGTGTCTTGCACGGCCCACACCATTCGGCCCACAGGTCAACGACGACGGGCACGCTCATCGAGCGCTCCATGACGGCGGTGGCGAACGTGGCGTCAGTTACATCAGTCACGTTGACCAGCCTAACGGCGCACGCCGCGAGCCGAGAGGGTCGCTCACCACTGTTAGCCTTCGCCACATGGAGAGTGCGGCGCCGGGAATACGCGAAGCCAGCGTGACGGCATGGATGAGCGAGAACGTCGGAGCCGTCGCCCCACTCGAATTCGAGCTCATCGCCGGTGGTCGTTCGAACCTGACGTTTCGCGTCACTGACGCAAACGGGCGACGGTTCGCCCTTCGTCGCCCACCGACCAGTCACGTCCTGCCCACGGCGCACGACATGGTCCGCGAGCACACCGTCATCTCGGCGCTCTTCCCCCTCGGCGTCCCTGTCGCGGAGCCACTGGGTCTCTGCGTCGATGAAGCGGTCAACGAACGACCGTTCTACGTCATGGAGTTCGTCGACGGCGCGATCCTGCGCGACCGGGCCCAGGCCGAAGCCACGTTCGACGTGGCGACGCGCCACGTCATTGGTGATCACCTCGCCGAGACGCTCGCCCAACTACACGACGTCGACGTCGACGCGGCGGGTCTCGGCGATCTCGCGCGACACGACGGCTACGTCGAACGCCAACTTCGTCGTTGGCGAACCCAGTACGAGCAGATGCACGTCGAGGGCGTCGACCACGGGGACCTCGTCGAGGCCGTGGGCGACCAGTTGGCGGCGTCGATCCCGAAGCAGCAACGAGTCGCCGTGGTGCACGGCGACTACCGCCTCGACAACACGGTCCTGAGCGAGGACGGCCGCGTACGGGCGATTCTCGACTGGGAGATCTGCACGCTCGGTGACCCGATGGCCGACGTCGGACTCCTGCTCGTGTACTGGGCCGATCGGTCCGACCCCACCGCGGCCCTGCTCGGCGCGGCGCCCACGACGGCGGACGGTTTCGCGACGCGCCACCAGGTGCTCGAGGCGTACGCGTCGCACTCGACGCTCGACGTCAGCGACGTTGCGTACTACCAGGCGTTCGGCTACTGGAAATTGGCCTGTATCCTGCAAGGGGTCTTCGCGCGTTACAGCGCCGGAGCCACGGCGGGAGACCAGGGCAGCGTCGCTGAGTATCCCAACCACATCACCATGCTGGCCCAGGCCGCGCAGCAGACTTTGGAGCACAACTGATGGATGACGAGATCTACGACCGCATCATCTTTCTTGCGGACCCCGATCTCAGCGAGCCGGTGCTGGTCTTCTGTCTCGAAGGATGGATCGACGCCGGACTGGGCGCGAGCACGGCCATGGGCGCGATGCTCTCGACGATCGACACCGAAGTGCTCGCGACGTTTGACACCGAGTACTTCATCGACCAACGGGCCCGGCGTCCGATCGCGCGCATCGTCAACGGCATCACGACCGAGCTCACGTGGCCCGAGATCCAGATGCGTTACGGCCGCGACGGCGACGGGGCCGACATCGTGTTCCTGGTCGGGCCCGAGCCCGATTTCCACTGGAGTGACTTCATCGACGTGGTGACCGACGCCGCCGGACGCTTCGACGTGCGCCTCGTCGTCGGTCTCGGGTCCTTTCCCGCCCCGACGCCGCACACGCGCCCGGTGCGCGTGATCGGCACGGTGCCCGAGGCGAGTGCCCACCTACTTCCCCTGGTCGGCACCGTCACCGGCGAACTCGAGGTGCCCGCGGGCATCAGTGCGGCGCTCGAACTGGGCTTCGCCGAGGTCGACATGGATATCATCACCCTCTGGGCGAGGGTGCCGCACTACGTCGCGTCCATGCCCTACCCCCAGGCCGCCGCGGCGCTCATCGACGGACTGGCCCGCATCGCGGGACTCACTCTGGACGCGAGCCACCTGCGCGCGTCGGCCGACGAGGCCCGTCAACGCGTCGACGACCTCGTGACCAACAACCCCGATCACAGCTCGATGGTCGAGCAGCTCGAAGAGGCCGCCGACGAGGTCGAGGGGACGTCGCTCGGTGAGGAGTTGCCGAGCGGCGACGAACTCGCCGCCGAGCTCGAGCGCTTCCTGCGGGGCGAAGGCTCCTAGCCCTCGTCGCCTAACGTGCGTGCTATGAGCAAGACCGTCCTCATAACCGGCGCCGGATCGGGTTTCGGCAAGTTGGCGGCCCTCGCCCTGGCCGAGCGCGGTCACCACGTGATCGCCACGACCGAGACCGACGAACAGGCGGTCGCCCTCGCCGGCGAAGCACCCCAGCTGCAGGTCGAGCGTGTCGACATCACGACGAGTGACGTCGCCAAGGTCCTTAACTGGGACGTCGACGTCCTCATCAACAACGCCGGTGCGGGCGAGACCGGCCCGATCGCCGACGTGCCGATCAATCGCGTGCGCCACCTCTTCGAGGTGAACGTCTTTGGCACGTTATCGATCACCCAGGCGGTGCTGAAGGGAATGGTCGCGAAGAAGAACGGGCGAATCATCATCATGTCCTCGATCGCGGGCGTGCTCTCTGCGCCGGCGTTCGGCCCCTACTCGATGACCAAATTCGCGCTCGAAGCCATGGGCAAGGCCATGCGAGCCGAACTCGCCCCCTTGGGCATCGACGTGACGCTCGTCAACCCCGGGCCGTACCTCACGGGATTCAACGACCGCATGGCCGATTCAATGTGGGAGTGGTTCGGGGACCAGTCGCTCAACGGTTCCGAGGCCGATCTCTTTCGCCTGATCGGCGGCTTCGTGACGACGGACCAGCGAGACCCCGCCGACGTCGCCAATCGGTTGGTCGAACTGACCGAAGCGGACACGACGACCGAGAACAACTTCGTGCCGGTCGATATCCGCGCCCAGCTCGGACTCGAGTGAGCCTAGGACGTCGCTCGGTCGACGTCGCTCTCTTCGATGCGTAGTCCGAGCCCGAGCGCGTAGCCCTCGAGGAACAACGCCGAATCGACCTGGCGTGGATGGCGATCGGCGATGGCGTAGAACTGCGTTGAGTGGTCCGCCTCTTGGAGGTGCGCGAGTTCGTGCACCAGCACCGCGTCGATGACCCATTCGGGGCATTGGCGAAGTCGGCTCGACACGCGGATCTCACGCGAAGCCGGCGAGCAGGACGCCCAGCGGGCCTGCTGGTTGTTGACCCACCGCACCGAGCTGGGCAGAACGCCGTCGTTGTACAGCTCGGCGAGCACCACGGCGCGCTCTTCGAGCGTCGCGTCGCCCGCCGAGCTCTGGGGGCGTTGGGTCAAGAGTCGCACGACGAGGTCGTCCACGAACGCCACGCGCTCGCGCCCGCGCAGACGAGCGGGTATCTGGACCACGATCCGACTGCCCGACCAGTGGGCCGTGCCCGTCTTCTTCCTGCGCGACGATGCCCGGATCTCGACCTCGGGACGGTCGAAGCGCGGCGGTTCGATCAGGACCGTCGTCTCAGGTGAGGTGGTCGGTCGGCGCGCCATCAGACGATGATGTTGACCAGTCGCGGCGGACGGGCCACCACTCGTTTCGGCGTCGCACCGGCGAGCGCGCCGACAATCGCCGCGTCGGCCAACGCGGCACTCTGTGCGTCGTTCTCGCTGATCGAGGGCTCGACCTCGAGGCGAGCGCGGACCTTGCCGTTCACCTGGACGACCATGGTCACGGTCTCTTCGCGCACGAGCTCGGGGTCGGCCACGGGCCACGACTGGAGGTGCACGGACGGGTCGTTCGGCCGGCGCGATTCCCACAGTTCCGCCGTCATGTGCGGCGCCATTGGCGCCAACAGCGTCAACAAGGTGTCGAGCGATTCGTCCAGCGTCGCGCGCTCGATCCCGTGGTCGCTGCGCGCGGTCTTGGAGATCGTGTTGAGCAACTCCATCAGGGCCGCGACGGCGGTGTTGTAACTCCACCGGTCGAGTCCCTCGGTCACCTTCACGATGGTCCGGTGCGTCGCTCGGCGCACTGCCACGTCGGCGTCGTCGGCGACGTCGCGGAAATTCACCTCGTCGTACTGGGCGAGTCGGTAGATCCGGTCGAGGAAGCGCGCGCAGCCCTCGATCAGCTCTTCGGTCTGATCGGTCCAGTCGACGTTGTCCGCCGGTGGTCCGACGAAGAGGTGAAAGACCCGCAGACCGTCGGCGCCGACGGTCTCGTAGTACTCCTCGGGCGCGACGAGGTTGCCCTTGGACTTGGACATCTTCGATCCGTCGAGGCGGATCATTCCCTGGGTGAACAGGCGACGGAAGGGTTCACGTGGCAGTCCGGGCGCCATGCCGATGTCGACGAGCGCCTTCAAATAGAAGCGCGCGTAGAGCAGGTGGAGGATGGCGTGCTCGATGCCACCGATGTACTGGTCGACGGGCATCCACTTGGCGACCTGCACGGGGTCGAAGGCCACGTCGGGCGTGAAGGGGTCGGCCATGCGAAGGAAGTACCACGACGAGTCACAGAAGGTGTCCATGGTGTCGGCTTCGCGCCACGCCGGTTCGCCGCCAATGGGGCACACGGTGTTGCGAAAGCCCTCGTGCGTCGCGAGCGGTGACTGCCCGCTCTGGTCCATCGTCACGTCGTCAGGCGCGAGAACCGGCAACTGGTCCTCGGGCACGGGAACGATCCCGTGGACGTCGCAGTAGACCACGGGAATCGGACAGCCCCAGAAACGCTGGCGCGAGACCAACCAGTCACGGAGCCGGTAGTTGACCTTGGTGACGCCGTTGGCGTGTTCGGCCAGGTACGCAGCCGCCTTCACCTTGGCGTCGGCGACGTTGAGCCCGTCGAGAAACCCGGAGTTCACGTGCACGCCGTCGCCGCTGTAGGCGCCGCCTTCGAATCCATCCGGCGGCTGCGTGGTTCGAACGATCTTCAGTCCGTGCACCGTCGCGAACGCGTGGTCGCGCTCGTCCTCGGCGGGCACCGCCATGATCGCCCCCGTGCCGTAGGTGCCGAGCACGTAGTCCGCCACGTACACCGGGACCTGTTCGTTGGTGAAGGGATTGACGACGAAACTGCCGGTGAAGGCGCCGCGCTTTTCGAGGCCGTCACCGCTGTCCGACGAAGCCGTGCGCTCCATTTCGCTCGACGACGACGCGCGTTCGACCAATGCCTCGACACTGGCGCGTTCGTCGTCGGTCGTCAGTTCACCGAGCATCGGATGTTCGGGTGCCACGACGGCGTAGGTGACGCCGAAGCCGGTGTCGGGACGGGTCGTGAAGACGCGCAGCGCCCTCGTCGGGTCGTAGGCCAGCGCCAGGTCGAACTCGACGCCTTCGGAGCGACCGATCCAGTTGCGTTGCATCGTCTTCACGCGTTCGGGCCATTCGAGGGCGTCGATGTCGTTCAGCAACTCTTCGGCGTAGTCGGTGATCTTGAAGAACCACTGCTCGAGGTTCTTGCGCTCGACGAGGTCGCCGGATCGCTCGCACGTGCCGTCGGCGAGGACCTGCTCGTTGGCGAGGACCGTCATGCACCCCGGACACCAGTTGACCGGCGCCTCCGCGCGGTACGCGAGACCGGCCTTCAAGAACGCGAGGAAGATCTGTTGGGAGTACTTCATGAACTGCGGATCGTGGCTGTAGACCTCCCGTCGCCAGTCGTAGACGGCGCCGAGGCGTCGGATCGAGGACTTGAGCTCCGCCATCCGGGCTTCGGTGAAGAGACGCGGGTGGCTCCCGGCCTTGATCGCCGCGTTCTCGGCTGGAAGCCCGAAGGAGTCGAACCCGAAGGGCGTGAGGACCGCCTTGCCGCGCATGGTCTGGTAGCGCGCCACGAGGTCCCCGAAGGTGTAGGTGCGGATGTGGCCCTGGTGGGCGGTTCCCGATGGGTACGGGTACATGGTGAGGGCGTAGAACCGCTCGCGGGGGTCGTCGTTGTCCACCTCGTAGGTGCCGTCGTCGAGCCAACGCGCCTGCCACTTTGCTTCGACTTCGCTGACGTTGAAAGGGCGGGCCATCAAGACATTCTAGGGAACGACCCGCCTATCCTCTAGCGGAGAGCCGAGGTCACGATGACACCACCCACTTTCATACTCGTCCACGGCGCCTGGCACGGCGCGTGGTGCTGGCGCGATCTCACGCCCGAACTCGACCAGCGCGCCGCCACGTGGCGCACCATCGACCTGCCCAGCTCCCACGACTTCGGCGCGGGGACGAACGCTCTGGAGAGCGACGCCGACGCGGTGGCGCGTCTCGCCAATCTCGCTGGCCCGGTCGTCCTCGTCGGCCATAGCTACGGTGGCGCCGTCATCAGCGAAGCGGCGTCGCGCGTCAACAAATTGGTCGGCCTGGTCTATATCGCCGCCCTACGACCGCAAGTCGGCCAGAGCGCCAGCGAGGCGTCGCGAGTTGTTCAGAATCGAACGGCCCTCGACGAGGCGATGAAGGTGGAGGGGGCGTTCGTTCGACTCGACGTCGAGCAGGCCGTTGCCAGCCTCTATCTTGAGTGCACGTCGGAGGTGCAGGATTGGGCACTCCCCCAACTCACCAGTCAGACGTTGGCTAGTTTCCGCGGGAGGCGACAGACCCAGGACGCGAAGGTCCCGAGTCGGTACCTACTGTGTAGAAACGATCGTGCGTTGGACCCCTCATTACAAGAACGAATGGCTGAGGGGTGCGACGAAGTCGTTGAACTCTCGAGCGACCACTCCCCTTATCTGTCGCACCCCGCGCAATGTGCCGAGTTGATCTTGGGTGCCGTCTAAAGAGGCTGATTTCCAAACTGCTAACATCATGGAGCCTTTGGGGGTATAGCTCAGCTGGTAGAGCACTTGCATGGCATGCAAGGGGTCAGGGGTTCGAATCCCCTTACCTCCACTTTGTGAATTTCCTAATCGTGACACAGGTGGTGAGTCTTTACAGAATTTCCTGATCATTTAGCAGCGTCTGCGTTATTGGCGCCGACGAGTCGGCATAGATCTTCCGCTAGAGGTTCTGCTCCATCTCCGCGATTTCCGCGAGCTGGGCTTCACGGTCCAGCTTGGACGGCATCTCGAAGTACGGGCTTCCCTTGATCCAATAGTAGGTCATCGGAATAAAGCCGAGGGCCATCGCACCTAGACCGACCGCCAGCG
>OCZT010005202.1_pt1 | contig 13035 bp, 4 predicted proteins | sample 1539031 | NCBI WGS metagenome assembly OCZT01 (sample SAMEA3539308, study PRJEB22396) | soil metagenome | biome: tundra; feature: field; material: soil | place: USA | collected 2010-05 | depth 0.15 m | reverse complement strand
CACCGAGATCTACACTCTTTCCCTACACGACGCTCTTCCGATCTATACCACCACATCCTTCAATGTTAATCCGCTTCCGAATGTTAATGTCACCGCAACCTCAGATACCGTTTGTGCAGGATCATCAGCTACACTCACAGCAACAGGAGCGGTAACTTATTCATGGGCACCGGGAACAGGATTAAATACAACCACTGGAGCGATTGTAATTGCAACTCCTGCAACAACAACAACCTACACGGTTACCGGAATCAATGGAGCTAATTGTACCGATACACAATCCATCACCATAACAGTAAACCCTATACCTGCTGTCACAGTCAGTGCTTCAGCAATTAATATTTGTATTGGAGATAATTCTACATTAACCGCTAATGGCGCTAATAGTTATACATGGTCTCCTGCATTAGGATTAAATACAACCGTAGGACCCATTGTAATTGCCAATCCAACAACTACAACAACATATATAGTAACCGGAACCGGAGTAAATGGATGCACGGATACTGCCAGCATTACGGTTATTGTCCACCCATTACCAACAATCACTGTCAATCCTCCTAATCCTTCTATATGTATTGGTGGTTCAGTTGTATTGACAGCATCAGGAGCTGCCTTTTTTTCATGGTCTCCCGGAACAGGATTAAATACAACTGTCGGAGCAACTGTAACAGCAAATCCTGCAACAACAACAACATACACTGTTACCGGAACTACGGGTGTCGGATGCGTAAATACAACTACCGTTACCGTAACTGTTAATATTTTACCAAACGTTGTTGCTTCAGCATCGAATTATAATATCTGTGTCGGAAGTTCAACCATACTTACAGGAACAGGAGCAAATACTTATACATGGGCTCCGAATGTTAATTTAAGCTCAACCTCCGGTTCACCAATAACTGCAAGTCCTACTTCAACAATTACATATACATGCACAGGTTCAAGCGGTGTTGGATGTATCAATACAGATACAGTAATTGTTTATGTCAATCCTTTACCGAATATAAATGTAACTGCTGTTTCATCAACAATATGTACAGGAAGTTCAACATCAATTACTGCAACCGGAGGAATAACTTATTCATGGTCTCCCGGAACGGGATTAAATACAACAGTCGGAGCAATAGTAATTGCAAATCCTATAACAACTACTACATATACCGTAACAGGAACAGATGCAAATGGATGCGTAAATACTGATAGTATAACCATAACTGTTGTTCCTTTACCGATTGTAAATGTTAGTTCCCAATTTGGTTCTATATGTGCTGGATCATCAACAACCCTTACTGCATCGGGAGCAAATACTTATTCCTGGACACCAAATACAGGATTAAGTTCAACAACAGGAGCAGTTGTTACGGCTACTATTAATTCAACAATAACTTATACCGTTACCGGAACAGATATTAATGGATGCGCGAATTCTGCTAACGTCACTGTTAATGTTTATGCTTTGCCAAATGTTGTAGCATCAGCAGTTGATTATTCAATTTGTTTTGGTCAGATAACAACACTTAATGCAGCAGGAGCAAATAGTTATACCTGGGCACCTGGAACAGGATTGAGTGCCACAACAGGAAATTCCGTAATTGCTGATCCTGCAACAACAACTACCTATACGGTTACCGGAACCGATGGAAACGGTTGCGTAAATACGGATACGGTGATTGTAATTGTTTATCCATTACCAACAATCACAGTGAATGCTGTTTCTCCCGGAATTTGTTTTGGAGATTCAACTCAATTAAATGCCAGTGGAGGAGTAACTTATTCATGGGCACCAACAACAGGATTAAGTTCATCAACTGGTGCTTCCGTTTATGCCCATCCAATGATTACAACAACTTATACAGTTACCGGAACAGATGTTAATGGATGTGTAAGCACAAATGCAGTAACCGTTACCGTTCATCCATTACCAACAATTACGATAACCGCAAGTGTTAATCCAATATGTATCGGACAATCAACAATTCTTACTGCAACTGGTGCAAATACTTACTCATGGACTCCAAATACGGGTTTAAGTTCAACGGTAGGAGCCATAGTAACATCAACTCCAGCAACGAGTATTAATTATACAGTAACAGGAACGGATGTTTTTGGTTGTATAAATACTTATACGATTGGAATAACCGTTAATCCATTACCAACAATTATTGCATCAGCATCTTTGAATGCAATTTGTTCGGGAGATTCAACAACATTATCTGCAAGTGGAGGTGTTAGTTATGTCTGGTCTCCAAACACAGGTTTGAATACTACAATTGGTCCGGTGGTTGATGCAGGACCCAACTCAAATATTACTTATACAGTTACTGGTACTGATGGATTTGGTTGCGTTAATACTGCTTCCGTTACAATTACAGTTAATCCTATTCCGATAATTACTGTTACACCGTCATCGGCAACAGTTTGTTTTGGAGATTCAGTATTATTAACTGCAAGCGGAGCATTGACTTATTCCTGGTCGCCTCCTTCAGGATTAAGCGCAACAACAGGAACTTCTGTTTATGCACAACCACCAAATACAACTACATATACCGTTATCGGAAGTGATGGACTTGGTTGTTCAGCATCTCAAAACATAACTGTTACGGTTAATCCTTTACCAAATGTTACGGCTGTTGCAACTCCGGATATTATTTGTTTTGGTCAATCTTCTTCCATCACTGCTTCCGGTGCAAATACCTACACATGGTCACCGGGAACAGGATTAAATTTCACAACAGGAACAACAGTAATTTCAACTCCGGCAACATCAATTGTTTATACCGTTACCGGAACAGATGGTAATGGATGTATCAATACAAATACTGTTTCAATAACAGTTAATCCTTTGCCGACAATTAATGTAACTGCTTCATTAGATTCAATGTGCATGGGAGATTCAACAATTTTATCAGCAAGCGGGGCAGTGAGTTATATATGGTCTCCCAATACAGGATTAAATACCACAATAGGTCCGGTGGTGGATGCAGGACCAACTTCAAATATTACTTATACCGTCACCGGAACAGATGCTTTGGGTTGTGTAAATTCAAATACAATTTCTATAGTAGTTAATCCCATTCCGGTTATCACGGTAATAGCAGGTTCGCAAACTCTTTGTGCAGGCGATTCAACATTATTAACTGCAAATGGGGCTACAACTTATTCCTGGTCACCCTCTTCAGGATTAAGTGCAACAACAGGTTCTATGGTTTATGCACAACCACCAGCCACAACAACATACACCGTTATCGGTAGTGATGGTATTGGATGCTCTTCCTCTCAAACCATAACAATAACAGTTAATCCTATTCCAAATGTTTCTGCTGTTGCAAATCCTCCGTTAATCTGTCAGGGACAAACTTCTGTTCTTACTGCTTCGGGAGCAAATACATATTCATGGACGCCATCAACAGGGTTGAGTTCAACTGTTGGAACTATTGTTAATGCTAATCCTACAACCTCCATAGTATATACCGTTACAGGTACAGATGGAAATGGTTGCGTTAATTCAAATACTGTTTTATTAACTGTGGATTCTTTGCCAAATCTTTCAGTGATTGCCTCCTCCGATACACTTTGTTTCGGACAATCTACTGATTTAACTGCATCAGGAGCACTCTCTTATTCATGGACTCCACCAACTTATCTAAATGTAACTTTCGGCGCTAATGTGATTTCAACTCCGTTATCAAGTATCACTTATACAGTTACAGGCACAGATGCAGCGGGTTGCCAATCATCAGCAAATTTTACTGTTACAGTTAATCCCTTACCGGTTGCTGATGCAGGAATTGATCAGGACATTTGCATTAGTTCAGCTCCATTTAATCTTATCGGATTTTCTCCTGCCGGTGGAACATGGGTTGGTGTTGGAATAACAAATAATATAGCAGGAACTTTCGATCCCTCGGTTTCGGGTGTTGGAAGTTTTATTCTTACCTATGTTTATATCGACCCGATTACCAATTGCGAAGATTCCTCTTCAAAGATAATGAATGTCCATCCACTGCCTGTTGTTTCTTTTGCGGTGGATACCTTAGGTTGTACAAATGCAACAACTAATTTTATAAATACAACAACAGGAGCAATAAGTTATACCTGGAATTTTGGAGATGGCGGTACATCAACCGTTATCAATCCAACTTATTCTTATACTAATCCCGGAACCTATACTATCACACTCGTTGCTCAGACTTTATTTGGATGCGTTGATTCTTCTTCAACCATCATAACAATCAATACACCTCCTGTTTCATCTTTTACAATTTCCAATTCTGGTTGCGCTCCCGATATTGCTTCCTTCACAAATAACTCCACCGGAACCAATGTTTCCTGGTTCTGGGATTTCGGAAACGGCAATACCAGCAATCTTCAAAATCCGGGAACACAGACTTATACACAGGGGCAATATGGCGACAGCACTTATTATATTACACTGATTGCAAGCAACTATTGCGGCTCTTCAACTTATATCGATTCCGTTGTTATTGATTCCATCCCTGTGATAACTTTCGGTACCAATGTCAGTGTAGGTTGCTCTCCGCTCACCATTCTTATCTCCACCATAAATGTCAGCTTCACAACAAATTATTTATGGAACTTCGGCGATGGAAATTTCAGTATCCTTTCAAATCCGGGCTCCCATATCTATACAACAGGTTTGCATGACACAACCTATACCTTGACGGTGATAGCTTCCAATGCCTGTGGCAGTGATACAGCATCTCAAACAATAACTGTCCTTTCCGATAATGTGAATGCCTTCTTTAATACCAACCCGATTAGCGGCTGCATTCCATTGACTGTTGACTTCACCGATTTCTCAATTAATTATCTTACGCTGCAATGGAATTTCGGCGACGGAAATTTCTCTACGCTTGTAAACCCAGTTCACACTTATACAACAGCCGGAGTTGACACCGTTTATGAAATTGCCTCCAACGGTTGCGGCTCGGATACAGCATCAATAATTATCAATGCTTATGGCAATCCGAATATTAATTTCTTCATGTTTCCTCCCGATTCTGTTTGTGCCAATAGCACTGTAATGTTCTCCAATGTTTCCACAAATCTCGCAGCCTCGCATTGGGAGTTCGGAAATGGTGATACATCAAACCTCACTAATCCTGTTTATGTTTATACCACTCCCGGAAATTATACCATCACACTTTCAGGAGTCACTCCGCTCAATGGTTGCGCTGATTCAATGTCCCGGATTATTCATGTTATCGCTGCTCCTGTCAATAATATTTCATCCTCCATTCAGCAGGGATGTCAGCCATTCACGGTTAATTTTGTTGATAACACAATTAATTCCACCAATCAGTATTGGAACTTTGGTGATGGCAATACCTCCGGTCTCCCGAATCCTTCCAACACCTATCTGAATCCCGGCACCGACACGGTTACCTTTATCAGTTACAACAATCTTGGATGTTCCGATACTTCCTATCTCACCATCATTGTTTATCCCTTGCCGGTCGCCAATTTCACTTTGACACCTTTAAATTCCTGCACCACACCAACTACTGTTGATTTCACAAATCAATCTTTTGGTGCCGTTTCTTATGCATGGAATTTCGGCAACGGACAAACTGCAACAACCACCAACGGGCAAGCAACTTATACAACCCCCGGCATATATACCATCACCTTAGTTTCCACAACCACTTTCAATTGTTCCGATTCAATTCAGTCAACGTTTACTTTATATCCGCAACCTGTTGCAAACTTCACTGCTTCGCCCGATTCAGGCTGCTCTCCGCTTATTGTTGATTTTAATAATCTTTCTACGAATGCCACAAACTACGAATGGTTTTTCGGAACCGGAGATACCTCCAACCAGGTAAATCCTTCCTATCTGTATGCCAACGGAGGAACGTATTCTGTCACGTTGATTGCCGAAAATGGTCCATGTGTAGATTCCATAACACAAAATAATTCAATCACCGTTTTCCCGAAACCTGTTGCCGGATTTACCTATTCTCCTTATCTCAATCCGAATCCGACAGGCATCATCATCTTCAATAATAATTCTACCGGTGCCGATTCCTATGTGTGGAATTTTGGTGATTCTACAAGTTCAACAGCAACCGACCCGACGCATCAATATCAATATCCCGGCGAATATCTCGTAACGCTTTATGCAATTTATAATTCGGGTTGCATGGATGTTTACCAGGAACTTATTATGGTAGATTATTTCAAGAGTTTATATGTGCCCAATGCCCTTGTAACCAATGGACCTGATGAAGTAAAAATATTTTTACCCAAAGGAAAAGGACTTTTAACCTATCATCTCCAGATATTTAATAAATGGGGAACCCTCATCTGGGAAACCACAAAACTCCAAGGCGATGGCAGCCCTGCCGAAGGATGGGATGGCACCTTCAACGGCGTCCCCTGCCAGCAAGATGCCTATGTATGGAAAATAGATGCCACCTTCCAGGATGGATTCTCATGGCAGGGAGTTCCCAATGGCAACCATTATAAAACTACCGGAACGATAAACCTGTTGAGGTAAATCTTAATCTTTTTTTGATTTTATTCCTTCACAAACTTCCCTCTGAAAGTTTCTTTGGTGTTTGTTAATTGATAAAAATAAACTCCATTGCTCAATTGGGGGATGTTAATGGTTGATTGGGTTGGATTTGTGATTGGTTGCGTATAAACTGTTCTGCCTAATACATCCATGATTCCTAATTCACAATTATTGATAGCTGATTTTGGAAAAGAAAACGTGAGAGTGAATTTTCCATTATTGGGATTTGGAAAAATAATGTTTTGAGAGTTGAATGTGGAGACTGGTGAGTTTATTCCCGTAACCATTGTTATTGTGAGACAATGCTGCGAACTTGTTCCGCAAGAATCTGATGCATCAACACAAACATTACCTAAATCGCTGCCAACAGTCACATTGATTGAAGTAGTCCCTTGCCCTGAATTAATAATCCAGTTTAATGGAATAGTCCAATGATAACCTGTGGCATTTACAACACTTGAAATAGAATAGGTTTGAGCAGAATTAATGGGAACTATTGTATTTCCTGTTATAGGACCGGGGATTGCAGGTATCGAAATCACATTAACCGGTAAAGTGGAACCTGTTGATAACCCACATGCATTTTGAGCTGAAACCGTTACGTTTCCACTAATTGGACCAGCCGTAGTTGTTATTGAATTGGTGGTAGAACTACCCGACCAGCTATTTGGAATTGACCATATATAGGTTGAATAAGAGCTGTCAACAGGAATTTGGAATGTATTCACAGAGCTATAACAAACCGATGAAGGTCCAATGATATTACCGGTTGGAGGTGGTGGTGCTGTTAACACAACCATTGAAAAACCCGCGCCATTTGATCCGCATTGATTATAAGCACTGACAGTTAATAACCCATTGTTTGGACCTACTGTAATCATTATTGAATCCGTGGTAGAACTTCCTGTCCATCCATTAGGCAAAGTCCATGTATATCCTGTAATTCCATTAACATTTGGAGAAGCATAATACAAATCTGTCGAACCCTCACAAACCGGATCGGGACCAATAATATTTATTGGCACCGGATGATGTAAAACGGTAACGTATAAATGTACCGAAGATGATGAACCACATGCATTATTAGCATAAACGGTTACGTTTCCACTATTTATACCCACAGTTGCCGTTATTATATTTGATGTAGAAGTAAATGTCCAACCCGAGGGTAATGTCCATGTGTAACTTGTAGCAGTATTATCAGGGAAGATGAAATAATTTACAGTTGTATATTGACAAGCGGAATCAGGGCCGGTAATTGGTGAAGGTGCAGGCGGTATTGTTCTTACTACTGTATTTAATGTATCAACATGGGTGCCGCATTGATTAGAAGCAGAAACAATTATTAATCCTCCCGTTGTCCCAATTGTTGTTGTAATTGAATCAGAGGTAGAACTGCCAGTCCATCCATTTGGTAAACTCCAACTAAAATTTGACAATGTGGAATCTATTGCACTTATATTATAGGTAACTGTTGAACCATTGCATGGCTGATTGTTTCCAACAATTGTTAATTGGGGAAATGCAGATACATGTACCGGAATGGAAGCGGTACTCGAACCACAACCATTACTTGCAAAAACACTGATATTTCCACTCGATGAACCGACAATTGCCGTTAATGTATCGGACCATATGCTACCTGACCATCCATTCGGCACGTTCCAATTAAAGGTTGTAGTGCCTGAACTCTGAGGAGTTGTAATATATAATTCTGTTGAACTCTGACATATACTGTCCGGACCAACAATGCTAATCTGTGGCGGTGGTAAGGTATCAACAGGAATAAATAAAGAAGCTGTTCTTGAGCCACACATATTTGATTCAACTAAAGTTATTGTTCCGCTCATTGTTCCAACTATACTGTAAATAGTATCTGTAGATGATATACCAGTCCAGCCATTCGGTAAAGTCCATGCATAATTTGTAACACCTGAAAAATAATTGCTTCCATAATTATATATTGTTGATCCTGCACAAGCCCTGACATATCCCATTATTGATGTTGCAGGTGGAGCAGTAATAACATTTGCATTCATTGACGAAGAAGTACTTCCACATCCGTTTTGGGCAGTTACATAAATGTTTCCGCTATATGCCCCAACTATACAACTAATTGAGTCATTGTTGCGTGTACCCATCCATGGCACATTCCATTGATAGTTATATGCCCAACTATCAAGAGGTACGTAATAAAGAACATTTGAACCCACACAAACAGTATCAGGACCAATAATATTTGCTACTTGTGCAGGCGGTCCATAAACTACTGTGGCATCTAATGTCATTGGACTGCTACTTCCGCAAGAATCATTCGCGGTTACCGTAATAATTCCATTTGTAGAATCAGGATGAACTGTTATTGAAGATGAAGTGGAACTACCTGTCCATCCTGCTGGAATTGTCCAGGTATAGCTTGTCGCACCCGTAACATTATTAACATCAAAGGTATTTGCAGTTCCATAACATACGCCGCTATTTCCATTAATGTGTAAAGGCATGGCAGGCGCGGTACAGGATATATGATTAGAAATAAAATTACCAAAAGCAACCGGAGCATTACCAACCGGAATGGTGAAATTGATATAATTTGAAGATACGTTTATTATACTTACGGTTCCATTACCACTATTTGCAACAAAAACCTTGCTTCCATCCGGTGAAACAGAAAGACCCTTCGGAGAATTAAAACCTAAAACAGGAGGACCATAGTTTAAAGGAGTGTAAAGCATACTAACAGTGTCGGTACCTGTATTGGAAATATATATATGGTAATTATTTGGGGTGATACAAATACCAGTGGGATTATGAATACCATAATTCGTTGTGGCAGTAACATAATTGGTAGTTGCATCTATCGAAGTTACTGAATTAATCAACGGAAATGTAGCATAAACAATACTTCCATCAGGGCTTACAATTATTCCGTAAGGAGCTGAATTAACCGGAATTGTCGCCATAACATTATTTGTAACAGTATCTATTACACTTATCGTATTTCCATTACCATTATTGTAATTCGCAACATATATCCTGTTTCCATTCGGATTTACAGCAATCCCATAAGGAACTTGTCCAACCGGAATTGAATTGGAAACTGTATTGGTGGCAGTGTTTATCACAATTACCCTATCATTAACTCCAGTAACATAAACCTTTCTTCCATCAGGGCTTACCACTAAACAATTAGGTGTCGTTCCTATTGGTATGGTAGCTATTACAGTATTGGTCGTGGTGCTTATGGCACTTATTGTACTGTCGTTTTGATTTCCAATATAAACCATCATTCCATCATCACTCACAGATACACTTGTAGGAAAAGAACCTACTGGTATAGTTGTATAAACTGAATTTGTTATCAGATTAATTACTGATACAGTATTATCACCTGAATTAGGTATATAAGCAGTTTGGGCATTTAGTAACCCTGTCATTAATAAAAAAGAAAGGGAAATTAAAGTAAAGATTCTATTCATTTTATTTAAATTGAATTTAAGGTTTATCTATGCAAATATAAATTTATTATTTTGTTTTCAAATGATGGTTTTCATTATTACCATGGTAGCTATTTCCTATTTTTCAACAACAATTTTTCCTCTTTGAGTTTCTTTCCCTGATTCAATAGTGTAAATAATCTGATAAAAATAAACCCCGTTGCATAACCTTGAAATGTCTATATGAGTGATGGGGGATGAGTCAGGTGTTATGGGTTGATGATAGATTTCATTGCCCAGCACGTCGGTAATTCGTAAATCATAATTAATAAATCGTAAATTTTCTATGGTTATCGCTGTTGAAGCCGGATTTGGATAAATACTAATGGTATTCCCGGTCTTTGGAGGTTTTACCGATGTCATAATATTGTTAATTACATTTACGTAAACCATCTGATTGGAAGGTACCCAAATCTGATAATAGTAATTGATGAACGTACTTTGGCATCCATTCGAATCAGTAATAGTCAGACTAATTGTATAATCACCTGAATCAATATATATATGATTTGGATAAGCAGTACTGTCAAAATTTCCATCTCCCCAGGACCATAAATATTGTAATGGCGGCGCACCGGCTGCATGATTAGTTATCCAATATTGATAGGCTATTACAGAATCAGGAAAGATTGTGAATTTTGCAGAACAGGGAGTAATAAAATTTCCAAAGGAATTAGGCCAATTTCCAACATGTATAGTTCCTGTAAGAGTATTTGTTGCGGTGTTATAAATGGTTACTGCATATACAATACGATCAACGACAAATAACTCCTGTCCATCCGGTGTCAAAGATATTCCAGTAGGACCTATTCCACCCGGGAATATAGCAGAAACAGTATTTGTGACCGTGTTTATTACACCTATTTTATCATTACCACTATTTACAACATAAACCTTAGTTCCATCCCGACTTATTGAAATACTTGTGCAAGCCCACAAACCACCTGAAATAGTAGCTGAAACAGTGTTTGTAGCTGTATTTACTACTTTTAAAGCAGTATCTCCGTTTGTCACATATAATTTGGTTCCATCGGGGCTTACACATAAACCGTAAGGAGCTGTAATACCCAGAATTATTCCTGAAACAGCATCAGTAGCGGTATTAATTACATAAATCGAATTGCTGTTTGTATTCGCAACATAAACTTTACTTCCATCAGGGCTTGCAGCAACACCTAAAGGACTATTCCCTACCAGAATTGAATCAATAACAGTATTAGTAGCTGTATTTATTACACTTATAGTATCAGAATATTGGTTGGCAACATACACTTTACTTCCATCAGGAGTCACGCAAATTCCTTCCGGATAACTTTTAACCGGAATTGTTGCTGTTACAGTATTAGTAGCAGTATTTATCACACTTACAGAATTACTCCAATAATTTGTAATATATGCCCATTTCCCATCCAAACTGACAGTTACACCAAGCGGATAATGGCCAACCGGAATGGTAGCAATAACCGTATTATTAGCAACATTAATAGCTGTTACTGTATTATCAGTCTTATTGGTTATATATGCAAACTGGGCAAATGCAAACCCCGTCATTAATAACAATATAAGTGAGAGAATCGTAAATTTTATTTTCATAATTTATCATTTATTTTAAAAAAGTAAAAGTAGGTAAAATAATTTAATTACAAACAAAAAAGTGGCATTATAGTCTAATTATGAGCAAAATTCTGACAGGTTTTTCTCCTTAGGTCTGGAAAATTGATGCCACCTTCCAGGATGGATTCTCATGGCAGGGAGTTCCCAATGGCAACCACTATAAAACCACCGGAACGATTAACCTGTTGAGGTAATCTTAGTCTTTTAATTTATATTGTGATAACAAATGAATTAATAAGCAGGTTTTTATTCCGCATATTATTCTTCACTTATCACTCTTAGTTCTTCACTGTTTAACAAACTTCCATTTAACAATTTCCTTGTTGTTTGATAATTCATAAGTTTAGAAAGCTAAACTTTAGTAGTTTAAATTCTTTTCTTTAAATCCTCCAATGCCTCAATCGTGAGCGGTTTATTTAATAAAAACTGAACAAATTTATTTTCAATTGCTTGTGCATGGTCTTCGTCATCCAATGAAGAAGTAAGCATTACAATTTTAGTTTTGTTTAGAATTTCATCAGCTAAATTCTGGTAGGCTTCTAAAAATTGAAACCCATCACCTAATGGCATTCTTATGTCAAGAAATATTAAATCAGGTATTTGGTTATTAACAAGTGCATTAATCTTCAGAAAAATAATTGCCTCTTCTGCTGACTGTTTTACAAAGATTGTTTTTGCAAAATAACATTTGCGAATTAAATATTCATTAAGAAGGTTGTCTATTTCGCTATCGTCAATTAGCAAGACAGTTTCTAAAAAGTAGTTCATACGCTATTTTAATAATGGTTTATTATTTGGTATTTCAAGGGTAAATTTCGTTCCTTTTCCAAATTCAGATTCAACAGTAATCGTTCCGTTAAGTTTTTCAACACATTCCTTGGCAATGTATAATCCTAATCCGGTACCTGAAGAAACAGCAGTGGCTCTGAAAAACATTTCAAATAATTTCGGCTGGTGTTCAGTTTTTATTCCTATTCCATTATCTGATATTTCTAAAATCATTTTTTTATTATCAATAACTATTTTTATTTCAATAAACGAATCCGAAAAATATTTCTTCCCATATTTCAAAGCATTAGATACAAGATTATTTATAATTACTTTAATCCTTGCAGGATCAGAATAAAAAGGTTCACGCCCTTGTACGTAAATTCTTTTATCAAAAACAAAACCTTCTTTATAATAATTTGAGTTTTCAAAAGCACCATCAATTATTGATGCTATATCTAACTCCTCTCTTTTTATTTCATTTCGTGAGTTTCTTGAATAATCAAGGATTTCCCTGAGTGTTTCATCCATTTATAAGACACTTCTGTTAATTAAATCGATTGGTTTATCATTCCCGTCTCCTAATTTAGATCGGAAGAGCACACGTCTGAACTCCAG
>OCZT010005201.1_pt1 | contig 13035 bp, 13 predicted proteins | sample 1539031 | NCBI WGS metagenome assembly OCZT01 (sample SAMEA3539308, study PRJEB22396) | soil metagenome | biome: tundra; feature: field; material: soil | place: USA | collected 2010-05 | depth 0.15 m | reverse complement strand
CTTCATCATCGCGGCCGGACGGGGCGGCCTCTGGATTATCGACCAGCACGTGGCGCACGAGCGCATTCTGTTTGAGCGCGTGCTGAAGCAGCGCGCGGCGGGCAACGTGGAGACGCAGCGCCTGCTGATGCCCCTCATCGTGCAACTGACTCCGGGGCAGCAGATCGAATACGCGCGCATCGCCGATGAATTGAACGCCATTGGGTTCGAGAGCGAGCCGTTCGGCAATCGCACGATCGCGGTGACGGCGGCTCCGGCCGCGGTGGGGCCGGCGGACCTGGAAAAGGTGCTCGGCGAGATTCTGGAAACGGCCGAAGCGGAGTTTCGCGGCCTGTCGCTAGAGGATGTGCGGCGCTCCATCGCGGCTTCCATCGCCTGCCACGCCGCGATCAAGATCAACACGCGCCTCGATCACGCCAAAATGGAATGGCTGCTGCGGGCGGTGGCGGCCACGGATTGCCCGATGAGTTGTCCGCATGGGCGGCCGATTGCGCTGCAGTATTCCATGCGGGAAATTTTGAAGGCGTTTCACCGGATTTGATGCTCTAAGATCCAGTCCGCCGCGCCGGGCAGGCTATCCACCCGGGCATCGGGCATGTGCGCCGACGCCGGCTCGTCGTAGCCGCGGTCGATCCAAATGGTGCGGCAACCCGCGGCGGCGCCCGCGTCGATGTCGCGCCAGCGATCGCCGATCATAAAGCTTTGGGCCAGATCGATTCCGTGCTCCGCGGCGGCCTGGAGCAGCATGCCGGGCAGGGGCTTGCGGCAATCACAGGCGTCCCGGTCGTCGTGATAACAGACGAAGCAGGCGTCTAACGGCAGGGCGGCTCGCAGGGTGGCGTGCATTCGCTCGACGTCTTCGCGGCGGGTGATGCCGCGCGCCACATCCGGCTGATTCGTCACCATCACCAGCAGGAATCCGGCTGCTTTCAATCGCGCGAGGGCGGCGGGCGCATCCGCATCGATTTCCATTTCGGGGGGAGTGACCGGCGCGTAGGCTGTGCCGTCGCGGACCAGCGCGCGCGTGAGCACGCCGTCGCGATCCAGGAAAACCGCCCGGCCGGAGGCCGCTACAGCAAGGTTCATCGCAGCGATTCCCACCGGGTTTCGGAGGCTTTCAGCGCGGGATGCGAGACCAGCAGATGCCAGACGACCGCTTGGAATGCTTCGGCGTGCGGCGTGATGTGCGACGGGTTCACCGCCGGGACGATCACGCAGGCATCCGCCACTTGCGCGGTGTAGCCATCAGGGCGGCCGACGACGCCGCCAATGGCCGCGCCCACGGACTTCGCGTATTGCAACGCGGAAACCAGATTCGGGCTGACTTGTTTTTCGAGGTTGCCGCCGCCCACCGAAAACACGAGCACGCAATCCTCGGCGCGCAAGCGGCTGACGCGCAGCCACGATTCGAACACCGATGCCCAGCCTTCATCGTTGGTGCGGGCCGTCAACTCGGCGACGTTGTCGGTGGGGCAGTAGGCTTCCATGCCGCAGATCTTGCGAAAGTCGTTCACCGCGTGCGAGGCGTTGGCCGCGCTGCCGCCCACGCCCAGGATGAACAGGCGTCCGCCGCGCGCGCGGGCGCCAGCCAGCAGTTGCGCCAGCTTTTCGATTACGCCCGCGTCCAGACGGCGCAGGACCTCGGCGGATTCGGCAATGTACTCTTCGGCGAAGCTCATGTGGGGCAGGACTCCAGTCCTGCGGCCGACGTCCACGTCGGCCTATTCTGCCGTTCGAAGAGCGGGTCCTGGAGGACCCGCGCAGACCTGGAGGTCTGCCCCACAATAAATGGTACTGATCTCATAGTTGTGATCCCGCCAGGTGGCGCGATAGCTCGGCGATCCCATCGAACGAGCCGATTTCGTAGAAGCGCTCGTGCACTTCAAACGCAGCCAATTGATTGCGGCGCAGCAGGTCGCGATAGAGGTCAGCGAGTTCGGCGAGATCGGCGTCTGACCCGCCCTCGAAAGCCGCGCGGCTGAAAACGCCCAGACCGTAATCGATGTGCTGCATGCGCGCCGTCCTGTTCTTCTTATCGTAGGCCAGTATGCGGCCTTCGGCGAACTCCACATTGCTCGAGTCCCAGCGGCCTTCGTTGCGATAAACGGTCATCAGGCCGGGCTGGCCTGCTGCGCGGAATGCCTCTGCCACATCGCGATACGAGCAAGGCAGGTACGAATCGCCATACACGACGAAGAACGCGTCGCCCAGCAGCGGCAAGGCGTTGCGCACGGCGCCAGCGGTTCCCAGCAGCGCGGGGCCGTCGAACGAGTAGTCGATCGCCATGCCGAAGCGCGTGCCATCGCCTGCATATTCGCGGATGCGCTCGCCGTGCTGTCCGATGCACAACACCACGCGTTCGATGCCGCACGCGCGCAGCAGCCGCAACTGGTGCGCCAGAAACGGTTCGCCATTGATTTCGACCAGCGCCTTGGGAATGCGCTCGGTCAGCGGATAGAGGCGCGTGCCCAGACCGCCCGCCAGAATCGCGACCGGCAGCACGGCGCTCACGATTGTGCCAGCACGGTGGTGCCCTGGAAATCGAAGCGCATCCGCACTTCGCGCAGTCCGGCGCCGCGCATGGCATGGCGCAGCCGCGTTTTGTCTTCGGTGTAGAGCATCAGGAATCCGCCGCCGCCCGCGCCGATCAACTTGCCGCCTAGCGCGCCGTTGCGCCGCGCCAGCTCGTAGTATTCGTCGATGTGCGCATTCGTCATGGATCGCGAGCGCGCCTTCTTGTGCTCCCAGTGCACGTGCATCAGCTCCGCAAAGCGCCGCAGATCGCCGCGCTCCAACGCCGTTTTGCTTTCGCAGCCGAGCTGCTTGACCACGTGCAATTGCGAGATCATATCGGCATCGTGCTGGCGCGTGCGCGTGTCCTGTTCTTCGAGGATCGCCGAAGCCGATCGCGTGAAGCCGGTGAAAAACAGCAGCAGGTTGTCCTCCAGGTTGGCCAGCGTTTCGCTCGCGAGCAGCAGCGGCGCGACCTCCACGCGGTCGTCGGGCAGGAACTGGAAACAAGTGATGCCGCCGAACGAGGCGATGTACTGATCCTGCTTGCCCACGGGCTCGTGCAGCAAGTCGATTTCGATGCGGCAGGCCTGTTCGGCAAGGTCCTGGCGCGGGATCGGGTTCCTTTTCCAGGCGTGCAGCGCGCGCAGAAGGGCCACCGTGAAACTGCCCGAGGATCCTAGACCTGTGCCGGCCGGAATGTCCGACATGCTCACGATTTCCAGATACGGCTGCGGACCTACGTCCACCAGGCGCAGGGCTTCGCGCACAATAGGGTGTTTGACCTGGTCCACGGATTCGACCAGTTCCATTTGCGAGTACTTGATGAGTAGCTCCTGGCTGAAGGTCTCGTGCAGCGTGATGTAGACGTATTTGTCGATCGCTGCCGAGATGACGAAGCCGGTATGCTCGCGGTAGTACGAGGGCAGGTCGGTGCCGCCGCCTCCCAGCGAGATACGTAACGGGGCGCGGGTGATGATCATCTGGCGTTCTCCCGATACACGCGCTCGACAACGCGCAAGGCGGCCTGTGCGTCGGCGATGCCCGGCTGCGGCTGGCGCTTCAGGCGGATATCTTCCAGGAACTCGGCGAATTCGGTTTCCCAGGAATTGTCGGCCATGGGGAATTCCCAGGCGGTGGTTTCCGGCGGTCCCATGGCCGGCTTCATCGCGTAGAAAGTCAGGCGCTCGGTGCCGTAGCTGCCGCCCAAGCCTGTGATTTCCAGCTTGCCGTCGCGCCCGCAGATTTCGAAGGAGAACAGGTTCTTCCACTCGGTCCAACCCGCGTGCAGGAACGCGATCTGGCCCGCGGCGGTTTCGAGCAGCAGGAACGCATTGTCTTCCGCGGGCATTTTCCAAAAGAAGCTGGGCGTGCGGCCGGTGACGCGCGTGAAGTCGCCCAGGAACCAGCGCGCCAGGTCGATCAGGTGCACGCCCTGGTCGAGCAGTTCGCCGCCGCCCGAAAGGGCCGGATCGGCGCGCCATTCGCGCTCGTAACCGGGACGGCCGCCGTGACCGTAGCGGCCGCGGATGAACAGCAGGGGACCGGCCGCGCCGGATTCGAAGATCGCGCGCGCCTTTTGGAATGCGCGGTGATACCGGTGATTGAAGCCGATGCGCACCAACGCACCCGTGCGGCGGGCGGCTTCGGCAACGGCGTCCAACTCGGAAGCGCGGCGCGCGCCGGGCTTTTCAATGAGCACGTGCTTTCCGGCGCTGGCGGCTTCGGCGGCGATGGGGGCGAGCATATCGTGCGTCGTGGCGACGATCACGATGTCGATTTCCGGCGACGCCGCGACGCCGCGCCAATCGGCGGAGGGCTCGGCGCCCGGATGCGCTGCTGCCAGCGCCTGCGCGCGCACGAGATCGAGATCGCAACAGAGCGCCAAGCGGGCGCCCGCCAGCGATTTGGCGCGCTTGCTCCCCGTCAGGCCGCATCCGACGATGGCGATGTTGAGGGGCATGCGTAGTCCACCTGTTAGAATAACTGACTTGTGCGATGTCTCTCTAATCCTGCCCGCCTACAATGAGGCCGCCACTATCGCCTCCACCATTCGCGAGACAGGCTGCTATTTCCGGTCGCGCGGCTTGCGCTATGAAATTATCGTGGCCGCCGACGGCGGCGACGGCACCCGCGAGTTGGCCCTCGAAACCGCCCGCCAGGGCGAGCCGGTGCGAGTGATCGGCAACCAGGAGCGCAGCGGGAAGGGCCGTGGCGTGCGCGAGGCGATGGCGCTGGCGCGCGGTAACATCGCCGGTTACGCGGACGCCGATAACAAAGTACCCATCGAAGAGTTCGATAAGTTCCGGCCCTGGCTGAGCCCATCGTTGAGCCAACGCTACGACGTGGCGATTGGCTCGCGCTCCATGCAGGAGTCGCAAATCGAGAGGCGGCAGCCGCTTTACCGGCAGTTGGGCGGCAAGGGCTTCGGGTTGTTCATGCATGCGGTGGTGGGCCTCGAAGGAATTACCGACACGCAATGCGGCTTCAAGTTTTTCACGCGCGCGGCGGCGCGGGAGATTTTCAGCCGGCAACAAATCGACGGATATATGTTTGATGTGGAGATCCTGGTGCTGGCTCGCCGGCTGGGCTATGGCATTCAGCAGGTGCCCATCCGCTGGCGCGACGATGGCGACAGCCGCCTGGCGCTGGTGAGCGGGAATCTGCGGAATGCGATCGACATTTTCCGCATCCGGGCGGGCGCGGGCCGCGTGCCCGGGCCGGGGGGCGGGGGCCAGGGGCCGGGGTTTTGACGTGAGAATTCTGGTAACCGGCGCGGCCGGCTTCATCGGCAGTAACCTCGTTGATCGTCTGCTCGCCGACGGACATGAGGTCACCGGTTTCGACAATTTCTCAACGGGGCAAGTCGAGTTTCTGGGCGCCGCCTTGTGTTCGCCGCACTTCCGCCTGGCACACGGCGACCTGCTCGATACCGGTTCGCTCGACCGCGCCATGGAGGACGCCGAGTTCGTATTTCATATGGCCGCCAATGCCGACGTCCGCTTCGGCACCGAGCATCCGCGCAAGGACCTGGAGCAGAACACCATCGGCACGGCGAACGTGCTGGAGGCCATGCGGGCAAGCGGCGTGCGGCGCATCGCGTTCCCTTCTACAGGCTCGGTCTATGGCGAGCCGGCCATTTTCCCCACGCCCGAGGACGCGCCGTTCCCGGTGCAGACCTCGCTATACGCCGCGTCCAAGTTGGCCGCCGAGGCCCTGATCGAAGCTTACTGCGAGGGTTTCGGTATGGAAGGGTACATTTTCCGGTTTGTGTCGATCCTGGGTGAGCGCTACACACACGGCCACATTCTGGATTTCTACAAGCAACTTAGGGAGCATCCCGGGCATCTGGATATATTAGGAGACGGGCGGCAGCGCAAGTCTTACTTATATGTGCAGGACTGCGTGGACGCCATGCTGTTGGCCATCGAGCGCGGCACGGGCAGGCTGAATCTCTACAATCTGGGCACGGACGAATACTGCACGGTGAACGATTCCATCGGATGGATTGCGGAGCGGTTGGGATGCGCACCGCGCCTCGACTATGCGGGCGGCGCGCGCGGATGGATTGGAGACAGCCCGTTCATTTTTCTGGATTGCTCGCGCATTCGCGCGTCGGGATGGCGGCCGAAGTTGAGTATTCGCGAGGCAGTATTGCGGACAGTGGATTATTTGCGAGGGAACACATGGGTTATCGAGCGGCGTTAGTAAGGTTCCTGTTGCTGGGGGCGTTGGGGCACGCCGGGTTCGCGCAGGAGCGCAAGCTGGAGGCGATCGAGAGTTTCAGTTCGTCGCTGGAAGCGCTGGCGCAGCGGGTGAACCGCGCGGTGGTCAAGATCGTGACTACCGGTTATGGCATCAGCGAAGACTCCGATTCGCGCAACACCAGCCTGCTTACCCGGCAGCGCGCCACCGGCTCGGGCGTCATCCTGACTCCGGACGGCTACATCGTGACCAACGCGCACGTGATCCAGGGCGCACGGCGCATTCGCGTGCAGTTGCCTATCTCGGAGCGCGCCGCCCGAAAGAGTAACTCGATCATGAAGCCGGCCGGAACGGTCCTGGACGCCAAGATCGTGGGGCTGGATCGCGAAGCGGATGTCGTGGTGCTGAAGATTGAAGCGACGGACTTGCCGCACCTGACTCTAGGCGATTCGCGCGAATTGCGGCAGGGCCAACTGGTGATGGCGTTCGGCAGCCCGCTGGGCTTGCAGAATTCGGCCAGTCTCGGCGTGATCAGCGCGGTCGCCCGCCAGCTCAAACAGGACAGTCCCATGATTTATATCCAGACTGACGCGTCCATCAATCCGGGCAATAGCGGCGGCCCGCTGGTGGATATGTCGGGGCGAGTGGTGGGGCTTAATACTATGATCCTGTCGCAATCGGGTGGCAGCGAAGGGATCGGCTTTGCGATACCCAGCGACACCTTGCGCAACGTCTATAACCAGATTCGCAAGGAAGGTCACGTGCACCGTGGGCAGATCGGCGCCAGCGTGGAGACCATCACACCGCTGCTGGCCGCGGGCCTGGGACTGACTCAGGACTGGGGCGTGCTGGTGGCGGATGTGACTCCGGACGGACCCGCCGGCAAATCCGGCCTGCAGCCGGGAGACATCGTGCTCAGCCTCGATGGTAAGCCCATGGAGAACGCGCGCCAACTGGAGGTGGGTTTGTGGCGCTTTCCGGTGGGGGATAAAGTCAACCTGGAGGTGCTGCGCGGCGCGAACCGGCTGACGATGGATGTGTCGGTTACGGCGCAGGACGACGATCCGCAACGCTTCGCGGACCTGGTGAATCCGGAGAAGAACCTGATTCCGAAGCTGGGCATTTTGGGGGTCGAGATCGACCGCAAGCTGGCGCCCATGCTACCGGATTTGCGCAAACAATACGGCATCGTGGTGGCAGCCCGGGCGGCGGAGTCGGAAGTCCTGGAGGTGGACCTGCGTCCGGGAGACGTGATTTACGCGATCAACAACGAGCCGACGGCGACCGTCGCGGCGCTCACTACCGCGCTGGGGCAGATGAAGGCCGGGGATGCGGTCGTGCTGCAAGTGGAGCGCGATGGCCAGTTGATGTATGTGGCGTTCGAGATGGAGTAATGGCGGGCGCCTCTTCGCCGAAAGTGGCGTTGTTTACGCCGTTGGGATGTGGTTCTAATTCTGGTTAGATTCCGGCAGCCGCCGTCAGTGCCACGCGCAGGTTCTGCTGCGGGCGAAGCGCTTCGACGGCGCGTTTTATCTTTGCGTATGCGGTTGAGTTGCGCTTAAGGCGCCCATATGCCGCATCCTCAAGTGGGCGGGCTTTCCGGACAGCGGATCGGAATTCAAATGCAAGCAATCGGTAAGAACGCACGATCTGGAGGTTCTTCTCATGTTTTCGGGAATCGTGCCCCGTATAAGGGCGAAGCACCCTGAGGAATGGGCAGTGGTGGCCGGCTGGAACCCTGAGATTCGTTATGGAGCGGTTGGATCGTCGCCCCCACAGGGGACAGCAAACATGATAGCGTGCACGCAGAGACTCTTGGAGGTTCTATGATTGCTGTAAGCAGTCTCGGAAAGGCAATGCATGAGATGGTCGCCCAAAAAGGTGATTTCACTCTATTCGCGCTCTTGCGGCGGGATGAGCCTCTCTATGGTTTGTGGGACTTCGTAGTCTCGGCTCCATGGCTGAACAGCGACACACTGGCGGCGACCCGGGAGGTGGCAGATCATCTCGCAAAGTCGATCGGCACAAAGGGCCTTCAGCAATTGGCCCGGATTGTGGTCATTACCGATGACAACCCCACGGTCAAGTTCTTCTTGAAGAATGTTCCCGTCGACGATGGAGAACGCCGGATTCAGAAGACCGATTTGTTCGGCCTGCAAATAGAGGAAGGCATCATCTTCCGTGCCAAGCGGCCGGAACGCGTGAGGCCGCGTGGCAAGGTGGCACGTTCGACGTTGTCCGCAGCGTCGCAGCGCCGCGCGTGAGTATCTGACGGTTGTGGGATGGGTCCTACCTAGCCGGCGGGAGAAAGGCTGTGGGTGATTGGAAAATCAGGGGCAAAGTGGAACGGATGTGTGTCATTCAAATTCGGCTCGCTAACGGTCGCATTGATTTCGCAAGGGTTTACTGAGCCGGTCCCAGAGGGCACTCCGTAAGCGAGCGGGTGCATTCCCCAAGACGGTTAAACACCTCGGCCCCGGCGCCGTCCGGACCTCCGTACAATAAAGGTATGCGTGTCCTCGTCCGCCCGGGTGGTGTCGTCGTCCTGTTGTGCCTGGCCTCCACTGCCGGCGCGCAGACGCTTCCCGAAATCCTCTCTCGCGTCTCCGAGGAGGCGGAAGTCTTCCGCCACGTCGCCCCCCAGGTCCTGGCCGAGGAAACCCTGACCCAGCGCGCCCTGAAGGCGCCTCCGCGCTTCCACCCCCGCGTGGGCGCGGCCGCAGCCAAACCCCTCACCCCCACCCGCCAAACCCGGGAGATCATCTCCGAATACAGCTTCGGAACCCTCAAAGACGCCCCCGAATCGCTGCACGAGTTCCGCCAGGTGACCTCCGTGGATGGCCAAGCCATCTCCGCCGCTGCGGCCGCCCGCCATTCGCTCGCGCTGGGCCTGGCTTCCGCCGACGACCACGCCCGCAAGCGCATGCTCGAAGACTTTCAGAAGTACGGGCTAACCAACGCCGTCGTCGATTTCGGCCCGCTGCTGCTGCTCTTTACCAAGCGGCAGACCGGCAACTACCATTTCGAGCTTGCAGGCGACGACCGCATCGGCGCCGACCAGGTCAAGATCGTTTCCTATACGCAGGTCTCCGGACCCGATCGCATGCTGGTCTTCCAGGGGCACCGCGCGATCCATCAGCCGATTCAAGGCCGCATTTACGCGCGCGTGCCGGACGGTCTGCCGCTCCGCATCACCATCGTGGAAAGCCGCGAAAGCGGCAAGAACACGTTCCGCGACGAAGCCGTTGTGGACTACACGCCCAACGCCCACGGATTTCTGGCGCCCGCCGCCGTCACCCACCGGGGCTTCGCCGGCGATCAACTGCTGGTCGAAGACGAGTTTCGCTATACCACCTTCCGTAAGTTCGGCGCGGACGCCGCCATCAAGTTTGACGTGCAACAATAAGCGCGCTCATACTTGGATCGCGCTTGTATCATGCTGGTATCATGAGTGATTCCAATGGCCCGCCAACGCGCCTACCTCCTGATCACTGTATTCGCGCTGCTGCTGGTGCTGTTCCCCTTCCTGTTCTGGTATGGCACCTGGTTCGGCCGCAAACTGACCGACTCCCAAATAAGCGAGTACCTGGCCGACCGCGCCAAGCCCCGGCATGCCCAGCACGCGCTGGTGCAGGTGGGAGAACGCATGGCTCGTCGCGATCCAACCGCCGCGCGCTGGTATCCCCAGGTGGTCCAGCTTGCCGCCAGCCCGTTGATTGAGCTGCGCCAAACCGCGGCCTGGATCATGGGCCAGGACCACACCTACGCTCCCTTCCACGAAGCGCTGCGCAAGCTGATCGCCGATCCCCAGCCCATGGTGCGCCGCAACGTCGCGCTGGCGCTTTCGAACTTCGGCGATCCGGCGGCGCGTCCGGAACTGCTGGCCATGCTGCGGCCTTACACCATCGTTTCCCCCACCGCCGGCGTGGTCCAATACCGGCTCAAACTGGGCGAGTACGTTAATCCGGGCACGCTGGTGGCGCACGTGGGTGGCATCGAGGTGCGCTCTCCGCTGCCCGGCGAAGTGCGGGAGTTGAGCCGGCGCGAAGGCAGCACGGTGGGCGCCGGCGATCCGCTGATCGAGATTTCCGCGGACAAAGAGCACGTTTGGGAGGCGCTGCGTGCGCTTTGGACTGTCGGCACTAGAGAGGATTTGGAAGACATCCAGCGTTACGTTCGTGGCGTCTCCGGCATGCCCGAGAAAGTGCAGGAACAGGCGCTGCTGACGGTGCAGGCCATCCAAAGCCGCGCGGCGCGGTGACAACGGGGACGGGGACGCGGGGACGCGGAGAGACGACGGGGAGCGCGGAGACACCAGCGCGCCTTCACCCAACGCTTCGCGAAAACACGCTCCCAACCCGCCCAAAGCCTCCCGGAGTTATCCACTACTTGTTGTGTTTTCAATCATTTCCTTGTGGAAATCGAAATGCACAGCGCCAAACAGCCCCATCTTGGGAGAAGGCGCCCACACGATGCCCAACGAGACCCTTACCATAACCGATAACCGGACCGGAACGACCTATACGCTCCCCATATATAAGGACGCGATCCGCGCCATCGACCTGCGGCAGATCAAGACCGGCCCCGACGATTTCGGCCTGCTCAGTTACGACCCCGCGTTCCTGAATACGGCCTCCTGCCAAAGCGCCGTCACCTACCTCGATGGAGACCGGGGAATCCTGCGCTACCGCGGCTACCCCATCGAGCAGCTTGCCGAAAAGTGCAGCTTCCTGGAAGTCGCCTACCTGTTGCTGAACGGCGAGTTGCCCGGCCCGGACGACTTGGACGAGTGGACCGCCGACATCACCCGGCACACCATGATCCACGAGAACCTGAAGAAGTTCATGGAAGGCTTCCACTACGACGCCCATCCCATGGCGATGCTGATGAGCACGGTGGCCGCGCTCTCGACCTTCTACCCGGAGGCCCGCAGTATCCACGACCCCGCCGTGCGCAAACTGCAGATTACCCGGTTGATCGGCAAGATGCCCACGCTTACGGCCTATGCCTACCGGCACAGCCTGGGCTTGCCTTACGTCTACCCCGATAACGACCTCGGCTACACCAAGAACTTCATGAACATGTTGTGGAGGCGGACGGAGCCCAAGTTCAGCGCCAACCCGGTGCTGGCGCGCGCCCTGGAAGTGCTGTTCATCCTGCACGCCGATCACGAGCAGAATTGCAGCACCAGCGTCATGCGGGCCGTCGGCAGCTCGTTCGCAGACCCCTACGCCACCACGGCCGCGGCCATCGCCGCCCTCTCCGGACCGCTGCACGGCGGCGCCAACGAAGAAGTGCTGCGCATGCTCGACGAGATAGGCTCCAAGGATCGCGTGCCGGCCTATATCGAGCAGATCAAAGCCGGGCACGGCAAGCTGATGGGCTTCGGCCACCGCGTCTACAAGAACTACGATCCGCGCGCCCGCATCGTCAAACAGGTCGCCGAGGAAGTCTTCGAGGTGACCGGCCGCAATCCCAAGCTGGACATCGCCCTGGAATTGGAGCGCATCGCGCTCGAAGACGAGTTCTTCATCAAGCGCAAGCTTTATCCCAACGTGGACTTCTATTCGGGCATCATCTACCAAGCCATGGGATTCACGCCGGACGTGTTCACGGTGCTGTTCGCCATTCCGCGGACCGTCGGCTGGCTGGCCCAGTGGCAGGAGATGCTGCAAGACAGCGAGCAGAAGATCGCTCGCCCGCGGCAGCTCTATACGGGCCAGCCCGCGCGCCAGGTCGTGCGGATCGAGGAGCGGCAGACCCAAGCTGCGGCGTTTGCAGTAGTCCGGTAGAGCCAGAAGTCAGGAGGAGTCAGGAGGAGTCGGAAGTCGGGCAGCTCGCGCGTTATTGTGCTGCGATTCTGGCTTCTGCCTTCTGCCTTCTCACTCCAGCTCGAAGAGCACTTGCCCCGCTTTCACCGCGTCGCCCGGTGAAACGTGCACGGCCTTCACCACCCCATCCACCTCCGGGCCGACGTTGTTCTGCATCTTCATGGCCTCGATGACCATGACCGGCTGGCGCCGCGTGACCTGCTCGCCGGCCGCAGCCAAGACCGCGATCACCAGGCCGGCGATCGGGCTGCGGCAGACCGCATCTTCCGGCAGCCGCAACGCTGGGCGGGCGTGCAGAACGGACTCGGGAATGGCGATGGCGGGCTCGCTCTCGCCCTGTGGGGCGTCCAGCGGCGGCGGCTCCACGGGATCGTGCGCCCAGCGCGCGAGAGGCGCGGTTAAGCTGTGCGATCCCTGGAGATCCTCGCGTCCGTGACGGGCCCAGGGATTCGCGCTGTGGCCGTCCACGGGAGCCCCGGCGGCCGGGGCGTGTTCATCTTCAGTTGCCATTGCGATCCCTCGATTCGGTTACAGCGGGATCAACCCGTGCTTTTTTTGCGGGCGCCAATCGCGCTTGGCGGCCAGCGCTTCTAGCGCCTCGGCCAAGTGGGCCCGCGTCTCGGCCGGCTCAATGATATCGTCCACCAGGCGCTGGCCGGCCGCTACGTACGGCGTTGCAAAAGTGTCCGAGAACTGCTGCACCAGCTCCCGCCGCTTCGAGCCGTTGTCTTCGGCCGCCACCAGCTCGCGGCGATAGAGCACCTCCACCGCGGCCTCCGCCCCCATCACGGCGATTTCGGCCGAAGGCCACGCCAGCGTGCAGTCCGCGCCCAGCTCCTTCGAGCACATCGCAATGTACCCGCCGCCGTAAGCCTTGCGCAGAATCACCGTGATCTTGGGCACGGTGGCCGCCGAATAGGCAAACAGCAGCTTGGCGCCGTGCCGGATGATGCCGCCGTATTCCTGATCCACGCCCGGCAGAAATCCC
>OCZT010005200.1_pt1 | contig 13036 bp, 12 predicted proteins | sample 1539031 | NCBI WGS metagenome assembly OCZT01 (sample SAMEA3539308, study PRJEB22396) | soil metagenome | biome: tundra; feature: field; material: soil | place: USA | collected 2010-05 | depth 0.15 m | reverse complement strand
CGCTCGGCATCTATGGCCGCCATACAGCCCGTCCCCGCCGCGGTCACCGCCTGCCGATAGGACGCATCCTGAGCATCCCCGCAGGCGAAAACACCGGGAACGTTTGTCTTCATCGTCCGGCCCTCGGTTTTGAGATAACCGACGGCGTCCATATCGAGCACGCCTTTGAACAACTCGGAATTCGGTTGGTGACCGATAGCGACAAAGACGCCTTGTGTTGCAAGATCGCTTTCCTCGCCGGTCTGGTTATTGACGATGCGAATTTTCTCAACCCCCGTCGCGGCCGATCCCATGATCTCACGAACCTCGGTGTTCCAAAGTATCTGTATCTTAGGATCGCCAAACACGCGGTCTTGCATTATCTTGGATGCGCGAAATTCATTACGACGGTGGATAAGCGTTACATTCGACGCAAACTTTGTCAGAAAAAGCGCTTCCTCGAGAGCCGTATCGCCGCCGCCTATAACGACGATCGGTTTGTCACGAAAGAAAAAACCATCACATGTGGCACACGCCGAGACGCCATTTCCGCCGAGACCTTCGGGAAAGGGAGCCTCACCCGGGATACCTAGCCACTTCGCTGATGCCCCGGTTGCAATGATCAATGTGTCGGCGGTGATGACAGTGGTTATTTCATCACTGTCCTGGCTTTCCTTGCCAAAGAGTGTAAACGGCCGCTTGGAAAGATCGACGCGATCGATCCATGTATTGATTATCTCGGCGCCGAAGCGTACAGCCTGGCCGCGAAATTCGTCCATTAAGATCGGCCCCATTATTCCGGCAGTGAAGCCCGGATAGTTTTCGACGTCGGTCGTGATAGTCAACTGCCCGCCCGGCTGCGGTCCATCGATGACAAGGGGTTCGAGATCCGCTCTCGCTGCATAGATAGCGGCGGTCAAGCCGGCTGGACCTGTGCCCAGGATAACAATCTTGCGGTGCAAGTGGTTTTCAGCCATATCTGCTACTTAATGTAGTCAAAAACACGTTTTTTGTTTTTGCTAACATATAGTATAACTATGGTCGAACACGTTCGCCTAATTACTATTCCGGCACCTACGAATAGAAAAACTTGGCTTTTGTGCCGTGATGGGCTTCTTACCTGTGAATTGGATTCGTGTTAGACTTAAATCGAAATATATACGGTTAATTATCGATTAACCCAGCTTGGCAATGACCTCTATTCAACCTCAATTTGAGGAAAAACGGTTTGCCCTCCGAATGGCCCTGCGGTTACCGATAGTGGTGTCGGGGCGGTCCGAGGACGGCGCGACATGGAGCGAACCCACCGAAACCGACGACATCTCGACCCTCGGAGCGCTGTTTCAGTTAAATCAGCCGGTCGAATCGGGCGATAACCTGTATATCCGTTCACACCGGCCAAACGGTGTCCCGGTCGAGGTCAAAGCGCGTGTCGTTCGCGCGATCCTGGCAAATTACGGAACGTCGCGGATCGGCGTTGCGATCGAGGAGCCAAAAGAGAGTTGGCTCCGCCTTTTTGTCGCCTGGATAGCGGATGATAATGTCGTAGAGGGCATCAACGAGTAAGAAAGGTACCGCAGTGAAAGAGTGAAAGAGTGAAAGAGTTGAGGTCACGCACCGTTTACTTTTTCACTTTTTCACTTTTTCACCTTTTCACTTTATATGTACGAAACGATCACGATCGAACGCCGGGACAAGGTTGCGATACTTACCATTAACCGCCCCGACAAACTAAACGCCCTGAACAAACAGGTCCATTCCGAGGCCGTCGCCGCACTCGACGATCTTCGCCGCGACGAATCGGTCCGCGTACTTGTCATCACCGGGGCCGGCGAAAAATCATTTGTCGCCGGTGCCGATATCGGTGAATTCGAAGGGCAAACGCCTTCCAGCCAGCGAGACCTGTTTCACGAAAAGACGCTTTTCAATACGATCGATACATTCCCAAAGCCGGTCATCGCGATGGTCAACGGCTTTTGTCTCGGCGGCGGCAATGAACTCTCGATGGCTTGCGATATAAGGATCTGCAGCGAGAATGCGAGGTTTTCACAACCGGAGATCAACCTCGGCATCATGTGCGGCGGCGGCGGAACCCAGCGTCTGCCGCGGCTCGTCGGCGAAGGCCGAGCCATCGAAATGGTATTGACCGGCGATATGATCGACGCGGCGACCGCCGAAAGGTTTGGTCTGGTAAATCACGTCTATCCCTCAAGCGATCTCGAGGCAAAGACAATGGAACTCGCCAAAAAAATCGCGGAAAAGGCACCGATCGCATTGCAGTTGTCGAAGGAAGCCGTGAAATTCGCCGCCAAATCGAACCTCGACGAAGGCCTGCGTCGCGAGGTCGATCTGTTCGCGATCTGTTTCTCGACCGAGGACAAACAGGAAGGCGTTTCGGCATTTCTCGAAAAGCGAAAACCGGTATTTAAGGGCAAATAGGCGGTTCCGCTTGACCCTTTGAGGCAATTTCGATAAATTCAAAGTTCGCCGATTTCCGAGCTTCAACTTGAAACTCGAAACTCGAAACTTTTTTGGGGACGTAGCTCAGCTGGGAGAGCGCATGAATGGCATTCATGAGGTCAGGGGTTCGATCCCCCTCGTCTCCACCAATAGAATCAATAACTTACGGCACGCCTCGCGCGTGCCTTTTTCTTTGCGTTGCAAATCCGTTGCAAAGATTAATAGCCACTTTCGCTATAATTTCCTTCTCCTTATAGCTCTTCCCTTATTTCGAACTTCCTTATTTTCTGAAGCATTAGCAAACTGCTTCGACAGCCATGCGTCTACGTCGGCCCGCTGCCTTGTATACCGCTCAAATGATGCTTGTATGACGCGGGGGCCGTCCTGAGCGTCCTTATTGTTATTGAAGGGCGGGTAAGCGGTGTGTCGCTCCGCCTGTGAAGCCATAAGAGCCGTACTTCCTTCGGCGAATGTAAGCGTTCGCAGATAAAGTTCATAATCGGGCAAGTTTTCAAGCTGCGTGGCTATAACGTCGGACGCGAATTCTTTGGCAAGAATAACCGCATCGTCGCCACTTACCCGAAAACTCGCTAACGTGCCGCAATTGCCAAAAATGGCGGGTACGATCTCGTCATTGTGCTTTCGTAGTTGGGCCAATGTTTGTGTCGCAACGGTAAGGGATAGACGGTATTTGCGAGCTTCGGACAGGATGGCCGAAAGATCTATGCCGTGGGTAAAATTGTGAACCTCATCGATATAAAAGTAGTGTTGAACACGCTGAGATTCTGGCGTGTCTTGGCGTGAAAGCGACGCCAGATAGAGCTTTGTGGTTATGAGCGAACCGAGTAGGGCGGCGATATCGGAGCCAAGCGCTCCTTTTCCAAGATCGCATAGCAATATTTTCTTGCTGTCCATTGCCTCGCGGAAATTAAAGCTGCTTCGATGCTGGCCGATCACGGCCCGAAGTAGGGGATTGGTAGCAAACGCGGAAACCTTGTTAAGTAGCGGGGCTGACGCTTTCGCCCGCTGATCGTCGTCCCATTCGTGTTCATAGGTTCGATAGAACATCTGCAAAACGCCGTCGTCCACGTTTCTAAATATCTTCTCTCTAAATTCGGCGTCGGTAATAAGCCGCAAAATGTCCAGCAGCGATGTCGGCTCGTCTTGGGAGATCAAGGCAAAGCAAAAGTTCGTAAGTAGATACTCGCTCTGCGGTCCCCAGGCATTCGCCCAAATGGTTTTGAAGGTGCTGACAATCGAGGAAACCACGAGCGGCTGATACTGCCTCGGCACCTTTTCAAGGATGTTGAGGCTGCCTACGCGGTCCAGATCGGCCGGTTTGAAGTAGATCACGTCGTTCGTCCGGGAGCGGGGGATATGCTCGAGGATCTCGTCGATAAGCTGCCCGTGCGGATCGATAACCGTAACGCCGGAACCGTTCCAAATGTCCCAAAGGATCATGTTCCGCATCAGGGTCGTCTTGCCGACGCCGCTTTTTCCGAAAAGGGCGGTGTGTCGCGAGCGGACTTCGGGGATCAGGTAACCGTCAGCGCGATTGTCCTTTGCTCCTATCTTGTAGCCGATGGGGAGGGGATACATAAGCGAAATATACGCCTGCGCGGGAGGATGGCCAGGCGGGTGCTACCGCGTGGCGTTGTAGATCGCCGAGACTTCGTTCGCAGATAACGCGCGGCTATATATGCGTACGTCGTCGATGTTCCCCGCCCACGACGAGCCGCCTGAGCCGACGCCAAGCGCTCCTACCCTGAAAGGCAGCGTCCCTGCGGCGGCTACAGGAAATGCTCCATTTAGATCTTGCACGGCACCATTCACATAGATAACAAGCCATCCATTAAGCTGTGTGACGGCCAGGTGATACCACGTGTCGCCCGTGAGAACGACACCCGTTGCCGTATTGAACCCGCTTCCGTTGAAGGCCCGCCATGCAACTATTCCATTAGCTCCTGAGGGGGATACATCGAGTTCCCATCCAGAGGCCGTGTTGTTCCGATTACCCATTATGGTCCAGCTGCCGGCCCCTGCGAATGAGGTCGGTTTATAGATCCAGGCCGACACAGTGACACTGCTCGTCACGGCACCTACGGTCGCGTCCGCATCAATGGAGTCATTCACGCCGTCGAAAGTCACGCAATTACTTGCCTTGCAGCCGCTCGTCCATGTCGCACCGCCCGCTAGGGTTCCGGTATGGCCGTTCCCGCTCACATCGTTCGCGGTGATCCCGCTTCCTTCGTCCAAATTCCAATAGCCGTTCAGCCCCCCGTCGCCCCGGAAGTACGGTGTCGCGGAAGCGCTTCCCGCTCGTGCAATATGGAGGCTGCCCGGTGCGACGGTGTTCTTCTTCGCTTCGAGGGCGGCTGTCACCTCGTAGCCCGGCACGTACGTATAATAGAGGGCCGACGAGGTGCTGTTCACGCTGTCCTTCGGCAGGAGGGGAATCGGGCTGCCCGCAGAGATCGCGTTGAGGTTCACGGGAATCCACCCCGTCCCGTCCGTGTTCTGCAGCGTCGTGGTGGTCACGCATCCGTACGTGTACCCCGCAGGCAGGGTCGGCAGGCCCAGGCTCGCGCATGACGAGCTGGTATCCGGGATGGAGACGTAGACGACCGTGGAGGTCCCCATGCTCGGAGTCCGCACGTCGGCCTGGTACGCGGCAAGAGCCGTGTTGAGGGTTGCCAGATCAGAAAGACGGGTGGAATCCCGCGCCTGCTTCAGCAGCTCGGCAGGGTTGAGCGTGAGGATCACCGTGACCGCAAGCACAGCGATGATCGCGATGACCACCAGCAGCTCGATGAGGGTAAAGCCCTGGCGGGAATGCATGGGAGAATTGTACCGAAGTTATGGTTTCGGGGTTTGCAGGGACCGGATCACGGACGTTCTGCCTATCTTCAGCTTTCGAGCTATCTCGGAGTTGTTCAGCCCTTGCTTCTTGAGCTTCTTGATCTCGGCTGTCTTGAGGGAAGCGGTAGCGGGCCGGCCGTGGGCGGTGCCTATAGATCGGGAATGAGCGATACCGGCTTTAACGCGTTCCCGTAAAATATCACGCTCGAATTCTGCGAACACGGCAAGCATACCGGCCATCGCCTTGCCTGCTGACGTGGTGAGATCGAGCGCTTCGGTCAAAGACACGAAGCCTACGCCGGTGTCAGTCAGCTCGCGGATCGTGCCGATCAGGTCCGACACGGACCGGCCCCAGCGATCGAGACGCCATACCAGGATCACATCGACCTGCCGGCGGCGGGCTTCCTTCAACAGCTCTTCGCGCTTGGGGCGTGTCTTGGCTCCTGATCCGATCTCCTGGATCTCGTGCTTTATCTTCCAGCCGCGTTTCTTGGCGTAGTCACGCATCGCCTTCAGCTGCATGGGGAGCGTCTGCTGGTCGTGGGTGGAAACGCGGGCGTAGAGGGCGGCTTGCATGGGTGTCCAAAAACCCTTTGAAAAACGGGGATGCTTTTCTTCGGTTTGACTGGCTCGATCGAAGCCTAGCAGAGGGCGTCCGAAAACTGTAGTTATTGGACGGGCAGGGAAATCCCTGCTAACGTGATGGGGTTAAATCCAAAGCCCTGCACACATGAAGGAACTACTTACCGGCTTCGTTTACTAGGATGGGAGCGCTCATCGGCCTTCTGGTCCTGGTCGCCATCATCGCAGCTGCGACAATGTTCCCTCGTTTCAGGACGTACGTGCTGCGTTTTGTCCTCATACTCGCCATCATTGTCCTGGGTGGTATCGGCCTGATATACGAATACGGCGACCATCTCGCCCCAGCCCCGCAGGCTTCCTCCACTGTCGTGGCTGACCCCCTCAACGGCCCCGGTACGTGGGACGAGAAGCTCGCTGCGCACGATGCGATGTGCGAGAAATACGCTGGTGTCGGATTCGTTCCGGAGGCGTGCAAGCCAGTCGATCCGGCAACCATAAATGTGAACTGGTGATGTTCGCGTTCCTAAACAACTTGATATCCAAGGTAATAGTTAGCGTATTAATAGCCTTGGGATTGGGAGGAGCGCAGCAGCCCCTGCCGCCAGTCAGCACGCAACCGACTACTACGACTATCGTCCTAGCTCCGGCTCCGACGCCCCTCCTGAATGGAACTGGCAAGGTCAGCAATACAAAAGTGGTGAAGGCTATCCCGCTTCCCACAGCAGGTACGGCAGCCACACCACCACCTAATACAACACTTTGTAATGGGACCTATTGGAAGAAGTGTCCATCGGGTCAGGAGATAGTTTGTCCTATGAGTGGCGATGCTTATTGTCAGTACACTCAGTCGCAGCAACAGGCTGATTTGTCTAACCAAAAAGCGCAGGCTCTTACTAGCTTGCAGGCTCAACTAAAAACGTATCAAGACCAATATAAAACTGCGTATAACCACATCGTACAGCTTCGACATCATATCGATGTACAATGCCTGAACATCGATATGAATTTTCACCAAGGACAAGGCCAGGTACAACAGCAACAAGACCTAGCCGATTGCTCCGCCCTCTCGCAGCAAGTAGAAAGAGAGTCGCAATTACTGGCTCCAATACAGCAGCAAGAGGCGGATATTCAGCAAAGAATCAATTATATTAATAGCCTTCCGATTCAATAATGTTGTACATCATTGGTGTACTGATTCTCCTCGCCTGGTCTATTTTTATAATTGTGAGTAACACGAAGAAGAAGTCACAGGCCGAGAAGGATATGGACGCTCTCGCGGACCTCTTCTTCAGGAAGTAGAACAGGAGAAAATGAGAAGGCCCCGACGGAGTGTGTTTCTATCATCCCCATACGTCTCCCACGCGATGTTACAAAGCGATAGTTAAATATTTATTAGTGCGCTGTTACAATCGATCAATTAGACAGTTAAGGCCAATGACACACCCGGCCAATACGTTTGATCGCGCGTGATACGCGGAAACGGGGTAGATAATGACGCCAGACTTAACAAAAGAAAATTCACTGATACCAAATAATGGTCTTTATTATCCCGCTGCGTTGGGAGGGATTAAGAGATCGGACGACTTTATGCGTCCCATATATGAAGCATTTACCAACGCTCTTGAGGCAATTAGAGACACCAATCGAGAGGACGACAATGGGAAGATTTCCATTACGCTGTTTTCGACGAAAAGCCTAACCGACGAAATGTCATTCGATAAAGTTGTTGTTGAAGATGATGGAATAGGATTTAATGACGCTAATTTTTGTCGACTGCTAATGTTCAAGGACACGCGAAAAGGGTATCTAAACAAGGGGTCGGGACGAGTTCAATTGATTCATTTTTTTAATAAATGTGAGTTCGCAAGTACGTTTCAAGATGGCGGACAATTTAAGACGCGAACATTTGTCCTTTCAAAATCAACGGCTTACTTGGACCAAAACTCGATTGTCTTTTATCAAAACACGGCAGATTCTCAAAGTGATCGAACAGGTACAAAACTAACCTTGAAAGAACTAATTGGTGGCGATAAAGAAAGTTATGATTTGCTAACAGCCACCGAGATCAAAGAAAAGGTTCTTGAGCATTATCTGGTTTATTTCTGTTCCAATAAGTCTCGTCTTCCGAAGATCAATATTGAACACTACGATCAAAACGGGATGGTTCAAGGCGAGGAGATCGTAGCAGACGATATTCCAGATTTTGACAAACAAGAGCCAGTGAAACTTAGGTATTCAAAATTCGCTGGTGATTCAAACGAAATTGTAAAGTCAGAAAAGGAAGAAGAATTCCTTCTAAGGGCGCTTAAGCTTCATAAGAATAAATTAAAACGTAACGGTGTTCGACTTTTGAGCAAGGATGAAATTGTCGAGAACCCAAAGGTGAAACTGGAGTGCATTTCGGTCGAAGATAATATCGATAACAACCGATATATGTTTTTGTTGTCCGGTTCTTACCTAGACAGCAGAGAAAGCGACACAAGGGGCGAGATTGAAATTTTTACGGCGGCTGAGTTTATCAAGAATCGCAATATGTACTCGGGCGAGGAGATACTCTTAGACGACGTTCAGGATACGGTGAATAGTAGAGCATTGGCGATGTACGGCGAAATAAAAGGAAAGGTCGCAGATCATCAGCAAGACATTGAGAAATTAAAAGAGATGTTTTTGCTAAACGAGAATACGCTGGAGAAGATGTCTTTTAGTTTGAATGATTCTGAAGAAAAAATACTTGCAAAGGTTTATTCTGCCGAGTCTGAGATCGTGGCGAAGAAGGATGCCGAGATAAAACAAAGGATAGATAAGCTAGATGAACTAGATCCAAACTCAGACGACTATGACAAAACATTCAAAGAGGCTATTGACGATTTAGTCCGACAAATCCCGCTTTCGAATCGGACAGCTTTGACTCACTATGTCGCGCGGCGAAAACTCGTCTTGGAAGTCTTTCAAAAGATACTCAACAAACAGCTTCTGGTTCAAAATTCAAAGAATAGAAATGTAGACGAAGCTTTATTACATAACTTGATTTTTCAACAGCGGTCGAACCGTGCCGACCAAAGCGATTTGTGGCTTGTAAATGAAGATTTTGTTTATTTTAGTGGAACATCAGAGCAAACACTTGGAGAAATTCAGATTGATGGTGCAAAACTATTGAAGGAAACGCTAACAGACGAAGAAACTGCTTATTGCACTTCGTTGGGACAAGATAGACGGGCAAAACGGCCTGACATCTTGCTATTTCCAACCGAAGGTAAGTGCATAATAATCGAATTCAAAAGCCCAAATGTGAGTATCAGTAAGCATTTAAATCAGATTAATCGGTACGCCTCCTTGATACGAAATCTTTCTAAGACAGAATTCGCGTTTGATACCTTCTACGGCTATCTGATCGGGGAAATGATCGATGGCGATGATGTCCGCGACTTTGATGCACGATTCACTCACTCTCATCATTTTGACTATATGTTTCGACCGGCGACTCCAATTGCCGGAAGATTTGGGCGACTTGATGGTTCGGTTTATATGGAAGTTATCAAGTACAGCACATTATTAGAGAGAGCTAGCAAACGCAATGAGATTTTTCTGGATAAGATACTCAGATCAGGACTTGAATAGCACCTCGCAAACAAAGACAAGAGCTAACCGCCCAGCCCGCACGGAAAGTAGAGAAATCCGGGCGGGCTTTTGCTTTGCCGTCTCTACCGGCTCGGCAACACCGATCCAGCTAATCGAGACTTTGGGCTTGCCTTCCCTTGTCCCGAACCGTGGGTTTCACGGAGCGGCGGCGGGGCGGCGGTGCAATAAGGGTAAAAATTAGGCCACTTACTGCCGCCGCAGTAAACATGGTCGCCGGCGAGGAATCAAATTTGAGCAGCCTACAGGCGCTCAGCGTATGCGAGGAGTTCGTCTTCGCTCAGTTGGTCGGACTGGACCAATCGATAATGCTTCTCTGAGCTGATCGCGACGTGGCCATTATCCAATTCGAGTTCGAAGAGAGCGATTGAACCATTCTGCATGAATTGAGCAGCGATGGATTTGCATTTAAGAGTCGGAAACTTGGCAGCCGCCAGCCCAAAATCCTGTTCGATCTGCACGATCCCCAGACTATCCGTGCCGCCCTTAGCCTGAACAGGAATTATGTAGTGTGCTCCTCTCTTATCGATACCAATATAAATCTCGTCCACCTCAACCTGACCCATTTCGGGAACCGTTGTCCGCAAATGATTTTGCAAGGAGTAGCAGGTTAGCCCAGTGAAAATATCGATCAGCCGGTTGAACCGCATTATTGCAAGAAGAGCTTGCTCGTCGCCGAGGGCATACCGCATGATGATGCCAGGGGTTGCGTCGAGGATCTTTGTCTCCACGAGGTTTGCATTTGGGGCGAGATTGAAGATCGGAACCAGTGCGAATCGGTATCGCCCGATTCCAGCGGGTCGAATAATCCATTCAGAACCTTCTTCGGCGGTTGCTCGGATGCGGTCAGGTAGCGGCTTTCGATAGCGATACGAGTACGGTATATCGCCGAGATTATCTGGTGGCCTGACGCCGAGGGCGATGGCTGCGTCTCGAAACTCTTCGCGTTGGAACTCGAAGTCGATTAACCCTTCCGCGAAGTGATCGAAGAAGATCTTCTCGATGATTTGGTTGTATCGATTTGGCGTGGGCATCAGCCTTTCCAACGAAGGATCACGACCTCCTCATTCAGCCAATCTTTGGTAGCGGTCGAGAAACGCGTTCGAAACGTGTCGATCCGAACAACTTCATATCCGGCGGATTCGGCGATTTTTGCGAGGAGATGTCCGGTGCGAATCATAACGCGGAGATATGACGCTTGATCACCGACGACGTATGCCAGCATAGCTCCTGGTTGAAGCACCTTTTGCAGCTCTTGAAGGTGTCGGGCCATGCCACCGAAGTATAGTTTCGTTAGTCTGGGATACATTCGTTCGAAGCCCGAGGTCTTACCAAGCTCCAGGCGTCGCGCTTCAATTTGGTCGGCAAGCTTTTGAATCTCAACTATGTGTTCAACAAACCGGTCGTCGTCATCGCCTTTATACACGCCACGTGTGTTGGAGCGAAGAAGCGTCTTCTTCATGGCCCGAAGATCGTTTTTGTCCTTTATAAAGTTAAGGATGACTGATTCGAGCCGGGTCGTTCTTGTGTAGTCTTTTTCGTTGGGATACGGCGGCGATGTAATCACCGCAGCCACCTTCGTATCTTTCAGACATGACCCTATGTCCCTGGAGTCCAACAATTGCACTGAAGCGTGTGGGTAGTCTCGCGGATCGATCGAACGTAAATCGTCGACTATTTGTTCGGTTTCGCTGAACCATGCACTGATAACTGGTACATCAACGCGACGCTTGCCGATTCCCACTTCGGGACCGAACCTTAGATTGCTAGCTTTGAAGACGATCGTTTTGGCGAGTGCGAGCCGAAGATATTTGTGAGCCGAGACGCCAGCGTACCGATCTATCTCTTTTTTAAGGACCAATATCTTGTGGAGAGGGACGGGGCTAATGGAATCTTTGAGAATCAACCTCATTTGGTCGTCTTCAAGTCCTAAAAGATTCGGTTTAATTACCGTCCGTTCGGGTGCCTCATCCGGTACACCCTGAGCGTCGAGTCTTTTGATCACCTGGTCTCGGATACTCGCGGCGATATCGGAAAGAACATCCGGGTTAATGCCCCAATTTACTTTCACCGATCCAGCAAAATGTGCGAAGCGATTTGCTTCAAGCCCGATCGATGGAATTCCGCGTAGTTTTGCTTCGACTATCGTTGTGCCCGTACCGCAGAAAGGATCGAGAACAATGTCATCCTTCGTAAGATTAAACTCGTCTAGGTAATCCCGTACCAAGTGAGCTGGGAACGATAGGACAAATCTGTACCAGTCATGAAAACGCCGGTCCTCAACATTCAGCTTATTACGCTCACTGTTGGGTACCTCCAACTGGGCTATCTGGCCTTGGGAACTGTCAGAAAAATCAACCATCGGTGCGGCTAGAATACACCAGCTGTTTTCGTGATGCGAATGCAAGGCGGCTAGTCCCTCTTAGGAAGTAAGTTTTTTTGAGGGCACTAGGGATGTTTCGGCTCCCGCCGCAGTGCGGAAGATCTGCTCATGGATGCCCTGGGTTTTTGGTAATGAAAAACTGGCCCTGGAACCAAAAAGAAAATACTTCCTTAGCCCGATTGGCAAATTTTCTCGAGCGAGCACTTCGAGACGATCGGCGCGTGCCCGAGTCAGTGTAATCGTCAGTACCCGAAACCATTTGACGCCGTAGCTTCGTACCTGTCGGTTCTGTTCCAGGAACTTGGAATAGCCGACGATCTTGTCGTTAAAGGTGCGATGCGTGGTCGTGCCGCGATCAGCTTCGAGTGCAAACGCCAAGTCCTGTCCCCCTTCTAAACTTTTAATTCTAAAAAATGCATCTGGGCAGACCGGTAGCCTGATTTTTGTACCGTCGCGGTAGAACGTAACCGACTCGTAAAGCTCTTTCCCCTCTCGCCAGTCAGCCAATTGGTATCGCCTGTCTCGGTTGGCGAGGATCAGGGCGGCGTGAATGTCGGTTACAAGCAACGTATGGCTTAGAAAAAGCAGCTTTAGCTCGTTGGTGCGGAGTCGGGTTGGTACGTCCGTAAGCCTGATGGCGCCGTAATACGCTAAATACTTGAACCCTTGACTGCCAATCGAATATATGTGCTTTTGGTTCGGATTTGGGAATTTGATCCGGTAAATATATTTCTCGGCAATTAGCTGCTTGAGTCGTAGATTCAAGGCCTGCCGGTGGCGTCCCGTGAGCGCCGTTAGGTGGTCAATCGTGCAAAACCGCAACTCGTGGCAGTAGCGGAGTAGTTCGAGATCGGAGTCGCGGAGGGCGGTTAGCATCGTTGGCGTGGTAAGTCAGTGCGTCGGTTAGCTCCACCGTTGCCGAAGCGGTTAGCGTAGGGCGGACGGTCAGACCGCCAAGCAGGGCGCAGGCTACCCTACGGTCGTGAGCCTTGCAGTCAGCGGGGCGAATCGAAGCGGGGCGGAGTCACTTCCAAACTGGCGGTGCCGTTTGAAGTGAGAGCGTAGGGTAGCCTGCGGTAAGCTGGCAACGGTGGAGCGTCGGTTAAGCGAGGTTTCTTGCGGGTGGTAAACCGGCAA
>OCZT010005199.1_pt1 | contig 13037 bp, 13 predicted proteins | sample 1539031 | NCBI WGS metagenome assembly OCZT01 (sample SAMEA3539308, study PRJEB22396) | soil metagenome | biome: tundra; feature: field; material: soil | place: USA | collected 2010-05 | depth 0.15 m | reverse complement strand
AACGACAGCAACAGCAACGACAGCAACGGCAACGGCAACGACAGCAACGGCAACGACAGCAGCGGCAACGGCAACGACAGCAACAGAACGACAACGACGACGACAACGACGACGAAAACGACAACAACAAAAGCAAGAACAATGACCAATACGGGGATTCTTCACTTCGCTCAGAATGACAGTACGTAGAGGTCTATTCAGGACTAAACGGCGTGCATGGACTGGCGGCGGTCGATGGATTCGGCGAGCGCCTGGTGGACTAGTTTGCCCATCTCGGTGGTCGAGACGAGGTGCTGAGTTGGACCTTTTTCAGGCGCGTTGCCGCGGGCGATGTCGGCGGTGCGATGGCCGGCGGCGAGGACTTTGCCGACGGCGGCTTCGATGGCGGCTGCGTCCTGTTCGAGGTTGGCGGAGTGGCGCAGGACCATGGCGGCGGTGAGGATAGCGCCGAGGGGATTCGCCTTGCCAGTGCCGGCGATGTCGGGAGCCGAACCATGGACGGGCTCATACAGGTTGATGGCGCCGCCGATGGTGGCCGAGGGCAGCATGCCCAGCGAGCCGGTGATGACGGCGGCTTCGTCGGAGAGGATGTCGCCGAAGAGGTTTTCGGTGAGCACGACGTCGAAGTTTCGCGGGATGTTCATCAGGTGCATGGCCATCGAGTCGACGAGCTGATGTTCGAGCGTGACGGTAGGGTAGTCCTTCGCGACTTCAGTGACGGCGGCGCGCCATAGCTGGGAGACTTCGAGGACATTGGCCTTGTCGACGGAGGTTACCTTCTTGCGGCGCTTGCTAGCGAGATCGAATGCTACGCGGGCCACGCGGACTACCTCGGCTTTGGTGTAGCGCATGGTGTTGATCGACTCGCCGCCTCCGGGTGCGCCGGCATCGCGGTTCCACCAGCGCGGCGAGCCGAAGTAGAGGCCGCCGAGGAGTTCGCGGACGAAGAGGATGTCGGCGTCCTTGGTGACTTCGGGGCGGAGAGGCGAGTTCTCCGCCAGCGCGGGATAGGCGATGGAGGGGCGCAGGTTGGCGTAGCCGCCGAGTGCCTGGCGAATCTGGAGGAGACCAGCTTCGGGACGCTTGTCGGGGGTGAGGTCGTTGAACTTGTTGTCGCCGACAGCGCCGAGCAGGACGGCATCGCACTCGAGCGAGGCTTCGAGAGTCGCGGTTGGGAGTGGCGAGCCTGTGACGGTGATAGCGACTCCGCCGAGCAGCAGCGGGACGAAGGTGAAGTCGTGGCCGCCGAACTCCGCGACGGCTTTGAGGATGTTGACGGCTTCGTTGGTAACTTCGGGGCCGATGCCGTCGCCGGCGAGGATGGCTATCTTGAGCTTCATTCTTTCAACCTTATGTCTTACGTTCGCATTCTTAAAAAGTTTTGAGCCACCAATGCATCGTGGCAAGAGCGATCAGGTCGTACGCGACAATAATTCCTATCCAAGTTCGTTCTTGCCGAGTCCTGCCCCGCTTACTCCACATATAGACTCCACCGATTCCTATAGGGACGATCAGGAATTTCGAGATGAGGTCTTTGTCCATCATGCGAGGGCGGAGACCTTTGGTTGGGGTTTGAGCAGGCTGAGCAGGTCCTGGTCGTAGATGGTTTTCTTACGGTCGGCCAACTCGGTGAAGCGGGCGTAGACGTCGTTCAACTGCTCGCGTGTGAGTGGGTAGCCGAGTTCGCCGAGGCGGTGTTCGAGGGCGCGGCGGCCGCTGTGTTTGCCGAGCACGAGCGAGCTCTTCGGCACGCCGACGGATTCGGGAGTCATGATCTCGTAGGTCAGCGGATTTACCATCACGCCGTGCTGGTGAATGCCGGCGGCGTGGGCGAAGGCGTTGGCGCCGATGATGGCCTTGTTGGGGGCTGCGCCGAAGCTGATGCATCCGGCGAGCATCTGGCTGGTGGCATAGATCTGGCTCATGACGATGTTATGGCGGTAGGGCAGCTTGTCTTTGCGCGTGATGAGGATGGCGGCGATCTCTTCCAGGGCAGCATTGCCGGCGCGTTCGCCGATGCCGTTGACGGCGCACTCGACTTGGCGAACGCCAGCCTCGATTGCGGCGATGGAGTTGGCGACGGCGAGGCCGAGGTCGTCGTGGCAGTGCGCGGAGAGAACAACCTTGTCGATGCCGGCAACGCGCTTACGCACCATGCGGAACATGTCGCCGTAGTCCTGCGGAATGCAGTAGCCGACGGTGTCGGGAAGATTGAGTGTGGTCGCCCCGGCCTGGATGGCGACCTCGCATACTTTGACGAGGAAGTCGGGGTCGGTACGGGTCGCATCCTCGGGGGAGAACTCGATGTCTTCGGCGTAGGTGCGGGCGAGGGCGACCATCTCGGCGATCTGATCGAGCGCCTGCTCGCGGGTGATCTGCAGCTTGGCCGCGAGGTGCAGGTCGGAGGTGGAGAGGAAGGTGTGGATGCGGGCGCGGGGCGCGGGTTCGATGCTGCGGGCGGCGGCTTCGATGTCCTCGCGTTTAGCGCGGGCGAGCGACGCGATGATGGGGCCGCGGACTTCGCGCGCGATCGTGCGAATGGAGTCAGCATCGCCGTCGGAGGCGATGGCGAAGCCTGCCTCGAGGATGTCGACGCCGAGAGCAGCGATCTGATGGGCCATGCGCAGCTTCTCTGCACTATGCATGGTGCATCCGGGAGACTGCTCACCGTCGCGGAGGGTGGTATCGAAGAAGTAGACGCGGGGCCACTGCGACTGCTCTTCCTGGGTGATCGGGGGATCTTGCACGGACATGGACACGACCTCGATTCCTTGGTCCATAGAATAACTCATACTTATAGTATTAGGTAGACGTATCATAATTTCTAATTGATATATTCGATTGAGCGGGTGATGCGCTTGGGGAAGGCGGATGTTCGGTGGACCTGTTTCAGTTGGAGACGTTTCTCGCGGTGGCGGAAGAGCGCAGCTTCTCGCGCGCGGCTACGCGGCTGCACCGCACACAGTCGGCGGTGAGCCAGGCGATCGCCAAGCTTGAGGCCGAGTTGGGCGAGGTGCTGCTGGAGCGGTCGTCGCGCGATGGCACGCTGACCGATGCGGGCGAGGTGCTGCGCGAGTATGCGGTGAAGCTGCTGAACCTGCGCAGCGAGGCGGCGGGCGCGCTGAATGAGCTTCGGGAGTTGCATCGCGGACGTTTGAACCTGGCGGCCAACGAGTACACGTGCCTCTATTTATTGCCGGTGCTGGACGAGTTTCGGCGGCGGAATCCGCGGATCAAGGTCACGGTACAGCGGGCGCTGGCGAGCCGCATCTCGGATGATGTGCTGATCCATTCGGTTGAGATTGGCGTGCTGAGTTTCAGACCGGATGATCCGCAGATCAAGTCCGTCGTGGTGTATCGGGATGAGCTGGACTTCGTAGTGAATCCGAAGCACCCATTGGCGAAGGCGGGAGAAGTGTCGATCCGGCAGCTTGGGGCGGAGAATTTTATTGCGCACAATATTTCTTCTCCACAGCGGCAGAAGGTGATCGATACTTTCCGGCGGCACAAGACGCCGCTGCGCATGGGCGTGGAGCTTCCTTCGCTGGAGGCCATCAAACGCTTTGTGGAGATGGGAAACGGAGTCGCGCTGGTGCCCGGGCTGACGGTGCGGACGGAGTTGGCGAGCGGCGCGCTGGTGCGGGTGCGGGTGAGGGAGCTGCAGCTTGAACGCAAGCTGCGGCTGGTCTACAGACGGCAGGCAAGCTTGTCGCACGTCGCGGTGGCCTTTCTGAACGTGGTGCAGGCGTATGCCGCGGCACACGGCGATCCCTATTCTTTTCACGCGGAGCGGGGAGTCTGACTTGAGGGCCGTGTTCTTTTGGACGTGTGAGGCAACGTGTGGGCGGTCGGCACTCGACGCAATCCCGGCGGAATCAGCAACCTGAAGGAGTTGCAGATCCCTGTCGTGAAATTTGTTTTCGTAATTTCAAACAATTCCGGCGGGTTGTCCGTCTGTAGCGGTAGACTTGTCCGCCGGAGGATTCAAGCCGGTATCGACACTGGAGAGCAGCCAATGAAAATGATGACGTTTCGTAGATATGCCACGCGCGTAGGCGCAGTGGCATTATGTAGCGCCGCGCTATGCACGGTGCCGATGATGGCGCAGGGCGGCGGTGGTCGTGGCATGTCGCCGGAGGCCCAGCAGGCGCAGTTGGATGCGATGACCAAGGCCGTTGGCCTGACCGCCGACCAGGTAACGCAGGTCAAGGCGATCAACGCAGACACGATGAAGCAGATGATGGAGATTCGCAGTTCGGGCGAAGACATGTCGACTGCGCGTCCGAAGATGATGGCAGTCCGGACGGCGTCGCAGGCGAAGATCAAGGCTTTGCTGACGGACGAACAGAAGCCGAAGTATGACGCATACATTGCCTCGATGCCACAGGGCCGTGGGCCCGGCGGCGGCGGGGCAGCGCCAGCGCCACCTCCCCCTCCGCAATAGTTCACCGAAATTGTTAGCGAAGCGCCGGGGAGGTGTTCGACTCCCCGGCCTTTGTGCGTGGAGTGATGCTCCACGGCACGCGGACTGCAAGGTACAATGATGGGAGTGACAGAGCCAGTGTTCGTTGTGATGCGATGGGTGTAGCCTTCGCCTCCCGGGCCGGGTCGCCAGAACAAAAGGGGTAGATCGAAGAATGAAGAAGACGATGTTGTTGGGCGTGCTGATGCTGTCGGCCGCTGCAGGGTATGCGCAGGAGAGCCGGCAAGACGTGAGCTTCAGCGGCACGGGAATCTTAGGTCCCACGATACATGGCGCCGCAAACGTGACACAGAGCATGACCAGCGCAGCGGGTTTGCTGCTCAGCTACCGGTATATGGTGACTCCGCACAGTGCGCTTGAGGCTAACTACAGCTTTGCGCAGAACAATCAGAAGTATGCGACAAGTTTTGAGCCGCATGCCCGGATTCACTCGCGCCAGCAAGAGCTCACAGCGGCGTATGTTTACAGTCTCAACTTCAAGAGATATAGTCCGTTCGCGCAGGTCGGAGTTGGCACAATCATCTTCACGCCGGTTCAGGACAACGGGACGAACCTGCTGGGCACCAAGTCGACCAAGGGCCTTGCTGGTTTGTTCGGCGGCGGTCTGGCGTATGAACTGAGCCCAAGCTTCGACATCCGCCTGGAGTATCGGGCCTTCCTGGTCAAGACGCCCAACTTCGGCGAGGCAAACTTCTCCACAAATCGCTACGAGATCATGTCCATGCCGGCCATCGGCGTGGCGTATCACTTCTAGGCAGTTACTGTCACCTTAAGCAGGCCGCCTTGCAGTCTTCATGCCCCGCTTCCGATCATCGGATGCGGGGCATGGTATTTCTGGATGGAGTTGAGGTGTGGGTGGCCTACTTATAACCAGGTGTGCCGGCGAAGTGGTACGCGACTCCAATGGTTACAATCTGCGGCGTGAACCCTCCGTTGGGAAAGCTGGTCCATTTCTGGAACTCGTATTCGCCACGAACCCGAAGATAGCGGCCCAGCTTGAAGTCCGCGCCTACCCCGCCCGCGAACATGTTGTATCCGAGTTCGGTCTGGCCAAAGGGATAATTGAAGTCCCCGCGACCGATCATCGCTTTGACATACGGGACCATCGGGCCATAGGTGCGGAAATAGCGCCCTCCAATCTCGTACGTCCTTTCATAGCTTTGGTCGCCGTTTGTGCTGAAGACCTGATGGAACTCCGCTTCGACGCCTAGATGGAGGGTGAAGTCGAAGTCTCCGTATGCGGTAAATCCCTGGAAGGTCTGCTGGACGTAATCAGGCTTGGCCATGCTGTAGCCGACGCCGATCTGGGCGTCCCCCGTGCGTGCGGCGGTTGGGATGGCCTGGGCATAGAGTGTGGAACCCCCTCCGAGCAGGAACGCTAGCGCCAGTCGTCCAATCAAGTGGGATGCTCCGCAATGGCAGGTTAGAGGCAACGAGCGCGATTATATCGCCTCGTTGGGGCGCGACTCGATTGCGGCGGACTCTTAGTGGAACCGATATGCTACTCCCGCCGTGAACACGATTGGCGTGAGGCCAGTCAGATAATTCCAGCGCTGGTATTCGAAATCGATTGCACGCACGACGATGTGTCTGGTGGCATAGACATCCACTCCGCCGCCAATTGCGTATGCGAAGTTGGTTCCGGCTTGGCGGCCGATGTTATCCTGCTGATTTTGGATGACGAGGTCACCAATTCCAAACAGGGCTTTTCCATAAAACTTGTAGCGGCCGCGGGGCAGGATGAATCTCGGTCCAATGAGGTAGGAGTTCTCGGCGAGGTCCTGGGGTGTGTAGAGTGAGACGTAGTGGATGTCTGCCTCCACACCGTAGTGAAGGCCAATGTCATAGTCTGCGAATGCCGAAATACCCTGGATGGACCTTTGACCGTAATCTGGCTTGGCGTAAGAATAACCACCCCCGACCTGCACGATGGCAGTGGTCGTCGCTGTTGGCTTCGCCTGGGCGCGTCCCATTGAGGTGAGACAAAGCACACATGCAAGCGAGCCAATGGTAAGTATTGTCTTCCGCATTCCATCTCCTGGACAAGTGCGACAGTGCTTGCGATAGTGCTGCTTCTGCTTATCGGAGCCTCGCAGGGTGCAGATGAATCAGCCTCTGCACCCTGGAGAAAATCGACTACTGCGGCGGTGCTGTCGCCGGTGTGGCCTGCTGGGTATCCGCGCCTGCAGGTGGTGCGGCATCTGTGGGTGAATTTGCGGCTGGCGCTGCGGTTGCGGGCGCCGCAGCGGGCGCTGTAGCCGGCCGCGCGGCGTTGTAGTAACTCAGCTTCAGATAGACCGGTTCAACCTCAAACGGCATCTTGTCGCGTTGGCTGAGGATGGGCTCGAAGCTGGTGTGCATCTGGACAACCTGATCGGTCCATGGATCGAATCGCAGGAAGCTCGCCAGAGGCATCGCTGCCTGCTGCTTGAGGTCCTTCATATCCAGCTTGACGCCCTTGGGAACCATGGTCTGCATCCAGAAGGTCGGGTCCCTGTCGCTCTTGATCAGCGCATCGCCGATCATCGGCGTATTGAGTGCGGGCAGGCCTCTCAGCCGCACCTGAAGTTGCTGGAGGTAAAGCCCGAAGTACTGCTGTCCCGCGGCGAGATCTTTGGCGTTCAACAGTTCTGCGGCTTTCTTGGCTGCCTCCCGGTTGTCTGCGTCGGTGTGGTGCATGGGGATACGCTCGAACACGGACGTGGACGGGAATAGGAGGCGATCGCTGAAAGCGTACTTCGTGTCCAGGCGATGGCCCAGAATGATATGGGCTAGTTGGAATGCCAGAAGCGCATTGAGATTGCCCTTTTGTTGCTCGCCATCGGCTGTGATCACGCTGGTGGTATCGATCAAGCTCTTGGAGAGGATGATGGTGTTGCCGACGGCGAGGGACTCGAGCGGCTCGGTCAGAAGGGTACGCACCCGGATCGGCCGGCTAACCTGAATGTTGTTATAAACAAGAATATTGTTGGCAAGCGCTTCCAGGGTCTTGTCGAAGTCACTGGGCGCGTCGAGCAATCCGGCCTGGAACAGCCGTTCGATGACGTTGTCCTCAGCTTGCTGGACCCATTCTCGCTGCGCGCCGAGTGGGCTGAGATCGGGAGCGTCGTTCGAAACATCCTGAGCGTTCACCACCTCCAGAGAAGTATTTTCGGCGTTGTCGCTGGGAACCTTCAGAACATAGCCCCAGACGTGGTTGATGGCTTTGAACTTCAGTGTGCTGCTGGTGCTCCTAGGATCGCTCTCCTCCACGTAGAAGGAGGTGGGAAGCCACAGTCCCGGCTGCACATTCGTGCGCCAACTATCAAAGTGGTAGAACTCCTTGATGGTCTGTACGGTGCCGGCGAAATCGCCGTTGAAGCGGACCACATTGCCGTCGCGTGTCTCTACCCAGATGCGTCCGAAGAAGCGTCCGAATTCCCGCTTGCCACTGCTCGGAGAGACATCGAAGACGGCGGTTGGAATGTTCCCCAAAAAGTCATTGCGTATGAACGAAAAAGTGTAATGCTGGCGGTCGAAGTTGTTCGAGTCCATCAGGATCATCTGGACGAATCCGGACTCGTGGAAGGTCAGGCGAAGGCTGCTGGAGATGCTGGTGAGAGCTCCGAATGAATTCTTGAAAAAACCAAGACGGCTCCTCTTGCCTTCAAAATTTCCTTTGTTCTCTTTGTATGTGTCATCGTTGATGACCTTATTGAAGTCGACACGTGCGAGGAAATGCTGATCCGACTCAGGGATCTGGAGCAACAGCGGATCCGGCTTCATGTTCTGAATGTAGGTCTCGACCACGGGAGCGCGCTCTTTCACGACCTTGATGATCTCTCTCTCGCGCACGATTGCCTTATCGATGAGGGCGTTCTGCGCCGGGGTCAGCTTGCGTCCGGGCGTCGTGTCCTGTTGCACCCTCTTCTTGCCGAAGATGGAAGCTCCAGCCAGGGTAGGAATAGTTGCCGCGAGGAAAAGCGCCAGAAGCATTGCACCGGCGGTGGATCTTGCACGAGCATTCATGATTTGCGGCTCCCTATGGTGACCTAAAGGCCACATTCGTAATTAAACTCAGCGTGTTCGTAATTTCGTAATGCGCGCGACACACAAAAAAAATCAGTTGCATTGCCAAGGGCGGGACGGAGGTAGTCCTATCCCGCAAGCTGGAAGGCAACATTGACAACACCATCCCATGTGATTGCATGACCGGACGCATCGGTTGCGGGTTCAAATTTGGTGGCCAATACGGCGCGTCTGGCGGACTCGTCGAGACCATGGCCAAGGCCATTGGTCACGCCGATAATCTCGACCGCACCATTCGGCAAAACGCGGATGTGAACGGTAACCACACCCTCGACGTGCATCTGCCTTGCCTCGGCGGTGTACTCCGGCTTCGGCTTCGAGATGACCTTGGGCGCCTTGACCAGGGCGTTTGTCGTGTTGGGAGCCGCCGGCCTGGGTGCGGGCGGAGGTTCAGACTGGCCGAGGTTAACGGGACCTGCGACGCGGCCGGTTGAGTTAAGCGGGCCAGTGCCGCCGGGAACGCCATGCGGGATGCCGGGGACGGCGACCACCCCGTTGCCCTTGATGCTCGTGCCTCCGGGACTTCCGTTGCCGAGGACTACTTTGGTGGCTGCCGGCCCGTTGCCGGTGTTCGCGGCATTCATCCCGGGCATTCCCCGCGCCAGATTGACAGGGGCGACGGAGGGACCATGGAGGTTGCTGATTGGACTATCCGGAGTTCCCAGTCGAACCGCAGAAGGGTGAGGATCGTTGTTCACGACCGATGCGGCCTGAGGGCGACCAAGATTGACGGCTTTAGGGGCCGCCATCGCCACCATCTGCTTGGGCGCGGCGGGGAGTATAACCGGCTTGGGAGCGTCCATCTTCACGACCGGCTGCTTCGGGGCCTCCGGCGCTCTCACCGGGAGAATGATCCTGGGCGGCTCGACCTTCGCGATAAGTTTCGGCTTGGGAGGAATAATCTTGGGCTTGACCGGCTCGACCTTCTTCTCTATTACCGGGACGGTCAATACGGTGAGTTTCTTATTATCCTCGATGGTCTGCTTAGTTGCGGCACCGATCACGATGATCACAAACGCGATCACAAAATTGATTACAAGCGAAGTGATCGTCGATGCCTTGCTCTGCCCTCCAGTATCGAGGACGCCAAAATGAGCAAACTGCATGCTTTTTGCCTGGCCGGGATTTTCACTGCGGAGTGGCGCTGCCATAGTCGGGAACGATTCCTTCTAGTAGGGCCCTGCAGCAGAGCGGCAGGATCAGATTAAGTATGACGCAATCAGGGTCGCCGAAGTAACAAACTGCGCTTACAATCGACCATCATTAGACATTATTTTGACAAAGCAGCTCACCGTAACGTGTGCAAATCTTTGAAACAATTCCAATTAGCCGGGGATTTTAGGAACCTGGTTGGCCTCCTCATTTGGGGCGGTTACCAATGTCATCCGTTGCCTTCTGGCGACGAATTGACCCGAGCATACCATTGTCTGATGCCATTCAGACTCAACTGGTAGATGCGCAGCACGACTCTGCTTGCCTTCCGCTCTCTCTTTTCTCCGGGAGCTAAGTCTCTAAACATCTCTCATGAACCCGGGTTCTCGGGAAATCACTCTTTTGCGCTGAATTCCCTATACTTTGGTTGTAGTGCGAACGGCGTGTGCATGGAGAAACGATGAAGATTCTGGTAACAGGCGGTGCTGGGTATATCGGCGGTACCGTGGCGAGAGTTCTGTTGGGCGGCGGCCATGCCGTGACCATTTTTGACAATCTCTGTCACAGTAAGCGGTCTGCAGTACCTGCCGGCGCGGAGTTCATCCAGGGCGATCTGGCCGACCGGCCGTTGCTTGAAAGAACGCTTAATTCCGGGCGATTTCAAGGGGTTATGCACTTCGCCGCACTGATCGAGGCGGGCGAAAGCATGCAGCGACCGGAGATCTATTTCCGCAACAACACGGCGGGGACGCTTTCGCTGTTGGAGGCCATGCTGGCTACTCGGCACGATCGGCTGGTGTTCAGTTCGACCGCGGCCTGCTATGGCGAGCCGGTCAGCACTCCCATTCTGGAGGACGCAAAGCTCGAGCCCACCAACGCGTATGGCGAGAGCAAGCTGCTGGTCGAGCAGATTTTGCGCTGGTTCAACCGCATCCACGGCTTCCGCTACGCCAGCCTGCGGTATTTCAACGTCGCCGGCGCGATCGAGGGCTATGGCGAGGCGCATGAGCCGGAATCACACTTGATACCCCTGGTGCTCGACGTGGCGCTTGGCCGGCGACAGAGTATCAAGATCTTTGGGCAGGACTATCCCACGCGGGACGGCACCTGCATCCGCGACTACATTCATGTGCGCGATCTGGCGGACGCCCATCTTCTAGCCCTTGGGGCGCTCGAAAAAAAGGACCGCGTCATCTATAACATCGGCAACGGGCAGGGCTTCACGGTGCGCGAGGTCATCGATTCGGTGCACCGCGTGACCGGGCGGCCGATACCGGTGGAGGAGTGTCCGCGGAGGCCGGGCGATCCGGCGGCGCTGGTGGCCGGCTCGGACAAGATCAAGCAGGAGCTTGGCTGGCAGCCGAAGTTCGCGGATCTTGACGGCATCGTCGGCAGTGCCTGGGAGTGGCACCAGAAGCGTTATGCATAAAGCGAACGGGGGAAATCTAGATGTTTGACAGCATGTTTCGTCTGCCTTTGCCGGTGCTTGAAAAAATCCTGCGGCCGATTATTGTTTATCTCTTTCTGATCGGGTTTCTGCGGCTGTTCGGCAAGCGAGAACTGGCCCAGTTGAAACCCGTTCGATCTGGTCGTTCTACTGAGCCTTTCGAACACGGTGCAGAATGCGATCATCGGAAACGACAATTCGGTTACTGGCGGGATGATTGGCGCGTTTTCGTTGCTGGCCATCAATTGGGTGCTGATGCGGCTGCTCTTCAAAATGCCCAAGGTCAACGACGCGTTGGAAGGCACGAAGACTGTGCTGATCACTCAGGGGATAGTCGACCTGGAGGCGCTTAAGAAGGAGACTATGACCGAGGTGGAGCTGCTCTCCGTCATCCATAAGCAGGGCTTCGACGATTTCTCAGAGGTGGAGATATGCGTGCTGGAGCCGAATGGATCGTTCTACGTCGAGGGGATGAAGCCCTCGCTGGACGACACACACATGGCATCGCTCAAGGATGCGATCGATCTGCTGACACGCGAGGTTAAGGATATGCGCGCGCAACTGGCCAGTCGATAGCGAATCGATCTGGTGCGCGAGTCCGCATTCGGCTAGTGGGACAGCTTTGCGATCGCTTTTGCGAGGCGTTCCGGCGGCGGGACGATCTGCGAGTCCTTCACTGCGGCGCGGTACCCGCCCAGGAAGATCGAATACATCACAGCCAGCGCGCAGCCCACGCCGAAGACGAAGCCGAGAAAGCAGCCAATCGCGGCCGACCAGAGGACCGTCATGTGGGCAAGTCTAGCAGCGAACGGAGCCTGGGGCCTCAAGTTTGCCCATCACAGCGGGCTTAGCGTACCTTTTTCTGCGGATCAAGTTTTTGCGAGAGCAAGCCAGCGACATACGGCAATGGGAGATGTGCGTGCAAACGTCGGACGGAACGAATATGGAGTCTCTGCTGAGGGAGAACCGGGTGTTTCAGCCCCCTGCGGAGTTCGCGTCGAAGGCGCACATCGCGAACCTTGAGCAGTATGAAGCGATGTACCGGCGCAGCGTCGAGCAGCCTGAGGCGTTCTGGGCCGAGGCGGCTGGCGAACTGGAGTGGTTCGCTCCGTGGGACAAGGTGCTAAGCGGCGACATTTCGCACGCAAAGTGGTTCACCGGCGGCAAGCTGAACCTGAGCCACAACTGCGTTGACCGTCACGCCAACGGCGCGCGGCGGGACAAGGTTGCGCTGCTTTGGGAGGGCGAGCCGGGCGAGGTGCGGCGGATCACTTATGGCGAGTTGCATTCCCAGGTTCAGCGCTTCGCCAATGTCCTGAAAGGGCTGGGCGTCAAGCGCGGCGACCGGGTTGCGATCTACATGGGCATGTGTCCCGAACTTGCGATTGCGATGCTTGCGTGTGCGCGGATCGGCGCGGTGCATTCGGTGATCTTCGGCGGCTTCGCGGCGCAGGCGATCGTCGATCGGGTGAACGATTCGGCGTGCGTTGCGGTTCTGACCCAGGACGTGAGTTATCGGCGCGGCACCGAGGTGCGGTTGAAGGAGATCGTGGATGAGGCGATGGAGCGCTGTCCTACGGTCAGAAACGTGGTCGTCTATCGGCGTGCTGCTGCGGACGAGCACCCCGCGGTAATGAAGGCTGGCCGCGACCTCTGGTGGCACGATCTGATGGCCGCGGCGGAGGCCGTCTGCCAGGCCGAATGGATGGACTCCGAGGACCTTCTCTATATTCTTTACACCTCGGGAACAACGGGGAAGCCGAAGGGGCTTGTGCACAGCACGGGCGGCTATTCGGTGCAGAGTTACCTGACCAGCAAGTATGTCTTCGACATGCGCGAGGACGATGTCTTCTGGTGTACGGCAGACATCGGCTGGGTGACCGGGCA
>OCZT010005198.1_pt1 | contig 13038 bp, 11 predicted proteins | sample 1539031 | NCBI WGS metagenome assembly OCZT01 (sample SAMEA3539308, study PRJEB22396) | soil metagenome | biome: tundra; feature: field; material: soil | place: USA | collected 2010-05 | depth 0.15 m | reverse complement strand
CCAGGTCTGGACCCAGCGCTGGTCCAGTTCCGGGTGCTGCTCCAACCAGGCTCGCGCCACGTCAAAGGGCGCTTCACGCCACTCGCCTCTGACCTGACGTTGTGCTGGGCGGTTGACCAGCGACCGACCAAGGACGCGTTCGGCAGCTCGGGTGAGGCCTTCGTCCGACCTGGTGAGGAGGCGCTCGTCGAGCATGGAGAGGTCGACGCTGCACGAGTCCGCGGCGAGAACCTGGCCCAGCAGACCCCCCAACGCGTGACGCTCACTCCGATCGAGCTGATTGACCACGATCGAGCCCCGAGCCTTTAATCCGTTGCGTTCCAAGCGTTCCGCCAGCTGCGCCCATACCCTGGACAGGACGTCCACCGACCACCAGCCGGGCGGCTCCGAGGTCACCTCACGCACCCACGGCAGTTAGCCGGTGCCCGTCCCAGCGGTGTTCGTACTGAGCAATACCGCGCTCGTTCGGGCTGCGCAACGCCTCGTAGATCGCCAGCTCCGGAACGTTCGCGTGGTCGCCCCACAGTCGCTCGCTGGTGATCACGAAGTCGAGGTCGAGGTCGACCAGCAAACCGAACAACAGAGGGTGGGTGCGCGCGTCGATCTTGGGGAAGGCGTCGTCCAGAAGCACGAACCGGGGGGCATGAGGAGCGGCGCCCGCCACAGACGTGAAGTGGGCGGCCGCAGCAGCGAAGAGCGGCAGGTAGCAGAGCACCTTCTGCTCGCCCTGCGAGAGCGGCGACTTGCGGTGAAGCTCCATCCAGCCCGCGGCTTCGGGGCGGTGGTACTGGATGCGGAAGGTGAACCAGCGCCGATAGTCCAGGGCCCGCGCCAGGTGCTCGGCATAGGACTCCTCGGGTGCCTCGGCCCGGGACACCTCGATGAGCCGGTGGAGGGACTCACGCAACGTGCGTCGCTCGTCGGGAAGCAGTGCCCCCAGCGGCTCGCCCAGCAGCTTGACGGCCTGCTTTGCCTCGGAAGGTATGTCGTCACGCAGCTTCCAGCTGAGCCTCACCCGGATGCCCTGGGAGGTGGTAATGCCGTGAAGGAGATCGTTCATGGCGGTGACGAGCTCTTCAGCCTTGAGTCGCACACCTCGAAGAGCGTCACCCAGGTGACCCAGCACGTGGTCCTCGAAGAGCCGCCGTTCACGATCGGTCAACAGCTCGCGGTCGGCAGCGACGGACACACGTAGCCGCTCGGCCAGTTCGACCAACGGCACCTCACCGGTTTCGTCGCGGCCGGCGGCGGTGAGGACGCCGTGGATCTCGGCGACACGAGGCTCGAGCGTCGCCGCTGGACCATTCTGCAGCTGTGATGTAGCGGCAAGTACTGCGTTAGCGTCCACGTCGTGGCGCGGGAGCTCCAAGCCAAGGATGGTCACGGCAGTCTTGGTCTCGGCCTGGCCAATGTCGCTGGTCTGCAGATCAAGCGGGTCGAGTCCCAAGCCGGCAGTCACGAGCCCAGGCACCTCGACCAGTGCCGCCAACGCCGTGCGAGCCGACTCGAGCACCAGCTCGCCGGCGCCAACCGCTCCGACGTTCGTCTGGACCTGGGTGCGGGTGGTGCCGATCGACTCGTTGAGCCTGTCCAGGGTCGGCTGGAGCTCTGCGAGGCGTGCAGTGGCCGCGCCGATCACCCCTCGAAGGTCGGCCAGCCGCTGTTCGAGCTCCAGGACAGAGGCGCCGACCGTGGAGCGCAGCTCGTCGTACTCGGCCGCGACTCCTGCCGCGCGCTGCTCGGCCTCGACGCCCTCGCGGAGCCGCTGCTGAGCTTCCTCTTCGTCGCGTCGAGCCTGATCCTCGGAGTCTGCCCATTCGGCGACGCGCCGGCTGAGCTCGCCCAGCTGGAGCTCGTGCCCGTCCAGCCGCGACGCCAGCGCCCCGAGCTGCTCTCGGCGAGCAGCAAGCCCAGTGGAAGTGGTCGGCAGCGAATGTGTTGCGGCAAGCTCCTCCAAAGCGGCCCATCGAGCAACGGCGTGCGCCCGCGCGGAGGCCGCGGCGGCACTCGCCTGCTCCAGCTCAAGGCGCACTGCTGCGGCCACCTGCTCCGCCGCTGACTGTCTCACCCAAGCGCGCAGAACATCTTCGTGTCGCGGTCGGGCAGCCGTCCATCCGTCGAGGCCCTCAAGTAGCTCACGCGCCTTCGCCAGTGCGGTTCGGGCTATCGCCAGGACCGAGGCGACCGCTGCGAGCTCCTCGTCCACTCGCTGTAGGCGACGTTCTCGCTCCGTAGCTCGGGCCGTGGCGCCGATGTATTGCGCACGGGCTTTTTGGGTACGGCCCTCGGCCGGTCCGGAACGCCACCGACCATCTCGCGTAATGCCGACTTCGGCTTCGTGATCATCCAGCCCGATGCCTACCAGTATGGACTCGACCACTGCTGTTGGGACCGCGCAGCCGTCCGGCAGGTCTGGTCGAAGCAGCTTTGCGACGGTGGTTCTCCCTGGCCCGGCACCCCGCGAGGAGGCCCGCAGCGTCAGGTCGCGCCTGGCGTTGTCGACGATCCGGCCGTCGGGATGTACCCATGCATCGAGCAGCCCGGCCCCCTCGAGCGCCGCTTCGACACCGGCGCGTTCTGACTCCGAAGGGGTGCCGACAAAGTCGACCAAACGCCACAGCGGAGCCCCGGCGAGCCCAATCCGACTGTCACGCAACCAGTTTGGCTCCGGCGGGCTTGGATCAGTCTCGGCTTCAACTTCTGAACGCCGCGCGCGTAGGGCTAGGGTTCGCTGCTCACCCTCCCTGATCGCGGCAGCCGCGACACCCTGCGCCTCCTCGTGCCGGGCACGCACCGGGGCAACGGCGACCTGCACCAGCGCCTCCAGCCCGGCCAGGTTGTCCGCCGTCAGCTCGGGCAGCGTTACATCCACGGCATGGTCATCCCGCAGCCATGACCCGAGTCGCTCGGTGAGCTCCAGCTCGTGATGACGGCTGTCCTCCGACGCAGCGCGGACAGCTCGGGCAGCCTGCTCGGCTCGCTCCTCCACCTCGGCCAGGCGCTGCTGGGCCGTCGTGGACTTTGCCCGCGCCGTTTCAGCGTCCTGACGAGCGCTTTCCACGACGATGACGGCCGCGCGCAGCTCACCCAGCGCCGGCTTGACCTCGCGAACGCGGGTCGTCATCTGCTCCGCCGCCGCACCAACGGCGGTCGGCCCCGCCGCCTCGGCCCTCACGGTCATTGCCAGCCCGGACGGGATCGCGAAGGAAGCAGTACACCCCGCCTTGCCCAGCGAATGCGCGGTCTGGCTCAGCTCGCCGTGGAGCCGCGCGCCTTCGGCGGTGACACCATCATGAAGGCGCTGTTCCCTCGCTTCACTGCTCCCAGCACGTGCGCGACTATCGTCGGCCACTCCGCGCGAGCGCAAGGCTGCCGTATGTAGGTCGTCCACCCTGCGCGAAAGCTCCATCATGCGCTGCTGCGCCCGAGCCTCCGGGCCCTTCTCCAGCTCACCGATCCGGGCGCGCGTCGTCTCCTGCTTCTGCGTGACGTCGGTCGTCTCGGCGCGGGCTGCGGTCAAGTCGGCCTCAACCTGTTGAAGCAGCTTCTCCGAGCGACGTAACTCCGAACGCCGTTGCCTCAGCTCACGATCCATCTGGACCACCCCCTCGGCACGAGCTCTCAGCACGCCCTTGGCGTAGCCCGCATATGTCCGGACGAAGTCAGCCACCGCGGTGGCCGCGCGGTCACGCCGGTCGATCTGATCGCCGAAGGCCTCCAGCTCGTCGAACGTGTCACCTGCGGTACGGACGGCGCCGTCGTCCACCTGGGGCAGGGCCTGCTCGAGCTGCTTGGCCAGGCGTTCGGGCTCGATATCCTCCCCGACCTGGGGCTGGCGCAGCCAGTAGAGCAGGCGCAGCAGCTCGCCATACTGATCTGGCGGCAGCCCGAACAACAGCTCGCCCACATGCTCGCGGTATCGAACTGCCGACTCGAAGAAGTGGCCATCGGTCTCCACCTCCGCCCGGCAGCGCTGCATGCTCAACGGGCCGGACTCGTCCTCGAGCTGGAGGTCCTGCCCAACCCGCCTGGGAGAGGTGAAGAACCATGCCGTCGCCTGCCGCGCCGAGTCAGAGGCGCGGATCCCAACGCCACAGGTCACCGTGATCGTCTGACCGTTCTCTCCCGGCCGGGTGAACTCGACCCAGAGGTACCCAGTGCGGCTCGACCCGGCATACCCGTCGGTCATCAACCACAGCAGGCTCGTGTGATGGCGCCCCGATGCCGTCATCCGGAGTTTGTCGCCGTCAAGGACGAAGGGCAGCAGCATTTCCAGCGTCTTGGACTTGCCCGCACCATTTGCCCCGCGCAGCAGCAGTCGCCCGCCGGCGAAAGTGAAGACCTGGTCGTCGTACTGCCACACGTTGAGGATGCCGCTTCGGGAAAGCCGGAAGCGGGCTGTGTCAGGGGAGCTGATCATGGGTCCTCCTGGCCGAGGTCGAACAGCGATCGCTCGCCGCTGTCTGAGGCTTCGGCCAATGTTGTGTGCGTGGCGTATCGTGCTGCCGCCGCATGCACAGTCCACGAGCCGGCGTCATGGCTTTGGCGGAGCAGTCCAAGCTGACAGAGCAGGTCGAGCGCCTCACGGACCGCTGACTCTGGGTCCTCCCGCTGGTCGCGCCTCAGACCCTCTCGCCAACGCTGCAGGACATCCGATGCAGCAGAGCGAACCGCAACATCCGGGATGACACGCCACACGTCGGGGTCATCGGCGCGCTCTGCGTGGTCGACCAACCCCACGGTGTGGCCACCGTCTCGGGCAAGTCCCGCGAGCTGCTCGAGCAGCAACAGGGCAAGGTGTTTGGTTGCGCCCTTGCCTGGAAACACGATGTCGGTGAGCTGGTCCTCCGGGTCGACGGCGAGAGCGCCTTCGGCCCGCAGTTCGAGGTCGAGGTCGAATCGGTCGCGGAACCACGCCCGTTCACGGTTGCGGTTGCGCCGCCACCATTCGCTCTGCTCCTCATCGAGGTCGTCGACCGACAGAAGAGGCGACTCGACCAGCGTCCTGCGGATGGCCATACGGGCCCCGCCGGCCGCTGACGGCAGCGCCGCGGCATCAAGCAGGTGCTCGGGCGATGTAGCTGACGAGAGCGGAGCCGAGATCAACAGCGACAGGACCTCGCGGTGGACGTCCAGCAACGACTGTGTGCGTTGGTCCGCCCAATGATCAAGATCCCCGTCCCGCTCACTAAGCACCCCGAGGCGTACGAGCACGGCCAGTGCTGCGTGCAGAGCTCTGCGGTCGGCAGCGCTGTCGAGGTCGACCGCGATCTGGGCGTCCGCCGCAGCTGACCGCACTTGGGCGACAAGTTCGTCGACCAGAAGCTGGGCCTTGGCTCTGGTAAGGGCGGCGATCGTGAGGCACAGGAGGGCGTAGGCCCGAGGAGTGAAAGGTGCCCCTGATCGCTTGCGCAGGGGTCGGGTGCTGTCACGGCCGAGCCCTGCCTTGAACAGGCGGGCGGCGCCGGGTTCGACCGTAAGCCGGTATCCCAGCCCTTCCGCGAACAGCCGGACGAGGTCCCCCTGATGCCTACGAACCAACCGCAGCTCCTCGGCGTGGGCCCCATGTGCCGTCATCAACGGCTGCAGCAGCAGGGACCGGGCGGCCTGATTGCGTTCAGCGACCGCAAGATGGTCGACTGCGGGCGCCGGACGTTCGATGCGTGCGGTGGTCACCGACCAAATCCCGCCGCTGAAAGACGATTCGCCTCGACGGGCTCGATCGCCAGGCTCCGGCCAACCAGGCACATTCGACCGGTAGGACTGCTGATCACGCTGTCTCGACCCGGAGTCTCCCGAACGCGCAGGAGAACTCCAGTATCGGCCAGCTCCACACTGCGTTCGACGCGATGGCCGTCCACCAAGCTTCGGGCATAGAGATCGAGCAACACCTGTCGCCCCTCGTCCGAGAGACGCACGCGATCCAGGTCTCCGCAATGCGCAGCGAGCTCGGCCATAGCCTCGCGGCGGCGAAGCTCTGCACGTTCGCGCTCGGCGAGTCGCGCGGACTTGGTCGCTGCGAAGTCCTCCCGCCGGCCAGTGTTACCGCCGACCTTGCGCTGACCCTGCTTGCGCAGCATCACCGGTACGTCGGCGACCGGGGCCACCCACCACGAGGTCGTTGGTGGCACGGGGCTGCTGTCGTCGTCGGCGACGAATCCCAGGTGACGACAGGGATACAGGCCGAAGGCGGACGCCCACAAGGCGTGTGCCGTGGAATCATCCGCGGAGTCAAACCAGCGCGCCAGACGCACCAGGTCGACATACCGGCTGTGCTCTCTCTCGCTGCTGGCGGCGATGCGGCGCAGGTTGACCAGCAGCGAACGCATAGCTTCACCGGCCAGCCGGCGCACCCCGTCGGCGTCGCTGCCCCGCCCGCCCTCACCGTTGAACCACACGTGCAAACCGTGCCAGTCCTCCGGCGAGAGCCCCGGTGACCGACGCGCGACCTGCCCCTGGAGGTCGAGCAGGCGTTGGCCCGCATTGGCTCGATCGCACAGCATCGGCACGCGAGGGGCAAGCCGTCCGAGGACGTCCGCGATCTGTGGCATGTATCGGGAGATCTCGTCGACAAAACGCTGAAGGTAGTCCAACAACGCGGTCTTGAACGCCTGGAACTCTCCACGGTCGAGGTCGAACCGCGAGAGCACCTGGGTCAGATAGGTGTAGAACTCTCGAGTGCTGTGGACGAGGCGCTCGAACTGCGCGAACAGCGTGCCGATCTCACGAGCAATCAGATCGGGTTCAGCCGCCGCCAGCGCCGCATCGTCATAGCCGTCAAGAGCCGCCAGCCCGGCCTGGATGCCCCCCAACATCTCGCTGGAGACCTCGCGCGCGCTCTCTGAATAGGCCAGCAGGTCCTCGATCTGACGATGCACGAGCTCGCCGCGCTGGGTCAGCTGGTAACGCGCGCGGTTCTGCAGGTAGTCACGCAGACTTCTGGCCTCAGTCTCGCGCGGGCTCCGGGCGAGATTGCCGTGCTCGACGAGATAGGACAGCCGAGCGTCCGTCGTGTCCGTGTCCAGCTCGATCCCCTCGTCAGCCAGCGCCGCTGCAACCTCGGCCGCAGACTGGTCGGACAGCAGGCCCGAGAGGCCACCGGTAAAGGTGCGCATGACAGCGATGTACTGCACGGACTCCTCATTTACGGCATAGCGCAGGGCTTCCAGCCGGACCCGGTCGATCGGCGCCATGAGGCTGCCGCGTTGCTGGGTCGACGCCTCGATATCGGACACGCGCGCAAGCCTACGAGGAAGATCCGACAACGGTTGCCGTGCTGCCGCGGCTCGCGACGGCAGGCACCGGTCTGCCGCAGCTCGGCGGCAGCGGGGAACCCGCCGGTAAGTTCGGGCACATGTCACCCCTGACCTCTTGCCCTGCAACAACTTTCGGCATCGACGGCTGGATGTTCAGGCTATGCGACTGCGACCACGATCCGGCGCTGCCCACAGCAAGTGTCAATCGCGATGGTGTTGGCTTCCACCGCGATTGCATACCCCCACCTCCGGCATCCGGGCAGGTCAACGCTCGGACCAGTCCGGCCAGCAGGGTGGCGTGCACCCAAACTTACCGGCGCATTCCCGGCGGACGTCGAACCCGCCCAACCCGGTGAACGCGTTTGCGCAGGTCACAGGCCTGCGATCCAACAACCTGCTGAACGCCAGAACACGGTGGTTTTCGATACCCCCACCAGGTATAAGAAAGAGGGCCTCCGACCACGTTTCCGCAGGTCAGAGGCCCTCTCACGCACGTGGTGGCAGGTGAAGGATTCGAACCTTCGAAGCTTTCGCGATGGATTTACAGACCAACGGCGGCAAGCCTGTGACCAGCGAAAATGCCGGTCCCAGCGACAACTTGCGTGCGTATTCCCCACAGACAGCCGACTACAACCGGACACCGCAGCGAGCAATTCGCGTTCACGCGTCGCGCCACGACGTGGATCCCGACGCCACGGACCCGGATCCTTGTGGTTGAGATCGCGTGTCAGCGGCCCAGCAGGTCGCACAGTACTTCGGCCTGGCTGATGTTGGGATTCTTGGTAGCGGTCAGCAACGTCAGCCGGTGTCCGGTGGCCAACTCCCGTAGGTGCTGCAACGCCTCTGCCCGCTCAGGGTCTTCAAGTTCGGCCCGGTAGCGTCGAGCGAACTCCTCGAACTTGGCTGGGTCGTGGCTGTACCACTTACGCAACTCCGTTGACGGCGAAACATCCTTGCACCACTCGTTGAGCGCCGCCGTGGCCCTACTTACCCCGCGTGGCCAGATGCGATCGACCAAGACCCGAACACCGTCTCGGTCTTCGGCCTTGTCGTACACCCTGCGAACGCAGACATCCTGTTTGGTTGCCACCGTCTAGCCTCCTCGCCAACCTGCGCCGCCGTGTAGATACCCAAGCGCTGGAAAACCGAATCACGCAGCCAACGAAACGCTCATGGGCTGCAACCCCGGTCTCATTATGCGGCTCTTACATGACATGAATGTGGGTCAAGGGCGATGAGCCATCACCGCTTGACACGGACGCCCACACATCCGTGGCACGGTGGGTGGTGTGCAAGGTCCACGGCCACCGAGCGCGCGCACCGGTCAACCGCGCCGGATTGACAATGGCATTCTCACTGATCGACATTCTCACTGATCCGGGCCGCGCCCAGTAGGTCGATACCGGTTCGCGCGGTTCGGTCGCGAACTTACTGTGGCACTCATGGCGCCGACGTCACGACCCGGGGTGCGTACTACATCGGTCGAGGGGGCGCGCTGACCTACGAGGTGATGGACGGACGAGCGAACCGGTCCTCGTTGGGCACGGCATCAGCAGACACCGCCGGCTGTGGTCGCGGCTCCTGGTCCAAGCGCCCGAGTGACGTAGGTCGCGCCCGACCCTGCATGGTCCAGAGACAGTGCTGACCTGCCTGGTCCGCAAAGCACGTCCATGACGTGGTAGCGGTCCTGGACGACCTCGTCCTGGACGCTGTGCAATCTGTGGCATGTCGATGGGTGGCTCGTCGCGGTGCACCTGGCCGAGTGTCAACCGTCCCGGGGTGCTCCCTTGCCAAGGTCTCCAGTGCGCCCGACTGGTCAGCCGACTTGGCGCTGGCAGACCATGCGACCTGCACGCCAATCCAGCCGATCAGCAGGTGCAGAACACCGCTGACGGCGTATCCAACCTGAGCCCAATCTGCAGGGCCGTCCGAGTTCAGGATAGGGACGCCGACACCTCTGCGGCGCATCAACCTCTTTCGAGCAAGCCCCGCTGGGTCATGTCGTAGGTGGCCAGGACCTCGAGGAAGAATTCGGAGGCCGCGGCCACCAGATCGGTGATCTCCTCTGGGCGGGTGTCCCTCAGCACGTCCAAGAATATCTCATGATGGATCCGAGCCAGGTCGAGGATGCTGACCCCTGCCGTGACGGCGCCGCGACCGAGTTCATACCCGCTGGTCAGCGCCGACTCCGCCCGTCGTGGCAGGTACCTCAGGAAGGCCGCTCGGTAGTCGCGGGTCAGCGCGCCGAGCTCAGTCACGAGTACGGGTCCCATTGAAGCGCCGCCGCCGACTCGGTGCGGCCGACTCGGCTGTTGAGGAACACCAGTCCCTCCTCGAGGTCGAGGGCTGTCGGGACCGTCCCTGTGCCCATGCCCAACTGCACCATCGCGAACGCCACATCCGGCTGGATGCCGACGATCACGGTGACCGCCCCTCGCAGTCGGGCCATCTCAGCGATGTTGCGCAGGGTCTTCGACCCGAACGAGTCCAGGACGTCCAGGGCTGCCACGTCGATGATCACGCCGCGTGAGCGGTGCTCGCCGATCTGCTCGATCAAATCGTTCTGGAACCGGATCATCTCGGAGTCATCCAGGGCAGTGTGCACCGACGCGACCAGGTAGGAGCCCTGCCGCAGGATGGAGACGAGTGCCGGTAACGATGTCACGAGCTGGTTGCACCTGCCTCTCGGGTGACCGTGTAGCCGAGCAGGCGCTCGGCCTCCGCTAGGCCGCCCTGGAGGTCTCCGATGGTGTTCATCTTGCTCAGGTCGACACCGATGGTGACCAGCGTCTGGGCGATTTTCGGGGACAGCCCGGTGATGATGACGCTGGCACCCATGAGGCGGGAGGCGTCGACGGTCTGCACCAGGTGGTTGGCGACGGTCGCGTCGACGTCTGGTGCTCCGGTGATGTCGATGACCACGACTTTCGCGCGGTGGGTGCGGATGCCGGAAAGGAGCTGCTCGGTGAGCTGGCGGGCTCGCTCGCTGTCCAGGACGCCGATGATGGGCAGGATCAGCAGCCGCTCACGCACTGGCAGCACTGGGGTCGACAGCTCACGGATGGCGTCCTGCTGCTGGCGGATCACCCGCTCACGCTCGTCGACGAAGCTGACGGCGACTGTGTTGGCGATGCGGTTGGCGGCTGGCTCATAGGCGTCCAGCACCCGGTTGAGCAGTGCGAAGTCGCGCTGGTACTTCTCGAACAGCGACCGAGCGAGGACGTCACGCAGCAGGAGCACGATGCCGATGACTTCGTGGGTCTCGACGCCGCGAGGGATGATGCGCTCGGACAGGTCCCGCGCGTAGTGCTGCAGTGCCTCTACGCTGCCGGTCTCCAGCACCTCAACGTAGTTGTCGTAGACCGAGGTGGTCTCAGTTGCCATCTCCTGCGGGGTCATGGCCTCCAACAGGTGGGTGTCCTGGATGCGGCTGGTCCACTCCTGGCGCAACTTCGTCCGGTGCTCGCGCAGGTGGGCGACCAGCTGGGGAAGCAGCTGGTCCTCGTCCTGTCGACTGGGGTCGGGCACGTCGCTCATGACGTGGACCTCGCTCTCGTCCATGTGCATGCTCATCCTTCCTGACGCCACTTGGTCATGGTCACGGTCGTGCCACGGCCTGGTTCGGACGCGACGGCAAACTCATCCATAAGCCGACGGGCCCCGGGCAGCCCCAGCCCCAGCCCGTCATATGTGCTGTAGCCGTCGGTGAGCGCCAGGTCGACGTCGAGGATACCGGGCCCGGCGTCGCGAGCGACTATCTGCACGCCTTGCCGAGGCCCATCAATCAGCTCGATGACGACCTCGCCGGCGCCGGCGAACCGCACGATGTTGCGGGCCACCTCCGACACCGCGGTCGCGAGGATGGTCAGGTCGGTGCGGGAGAACCCCAGTCGCGCAGCCAGCTGCCGCGCGGCCTGGCGCGCGGCGACGATGTCGGCATCGGTGCGGATCGCTATGCGCACCTCGTCGTCGCGTTGTTGCCCGCGGTCCATCAGCGGCTGACTTAGTCGCGCGCACAACTGGCACTCGAGCATGTGCCGCGCCGCGTCGACCTCTCGCTGACGGCGGCGGTCCCCGCTGGACAGGGCGAGCAGGACGGGACGGCACCGGTCGGATGGTGGCTCGGTCTGCTCCAGCACCAAGAGGTACTCGACCCTCAGGCGGGCACGCGTACGGTTCAGCCGGGCAGCCACCGCCCCGGCCGTCGACCCCGTCTGCGACGCCAGCGACCGGGTGTCCTGGCCGGACACCTCGTGGGCCAGCAGCGCCTCCCGGTCACGATCGGAGAGCCGGGCAAGGGCCTGCGCCACGGCGGACTGCTCCTCGCTGGCCAACAGCTGCGCGTCCGGCGCTGCCGGAGGACGCAGGTCCACGACCCGGTGCTGGTTGCGCTTATGGCGGTCGTCGTCCCGCCACATGGACGCGATCACATTCCGTGCGGTGACGATGGCGTAGGGCTCAAGCATGCCGGGTTCGATCCTCGCGGACGCGGCAAGCACCCGTACGAGCGTCTCCTGGACGAGGTCGTCGACTGCCGGGTGACTGCCGACCCGGGCGCCGACGATCCGGCGCACCATGGGAATCAGCGCCGCGACGTCTGCCGGGGGCTCTGGCTCAGGCGCGACCTCAGCGGGCTGGGGAGCGCTCACAGCAGAACAGTACGCCCGCGCCGCGTCATACAACCCGCCCAAAGGTGTCTGCATCTGTAGAACAGGAAACAAGCAGCAACATGCCCCAGGAGCGACGATGGCCGCTATCCCATTTCCACAACGTGAAAGGTACGGGGAGTCAGCCCCAAGACCACCCCTGAACCGCGAGTCCAGGATCAACGGGACCTTCCCTTCCCCCAGCGGGAGGGTCGGGACGATGAGCGGTTGCCTGCGCCTTGACCGGTTCATCGTGGTATCCGGCCGGCTCTGCGCCGCAGGAGTGTTCGCCGGAGAGCTCCTCGATGCCGACGGCACCACCATCGGATGGGGCAGCCGCCGCAAGACCGCTCCTGCTGAAATTGTCCGTGGCCTGCGAGGAGCAACCGCCGTGATCGGACCCGTCGACGTAGATCTGCTGGGCCTGACCGTGAGCGTACCTGCGTTCACCCTGGACACGGGGGCAAGGATGCGCAGGTCGTCGCGATCGCTTCCGGAGGCGCCGCGCCCCGGGCTTGAACCGCACATGGTCAGCGGTGCCCGATGATGCTCTTGACCATCACCAGTCCTCTTCTTGTGATCGGATTGATGCTGGTGCTCCAGGTTTTCGAAACGTGGGCGCTAGGCGGGCCAAACCGGCCAGCGCGTCAATCGCGGCAGCCACACCGTCCTCCGACGCGCCAGGCGCCTGGAGGCAGTCCCCACCCGCCGACCGCTCGCACCGACCAGATGCGTGTGGTGGATGCAGGCCGGGGGTCGCTGCGGGCCGGCACTCACCCCTCCTAAAGGCAAGGGCGGCGGCATCTGCTGCGAGGGGCAATGTCGCGGCGGGACAACGATTCACCAGGACCCACTTCACGTGATGACTCACAGGAACACTTTCAGGATTGGGCTTGTCGAAACACCAGTCGACTTGCCGCGCACCATCCACTGCTAGGCGGATGTATGACCAAGCGTTGCGAGTTGACACTCACTGACGAAAGCCTCCAGGCCGAGATAGAGCTCCTGGGCGATGTGATTGTCGCTGTGTCCCTTATGCCACGCCCGATGACGGAGGCGGAATTGGACGAGGCCCTAGGACTCTCACCGATCCACGACCGTGACGGCTCGGTCGTGGGGGTATCCACCATTGCCCG
>OCZT010005197.1_pt1 | contig 13042 bp, 12 predicted proteins | sample 1539031 | NCBI WGS metagenome assembly OCZT01 (sample SAMEA3539308, study PRJEB22396) | soil metagenome | biome: tundra; feature: field; material: soil | place: USA | collected 2010-05 | depth 0.15 m | reverse complement strand
GGCATACGAGATATTGGCGTGACTGGAGTTCAGACGTGTGCTCTTCCGATCTCTTGCGGCTATTTTAAGCGTTTCTTCCAACGCTTGCGCAATGCCCTCAAAGGCCCTCGGCAAAAGCATTGGCAGAGCTATCAAGATCTTCGCTATTCGCTTTCTCCACGATTTCCCCACGTCTGCAAAACGGCGGCTTAGAGGCGCGTCTCTAAGTTGTTGAATTGAATGGTCGGCCTTGTTGGACTCGAACCAACGACCAAGGGATTATGAGCCCCGTCCGGCCTCTCGCCGCACAACCACCCACCAAGTAGACTTTTAAGCTACACAAACTCGGAGAAAACCAAAGGCACTATAATCGCGTCTTTGTGATCTCTGTGTCCCCTGTGGCCGCAGTTTTTGAATTCTTCGGGAGAAATCATGAGCAATATCGGATTCATCGGCCTCGGCATCATGGGCAAGCCCATGGCGCTGAACCTGATCAAAGGCAATCACAAACTGTTTTTGAACTCACGCAGTGGCGTACCGCAGGAGCTGACCGCCGCAGGCGGCACCGCGTGCGCGAGCGCCAAGGAAGTCGCGCAGAAGTCCGACCTCATCATCACCATGGTGCCTGACACGCCAGACGTCGATAAAGTATTGTTCGGCGCCAATGGTGTTGCCGAGGGACTCTCCAAGGGCAAGATCGTCGTCGACATGAGCTCGATTTCGCCGATCGAAACCAAGAAATACGCAAAACGCATCAACGAACTCGGATGCGAGTACCTCGACGCGCCGGTGTCCGGCGGCGAAGTCGGCGCGAAGAACGCTGCGCTCACCATCATGGTCGGCGGTCCGCAAGCGGTATTCGATAAAGTGAAGCCGGTTTTCGAGCTGATGGGCAAAAACATCACGCTCGTCGGCGGCAACGGAGACGGCCAGACTTGCAAGGTCGCGAACCAGATCATCGTCGCGCTCAACATCGAGGCAGTCGGCGAGGCGCTGCTGTTCGCGTCCAAAGCCGGCGCCGACCCGGCCAAGGTGCGCCAGGCGCTGATGGGCGGTTTCGCGGCTTCGCGCATCCTCGAAGTGCACGGCGAGCGCATGATCAAGCGCACCTTCGATCCCGGATTCAGGATCGAATTGCATCAGAAAGACCTTAGCCTGGCGCTGGCGGGTGCACGCGCGTTAGGCATCAGCCTTCCCAACACCGCCACCGCGCAAGAGCTCTTCAACTCTTGCACCGCCAACGGCGGCGCGAAGTGGGACCACTCGGCAATGGTGAAAGCGCTCGAGAAAATGGCCAACCACGAAGTCGCGAAGTAGCCGCCTAGCAGCCTGTCGGACTTAGCAGTCCACCCAGGCTGCTAAAGGAGTTTGTCGGGGCTTAGTCCGACAAACTCCTAGGGCTAACGATCGAAAGGACGGTACCTATGAGTCATGCACCCCGGTCTTTAAGCATACTCTCGCTTGTGGTCGGATGGTTTTGCGCCTTGGGCGCATATTCCGCAAAAGCGCAACCGCAGCAGGACGCCGCACACAATTATCCCGTCAAGCCGATCAGGCTCATTGTGCCGTGGGTGGCGGGGGGAGGCACCGATATCGTGGCCCGGATCATCGCGCTAAAGTTGTCGGAGAATCTTGGCCAACAAATAGTGATCGATAACCGCGCAGGCGCCAACGGCATCATCGGCGCCGAGATCGCGGCGAAATCTCCGCCCGACGGATATACGATGGTTCTGCACGCGGTCGAGCATTTCATCAACGCGAGTGTTTACAGCAAGCTGCCGTACGACACGGTCAATGATATCGCCCCGGTTACGCTCGTTGCCACGCATTATCTGGTGCTGATCGTCAGCCCAACCTCCCCCACGAAATCGGTCAACGAGCTCGTCGCGCTGGCGAAATCAAGGCCGGGGGAGCTTACCTTCGGCTCCTGGGGCGATGGCAGTCTCGCGCACTTGTCAGGTGAATTGTTGAAAACCATGGCCAGGGTGGACATGACGCACGTTCCCTATAAAGGCGCGCCACAAGCGGCCACGGATGTCATGGCAGGCCGCATCTCTTTCATGTTCACAACCATGCCAACAGGGCTTCCCTTCATCAAGTCCGGCAAATTGCTGGCCGCCGCCGTGACCAGCGCCAAACGTGTTCCGTTTCTGCCGGAAGTTCCTACCATGATCGAGTCCGGTTATCTCGGCTTCGAAGTCCAATCCTGGAGAGGCCTGTTCGTGCCGGCGAGAACACCCACGGAGATCATCAACAAGTTGCACGACCAGGTTGACAAAGTTGTGCAACTGCAAGAGATACGCGAGCGTATTATGGCCGCGGGCTTTGATACCGTGACTTGCACGCCCGAGCAGCTTGGCGCATTCAGCAGAGCGGAGTTGGCGAAGTGGGCGAAGGTGGCCAAAGAGGCCGGGATTCGAGTTAAATAGATGATTGCCGAATCCAGGAGAACCCACGATCATGGAAGCCCACTGATACTTCAACCTGCCAAGGCCTATCGCAGATGACTCTCACCCACGAAGATGTCCGGAAGATATTGGCGATCCTTGATGAATCGGATTACGAGGAAGTGCATATCGAGTTCGGCGATCTGAAGCTTGATTTGCGCAGGCGCTGGGATTCGTCTGATATTCAGCACGTGCCGCGTCACGGGAAGCCGGACGATAGGGCGGTATCGCCGCAGACCCCGAAGATTTTCGGTACAGAGACGGCCACGTCGGCTGCGCCGGCCCTACCCAAAACAAGCCGGGAAGAAGCATTGCCCGAAGGCGTTGCCGCGGTAATCGCGCCGATGCTGGGTACGTGTTACCGGGCGCCGTCTCCCGGCGCAAAGCCGTTCGTTGAGATAGGCGACAAGGTAAAACCCGACGATACCGTATGTTTGGTCGAAGTGATGAAACTATTCAACTCTTTGAGAGCCGGGGTGGCGGGAACGGTGGAAAAAATCCTGTTCGAAAATGCAACGTTGGTTGAATACGGGCAGCCCTTGATTCTGATCCGGAAGGAAGTTGCCTGATGCCCGAAGCAGGACGGAGAAAGTGAAGCGCCCGATCACCCGCCTGTTCATCGCGAACCGCGGAGAGATTGCAGTGCGCATCGTTGAGGCATGCCGGAAGCTTGGAATTGAGACCGTGGCTGCGATTTCGGACGCGGACCGCCAGACATTAGCCGCCAGAATGGCCGACCGGGCCATTTGCATAGGGCCGGCGCCGGCCGCCGAGAGCTACCTGAAAATGGAAGCCATCATCACCGCTGCCGAAGGCACCGGCTGCCAGGCCATTCATCCCGGCTACGGATTTCTCGCGGAGAACGCGAAGTTCCAAAGCTTGTGCGAGGAGCATGGCCTGATATTTGTCGGCCCGCCGGCAAGCGCGATTTCAGCGATGGGCGACAAGCTGACGGCACGACAGACCGCAAAAAAGCTGAAACTACCCGTAGTTCCGGGAACGGGCCGCGTGGACACCTCGGCCAAGGTCCTCAGGTTTGGGCGCGAAATAGGCTACCCGTTTCTTCTGAAAGCAAGCGCCGGCGGAGGGGGACGCGGAATGCGGGTGGTGCGCTCTCCCGACGAGGCAGATGGCGCATTTGCCGGCGCGAGCGCGGAAGCTCGTGCTGCCTTCAACGACCCGACGCTCTACATCGAGCGCTATATCGAACGGGCAAGACACGTTGAAGTCCAGGTGCTGGGCGACGCCTGCGGGAAGATCATCCATCTCGGTGAAAGAGATTGTTCAATCCAACGCCGCCACCAGAAGCTGACTGAGGAGTCGCCCTCTCCCGTCGTCGATGCTTCGCTGCGGGCGCGAATGACCGATGCGGCCTTGCGCTTGGCGACACACGTGAATTATGTCAATGCGGGAACGGTGGAATTTGTGCTCGATCTGGATTCGATGGAGTTTTATTTTCTCGAAATGAACACCCGCATCCAGGTGGAGCACCCGGTCACCGAGATGATCACGGGCGTCGTCCTGGTCGCCGAACAGATCCGGATCGCCGCTGGAGAACCTCTTTCGATCTCCCAGGATGAAGTGCAATCCGGCGGCCATGCCATCGAGTGTCGTATCAACGCCGAAATCCCTGAACAGGACTTCGCGCCATCGCCGGGAAGGATCGCGGAATGGGAACCGCCAGCGGGACCCGGGATTCGCGTGGACACTCATTGTTATCCCGGTTACGTCGTGCCGCCGTTCTACGATTCCCTGCTCGCCAAGGTCATTGTGCATGGGCAGGATCGGGACGCGGCGATATCCCGTATGGCATGTGCTCTCGACAGCTTCAACGTCAAGGGGGTGCATACAACTCTTCCTTTCCATCGAGCGGTACTCGCACATCCCGATTTCAAACAAGGTCGCGTCACCACGCAATGGGTCGAGCACAAATTTCGACAGGACGTCTATCGAGCAGGTCAAGCGCTATGAGGCGGGTAAAGATCATGGATACGACGCTGCGCGACGCACACCAGTCATTGTGGGCGACGCGGATGACCACTGCGATGATGCTTCCGGTAGCGGAGCGCCTGGATCAAATTGGTTTTGATGCAATCGACCTGATGGGGTTGATCCAGTTCGACGTGGCCGTTCGGTACCTGAAAGAAGATCCGTGGGAGCGGGTGCGTTTGGTGCGTCAGAGAATAACCCGCACCCCGCTTCAGGCGTCGGTGCGCAGCAAGAGTCTAACGGGATTTGGGGTCGTTCCGAACGACATATTGCTGTTATGGACCGATAGGCTGATCGTTAACGGCTTGAGGCGGATTCGTGCATTTGACGCATTGGCGGATCTCGACAACATCGTACCCATACTCAGATTTGCAAAAGAACGGGGCGCCTACACGGTAGGGGCGCTGGTGTACGGGCATAGCCCCGTGCATACGGACGATCTCTACGTCAGCAAGGTACGCGAGCTCATCGAACGCACGAACGTTGACTCCATCATGCTCAAGGACGCGTGCGGCCTGCTGACTCCCGATCGCATACGCACGCTGGTCCCCGCGATGAAGAAGGTGATGGGAAAGGTGCCGCTCGAGCTTCACAGCCACTGTCTTACCGGCTTGGCGCCGCTGGTTTACCTGGAGGGTGTCAAACTCGGTGTCGACCAGGTGCATACGTCGATTGCACCTTTGGCAAACGGACCCGCGCAGCCTGCAACGCAAACGATCGTCAGAAACCTGCGCGCGATGGGTTACGCCGTTGAGCTTGATGACAAGCTCATCAATGACGTCAGCGAGCACTTTCGCAGGGTTGCCGAACAGGAAGGCAAACCGATCGGCGTGCCAATGGAATACGATGCTTTCCATTTCGAGCACCAGGTTCCCGGGGGCATGCTGACGAACTTCAAGTTTCAGCTTGCACAGGCGGGGGTTTCACACCGGTATGTCGACGCGCTCCACGAGTGCGCGCGGATACGGCAGGAACTGGGTTGGCCCATTATGGTGACGCCGTTTGCGCAATTGGTGGGAACGCAGGCGGTACTCAACGTCATACACGGTGAGCGCTACCGGATCATTCCAGATGAAGTCAAGAAATACGCGCTGGGATACTACGGCAAACTGCTTGCTCCCGTTGATCCGAATGTGTTTGACCGAATTGTCGAAAACGGCTCGCAACAGATCGCGATGGAACCCCGCCCCCTTGATCCGGCCGTCCCGGAGCTCAGAAAAAAGTATCCCGATATGAGTGATGACGAAAGGCTGCTGCGGTATTCATTTGCCGGGTCCCAGGTCGATGAAATGCTTGCCGCCGGTCCCATGAAAACTCAATACGATTTCAACAAACCTTTTCTGGAGCTGCTTAACGAACTGACAAAACGTCGCAAATACAAGCACGTTTACATCGAGAAAGGACCTGTCCGGTTGGAGCTCAACGGATGATCTTTCTTGACTAATTTCGGCACATGAGATAAAGCAGGCATCAGAACGCTGGCGATAGATTGCGCAAGCTGTGCGTCAACTTAATACCGGGAATGCCAGCACGGTAAAGGAGAGGGGCTTCCATGAACGACTCGTCAAGTCACCGAGAACTTCAACTTGAAGTTCACGAGCATCCGATTACGGAAATCGTTTTTGGGGAACGGACCGTGCTCGAGGGAACGCGGCTCACGGTAAACGTGCCAGACATAAAGGCGATCGCTTCGCAAGAAGATGCATTGGCCGACATCGACGTGGCAGTGGCCCGACCCGGGGAATCGGTTCGAATCATTCACGCGCTTGATGCCGTCGAGGCGATGACCAAAGTCGAAGGCCCCGGCACGGTATACCCTGGCTTCCTCGGCCCTGCTTTAACAGTGGGCCGAGGCACAACCAAAAAACTTACGGGGATGCTTATTCTCAGCACGACCGAATTCCCGGATGCCACCTCGGGTGGCCTCGGCTATCGCGAGGGCATTATCGATATGACAGGGCCGGGCCAGCCCTATTGCCAGGCATCGAACAGCATCAACCTGGTGGTCAGCTATAAGCCGCGTAGGGGCGTGAACAATCAACAGCTAGACGATGCGGTCCGCAGATCAACGCTTCGCATCGCTCAGTTTATTGGGCAGACAAGCGCAAACCTCGCGCCCGCCAAAACCACAAAATATGAGCTGACCCCCGTTTCCCCCGAGTTGCCGCGGATCGTATACATCGATCAGATCATGAGCCAGACGTTGATGACGCGGACTTTTATTTATGGACAACAGCTTGGGGACGCCCTGCCAACTCTAATTCACCCCAACGAGTTGATGGATGGGGCGATCGTTTCCGGAAACTACAAGAATTTGCAGAAAGTTGCGACGTACCTCCACTGTAATAAGCCGTTGATGAAGGAGCTGTATCGCCGTCATGGTGTAGATTTGAATTTTGTCGGGATAGTAGTCAACCGAGGCCATCGGGATACCTTTGATCTCAAGGAGCACGGCGCACAATATTCGGCCAAGCTCGCGAAGATGCTCGGCGCGGAAGGCGCGGTAATCGCTTTCGAAGGCGGCGGGGGGGCAACGGTAGATTTCATGTTGACGGTAAAGGCCTGCGAGCAAGTCGGTATACGACCCGTTGCAGAAATGTTCGAGCACGCGGCAGTTGGCAGCGGCGAATTTCCGATCGTGTACCACGTGCCTGCGGCCGATGCGATCGTCTCGCGTGGCGCGGCGTGCGAGATGATTACCGCGCCGAAGGTGGATCGCGTTCTGGGAGGGAGCCATCGAATGTGTCTGTATGGCGGAGCGACGATCATTGAAGATGCGTCGCAGAGCTTTACCGTCGCCACCGACGAATATTGGGGCGTAAACTGGCAGCTTGGAGAAAGCGGTTTTGTCGCGCGTGATTATTAGATTCTTTTCGATCGCGAGCTTGCTTCGGATGATGAAGCAGCATATTGCTACTTGCAGAGGGCGTGAACCATGAGTGAAACCAGGCAAAGTATTAATGTCCTACATTATCTGAATCCCTTTTTCGCGGGCATTGGCGGCGAAGAGTTCAATGACCGGGGGCCTCAAATAGAAGCAGGCAGTCGTGGGCCCGGCCGACTACTCGACAAATTCCTTGAAAACAGGGGAAAGGTTGTTGCCACACTGATCTGCGGAGACAACTTCTTCGTGGGTCATGAGAGCGAGGTCACTGAGACGCTTGCTGAAGCCGCGAAGGCGTATAGCGTCGATCTCATTATTGCCGGTCCTGCCTTCAGCGCCGGACGCTATGGTTTAGCATGCGGTTCCCTATGCCAATTTGCGAATGAGCGACTCGGGCTGCCGGCCGTGACAGCGATGTCAATGGAAAACCCCGGCACCGAGTTCCGCCGCAAGAAGGTTTATATCCTTCCAACCGGTGAATCAGTCAAATCAATGGGAGAAATTATGCCTCGCTTGGTGCAGTTTGGCGTCAAGTTGGCGCAGAGGCAACCGCATGGTCCTGCGAACGTCGAGGGATACCTCCCGCGCGGCATACGCTACAACGAGCGAGTTGGGAAGACCGCAGCGGAGCGTGCGGTCGATATGGTGCTTTTGAAAGTGCGGGGACAGCCATATCAAACGGAAATTCGACTCGAAGAGCAGGAAAGAGTCACCCCGCCGGCACCGCTCGGACCCCTTGATCAGGCCGTGGTTGCGATCGTAACCGAAATGGGTTTCCTTCCCCACGGGAATCCCGACCGCATTGCGAGCTCCCGGAACAAGGTATGGGGCCGTTACAGCATCACCGGCATGAACTCTGTCTCGTCCGATAAATTCATGTACATCCACGGCGGATATAACACGAAGGATGTAGATCAAGATCCAAACCGCGGCGTGCCCGTCGATGCCCTGAGGGACATGGAGCGTGAAGGCCGGATCAAGCAACTCGTCGACGAGGTTTTTAGTACTTGCGGAAATGGGGGTGCGCTGACTGAAATGAAGCGCATCGGCCAAGAAATGGCGCGGGAAGTGAAGCGGCGAGGGGCGACCGCCGTCATCATCCCCGCTACCTGAGGGACAGGAACGCGTAGCGGTGCTACGCTGGCGAAGGAAATAGAGCGCGCAGGTCTGCCGGCAGTCGTGGTCACCTGCCTTCAGGATGTGGCGGTGCAGGTAGGCGCCAATCACATCCTCCGACCTCATCGAAGTACCTTCCATAGTCCGTTTGGTGTACCTGATCTCGACCCGGATCGTGAGCGGGCATGGCGCCGCGGGGCAGTGGAGGCTGCACTCCAATCGCTGCAAAAACCGGTTGACGGTCCACAGGTATTTGAGTATTGAGGGGGAGGGACTATGCGTTTGTTCATCCTTATTGCGGCACTCTGCGTCTTGCTTGATTCGGGAGTATCCGCGGCTGCAAGCGATTACCCCACCCGACCCGTCAAGGTCGTTGTACCTTATGCACCAGGTGGTGGACTCGATGTCGTAGGCCGGCCTCTGCTAAAAAAACTTGGCGAAGCACTGCAGCAGCAGTTCATTCTCGAGAACCGGCCCGGCGCCGGTACCACGATCGGGTCGGCTTATGTAGCGAGGGCAGCACCTGACGGCTATACATTGCTGCTCACACTTCGTGCGCTTTCGATCAGTCCCAGCATTTATAAGAATATGACGTTCGATCCGGAGAAAGACCTGGAACCGATCTCGCTTGTCACCCGCTCCGGAGATATTCTATGCGTTCATCCCTCGGTGCCTGCGCGAAATCTCAAGCAACTGATTGCTTATGCACAAACCCATGCAGGGAAACTGAACTATTCCAGTTCTGGAACCGGCAGCGACCTGCATCTCACCGTGGCGATGTTCCAGGAGATTGCGGGGATAAAAATGACTCATATACCTTTTACAGGTGGAGGCCCCGGGTTCACGGCGCTCATAAGCGGAGAGGTGGATGCGATGCTCGTTCCCGGTTCATTCGGTTTCCCTTTCATCAAGGCTGGCAAAGTACGGCCGCTCGCCGTTGATGAGCCTTCCCGATCGTCTAACCTTCCCAATGTTCCTACCTTCAAGGAAGAAGGCTTCGATGGAGTATCAGGCAGTTGGTCTGCGCTTTTTGCTCCCAAAGGTACCCCGCGTGAGATCGTTATGAAGCTCAATGCAGAGGTGGGAAAGGCCCTGGAGAATAGTGAAATGCGCAGTTTCTATCTTGAGCGATTTCTTGTGCCTTTGGCAGGGACACCCGAGACCTTGGCCGAATGGTTGCACAATGATATTTCAAGGTGGCGAAAGCTGGTACAGAACATCGAGATGGTACCGCAATAGGAAAATCCGCTTGGACTCATCCATGCGGCAATCCGGCGCTTGAGGCGGAGGACGAGCAGAAGTGGCGACTTGAGCTACTCAGGGCGGCACTGCGCGCGCTCGCCACACCGGTTACCGGGCCGACGCTTTTTGAACCCGCCGCGTAGGAATAAGGAATCCGTATGCTGAGCCGGCAAAGACCTCAAGCCCCAGGCGATTTCCGGATGAACTACAATAGAGCACTATTGAAGGCGATGCGCCAGACACCATTGCATCGGTGGCTGCTGTGGTTAAGGGAATGAGCGCGTATTTCCAGTGTTGTTTTGATATGCAGTTGCGTGACTTCTAACGAAAGGATGAGTATGGAAAACTGTATCCAGGGAAAGAGCGCCATCGTCATTGGCGAACGCGATGGCGTGCAGGGACCGTCGATTGCACAATGCGTGGAGGCCGCAGGCGGAAAGGTCGTTTACGCCGTCACCGAGTGTTTTGTCTGAACCGCCGCCGGAACAATGGACCCGGAAAGCCAGCGTAACATCAAAAGAATTGCAGAGAGTAACGGTCTGTCCAAAGATCAAATCATCGTTGTCCTGGGCGCCAGTGACATCGAGGGAGCAGAGATCTCGGCGGAAACCGTAACGTTTGGCGATCCGAGCTACACCGGTCCATTGGCAGGAGTCCCGTTGGGACTCCCCGTTTACCATATTCTGGAACCCGAGCTTAGGCAATTCATTCCCGAGGCCGTATACGAAGAGAACATCGGCATCTGGACGATGGCCGCGGATACCGAAGAAATCGGCAAGCGCTTCAAAGCCATTCGGGAGAAAGTGGCCAAAGGCTGAACCAGCGCGCGCGGGGAACACATTTGCACCGGGAACCTTGAATCGTCGCGACACAGAGTATTTGCCTGTTAGGGAGGAATTCCATGCTGGAGGTGGATAGCAGTACGTTTGCTGAGGAAGTCCTGCGATCGGAAAAACCGGTTGTCGTTGACTTTTGGGGGCCGCGGTGTGCGCCGTGTCTCGCTTTGATGCCACAAGTGGAAACGCTCGAGGCCTCCTGTGCTGACACGATCAAATTCGTCAAAGTGGACGCTTCCAAGAATCGGCGCCTTTGTCTCGATCTCAAGGTGCTGGGCTTACCGACATACCTTTTTTATAAGAACGGCGAGGGCGTGGCGAGGCTTACCGGCGGAGAAATCAAGATCCAGGACATCGAGGAGCAGGTAAGAAAAGTCGTGTGAACGGCACGGTTACCTGCTGAAGGCGATTTAGAAATCATTTATGTCCGTCGTTATCAAAGATTGCGCGTCCGTACTGGTGAACGTTCCGGACTTCGTGCGCTACGGATCAAAACCAATGCGCGACCTGGAAGAGAACCCGGCGTTGCTGCCTGACATTGAACGCGCCCTGCGAACGTTCGAGCAGGCGACCGCTTACGGCCCCAACCAAGTCTTCATTGGCAATCTGCGCCCGGACGAGTTGAACGATCTTGCGCAGCCCTGGTACACGAATCTGCTAAACGCGGCCGGGCGGCAGGGCCCTTTTGGCGAAATAATGCCGGAAGAGGAATTTTACGGATGGCTCAAAATCGCCGACGCGTTCGACCTCGTGGCGCTGGAGCAATCCTTTGTCGATCGTATCCGGGATGCGGTAGCACAACACCCATTCATCAGCAGCGAGGAAATCAAGAAGCTGGGGGATGGAATTTCAGCCGGGCAAAACCACAAGATTCTCGAAGAAGGTTTTGCCTTGCCTCTGTATTATCGGGGGGAGGTGATTGGTTCTCTCAGGAGCGCTCACGATAAGGATGACGCTCTCAAGGCAGAGGTCCTGATGGAGAATCTGTTGGCGAAAGCGTCGGGTGCGTTGGTAATGCGTCACCTCATGAAGCGGGCAGGCATTAAGCCGGAGGAAGTGGATTTCATCCTCGAATGCTCGGAAACCGCGATTGGCGACCGCTACAATCGCGGCGGAGGCAGCCTGTCAAAAGCCATCGGCGAGATGTGTCGATGCCAGAACGCCACGGGGCACGATGTGCGTGCATTCTGCGCCTCACCCATTCACGCCATCATCGATGCGGCGGCGCTCGTGGAAGCGGGTGTTTACCGCAACGTCGTGGTCGTAGGTGGCGGTTGCCAGGCGAAGATCGGCATGAAATACGCCGCTCATCTGAAGCACAACATGCCCATCCTCGAAGATGTGCTGGGGGGAATCGCCTTGCTGATCACCAAGGACGACGGCGCGAGTCCCTGGATTCGGCTCGACGCGGTGGGCAAACATGATATTGGAGCCGGTTCGTCTCAGCAGGCGATCATGACCACTTTGGTCGTGAAGCCGCTGGCCCGGATCGGCTTGAAGATGATGGATGTAGACAAGTACGCCACGGAACTGCACAACCCGGAGGTTACGCTTCCGGCAGGCAGCGGCAACACGCCCTACACTAATTACAAGATCATGGGGTCCCTGGCGGCGCTCAACCACGAAATCGAAAAAACAGAAATCGAAAAGTTTGTCAAAGAACGGGGCATGCCAGGTTTTTCTCCGACGCAGGGACATGTGCCGGCAGCAGTCCCTTTCCTGGGACACGCGCTGGCGGCCATGCGAGAGGGCACCATGAAACGCGCGATGTTCGTCGCGAAAGGCAGCCTTTTTTTGGGCCGCATGTCGCAGTTGTCTGATGGAATGTCTTTCGTGCTCGAGGCCAATCCCGGGCAGGCCCAGCGCTAAACACGCGCCTTGACGCTAACACATTGGATAAGGTCTAATTCGAATAAAGCTTCGACTGCTTAACCTCGCGGAGTTTCCGCGCAACGAGCCACGCAAACTGTCTTGGCCAACGGGGCCAACGTTTTTATTCCGGGAAGAAAATGAAAACCATGTTGTCGACCTCCTGCAAAGCAGTCTGGTTGCTCTCGATCCTGGCAGCGGCTGCGCTCTCCCCGCTCGCCGGCGCGCAGTCTTATCCAGCCAAACCGATCCGGTTGATTGTCCCCTTTCCCCCGGGGGGCGCGGTCGACGCGATCGGAAGAATCATCGGTCAACAGTTGGGCAAAAGCTTCGGGCACAACGTCGTTATCGATAACCGCGGCGGCGCTGCGGGCGCGATCGGCTCCGAGATCGCGGCGAGGGCGGCTGCGGACGGCTACACGCTACTGGTGGGGTCGACGAGCACGATATCGATCAACCCCGCGCTTAACTCCAAGCTTGCCTACAATCCCCGGCGCGATTTCGTGCCTGTGAGCCTGGTGGGATTCGTGCCTCATGTTTTGCTGGTGAACGCATCCGTTCCGGCGACTAACGTCACGAGCTTCGTAGCCTTCGCGAAGGCGCAGCAGAAACCGGTTACCTACGGATCCGTGGGTACCGGGTCGCCGCATCACCTCGCCGGAGAGATCTTCAAAGGAATG
>OCZT010005196.1_pt1 | contig 13044 bp, 18 predicted proteins | sample 1539031 | NCBI WGS metagenome assembly OCZT01 (sample SAMEA3539308, study PRJEB22396) | soil metagenome | biome: tundra; feature: field; material: soil | place: USA | collected 2010-05 | depth 0.15 m | reverse complement strand
CTTCCTGATCGTGGTCGGCAGCGCGATCGTCGTGGTGGTCGCCTTAGCGGCCTGGTACGACCATCGGGCGAGGCGCCGGGGTGAGCAAGTAACCGTGACACTGAAAAGGCCTTGGCGCGGCCGCATGTAAGAACCGCGCTCACCTCCAGCCCAGGCCCGGCTAATCTGACCAGCCCGCCGCCTGACCAGCCCGCCGCCTGACCAGCCCAGCCTCGCCCAGCCCCGGACGCGATGAGAGCTGGCATGTTCCCGGAACGCGGCTCAATCCAACTCACGATATATCTTGCTTATCCACGGACGCGATGTATCTTGATATGGACCGGGCATGGCTGAGGACGAGGGCGTGAAGGGCGGATGCAGAACATGTTTGAGCGGTTTACCGACCGGGCGCGGCGGGTCGTGGTGCTGGCTCAGGACGAGGCGAGGAGGCTCAACCACAACCACATCGGCACCGAGCACATCCTGCTCGGCCTCATTCACGAAGGCGAAGGGGTAGCGGCCGCCTCCCTCGAATCGCTGGGTATCAGCCTGGAGGCGGTACGCCAGCAGATCGAGGGCATCATCGGCCAGGGCCGGGCGGCGCCGACCGGGGCCATACCGTACACGCCGCGGGCCAAGAAGGTCCTGGAACTGTCACTGCGGGAAGCTCTGCAGCTGGGCCACAACCACATCGGCACCGAGCACCTCCTGCTCGGCCTGATCCGCGAGGGCAGGGGCGCCGCCGCGCAGGTGCTGGTCAGGCTCGGCGCGGACCTGGCGCGGGTCCGCGAGCAGGTGATCCAGATGCTGGAGGACGCGCAGGGCGAGGAGGAGCCGGGGACCCCGCACGCCGCGAAAGGCCTGGGTCCGGCGGCCCTGAAGCAGCGCGGGCTGCTGGCTGAGGTCCTCAGCCGTGTCGAATCGATTGACTCGCGCCTGGCGGCGGTGGAGCACCGCGTGGGTGCCGGACCGGATGTGGGCGACCTCGACCATGAGATCGCGCAGGCGCGCAGCGACAAGAAATCCGCGGCCGACGCCGAGGATTATGAGATGGCGACGGCGCTGCGCGACAGGGAAAGGCAGTTGCTCGCCGAGAAGGCTTCCCGTCAGGAGCAGTGGGCGGCCGCTCATCTCGACCTTCCGTCCCTGGCCGAAGGGCTGCACCGGCTGAGCGAAGAGGTCAAGCGCCTTCGCGGCCTTCTCCGCCAGCAGGGCATCGAACCGCAGGACGGCGCGGCCTGACGTCCCGGAGGCGTTTTCGCCACGCGGGCGTTGCTGAGCTTGCCGCGCACGCCGATACTGAGACCGCGGCGCAGGTCCTCACCGGGTCGGCCGCCGGGCTGGACCCGCGCAGCGCCCGCGGTCAGGGGATGGCGACCGCCACTCGCCGGACCTCTACATCGTCGATGGTGACTCCAGGCACCGACCAGCTGCTCGTCTGGGCCATCAACTGAACAGCTTGCTCCTCGGTATCGAACAGGATGACCGAGAAGCCACGGCCCTCTGCGGGCTCAAGCCAGTAACCGGCGACAAATCCGGGGGCTGAAGTGATCTCGGGCAGGATGTCATTCATGAGCGCCGCCGCGGCCGCGGGCGCGTGGGCGGGGTCGATCGTCAGGTTTACGAGCGATGCGTGCATGAGTCCTCTCCCGCTACGGGCAATGCTTTGTTTCTGATGACCCTTTCACGTCTGCCAACAAGCAAATCCGCTCGCGGAACTGAGGTTCCCCCCGCCGTGTCGGCGGGTGGGCGGCCGTAGGTCAGTGTGGTAGGGCCGCGGGGCTCAGCCCTGACTGGCGTGCTCCCGGAGCCAGTCCATGGCTGCTGGCGCTGAGTTGAGAACCGAGACGTGTCCCTCGTCTGGGCGCAGCCACAGCTGCGCCGAGCGGCTGCGGTGTGCCAGCCATTTGCCGTGCGAACTGGGCACGATCCGGTCTTGCCCACCTTGGAGGAACAGGACCGGCGGCCTTACCTGCCCAGGGTCAAACCCCCACGGGGCGACATAAGCCAGCTCGTCGTCCATCATCCCGCCCGGGCCGCCATTCATGGCCTGCCCGGCCACGGCGCCTAGCCAGGACCATTCACCCATGAGTGCGGCATGATCTGCCGGGGTGAACTGTTCCGGGTCGAACTCGGTGGACGCCAGGTAGTCCTCCAGCGCCACGCGTCCCCCGGCGGCAGCGCGCAGTAACGCCGTGCCGAAGGGCGCCATGCGCGAACCAGTCCAGCCCCTCGGCCCGGAACGGGGCCAAGCCAGCCACGCAGACCACTCCCAGGACACGTTCTGGCAGCAGCGCGGCGCAAGCCAGGGCGTGCGGGCCGCCACCGGAATAGCCCATCACCGCGAACCGATCGATGCCCAGCGCGTCGGCGATGCTGGATACGTCAGCGGCCGCCGATGTCCATGGGCCACCCGTTGACGCCGCTGAGTTCATTCGTTACGGTACGTATCTTGTAATCATCCAGAGGACCTGAGGGACTTGGCCCAGTGACGGTCCGGCAACCTGCGCTCGCCGCAAGGTGCCAATGCCAGGACCGATGAGGAATATCCATGAACCTTCTGGTCAAAGTTCCGATACTCTGCGGCTCCTTGATCCGGCTAGAACCCGCTTTCGATGAGTCATCGTGAGGATCTAGCGGTCTCGGCAGAAGAAGACCGCGGGGCGTACGGCTTTACGCGCGTCCCACGCGCATGGGAGGTGGAGGAGTACCTCGTCACCCATTTCGAACGGGCAAAGGGCGGCAAGCTGGCACCGTTTGCCCAGATCCGCCAGAGCGACGGGCGGGCCGTCGGGTGTACGGCGTACTGGGATCCGCGGTTCTGGCCAGGCCGTGCTGAGCTGTGTGCCATTGAGATCGGCTGGACCTGGTTGGCCGCTTCGGCTCAACGAACGGGCATCAATGTCGAGGCAAAGCTCCTGCTCCTTGAGCATGCGTTCGAAACTTTGGGCGTGGTCAGGGTCGACCTCAAGACCGACGCCCGCAACGAGCGGTGTCGGCGCGCTATCGAGCGCCTTGGGGCACAATTCGAGGGCGTCCTTCGCCACTGGTCGCAGTCACACGCGCCTGGAGAGGAGGGCCTCCTCCGCGACTCCGCGATGTTCTCGGTAATTGCGACCGAGTGGCCAACCACAAAGGCCACATTGTGTCGTCGTCTGGCGACCCCGCCCAAGCAGGCCACGCCGGTCCCGTGATCGGGGCAGTGCCCGGTCTTGGGACGACGGGACGAGCGACTTTAGTCGGCCCGGTGAGCCGCTTCTGCACTCCGCTGCCGACCTCATACGCCCTAAATGGGAGTGACGGGTCGCAAGGCTGCGATCGCGCAAACCCTGTGACCCGTCACCGGTCACTAGCTACCAAGCGAGAACCGCCCGGCTAGCTCAGCCCTCCGCCTTCACGCCCCCGAGCGGCCCACTCGCCTTCACAACCCCGATCGGGCACGACACGCCCGTCCCGTGCTCGGGGCAGTACCCGTTCGGGTTCTTGTTGTCCGACAGGTACTGCTGGTGGTAGTACCCTGAATTGGGCATAATTGAGACGGAGGCACCCATGCCGCCAGCCAGCACTTCCTTACCTGTCGTCTCCTACGCGCGCATCTCGGCTGACACCCGCCGCGACGAGCATGGCGTCCAGGACCAGCATGAACTGAACCGGAGCAACGCCGACCGCTTCGGCTGGACTGTGGTTCGCGAGTTCACTGACAACGACAAGTCTGCCGCGAAGGCCAGCGTCGTCCGCGACGAGTTCGAGGACATGCTGCGCGTCATCCGGTCAGGAAAGCTCAGTGACGGAACGCCTGTCCGGGGAGTCGTGGTCACCGCTGATGACCGGCTGGCCCGCCGCCCGGGTGACTACGAGCGGTTCGTGGAGGCCATCACCTACCAGGACGGCCGGGTCTACGCCGACGCCCGCGGCCCCAAGGATCTCTACAGCGAAGACGTCGAGAGCATGGGCCTGTTCGGGGCGGTGATCTCGAAGATGGAGGTCCGCAAGATGCAGCGCCGCATGCGGAACTCGCACCGGGCACGAGCCAACCAGGGCACTCCCCCGGGCGGGACCCGGCCATTCGGCTGGCTGCCGGACCGCCTGACGCTCGACCCGGACGAGGCCCCGCTGCTGCGGCTCGCCGCCGAAGAGTTCATCGCCGGACGGTCCCTGAACTCGATCGTCAACGAGTGGCAGCGGCTCGAAGTGATCACCACATTGGGTAATAAGTGGACGGCTACCTCGCTCAAGGCCACGCTGTCCAGTCCCCGGCTGTGCGGCTGGCGGGCCATCAACGGCGAGCTAGTGCGCGGCGCGGATGGGAACCCGCTGCCGGGCCAGTGGCAGACGATCATCACTTCGGAGCAGTGGCTAGCCCTCAAGGCGATCTTCGACGCGCGCAAGGGACGGCTGTTCTATCCGGATGGCACGGTTGGGGACATCCTGCCGCCCGAGCACCACGCGCCGCACCATCTGCTGACCGGCATCCTGCGCTGCGGAAAGCCGATGCAAGACGGATCGCTGTGCAATACCCCGCTGCGCATCACCAGCCATAAGCACGTCAAGTCGCACCTGTACTGCTGCCCGGCGAAATCGGCGGGCGGGTGCGGCGGAGTGGCCCGGCGCGGCGACCTCATCGACCAGTTCATCAGCGAGGCCGTCCTGGCCAAGCTCGAAGAGCGCACCATGACCGCCCGCAACGCCGAGCCATGGCCCGGTGAAGCCGACCTCGCACGCCAGCGCGAGAAGTTGGCCAAGCTACGGGCACGCTGGGAAAGCGACGAGATCTCCGACGAGCTATTCTTCAGCGCCGTCAAGCCCCTGGAAGATCGCATCAAGCAGTTGCGGGCGGACCAGGCCAAGCACGCCCTTGCCGCCGAGCGCGTGACCCAGGCCACCGCGACCGACATCAATGAGCTACGGGCACGCTGGTACAAAGACGAGGCCGACGGCGGGATCCCGATCTCGCGAAAGCGGGCATATCTGCGCGAGGCACTGCACGCGGTGATCCTTCACCCGGCAGGCCGGGGCCGGAAGCCGTTCAACCCCGATCTCCTAGAGCCGATCTGGCGACAGTGACCGCCGCACTGCATCGTGACGTGCATCACATTTTATCTGTCGCGGCGGTGCCCAGCGGACAGTAACGGACGCTGGCGGTCAATCACGGACACTGGCCGACGATTCCCGGCGCAATCTCGCCGTTTGCGCGTACCGGATTGTCGCTGCACTATCTGAGTACAGGAGACGTGGAAGCTCCGCCTGACCGGCGGACTCGTGCCTATCACGGCACTGAAAGCCACTTGGCTCGGGAGGTAGGCTCTCCGCTGGCTCACGCAGGAAAAGCGTGCACAGGCCAGCAAACTCGCCTTTCCAGAACTCTGATACTCGGTCTTTAGCCCCGCCGCGCTTGCTGACGCAGTGCGGGCTATCTTCCACGCGCTCCTTCATCACCCCCGAGTGAAGGAGTTCGCCTTTGGAACCAAGCGCCAGTGCCCGTGAATGGGGAAAGCGGCAGGCCGCCGCCTCACCGCCGTGGAGCGAGGACAAGTGGAGGCGCATAGCGACGCTGCTCGGCATGCAACTGGCCTCGCCCGCCACCGACACCGAGCAGCGCGACACCCAGCCGCCGGCCGAGGCTGCATGAACAGCGGCCCGTTCCCCTCATCAATGCCCCCGGAGCTAGCCCGCGCAGCAAAGCCCGACTTCCCTCGCTGGCGGCAGATGGTCACCGCGACCGGCGGATGCGCCCAGCCAGTCCGCCTCCAAGGCCGAAGGCTGACCATCGACACCACCACCGGCGAAGTCATCGACGAGTACACCACCGACAACGAACCCACCGGCTACCTGCTCACCGCCTGCGGCAACCGGCGCGCCTCCCGATGCCCAGCCTGCGCGGACGTCTATCGCCGGGACGCCTACCACCTGATCTTCGCTGGCCTGGCCGGAGGCAAGGGCATACCAGACACGATCAGCGATCATCCCCGCGTCTTCGCCACCCTGACCGCCCCGAGCTTCGGCCCAGTTCACACCAGCCGCGAGCAGGGCGGAAGGCCACGGCTATGCCGACCGCGACGCAACAGCGGCACCTGCCAACATGGCCGCCCGGTCGGCTGCACGGCTCGCCATGAACGAGGCGACCCGCAGCTAGGAACGCCTCTGTGCCCCGACTGCTACGACTACATGGCGGCCGTGCTGTGGAACGCCCATGCTGGCCAGCTCTGGAAACGCTTCCGCACCTACACCGAACGGGCACTCGCCGCCCAGGCCAGACTCAGGCGCGCCGCCCTGCGCCGACAAGCCGACTCGGATACGCCAAGATCGCCGAGTACCAGGCACGCGGCCTGGTCCACTTCCACGCCGTCATCCGCATCGACGGCCCGGCAGGCCCCGAGGACACCCCGCCAGCATGGGCCCAACGTTCAGCAGCTAGAACAAGCCATACGAACCGCTGCCCGCAACGTCGCCATCAGCACACCCGACCCGCACCAGTCCGGCCGCTCACTCACGTTGCGCTGGGGAAACCAGCTCGACGTAAGGCCTGTCCACCTAGCCGACACGGGCAGCGGCGACGCGTTCGAAGACGCCAAGGTGGCGGGCTACATTGCCAAGTACGCCACTAAAGGGGCGGAGGCCACCAGCACAACCGACCGGCCCATCCGAAGCGCCTACGAGGTCGCCACGCTACATATCCCTGATCACCCGTGCCGGATGATCAGGGCATGCTGGGCGCTCGCGGCTCGACCAGAGTATGCCGATCTCTGCCTTCGCCAGTGGTCACACATGCTCGGCTACCGCGGCCACTTCCTGACCAAATCCCGCCGCTACTCAACCACCCTCAGCGCACTGCGCCAGGCCCGCGCTGACCACCGGGCAGCCGAAGCCCGACAGCGCCACGGCCAGCCCGAGCCCGTCAGCGGGAACGTCGTCAACGAATCACAGTGGCGCTTCGCTGGAAGTGGATACCGCCAAGGCGAGGCCATCTGGGCGGACGTGGCCCGCGAAAGAGTACGCCTCGCACGGGCCATCGATGAAGATGGCAACAAGAGATAACTACTCTCCGGACCTGGCTGGTTCCGACTTTCGTTACTGGTTCAAGGCGGCGGCGCGAGCGCCGCCGCGGCGCTTCCCGCCACCGGGCTCTGCCGCTTCGCGACCGCCCGGCGCGGGAGCGCCTGCTAGCTCGAAGAACGACGTTGACCGCCGTTGCATTAGCAGTTGCCTCGGGTACCGCAGCGCAGCCGTCTTCCTCGCCGCTCGATTTTCCCAGTCGCGGCCACCGAGTCAAGGGCGGGCTTCGCGCGTCGCTGACGCGATCGGCATTCGCCGACCCTGGACACGGCACCCGCTCAACAGGGACCGGCAGCTATGAGGAAGACGGGGGCAGACTAGGAGGAGTGCTGCTATCCGAAATTAGACTGGACGCGTGCCCGGCCTAGCGAACTTCGACGGCGTCATTGATCACATCCAGCAGTTGCGAGACGGCAAGAAAGGAACAATGCTCGTCGCAATAGACGGTGCGGGGGGCGCGGGCAAGAGCACCCTGGCGGCGGCTATCGCCGATCGATTCGATAACACGCATGTGATCTGCCTGGACGACTTCGCCAAGCCGTCTCGGCCAGGCTGGGACCAAGATCGCTTCCGGCGACAGGTGCTCGATCCACTCCTCGCCGGTCAGCCTGCCAGCTACCAGCGGTGGGATTGGCCGACGAACTCCGGAGCGGAGTGGCATCAGATTCCGACTGGAGGCATCGTGCTAGTTGAGGGTGTCTCCTCCACCAGAACTGCGCTGGGAGACTGCTGGGATCTCACGCTGTGGGTGGAAACGCCGCGCGCTCTGCGGCTCGCACGGGGAGTCCAGCGAGACGGGGAAGCTATGCGGTCCACATGGACAGACGTTTGGATGCCCGAGGAAGACGCTTACATCACTGCGCAGAATCCCGAGCAGCGCGCCGACCTGATCATCCATGGATGGGTCACAGACGGGCCGCCAGCCCAATGACGGCACCACGTCGGAGGTGCGCGTGGCCAGCAAGATCGCCGTGCCATTTAGCGTGCCATTAACCACGGTCACCAGCGGCACGCCACGGTGACTGGCGGGCAAGCCTCAGCCCAGATCAGCGCCGGTTACTCGGGTGAATACGTCGATTTGCAAACAGGTGCTCACCTCATCCGTCCGAGCGCTTGTGGCGCCCGAGCCCAGGTGGTCAGTCCGGCTAGGAGCGCGATTGCGGTCAGCGGATGAACGTCATCCCATCTGCCCTACTGCCCGTCTGATCTGGTCGCGGAGATCCACAGCGTCCTCACCGCGGACGACCACGGGCGGACTTGAGCGTAACCACCGGGCGTAGAGCAGTCCGGACACGCCGCGCCAGACGTGCCATCGCGGGAACTCGTCAGCGTACGGCCACCAAGCGGGGATATCCGGCTCAGCTACTGCTGGCCACGTAGGGATTTCCCTGTCTTCCATTGCACCCTCCCGCATCAAGGCCAGGGATCTGGCCCCAGCTCCGTTGGCTAGAGAGAGTAAGTATAGAGCAGATCAGTACAGAGCAGAGCAGATATACCCGCTGATCAGGTCTGATCTTTGAGGATCTAGTTTGATCACGTGACAGTTGATCATGGGGCGCCGGAGCCTGCCTACCAGCAGCTTGCCGCCATCCTCCGGTCAAAGATCGCCGAGGGTGCATGGCGGAACGGCCCATTGCCGTCCGTCAAGCAGCTTCAGCAAGAGCACGGCGTCGGCAGGGACACCGTGCTCCGCGCAATCGAAATACTGAGGGCCGAGGGCACCGTCTTTACTGTGCCCCGTCGTGGCACCTATGTCGGCCCCGATCCCAAGTGACAGCCCTGTGATTGGGCCACCTCGGACAACCAGTTAGTGAGCGCTCCTGGCGAACCAGGCATGCGCCAACTAGCGAACCGAACGGCTCAGCCGTCCGCCCTCACAACCCCGACCGGGCAGGCCACGCCAGTGCCGTGATCCGGGCAGTATCCGTTAGGGTTTTTATTGCTTAGGTACTGCTGGTGCCAGCCATACATGTCGGCCCTCGCGTTGGGTGGGTGCGGGATTGCCGACCCACTGGCCGCACAGCCTGCACACCCTGAGTCAGAGGATGCTGAACGTTTGGGCAATGGAGGGAGGGAAGGTGAGCCAGGGCAGGATCGCTCTCGCGCAGAGTCCAGGGAGCCTGCCGGGAGCAGAATGAAGCAACACTCGGCTCTTAACTCGCGAGCGAGGGAAACAAGGTCATGAACGGCTGGCTGGACCGGCGCCCCGTCTGGCAGTTTGTTGTGATCTGGGGCGGCTGCATCTTCCTCGCCCTACTGATCGCCGGGACGGTCGGGCAGTTGGCCTTCGGACATCCATTCGATTTCGCTTTTATCCTCGGCTACGCGGGGATCTTCGCCGTGACAAGCGCTACCGGCGCGACGTTTGCACGACGACGACGAATACGATGTCGTCGGGACACTGGCTCCGACGCAGGCCGTTGGCGGTCATCCGACAGCCGCAACTGACACAGCCACCGCGGAGAGCCACTCAGTCAGCAATCTGGGAGGATCGAGGCCAAGTGACGACTCGGCGGCGACGCGACGGAGCGGGCCGCAGAGCCCCATCCTGGCACTCTGAAGCCCGCCCTGAGACAGGCAGTTCCGGCGACCTTACCCGTCGGCGCGCACCACACCTACCGGGCAGGCAACGCCCGTGCCGTGATCGGGGCAGTACCCATTGGGGTTTTTACTGCTTGAAAGATACTGCTGGTGGTGGTGCTGCCTGTCGGAACTCGCGCGAGATCAGTCCTGTGGCGACACGACGGCCAGCCCAGCATCACTAGCGGCGGTCGTGAGGCGTATGTCGTAGGTGACAAGGCCGTCCAGGTCCGGGCTGACGATACGCGCGGTGGCGAGATGGATGGCGTCGAGAGAACGGAGAGCACGGTCAGGCTCGTCCATCGCCGCTTCCACGATCTCGTCATCAATGGCGATGTAAGAGAAGGCCGACAGCAGGTCCCGGGCGTCGGGAAGCAGGGCGGGAACAGCGCGCGCGACAGCCCTGGTGACCTCGATCCGCAGCAACGCGGAACTCACCCACTCGGCATCTGCGTGGCTGTCGTAGAACGCCGCGAAAGCCTTCGAGTGAGTCTCCTCTGCAATGAGCTTGATCACTGCAGAGGTGTCGGCGTAGTAGAGGCTCACCAGCGTTCCTCGTCCCGCATCGCGGCGAGGGTTTCGGAAAGCTTGTCAGTGCCATCCGCTGGCCGCATACGGGGACGGTAGCCGGGCCTACGGGCGAGAGTCGCACGCCCGGACGCGACCAGGCCCGCCAGGACCGGCGTTGGCGTGCGGTCCCCGACCGGGACGATGCGGGCGATGAGCCTCCCGTGATCAGTAACGTCGATCGTCTCGCCGTGCCGCACCCGCGAGAGCACCTCACTCGTGTGGTGCCGCAGATCGCGCAGGCCAACCGTGTGCGGATCCGTGATGGTCATAGAAACAAATGTATCACAATTTTGTGGCTACAGAGCTTCCAGACTCCAGCGCGTTGATGATAGTCATCTCCTAGCCCCTTCGCCGTGCCCGGACGTGGGACCTATGTGAGCCCAGACGCCAAGTAGTGGGCCGCGAGGTAGCGCTCACGCGACCCCGGGACCCGCCACACGTACTAGCTACCCGGCGCGACCCGCCAGCGCTAGCCGTCCGCGCGGACGACACCGACCGGGCAGGAAACACCCGTGCCGTGGTCCGGGCAGTACCCATTGGGGTTTTTATTGCTTGAAAGGTACTGCTGGTACAAGCGCCATCTGTCGGACTTGACGCGACGCGCGGTCGCGATCGCGTCCTGCCTTCGACTCCGCAATGACGCGGCCAGCGCAGGCCGCAGCGCTGCGCATCACCCACCGTCCGGAAATATCTAGCCGGGCTTTAGGATTGTTATCTAGTGGGTCTAGACTATCGTCATGGTTAAGGCGATGCAGTATCGCGACCTGGTGCGGGCGCTGCTGGACAACGACTGCACTCCCAAGGAGGGAAAGGGTGACCACCAGAAGTGGTACTGCCCGTGCGGGCAGCACATGGCCGTAGTGGTGGAGGCCCGCGTTGTGTCGCCGGGTGTCGTGCGCGACACCATCAAGAAACTTGCCTGCCTGCCGAAGGGATGGCTCGAATGAGCACCTATACCGTGCGCGCCAAGCGCTGGAAGCACGGCTGGGAGCTGCACATCGACGGCATAGGCGTGACACAGTCCCGGAACCTCGACGGGGCCGAGCAGATGGTCCGCGACTATATCGAGACCCTTACCGACCACGACACAGCCGACGATGCCGTGGTCATCCATCCAGAGGTAGGCGGCGGACTCGACGAAGCGGCCGACGCCGCCAGAGAAGCAGTCTCTGAGGCTGAGAAGGCGCTCCGCGGTGCCGCCCTAAGGTCTCGGGAAGTTGCCCAGCAACTCAAGCAAGAGGGCTTCTCCGGCCGGGACATCGCGGTGATCCTTCACGTGTCGGCGCAGCGGGTATCGCAACTGCTGAAGAGCTTCCAGACTCCAGCGCGCTGATGATAGTCATCTCCTAGCCCCTTCGCCCTGCCGGACGTGGGACCTATGTGAGGCCAGACGCCAAGTAGTGGGCCGCGAGGTAGCGCTCACGCGACCCCGGGACCCGCCACACGTACTAGCTACCCGGCGTGACCCGCCAGCGCTAGCCGTCCGCGCGGACGACACCGACCGGGCAGGAAACGCCCGTGCCGTGGTCGGGGCAGTACCCGTTACGCGCTCCCGAGTCACCCAGCTTCGGCCGCCCGGGTCAGCGCCACTTACTGGGCCGCTTATGGACGCGGCCGGTAGCCGGGTCACTGACCGTGTCAGGCAGAAGCGAGTTGCGCAGATCGACGGCAGCTATCGTGAACGCGCCTCGGATGAGCGAGCGGAGCTCGAACGAACTGCGACGAGGCGGGAAGGCAGCGATTATCCCTCGCCCTGAGTTCAGGGACCGAGCGGTCCGGATAGCCGGGCACAGGTCGCTGTCCGCGGAGATGATCAACGCGATCTCAGATGCGGTGGCGGCTGCGTCGGCGACGATCGAGACCGCGATGTTGACGTCGGTCTCCTTCTCCTCGTAGCTGGTCCAGACGCTGCCGCACTGTCGACAGGCCAGGGTCTTGGTCTGGTAGCGGCCGAGGATGATCTCGACGGTGCCGCTGCGAGCGCTGAGTGCGTCAAGGTAGGTCCGCTGCCGGGCGAGCGCGGCCGGATCATCCCGCACCAGTGCGGTGAAGTACCTGACCGCCACTATGTGATCGTTCGGTCGCAGTCGCTGGACCAGGTGGTCAAGGTCTAGCCAGAGGTACCGTCGACGGTACTTGTCGCGGAGCCCGTGGTAGAGGTTGAATCCGTCCACGTAGGCGATGACGGTGGCCACTGCGCTCCTCGGAACATAGTTTGCCGGACTCTGGTTATACTGACTTCAACCCCGCTGGTCTCCGGACCAGCCTGACGGCCCCGCAAGGGGCCGTCGTTTTTTGGGGCCCTCGAACCTGGTGGCGGGATCATCGCGAGTCCCGGTACGGGAGCGTGAGCCTCCAGCGCTGCGGGCTGACGGCAGGAATCAGTTCGGCGACTCCACGCTTCTGCATGGCGGCGAGCGCTGTCCGGATGTTGGGCTCATCGCTCCGGTCAAGATGTTGTGTGATCTGACGGGGAGTTATGCCTACCTCGTTCCCCATTCCGGGGACACCGGCCACCTGTCGCTGGAGCGAGCCAAGGTTCGCGTCATCGACCGACAGCGAACCGACTTCGCTCGGCTGTCCCGCCTCAAGCTCCTGAGCAAGGTCAAGCGCAGCCACGCTCAGGGCTCGGAAGAACCGCGCAAATGCTACGTCAGCAGGCGATGAGTCCCTTGCATCCATGCCTGTGAGGCTATGTGCACAGTGTCAACACTGTCGACAATTTATGGATAGCGCTATCTTGGTCGGCCTTCCGTGCTTCGCTAGCGGCCGCAGCCACGGCACCTGAACCAACCCATCTACAAGCAACGGGCCGCAAGGCCGCGATCACTCAACCCTGAGGCTAGCGCCATCCGTAGCTAG
>OCZT010005195.1_pt1 | contig 13045 bp, 12 predicted proteins | sample 1539031 | NCBI WGS metagenome assembly OCZT01 (sample SAMEA3539308, study PRJEB22396) | soil metagenome | biome: tundra; feature: field; material: soil | place: USA | collected 2010-05 | depth 0.15 m | reverse complement strand
CTCGCTAGCCCCGCCGCGCCGGTCATCACAACAACCGAGAACCCCGAAACTCGAGATCCAAGTTTCAGGACTTCATCCACTCCCAGAAGCGCATGCCGGACACCAACCTGCGCAGCAACGACGCCCAATGGGACTTCTGGACCCTGTCGCCCGAGTCAGCCCACCAGGTCAGTTTTCTGATGAGTGACCGCGGAACGCCCCGCACGTGGCGCAACATGAACGGCTACGGCAGCCACACCTTCCTGTGGGAGAACGCCGGCGGGGACAAGTTCTGGGTCAAGTATCACTTCAAGACCGTCCAGGGGATCGAGAACTTCACCGACGACGAGGCCAAGTCGATGGTCGCCGAGGATCCGGACTTCCACATCCGCGATCTGCACGACGCGATCGCCAAGGGCGATTCGCCTGACGGGCGGCTGGAGATGCAGATTGCGCCGTTCGCTGACGCGGCCGACTATCGCTTCAACCCGTTCGATCTGACCAAGGTCTGGCCGCACAGCGACTATCGGCCGATCACCGTCGGTCGGATGGTGCTCGACCGCAACCCGGAGAACTACTTCGCCGAGGTTGAGCAGTCGTCGTTCGAGCCCTCGAATCTGGTCCGCGGAATCGGTCCCAGTCCGGACAAGATGTTGCTCGGGCGGCTGTTCAGCTACCCAGACACGCACCGGTGCCGGATCGGCACCAACTACCTGCAGCTGCCGATCAACCAGCCCAGGGCGGCCGTCAACAGCTACAACAAGGACGGCGCGATGCGTTACCGGCACAGCGCTGACGCTCCCGTGTACGCCCCCAACAGCTACGGCGGTCCGCAGGCCGATCCGGGTTTCGCCGAGACTACCTGGGGCGTGGAGGGCGGGGAGATGGTCCGCCACGTCTACAGCAAGCATCGCGAGGACGACGACTTCGGTCAGGCGGGTGCGCTGTATCGCGAGGTTATGTCCGACACCGACCGGGACCACCTGGTCTCCAACATCGTCGGCCACGCCACCAATGCGGTCACGCCCGACATTCAGGCGCGGGTCGTCGAGTACTGGACGTCGGTCGACTCGGATCTCGGCTCGTGGGTGGCCGACGGCATCCACGGCGCCGGAAGCAACGGCACCGGCGCTGGCAACGCTCCGCATGGACAGGTGCCGGTCGGCTCGAGCGCCTCGACGGGCCTGTAGTAGATAACCGCACCGGGCGCGCTCAGCTGCAGCTGAGCGCGTCCGGCGTCGGCGGTTTTCGCGGACCCGCGCCGGCCAGGGCTGAGCTGCGACAGACGGTTCGGTCGCGGCCGTCCTGCTTGGCTTCGTACAGCGCGCGATCTGCGAGATCGTAGAGCTGCTCGTGGCCGACGGCGTCGGCCAGAACCCCGACACCAGCAGAGATGGTCAGCGGCCCGACCTCGCCGAAGGCGTTGCCTGAGATCGCCTCGCGGGCACGGTCGGCAGCGCTCAATGCACCCTCGGCGTCGGTGTCGGGCAGCAGCCAGGCGAATTCCTCACCGCCGAGGCGGGCCAGCACCTCGCCCGCCCTGATCGTCTGATCCAGGCGCTGGGCGACCTCCTTGAGCACGGCGTCGCCGACCGGGTGCCCGTATAGGTCGTTGATCTGCTTGAAGTGATCGACGTCGAGCAGGATCAGCGCCAGCGGGAGCCCGTGGCGCCGCGCCCTCGCCACCTCGCGCTCGAGCGCTTCCTGCAGCACGTGGCGGTTGGAGAGGCCCGTCAGGCTGTCGGTCATGGCCATTCGCTCGAGCTCTCGCTGCTGGCGGCGCTGCACGCTGACGTCGCGCATCGTGTTGACGAAGCCGAGCAGATTGCTCTCTCGGTCGAGTGCCGGCTGGGCGGTGATCTCAGCCTCAAAGCGCTCGCCGCTCTTGCGCATCAGCGTGACCTCCAGCGAGCCACCGCGCTGCGCGACGATTTCGTTTCGCAGAATCATGATCTGGGCCTGGTGCTCGGGCGGCCAGAAGGGGAACGGCAACTCGGCGCCGACCAGCTCCTCGCGACTGAACCCCGTCAGTCGGCACAGTGAGTCGTTCACGAGCGTGATCTGACCGTCGACGGTCAGGGCGAAGCCCTCGTTCATCGCGCTGATGATCGTCGTCGCGTGGTCACGCTCGGTCCGCGCCTCCAGCTCGGCGGCCCGCAGCCGTCGCTCGTCGCGCTTTCGCCGGCTGATGTCCTTGCTGTGGCTGATGAAGTGCTGTGGCATCCCGCTGCTGTCCCGGACCAGCGAAACCGACAGCAGCGCCCAGACCTGCTCTCCGGAGCGCTTGACGTAGCGCTTCTCCATCTGATAACCCGCAATCCTGCCTTCCAGCAGCAGCCGGACCTGCGCCAAGTCGGCCTCCAGATCGTCCGGATGGGTGACGTCCTGGAAGGTGAGCTCCAGCAGTTCCTGCTCCGACCAGCCGATCGACTCGCACAGGGCCTTGTTGACCTTGATCCAGCGACCGTCAAGGCCGATCAGGGCGATGCCGATAGGCGCCTGGGAGAAGGCCGTCTCGAACAGGTCCTGGACTTCCAGGCGGGCGATCTCTGACGGACGCAGGTCGCGAATGACGGCCACCCGCCGGTCTACCGCGTCGCCAGGGACCCGGGCGACCTTGACCCCCACCGCCACCGTCCGCCCATCCTGGCGCCTGGTACGCAGTTCGATCGGCGTTCGATCAGCGTGCCCGAGGGCCTCCAGCAGGGCGGCGATTGCATCGCGACCGCCATCCCCGTCCTCGGCCGGCGCCAGCAGCGAACCGAGCGGGCGGCCGATCGCCTCCTCAGCCGACCATCCGAGCAGCGCCGAGGCCTGGAGATTCCAGCTGCAGACGAGGCCGGCGTCATCGAACACCACCAGCGCGTCCGGAGCGTGTTCCAAGACGGCTGATTCTGGTGCGACCGTGACCGAGCCGTGCGGTGACATAACGGAGCATTTATCGGCACCTGCCGCGTGAGGCTTGATCACCACTTACTACCGATCTTGCCCTGGACCTCGCTTAGGCTGCCTACCGCCGAGGAGTTGTGTCGGTCCAACCGTTTTGCTTCGCCTAAACCGGGGATCCGCGCGCGCTCCGCCACCCAGCGCGCGTCCCGGTCGAGCCTTTTGTCCGGCGCGTCCTTCACCATGCTCGACCCGTGTCCACGCCCAATCCCTCGATCAGCCCCGCCGCGCTGCGGGGCTGGCAGCGCTGCGCGCTTGCGCAGATGGCCGGGTGGTCAAGCGGGCCGTTTCTGCTGTCAGCCGCGCCGGGGGCGGGCAAGACGCGGCCGGCCCTGGAGTTTGCGCGAGAGCAGCTGCGCTCAGACGCCGTGAGCTGCGTCGTGGTGGCGTGTCCAACGGCTCCGTTGACCCGGCAGTGGGCCCGCGCCGCCGCGGCGCTGGGCATCGATCTCGCCCCCGACTCCGAGTCGCCGCGACCTCCGGGTGGATTTCACGGCGTGTCGGTCACCTATGCGCGGATCGCCAAGGCCCCGACGCGGTGGGGGCGCGCGCTGCCGCGGCGCACGCTGGTGATCGCCGACGAGGCCCACCACCTCGGCGAGGAGCTGAGCTGGGGCGAGGGCTTCTGCCACGCCTTCGGCGGCTCACCTCGCTGGCTGCTGCTGACTGGAACGCCGTTTCGCTCCGATGCCACGCCGATCCCCGGCGTGCGTTATGACCGTGCCGGCCTGGCCGAACCGGATGTCTCCTACAGTTACGCCGACGCGGTGGCCGAAGCTATCTGCCGCCCGGTCTGCTTCGTCGCCTATGACGGCGCGCTGTCGTGGCGCAGCGGCGACGACGTGATCGAGTCGAGCTTCGAGACCGTGCTCTCCACCCGGGAGGCCAGCCGCCGTTACCGCACCGCGATCTCCACCGAGCTGCCCGACGGGCTGCTGCGCATCCTGCGTGAGGCCGACGGCAAGCTGCGCGCATTGCGCCAGGGGGGCCACCGTGACGCCGGCGGCCTGGTGATCGCTGCCGACTCCAGCCACGCCCGCCGGATCGCCGCGCTGCTGCGCGAGGTGACCGGGCGTTCGCCGCTGGTCGTGCTGCATGCCGAGCCGCGGGCCGCAGCCAAACTGGCCGCGTTCACGCACTCCACCGATCCCTGGATCGTGGCCGTGAACATGGTCTCCGAGGGAGTTGACATCCCCCGGCTGCGGGTCGGCGTGTACGCGACTGCCGCCAAGACGCCGCTGGTGTTCCGCCAGATCGTGGGCCGCTTTGTGCGTACGCTCCCGGGACAACCGGTGGAGCCCAGCTGGCTCTATATCCCCGCCGACCCGATCCTCCGTGACCACGCGGCGACGATCGAGCACGAGCTTCGCCAGGCGTTGCGTCGCCCAGACCAGGGTGATCCCGGGCTGGAGTTCGAGCGAGCCGACCGGCGTGAGACCGAGCGCGGCGAGGAGCTGGCGTTCGAGCCGCTGAGCGCCGACGTCACGCCGCAGATGACGCTGTTTGGCTCCCAGCCGGCCACGTTGCATCCGTTCGCTCCGCCGGCGGCCGCCCCGCTCGCCCCCGGCTCACAGTCCCCGCCTCATGAGCGCGAGCTGCCGGCGTTCGAGCGCCGCGCGCTGCTTCGCAGCGAGCGACACCGCCTCGTGTCGGAGGTCAGGCGGCGCGACGGCACGAGCCATCGTGAGATCAACGCATGGCTGAATCGCAAGCTAGGCATCTCCCGCGTGGAGGAGGCGACGCTCACCGACCTGGAGCGCTCGGTGGAGCTGCTGGTCGGCAAGCTGACCCGCAAGCGCTGACCGGCCGGCCGCGCCTTGCGCGGGGCGGTCAGTCACCCAGGCGCGCTGCCCCGGTCCGTGCTGCCCCGGTCCGCGCTGCCCGGTGCGTCACGGTGATCGCCTACCGGAGCGGGAACTCCCGGCCGTACTCCTCGGATGGGCGAGCGCCGAAGATCCGTCGCTCGGACTCATCGATCGCCAGGTCGTTGATGCTGGCCTCGCGCCGGCTCATCAGGCCGTGCGCGTCGAAGTCCCACAGCTCGTTGCCGTAGCTGCGCCACCATTGACCGTGGCGATCGTGGCTCTCGTACTGAAAGCGCACCGCGATCCGGCTGTCGGCAAACGTCCACAGATTCTTACGCAGCGCGTAGTCGAGTTCGCGCTCCCATTTCCGGGTCAGGAACTCGACGATCACAGCGCGACCGGTGAGGAACGTGTCGCGGTTGCGCCACACGGAATCCTCGCTGTAGGCCAGAGATACCCGTTCGGGATCCCGCGAATTCCAAGCGTCCTCGGCGGCCTGGACCTTCTGGGCCGCGGTTGCCTGGCTGAACGGGGGAAGTGGTGGACGGTCTGACATCTTCGGTTCCTCCTGCTGTCGGGTCCAGGTCAGCCCGCGGGACAGAGCTGTTGATCATCACGGGTAGCCCGCGGTCGATCGTCGCGACTCGAGGCGGGGAAATGCTCGCGGAAGGTGAAGGCAGAGAGGGACGGACCCAACGTACGCAGGGCTTCCAGGCGCCGCTCGGCCTCCGCGACCGTCGGAGTCCGGCCGGCCTCAATCCACCACAGAACCATGTGTGCCTGGCCAAGGCGTGTGAACCATTCGCGCCGCCGGCGCAGGACGTCCAGATTGGCGCGGGTTGAGAACACAAAAGCGAAGTGCCTTCAGCGACTCCCAGGTCGACATGTTCACGATCAGGTGCTCGTCTCCGAACGCCTTGATCGCGGCGGCGTTGCCGGCCTCGGTCTGCAGACGCCAGACGAATCCGGGCGCGGCGTCGGCGGCTTGATTGACCGGATCGAGTGCCGTTACGAACTCGCTCAGCAACGGCGAGTCAAGCGGCTCGTGCGGCAGAGCGATGTTTAGCTGTGCGAGATGAAACGCCACTCCCGAAGCAGTCTATGGGCGCAGGCGCTCCGGCAGTGCAACCCTGAAGTTGCATATGATCCAGGCGCGGATACCGAACAGCAATTGCGCTCGCTGTATGCGGCGTTCGACCCCAGAGACATCGACGAGGTGCTCGCCGTGATGGCCGAGGACGTCGATTGGCCCAACGCCCGGGAGCGGGGACGGCTTCATGGTCGTGAGGCGGTCAGCGACTACCGGACGCGCCAATGGTCGGAAATCGATCCCACCGCGGAGCCGGTCCAGATCACCGCTGGCCCGGACGGGCGTATCACGGTCTAGGTCCGACAGCTAGTGCGGTCCCTCGTCGGCGAGACGCTCAGCGAAGGCCGGGTCCGACACGTCTACATACTGCGCGACGGGCTCGTGTCCCGGATGGATGTCGAGGAGCGAAGCAGGCTGACTCGTACCCGAACCTGGCCGAAAAAGCGAAGCATGCGTTCGCTTTTTCGGCCAGGTTCCGACAGAGCGCGGCGCGCGCGCCCGATTGCATCAATTCTGTGACGAATGCCGGAGTCCTCCGGGCGCCGTGCCACGATGGACTGGTGTCCGCGAGCGCCGCCACCACCGCCACCGGCGCCGTCGAGACCTTCGCTGCGACCGCGCTTGATCGCCTCCGCATCCTCACCGCGGACGCCGATGCGGACTTCCGGTCGGGTCAGCTGGAGGCGATCCGGGACGTCGTGGCCGATCGCGCCCGCGTGCTATGCGTGCAGCGGACCGGCTGGGGGAAGTCGGCCGTCTATTTCGTCGCCACCGCGCTGCTGCGTGAGGCCGGCGCTGGGCCCACCCTGATCGTCAGCCCGCTCCTGGCGCTGATGCGCAACCAGATCGCCGCAGCTGAGCGTCTGGGGCTGCGCGCGTACACCGTCAACAGCACCAACCGGGAGCAATGGGACGAGGTGGGCGATCGGCTGGCCGCTGACGACATCGACCTGCTGCTGATCAGCCCCGAGCGGCTCAACAACCCGCGTTTTCGTCAGGACATGCTGCCTCTGTTCGCCGCGTCGGTGGGGCTGCTGGTGATCGACGAGGCGCACTGCATCTCAGACTGGGGACACGACTTTCGCCCGGACTACCGGCGCGTCAAGGAGATGCTCGATGCGCTCGGGCCGGAGGTGGCGGTGCTCGGCACCACCGCCACCGCCAACGACCGCGTCGTCGGTGACGTGCTGGAGCAGCTCGCCCCGGCCGGCGGGGAGCCGTTGCGCTCCTACCGCGGTCCGCTGGCCCGGACGAGCCTGCGCTTGGAGGTGCTGGAGCTGCCGCGGCCGGCTCAGCGCCTGGCCTGGCTGGTGGAACACCTGGGCGGGCGGGATCCGATTCCCGGCTCGGGGATCGTCTACACGCTGACCAAGCGCGACGCCGAGCAGGTGGCCGCCTTTCTGACCGCCAACGGCATTTCCGCGATCTCCTACAGCGGCGAGCAGGGATCGGAGGATCGGATCGCCACCGAAGAACGCCTGCTGCGTAACGAGATCAAGGCCGTGGTCGCCACCAGCGCGCTGGGGATGGGCTACGACAAGGCCGATCTGACCTTCGTCGTGCACTACCAGGCGCCGGGGTCGGTCGTGTCCTACTACCAGCAGGTCGGCCGCGCCGGGCGTGGCGTCAACCACGCCGACGTGGTCCTGCTGCGCGGTGGCGAGGACCGCCGCATTCAGGACTTCTTCATCGAGCAGGCGTTCCCTGAGCGCGAGCGAGTGGTCGCGGTGCTCGACGAGTTGGAGTCCGCCGGCGAGGCCGGTCACACGACGCGGGAGCTGATGGCGGTGGTCAACCTTGGCATGGGACGGATCGAGGCAATGCTGAAGATCCTTGACGTCGAGGGCGCTGTGGCGCGCCACGGCACCCATTGGCGCCTGGTCCCCGGCGCGGACTGGACCTACGACGGCGAGCGCTACGCCCAGGTGACGGCGCTGCGCCGCGCCGAGCAGGCCGCGATGGCCGCCTTCGGCGCCGACGGCCGCTGCCTGATGCGGGTCCTCCAGGAAGAGCTCGACGACCCGAATCCGCAGGATTGCGGTCGCTGCTCGGTCTGTACCGCGCCACGCTTCGCCTCGCCGCCGGATCCGGCGCTGGTTGAGCTGGCCGGGCGTCACCTGCGCTCCAGGCCGCTGGAGCTCGAGGTCAAGAAGATGGCGCCTGACGCCACCGGCGTCATGCGCAAGATCCCTGAGCACGTCCGGATCGAACCCGGCTGGGCGCTGGCGCGGTTTGGCGACGGCGGTTGGTGGCCCGCCGTCGAACGCGGATTGCGAGAGGGGACCTTTGACGCTGAGGTCGTCGCCGCGCTGGCCGACATCTTGCGCGGGGCGCTCGGGGCAGGCGGGGCGGGCGGGGCAGACGGGGCGCTCGGGGCGGGCGGGGCAGGCAGGGCAGACGGGGCGCTCGGTGCGGGCGGGGCGGGCGGTGCCGTTTCCTGGGTCACCAGCGTGCCCTCAGCACGCCTTGGCCGCGTGCTAATGGGGCTCGCCGAGCGTCTGGCTGCCGAGCTCGGCGTCCCGTACGTGGATCTGGTCAGGCGCACCGAGGATCGCCCACCGCAACGGGAGATGGCCAACGCCGCCCAACAGGCGGCCAACGTCCGGAGCGCGTTTGCGGTGATCGCCCCACCACCGCCGGGCACCGGGGTCCTGCTCGACGATCGCCGCAGCTCCGGCTGGACGCTGGCGATGGTCGGCGGTCAGCTGCGGCGCGCGGGCGCCGAGCGAGTAGTGCCGCTGGCTATGGGGTCGCTGAATTAGAAGCGGCGGACCGCGACGGGCCGACGGCTATGGCGTGAGTTCGGAGAGCAACTCGTCGAGGTCGAGCTCGGGGCCGAACTGGCCGGCGAGGTGGCCCTGCTCGTCACGGGGCCACTGCTCAAACGGCCGGTCCCACATCAGCTCCACGTCGTTACCGTCGGGGTCGGTGATGTAGATCGCCTCGTGCGTGCCGTGATCGGCGGTCTGGCGGATCGCCCAGTCGGCCTGCTTCAGCCGCCGGTAGGCATCGGCGAGGCTCCGGCGAGTCGGATATGCCAGCGCGATGTGATGCAGGCCGGCGACGCCGTCAGGCTGGGGCGGACCGCCCTTGGACTTCCACGTGTTGAAGCCGAGATGGTGGTGATAGCCGCCGGCCGACAGGAACAGCAGGTCACCGATGGTGCCCCACCCGGGCACGTCGCGGGCCTCGGCGACGACGTCGAATCCCAGCACCCCGACGTAGAAGGCCCGGATCCGGTCGATGTCGGACGTCCTCAGGTGGGCATGACCGATCCGCACGCCGGGATCGATCGGATCGGCCCCGATGCTCTGCGGCGTGATGTTGCCCTGTGAGCTCAACGCCCGGCCAGGGTAGCGCGACCCGGTGCCCAACAGATTCAGTCTGGCGTTTGCGATCGTCGGGATAACCGATTAGAGGCCAGCGCGGTGCTGCTGGCCCCGAACGCAAGGGCTGCGGCCAGGGCGATCAAGCCGTGGTGGGCTGCGGCCTGTGTCCGAGCCACAGCACCGATCCGCCGAAGGCGATGGTGCTGATCAGCAGCCACGGTGCCAGCCACAACACGATCGCGGTCAGCCCGCCTAACGGATCCGAGGCGGCCGTGCTCATCAACCCAGCGAGGACCGACCCGCCGACCTGGCCGCCTCGTCGGATGGCCAGCGCGGCACACAGGACCGCGCCACCCACAATCGCCGCGAGCACAGTCGGGATCAAGGCGAGCGCAACAACGCCCGCGGCACCGACGATCATGCCTGACGCTTCCGTGAGGATCGCGATAGCCGCCAGCAAGCAGTGGGCCAGAAGCACACACGCGAACTGCCAGGAGAGCAACCCCCTGCTCTTGTCGGGATGGTCGACGTCAGCTCGCAGCGGCTCGCACAGCAGGCTCGCGGCGAGATACAGCGCCACGGCGGCCGGCAGCGCCGCCACCGGGCGACCCGGCCGGGTCACCCCCTCTCAGGTGCCGCCGACGCAAACGAAGCCCGCCCAGACCAGGCGAGACGGATTGCGGATCAGGGCGAGCGCGTCGCGCCACAGAACCGCAGGCGCTACGGCGGGGGCGAGGCACCCGCCGCAGCCTGCGAGGTTCGGGGGGACCGCTGCGCCGTGAGCCAGGGCCGCGCCCCGGTGGTCCAGCAGCGTCAGGGAGGTGACGATGCCGGCACGCGTCTGCGCCCGCGTCAGGAACTGTTCGGCCGTTGCCGTGCCGGCTCGCCGACGTGCCAATCAGATCGTGCCGGCGCTCACAACAACCAGCAGACCGACCGCGACGGGTCAGCCGTGGCTTCCAGCGAGCGGCGCGATCGCCAGCCCCACGGGCCAGACCAGGCGGCGAGCATGCGCCCGAAGCCGCCGCACCAGCCGCGAGGGCCAAACCACCGGCAGCCAGGGCGATCACCGGGCTCGCGCGCAGCACAAGCCCGGTGGCTCTTCGCGAGGACTGAACAAGCCAGCTCGCAGCGACCGCGAGCACTCCCAAGCTCGCGAAGGCAAGCAGGCTGCAGCCGCAAGCCACCGCCCCGAGTCCGAGCGGTGCCGCGGAAGCGCTCAGCAGCACGACCACGCCCACCGCGATGCCGACGACCGCTGCGAGCACCAATACCTGGTCGAGCTTGGGCCGCACCAGATCGGTGAGCGGTCACGGCGCGCCCGGTCAGGTCGGGGCGTAGGATGCCGACACATGGTCACCGCGCGGATCGCGCTCGCACCGGTATCGGTAGCCGGCGGCCCTCTACGCTGGCCGATCTGGTCAGAGGCTCGGTGGGCGCTGAGCGTCTGGGTGCTGTCGATCGTCCTGCTGGGATCGCTGGCCGCGTCCGGCGCCGGCGCCAGGACGGCCAAGCCTCAGCCGCCACCAGTGACCCTGACGTCGCCGGTGACCAAGGGCTCGCAATACCTGGCCCTCGGGGACTCGGTGACGTTCGGCTATCAGGAGCCGACGGTGGTTCCCGCTCCCAATTACCGCAACGCGTCGAGCTTCCTCGGCTACCCGGAGCAATTGGCGGCCGAGCTCCACCTGCGCGTCATCAACCCGGCCTGCCCCGGCGAGACGTCGGCGAGCCTGATCAATGCCTCGGCTCAGAGCAACGGCTGTGAGAACGGCCCGATCGCCTACCGCAAGCTCTATCCCTTGCACCTGCGCTACAAGGGTTCCCAGCTCGCCTACGCGGTCTCGTTCCTGCGCAGTCATCCGCAGGTGAAGCTCGTGTCGCTGATGATCGGTGCCAACGACCTGTTCCTCTGTCAAGCCAAGACCAAGGACGGCTGCACGAGTAGCGCAGAGCAGCAAGCGGTGTTCACCAAGGTTGCCGGCAACGTCCGCCGGATCCTGTCCGCCGTTCGCAACCAGGCCCATTACCGGGGGCAGCTGGCGATCGTCAACTACTACTCGCTCAACTATGCCGTAGCTCTGCTCAGCAACGCTTCGCGGGGCCTCAACCGGGCTGTGGACGAGGGCGCTAAGCCGTTTGGAGTGGTGATCGCCGACGGCTACGGCGAGTTTCAGACCGCCTCGCGCCGCTCGGCTCAGAATCCGTGCACGGCGGGCCTGCTGACGCAGCTCAGCATCGGCGGCTGCGGTGTGCACCCCACGTACGCCGGTCAGGCGCTGCTGGCCCAGGCGCTGCTGAAGGCAATCCGGCTGTAGACGCCACGGATCAAGCGCACGCCTGGGCCTTGGACCATTCGGCCTTGTGGGCGCGTTTAGCAGCCTGGTAGTCGACCAGCGCCTGGGGCGAGTCGACGTCTCCGAGCGTGGGATGCCAGGGCACCAGATCCTGCGCCGCAGCGACGCCAAAGCGCTTGGCCAGCACGGCCCCCAGCGCCTTGATCTTCATCTCCCCAAAGCCAGGCAGAGCGGCCAGGTTGGCGCGCAGCGCCTCGGCGTCGGCCGCCTCGGTCCAGATCCGCGCCGCGTCGCCGTCGTATTGATCGCGAATGTGGATCGCCAGATCCTGCACCCGACGCGCCATCGCGGCGGGGAAGCGGTGGATCGCCGGTCGGGCTCGGAACACCGGCTCCAGATCCGCGGAGGCCAGTGTGGCGGCATCGAAGGCGCCGAGGCGTTCGCGCAGCGCCAGCCGTCCGGCAAACGCCTTGGGAACCGACACCTGCTGGTCGAGCACGAAGCCGACCAGGAGCGCCAGCGGATCGGAGGCGATCAGCGCGTTGGCCTCTTCAGAGCTCGTGAAATAGAGGCGATCGGGCACGGACCCGATCATAACCCGGGGAGGCGGCTTTCAGACGATCGGATGACCCGGGTCAGACTACGATCGGAGCTCGTGGCTCAGCGCGACACAGTGGCGGGAGGCGGGCAGTTGCTGGCGCGAGCGCCGTCGGGTGGCCTGGTGGTCGCGGCGATCGCCTCCGTGCAATTCGGCTCCGCTCTGGCGGCGACGCTGTTTGCCCGGGTCGGGCCCGGTGGTGCTGTGTGGCTGCGGCTGGTGTCGGCGAGCATCGTGCTGGTCGCCATCTGGCGACCGCGCTGGCGCGGTCGCACGCGGCGTGAGCTGCTGCTGGCGGCGCTGTTCGGCGTTGTGCTGGCAGGGATGAATCTGAGCTTCTACAGCGCGCTTCACCGGATCCCCCTCGGGATCGCGGTGACGATCGAGTTCGTGGGGCCGCTGGCGGTGGCGCTGGTCGGATCCCGGCGCTGGATCGACCTCTTCTGGGTGGCACTGGCGGCCGTCGGGATCCTGGCGCTGACGCATGGCGGGACGCATCGCCTGGACGGTCTGGGGGTGGCCTTTGCGCTGCTCGCCGGCTGCCTGTGGGCTGCCTACATCCTGGTCAACGCGCGCGTGGGCCGGGCCTTTGAGGGCGGCAGCGGGCTTGCCCTGTCGATGTGCGTGGCGTCCGTGGCCTGCCTGCCTGCTGGGGTGATCGAGGGCGGTACGCACCTGCTGGAGCCAAGATCGCTGGTCCTGGGGGCGGCGGTCGGGATGCTGTCCTCGGCGATCCCCTACTCGTTCGAGCTCGAGGCTCTGCGACGGATTGCCACCTCCGTGTTCGGGGTGCTGATGAGCCTGGAGCCGGCGATGGCCGCACTCGCCGGTTTCATCGTCCTGGGCCAGGGGCTCAGCAGCCGCGCGCTGGCGGGGATGGCACTCGTGGTGGCCGCCTCGATCGGAGCCTCGCGCCGGACGCGCCAGGCGCCCGTCGCCGTCTAAACCGTAGTTACCTGGGTCTGTGATCGGCGATCGCCCGCTGTGTCTGCGTTTTGGCG
>OCZT010005194.1_pt1 | contig 13051 bp, 8 predicted proteins | sample 1539031 | NCBI WGS metagenome assembly OCZT01 (sample SAMEA3539308, study PRJEB22396) | soil metagenome | biome: tundra; feature: field; material: soil | place: USA | collected 2010-05 | depth 0.15 m | reverse complement strand
GCCAGACATCACCCACGTCGTCGTCGGTAATGGCGTAAATCTTCCCGCCGCTCCAGTCTGCGTGCAGCGGCATCGCCGCGAACCGGCCGTTCTGGTAAAGCGCTACGCCGCCGCTTTCCGTGCCGATCCACAGGGTGCCGTCGGCTGCCTCGAACAAACTCGTAACCCGACTGCTGCCCAAGGCGGGTGTGCTGTGCTCGTCGAAAACCACGAAGCGGGTACCATCAAATCGCGCCAGCCCGCGATAGGAGCCCAGCCACAAATAGCCTTCGCGCGTCTGCACCACGGCCGTGACTTTGTTTTGGGGCAGCCCTTGCTCTACCTGCCAGCCGCGCGTGACATAACTCGGCGCGGCGGCCGACAGAAAGGTGCTTCCCGCTGCCAGCGCGAGGGCCAGCGCGAACGAGTAACAACCTTTTTGGGCCTCGCGGTAGAGCATCGCGGCATTCTGGCCCCGCCGTCAAGGCGGCAAGTCCATTCAGACGGACGTCATTTCATTTTCAGTTCATTGTCTTCCAGCCATTATCAAATCCAAAAACCGAGATGGCTGCCGGCCCCGTGAACAGGGCGTTTGCATTAGGCGCTTCGTCATCTCGCCCAAGGTCGTGAATCAATCTTTGGAATTCTGGAATTCTAACGGCTGCTTTTCCCTTGCTCGGCGGGAAAGCCAACGACATACTTCCGATTCGAGCCAGATGACGCGAGTCAGACTGACATTGCTGCTGTTGATCGAGATGACTTCCGCCGTCCAGGAAGCCACGGCGACAGGTTCATCCGACGGCAATGCAGACGCGATACCGCGGAAGTCTTCGGCGCTGGTGACGAATGCGGGGCAATTCCGCGCCCTTTCTCGCGCGGACCTCAACCGTGGGCGCCCGCTGTCCCTGACCGGAACCGTGACGCTGGTGGACAGCGAGAAGAGACGGCTCGTGCTTCAGGACGGGACCAGCGCGGTAATGTGGTATTCCGATAAGCCGCTTGACCCGGCGCTTGCGGGTAGGATGATCCGGATCGCTTGCACCGACGCCTGTGCCTATGCAGCGACTTTTCCGGACTTTCCCTACCGGCCCTCCGGCGCCGACATTCAAACCTCACTCGAAGCTCCGTGGAATTGGGGAGATTATCATCTGACTCGCATGGCAGCCTATCTCCACCCGCCCAGATCGGGAGAATACACGTTCTGGATAGCCAGCGACGATTCATCGGACCTGCGGTTGAGCACCGATGAAGATCCGACCAGAGTCAGAAAGATAGCGTTCGTGATGGAAGGGTTCTGGACCAACCCGCATGAATGGGACCGTTTTCCTGTTCAGCGGTCGGAGCCGGTTTATCTTCAGTCGGATAAATCCTACTATATTGAAGCTTACCAGGAGCAGGCACTGCAGGACGATCATTTGTCTGTCGCCTGGGAAGGCCCCGGCATAGCGCGGTCGGTAATTCCTGGGATGTACTTGACACCGTGGGCCGGAACAGCGCGCACGGCACGGATGGATGGGAATGGGGGCGATCAAACGAATGGGGTTCTCCGTGAATATTGGACCAACTACACTGCGGGTAGCGTCACGCCGGTCATCCCGGCAGGGCCTGCCGGTGCCGCATCCGTGAGCCGGGATGCCAGCTTTCAAGTTATTGGCGCGGGAACGCGGCCGGAACCGCGGACTGTGGACCTGCGCCAACCGCTGCTGCCTGAGAACAATTTTCGTTGGATTCAGACCGAAGGCATTCTCACCTTTGTGAGTGCCGACGGGCCAAGCGCCACGCTGGAACTCGCTGCAGGCCCCCGGCGCGTTTCCGTGCACGTTGCCCAATGGAATCAACCTCGGCTTCAGGCTGGCCAGAACTCGCACGTGCGGGTCGAGGGCGTTTGCGAAGGGGTCAATGATGCCAATGGGGTTCTGGCCACGGGTTTCATCTGGGTCCCGGCCTCGGAGGACGTTCGGCTCTTGGAGGCGGTTAGCGACCAGGAGGAATCCATTGTTCCGTCAAGTTCACCGACAAACTCCATCGGCAGTTTCGGCGGTTACTACGTGGCGCGTGGAGCAGTGACGTTCGACGGGAGCTTTTCTGGGCGGCGCTACCTCTATGTTCAGGATATTCAAGGAAGCGTGCTCGTTTCGGACGCGGACCGCGTCCTCAGAACCTCGCTTGAGGTAGGGCAACGGGTCCAGGTAGGCGGCGCTCTGTCTGCAGGCAAGGTGGGATTCCAGTTGGTGCCAATAACGTTGCGGCTGCTGGGCTGGCAATGCTTGCCTTTGCCCGCATCTGCAGGCGGGGATTCGGAATACCGGGACGGCCAATGGACAGAAGTGGAAGGCGTCGTGCGCTCGATCAGAGCGGATGGCGTTTTGAGCGTGATGGGGGCGGGAGGGCCCGTGTGGGTCTGGAGCCCGTTGATACCTGTGGATAATTCTCTGGTTGATTGCGCGGTGCGCCTTCGGGGAGTGATATCGCTGGGCACGGAGGATGCGCCTCTCTTGCTGGTTGGTTCGCGTCAATTTGTCGAGATTGAGGAACAAGGACCGAAGGACCCGTTCTCGCTTCCGCTTTCTCAAATCAGCGACTTGGACAGTCTGCGGCCGAGCGGCCCGCGCGTGCATCGGGTCAAGGTCGCAGGGACTATAACCTACGCCAACGAAGCCACGGTTTTTCTGCAAGACAATTCGGGCCCCGTGCGTCTCCAGCTTCGCCAGGCTCCGAGCGTTCATCCCGGTGACCGGTTTGAGGCTGTGGGATTCCCCGAGGCACGCGGCTCGGTCCGCCTGTTGGCCGAACCAGACCTGCATGCCACCGGCATCGGACCGGAGGTGGAACCGTGCGAACTGGATCTGCACGAGGCCCTGGCCAAGAACCACAACGGGACGCTGGTCCAAGTGCGGGGAAATCTGTTGGCGGAAACGCATCGTGGTCCGGACCAGGTTCTGGCGCTGCAATCGGGCCAGCGTGTTTTCGAAGCCGTGCTCCCCTCCAACAACGGCCGTTTACCGCCCCTCACCCCGGGCAGTCTGCTCAACGTCACTGGTGTTTGCATCACGGACTTGATCCCGGGTCCAAACACGAAGCCCGCCAATTGGGAGACCCCGTCCCTGGCCTCCTTACAAATCCTGTTGCGGGCGCCAACGGACATCACCGTTCAACGAGGCCCGCCCTGGTGGACACCAATGAAGGGGGTTGCGCTGGTCGGCTTTCTGCTTACGGTGCTCGGTGCCACGCTTCTGTGGATCCGTTTGCAGGGGCGGAGATACGAACGCCGCCAATCGGCGCAGCTCGAGTTCTCGCGTCAAATCCTGAAAAGCCAGGAAACGGAACGGCATCGAATTGCAGCCAACCTGCACGACAGCCTCGGCCAGAACCTGCTGGTCATCAAGAACCAGGCCCGCCTGGCGATGCAGCCGGACCTGGACCGGCCCGGCGTCTTTGAACGTCTCAACGAGATTTCGGGAATGGCCTCCCAGGTCATCGAGGAAGTCCGGCAGATCACACACGATTTGCGGCCGTCCGAACTTGACCGGCTGGGCTTGAGCCAGACGCTGCGCGGCACCATTCGGCGCGTGTCCGAGAGCTGCCCCACATCGTTCGCCAGCCATGTTGATGAGATCGATGGCCTATTCGACAGCGACGACGAGATCCACATTTACCGGATTCTCCAGGAGGGGCTGAGCAACGTCGTGAAGCACTCGGGAGCGACTGAGGCAACCGCACTGGTCAGGAAGGAAGGTGATTCCCTGCTCATTATCGTCCGTGACAATGGACGCGGGCTCGCGAGCGGCAACGGAAACGGTGCCGAACTGCCGCATGCGGGCCTCGGCTTGAGCGGCATCAACGAACGTGCCAAGATACTGCGCGGGAAGGCCACCTTTGGTTCCGATCTTGGCCGGGGCTTCCGGCTGACGGTCGAAATCCCCCTGCCCGCCAAGCATGACACCCGCTGAGATCAAACTGCTGATTGTGGACGATCATCCCGTGTTCCGGCGCGGCCTGAAGGGGATAATTGAGGAGCACGCTGGCTTCCGAGTGGTCGGCGAAGCCGGGGACGGGGAAAGGGGCTTGAGGCTGGCGCTGGAGTGCCACCCCGATATCGCCGTGGTGGACATTGACCTGCCCGGGAAAAGCGGCCTCGACCTGGCTCGAGCGTTGAGGAGGATGAACTCTCCGGTGAAGGTCGTGTTCCTGACGATGTACAAGGATGAGGACATCTTTAACGCGGCCATGGACATGGGTGCCCGGGCGTACGTGCTGAAGGACAATGCCGCCGATGCCATTGTGGCCGCGCTGCAAAAGGTGTCGGAGGGGGAAATCTTCCTCTGTCACTCCACGGCGGAGATCGGCAAGCGCCGCAGCGAAGCCGTCCGCGCGCTGCTGCTTAGCAAGCCGCAGATCGAGAGTTTGACCGCGACTGAACGGCGCATTCTGAAGCTCATTGCCGAGGACCGGACGACGAAGGAGATCGCGGATTTTCTCAAGATCAGCTTCAAAACGGTCGAGAACCATCGGCTGAGCATTTGCCATAAGCTCAACATCCACGGCAGCCACAGCCTCCTCAAATTCGCGTTCGATCACAAGAGCCAGCTCTGAGGCGCTGGTTCTCTCAAGAACGCCTAGGTGTTTCCACCTATGTCCAAGTATGCCCTCCCCATGCTATAAGTAGTCCCATGCCGGTTCAGATGTACTCCGCGGGAGGCTCAGGCCTTCATGGCTCGCTTCCCACACAAAAGCCGGAGTGCATCGCTTCGCTACAACCTAAACGTGAAAAACAATGGCACCATGAAAATAACACCCAGAAAAACCATACTCCAGGTAGCTCTTTGCCTAACCATCTGTTCGGCTTGGCTCATGATTCCGGCCGCTTCCTTGGCGCAAACGGTCATAGGAAGCTGGCTAAGCGCCCCAATTCCTCCCACCCCGGCCAATGATGAGGGGTGGCAGCGTGGTCAAGGCGGATTCGGGCCCAATGGTTCGATCTTTGCCTCCTCAAACCATCCGGCTTATTTCGAGTTGAAGACAGGCGTGGCAGCCGGCTATGCCCAGAGCCTTGACATTCACGAAACCGGATACGGCAGTGATCGCCTTTATATCAGCCTTTCGCCCGCCCAAATCGCCGCCTTCACCAATAACTCACGATTGAATTTTACCATGTCGTGTGACTCGTCCGCCAGTTCCGGCTCGACGGCTGGATATATCCAGATGGTCCAGTTTCAGTGCAATAGTTCCGGCGGTGGTTTCCAATCACCTGGCATAAATACAGCCGGTGGCTTTTCAGAGACCGGCGACACGAACAATAATTCAAACGGCCAGCCCATTTTCTACTTCTATAGCGGCTCCCCGGCGCGTCAGCAGGTGGTTACTTGGGACTACTCGAGTTTAAAGCCGGCAATTATCGGCTCAACCTACGTGCAGTTTGTCTTTGTTTTCCAAGTCGGTGGTGGTGCGCCGACCAACATTTACATCAACAACGTCACACTGTCCGGAGCGCCGACCCAGATTGCCTACATCGTGGATGACTTTTCCACGAACGGCGTCGCGCCTACCAACCCGACCAATGACGATTTTTACGCCGCCTCACCGGAGATCTACGCCAACGGAGATATTACCAGCGTCTGGAGCGAGTGGTTTGGCAATGGAGGCCTCGTGATCAGCTTCGATCCCAATGTGTACGCCAGCGGCAACACAAACGCCAGCGGCGCGATGGCTCTGCAATTCACCTGGAACGGCTTTGCCACCGATGGGTATCAGCAGTGGCTCATCTATCATGGGTTCTCCCAAAACTCGTTCGTACCGGTCCCGGGAGGAACGGGTGGCATTGGCTACCCACAGTACACGAATCTCGAATGCGACGTGAGATTCGACGCAAGCTCCGTCAAATTGACAAACGCCACGTTTACCAACGGCGTCTACGGCGTATTGCGGCTTGGGATCCGACCCGACGGAGGGGTTGGTAATCAGGACTGGCAGAACGCCGCCAACTACACGACGATCACTGACACCAACTGGCACCATATGACGATGCAGCTAACCAGTGGCAACCCCGATTTCGGTCATATTGGCGATGTGATACTTGGCGAAGACGTCACTGCCTACGTTGATGGCGTAACCGGTCTGAGCGGTCAGCAGATTCTTTATGTGGATAACATTAGATTAACCGGGCCGATCGTGGCACCCGTGATACCCCCGCCCACGGTCGGAGTCCCGCAGCCGGCAAGACCGGGCCTGCGGATTTTCGCCGGATCGACCGCCAATACTTATGACCGCCAGCAATTGTACACCGTTGACTCAAGTCAGTCCTGGATAGGCGGGACTTACCCGGTTGCATATTCCTTCTCACTCCAGGACTACAACCCCACCATCCAACAAGTGCATCTCGAACTGACACCGAGCTCCACCCTTGGTCAATACACCGATTACGGTAATCCGAACCTGCTTTGGATGGTTCTGAATCCTGGCCCCACCCTCGGACAGGTCGTGTGCAACGTCCAATGGAAGACGAACGGAGCCAACTCGAATCCGGGCGGTACTGTGAATCCTTACGGTAACGCGCTCTCGTTCACCAACGCCACCGCCGTGGGCACGTGGTCACTGCTGTTTACCGGTCCCAATAACGGCCATGTCGTCGCGCCGGGCCAAGTCATCCTTGGCACGACGAACTTTACGATCGCGGACGCGAATGTGGCTACCGACTTCGCCGATCCAATGTTCGTCGTATTCGGAATACAGCCTAACAGCACAGCGGGCCAAGGACAATATGTGGACTACGGGATGATCAAGGTCACTGGTGTCGCCGGTGTCAATGAGTTCGAAGACTTCACGGAGGAAGGCAGCGACATCAGCGCCAATCTCACACCTTCGGGTCAGTTCAACAACAATGCCTCCTATCTGGCGGCCAGCACGATCATTGTGACGACCAACGACGCTTGGTGGGTGAACTGGACACAACCGGCCGTCGGCTTCACCCTCGCTACGACCACCAATTTGGCACATCCGAATTGGATCAATCCAGGGTGGTACAGCGGCTACAGCGACACCAATGCGCCGAGGGTCATGCCCCTCACGCAACCTTTCGCTGGCAAGTTCTGGGTCTTGTTACCCAAGGACGATGTGCCCACGGCGAATGGGCAACCGAACGCGGCTCCACCCGCGGCCGGCCCGGCGGCGCCGACGGCATTCTTCCTCCTCTCGACCAACGTGGTGTCACCCTAATGGCCACGGGGAGTAAGCTATAAATGATTCACAGAAACGGCACCGGGTGCCCGGTGCCGTTTTTCTTGGAAAAATCACCGCACGAAAGCGCAAAGATCATGAGAACTGTCGCCATCGCCGGAACGAGCTATCCGCTCGTCCAAAAATTGGCCCGGGTGCAGGTTGCGCTGGTTATGGGACTTGTTTTGCGGGCCGGGGTGGCGGCCGCGCAAGACCTCGTGACGAATCCAGGATTCGAAACCGGCAACACGTCGGGCTGGTTCGCTTTCGGTTCACCCACGCTGGCCGTCGAAACCAGTCAGGTTCATTCCGGCAGCTTTGCCTGCTTGGTCACGAACCGCACCGCAACTTGGAATGGCATTGCCCAATCGTTTGTAGGAGTCCTCGAGGCGGGCCAAGTTTACGATGTTTCGGCATGGGTCAGATTGGTTAACGGCGGGAACCAGACCATTCAGTTGACGATGCAAAAAACGGATGGAAGTGGAACGTCGTATGCCGCGATCGCGTCGGGTTCCGTTTCTTCCAGTGGCTGGACGGCATTTTCCGGGCAATACACATACAATCCTTCGGGATCCGTCAGCGCGCTGAATTTTTATGCGGAAGTCCCCAGCAGTTCAACCGCCTCGTACTATATTGACGACGTCGTGCTTGCCCCGGGAGTCATCGTCACCAATCCACCCGTCTATGGCGTTTCCACGGTGGATTGGAATAACGTCCATCAACGTATTGACGGTTTCGGCGCTTCGTCCGCCTGGAATGGCAGTTGGACCACAGCCCAGGCGGACCTGCTTTTCTCCACCAATAATAACGTCTCCTATTCAGGCGGCACCTACAACGGCGCTGGGCTCTCTTTATTGCGTAATCATATCGCCTACGCCGGCGATACCTCCGCAGACAGCACCCCAACCACCGTTGAAACGAGCATCATGCAAATGGCTCAAGCCCGGGGAGCCAGAGTTTGGAGCGCGCCGTGGACGCCAGCGGCGGGGTTCAAGAGCGTCAACGACATTTATGATACTAACACGGCCACTGCCGGCGGAATCAACGGCGGCAGTTATTTGGGAAGTGGCAACAACGCCACAAATCAGGCCTACGCCAGCCAACTGGCTAACTACGTTGTCAGCATGAAAAACAGTTACGGCGTGAATCTATACGCCCTCTCCCTCCAGAATGAACCGGATGCCAATGTTACCAGTTACGAGGCCTGCCAATGGACGGGAGCGCAATTTCACGATTTCGTCACCAACCTTTATGCCGCGCTGGCCGCTCACGGCGTGGGTTCTACGAAGATCATGCTCCCGGAAAGCCAGAACTGGACAGACCCGCACAATTTGGTGGGGCCGACGTTGAGCGATCCCGATGTGCTTGCCGAAATCGGTATCATTGCCGACCACGATTACGTCCCTGACAATTCCGTTGGCGACCAAAGTGTCCCGGCGGCGATTGCTACCGGCGGCAGGGCGATGTGGGAGACCGAAGTGGCGTTGCTTTCCGGCAGCGACAGCAGCATCGACAATGGCGTCTATTGGGCGCGGCGGATTCACCAATACATGACCCAGGCACAGGCAAACGCTTACCATTATTGGTGGCTCGTCGCTTCGGACAATGGAGGATTGATCGTAAACTCCGTTCCCGCAAAGCGCCTGTTCGCCTTTGGCCAATACAGCCGGGTTGTTCGCCCGAACTATTACCGCATTAACGCCACTTCATCGCAACTGTCCGCTTTAATCAGCGCCTACAAAGCCACAAACTCCACTGCGTTTGCGGTTGTGGTTGTCAATACGAATGCCGCAACCGATGTGATTCAAACGTTCAACCTGGCTAATTTTACTGCTTCGTTCGTCACTCCCTGGATTACGTCAGCTTCGCTGTCACTTGCTCCGCAAACGTCGGTTAATGTCACCAACTCCTCGTTTACTTACGATGTGCCGGCCATGAGCATAGTGACGTTCGTTGGCCAAGGCAACACGCCGCCAAGGATTGGACTCGTCTCTAATCAAGCGGTCAACCCCGGCGCGACACTGCTGGTAACCAACACTGCCAGCGATTCGGACTTGCCACCGCAGGGACTGACGTTCGCTGCCGCCAACACGGTTCCGTCTAACGCAACGATCAATGCCTCCAGTGGCGTCTTTAGTTGGCGCCCGCTTGTCAGTCAGGCCGGCACGACCAATTTGCTTCAAATTAAAGTCACTGACACTGGGCAACCAAACTTGAGTGCAACCAACAGTTTCAATGTCATCGTTAACCCGATTTCTAACCCTGTGCTGAGTTCCATCGCGGTGAGCGCCGGACAGCTTCACTTGCTGGTCAATGGTCCGTCAGGTCCAGACTACGCCCTGCTAACCTCGACGAATCTCGTCGCCTGGCAATCTATGCTCACCCTCACGTCACCTGTCCCACCGCTCGTTTTGGTGGACACGAATTTTCCGGATGGCACCGCGCGATTTTATCGCGTCCAATTGGGCCCATGATGCTTAGCATGCGTGAAGGCGCCAAGTGAATCCTACATTGAAACTCGAACCTCTGGATCTTCCTCTCAGTTTCGGCCAGTCGAACATGAAGGGGTTTGCCGGCGAAGAGGAACAGGACCTGGTGGTCCAAGTGGCTTCACATTCTCCCCCAAACTTCCGCTGAATCATTAAACGACACAACCCAATTCACCATGAAAACGAGAATCCCTCTGTTCGCCCTCGCCACCATTTTCCTAGGCCAACTTTGCCTGGCCCAAACCAACGAGCCGGCTGACGACTGGAAGCCCGCGACGTCAAATCAGCCGGGCAAACAATACCCACAGGTCAACTCCGAACGCCACGTCCGGGCCCGCATCGTCGCGTCGCAAGCCCAGAGCGTCCTGTTCGAATTCCTGGGTGGCACAAAGTACCTGTGGGTAGCGGAAACTCGATAGCGTGGCGGTAAGAGATTGGCAGGGGTTGATCGCCGACACGATCCGGCAGAAGGGCAGTGAGCGGGCGGCACCATTGGCCTGCGTTGAGAACTCGGTCTGCTGGAGCGCGTTGGAGGCAGTTCGGAGGGGGCTTGCGAGGATCGAAGCAGGGGCAGGGGAGCAGCCCTGCCTTTAGGCAGCCAGCCGGGTATAACGGTGGTGGAGGCCGCCAACCAGCGGCAGAGCGATAATCTTGCCTTGCTCCGGAGGTTCGGTGGGCCGGGGTTGAGGACAATCTTGGTCCAGTGCTCTGTGGGGGCGGTGACGATGATAATACTGGAAGTATTCGGTTAGCACGCGGTGCAGGTGGCGTGCATGGAGCACGAGAACGTCGTCCAGGCACTCGCGTCGGATGGAGCCGATCAAGCGCTCTACGAAAGGATTCTGCCAGGGCGAACGGGGAGCTATGCGCTTTTGCTCAAGGCCCAAGGCCGTGGCTCGCGCATTGAACTGCAGGCCATAAATGCTGTCGCGATCCCGGAGCAAGTAACGAGAAGGCTTGCAGTACGGGAATGCCTCGGTGAGTTGCTGCGCAGTCCACGCGGCCGAGGGTGAATTGGTCACATTGAAATGCAACACCTTGCGGCGCTCATGGGCCAGGACCAGGAAGACGTAGAGCAGCCGGAAAGTGGCCGTCGGGACGGTGAAGAAGTCCACCGAGACCAACTCCTTGGCGTGGTTCTGGAGGAAGCTCCTCCAGGTTTGGTGGTGGCGGCGACTCCTGGGGCGATACTTGCGCACGGTGGAATCCGACATGTTGATCCCGAGTTTGGCCAATTCGGCTTGAATTCGCTTGCTGCCCCAAGTGGGATTGCTGGTCCACATCTGGCGGATGAGGCTAACCATTTCGTGGTTCAGACCGGGTCTGCCCACCCGGGCGCGAGATTTGCAGCGCCAAAGCAGGCGGAAGCCCAGCCGATGCCAGCCAACAACTGTCTGGGGTTGAACCAGCACCAGTACCCGCTGCCAGTTGGACAAGCAACGCTGGAGCAGTACCCCAGAGGAATCGATCGGCGGCCTTGAGCCTCGGCTTGGGGGTGGCGCGCTGGAGCACCATCAGTTGCTGGCGCAGGGCGAGGTTCTCCAGCATGAGGTCACGCCGAGAGCGAACCCCGGAGCAGAGGGTGCGAAGGACGACTCTCACCAAAGGGAACATGGTCGCGAATCTGCCTGCCAAGGAGCAAAAATACAATCCTTCGTCCGAGGTGCGGAGTTTTCGCTACCCACAGGTGGCGGTCAACAAGCGCGAGCCCCTGGGCGAGAACCGCCTGCACACGCACCCGCCGGGAGTAGCGCTGGCGGGTTCGGCGACGCTCAACCGGTTGGAGTTGGGCAATCAGAAGCAGGACCGCACGCACAAGATTCAGTATGAGCCGGCGGAGATCGAGGAATGTTTACTGGCGATGGGGGTGCGCTGTCTGGCCAAGCATGCGAGGGAGATCGTAATTGATTTGGATGGGATGGGTCATTTGGTGCACGGGATGCAGGAGGGCCGACATTTCAATGCCTACTATGACGGCTACTGCTATCTGCCTCTCTATGCGTTTGTGGGGAGTGTGCCGCTCTGAGCGCGCTTGCGGCCGGGCGATGTGGATGCGGCGGAGGGGGTGGTGGAGGTGTTGGAGAAGTTGGTGGGGGCGATTCGTCAGCGGTGCAAGTGGGCGCGGATCATCGTGCGTGGGGACAGCGCCTTTGGGCGGGAAGAGATTATGGTTTGGTGTGAGGCGCAGAAGCCGGTGGTGTATTATTGCCTGGGACTGGGGCCTAATTCGCGGTTGGTGGCGATGATTCAAGACGCCCTGGCCATGGCGCGAGCACGGCGGTGTTTGACCGGGGCCCCGAGTTCCCGGGAGTTCAAGGACCTGGAGTATCAGACCCGCCAGAGTTGGAATCGCTCTCGCCGGGTGGTGGGCAAGGCAGAGGTGATGAGCGGCGGAGACAATCCCCGGTTCATCGTGACCAACCTGCCGCGGGAGGGGTTTCGGGGCGAAGACCGGGAGCGCTTTGGGGCGGCGCGGTTGTATGAGGAGCTTTACTGTGCGCGTGGGGACATGGAGAACCAACTCAAGCAACAGGTGCTGGATTTGCGGGCCGACCGGATGAGCACGCATTACCTGGCCAGCAACCAATTGCGGTTATGGCTAGCGACCTTGGCCTATTTGCTCTTAGACCGAATGCGCGCGTTGGGCCTGCGGGGCACCGAGTTGGCCCGGGCGACGGCCGGAACGATTCGGACGCGGGTATTGAAAGTGGCGGCGCAGGTGCGGGTGAGCGTGCGACGGGTTTACGTGCAAATGAGCTCGGCCTTCGTCGGGAAGGAACTTTTCCGGCTCTGTGCGCGACGCTTGGCCGCTGAGTTCACGTAGTCCCCTCGGAGTCAAACAACCAAAGTGCTTTGGCCCCAAGCGGGCACCGGAGGGGTGTCGTCAAAAACGGCCAAAAACGAGGGGATTGAGACCACCAAACCGCCTAATCGCTAGGGCACTACCGCATTTTTGAAAAGTGAACGCCTTGAGCCGACGACCGCCGCCCCAAATCTGTCACTTCGGGGAAGCTGTCACCGGTTTGTGAAAAATTGGAGCTAGCGTGCCGCCAGCGAGCAGCGTGGCAATGATGAACCGGGAGAGAACGGACCGGTTCACAGCTACTTTGTCTTCAATTCCATGACCGTGACGGAAAACGCCGGGAATTCGCGCGTGAAATTGGCGCTCAAACTGTCGGCTCTTCCCGTTCGCGGAACGATCTTCCGTGGCTGTTCCAGGGAATTGGTGTCATTGAGATTGTCAGCGGCCAAAGTCACCGCTTTGCCTTCGGGTTCAATCTTCGGTGCGCCGTTGATTTGAATCGTGATTGGCCGAGCCGAGCCGGATGTGTTCACAACCTTCAGGTAAATCACGCCGCTCTTGCTGTCGC
>OCZT010005193.1_pt1 | contig 13051 bp, 14 predicted proteins | sample 1539031 | NCBI WGS metagenome assembly OCZT01 (sample SAMEA3539308, study PRJEB22396) | soil metagenome | biome: tundra; feature: field; material: soil | place: USA | collected 2010-05 | depth 0.15 m | reverse complement strand
CTTTTAGCGATTCGGGAACCCCCACGAGTCATCCGTTCTCGCCGCTGGTATCACATCTAATCCCACGGGATATGCTCTTCCCCCTGAATCAGCAATTTCATCAGCCAATTCTTTGAGCACAGACTGCGAACGCGCAGCGAGAACCACGTGAGCGCCCTCGCGAGCAAGGACTTTGGCAAAGAACTGGCCCAATCCGTGCGACGCTCCGGTCACCACAGCGACTTGACCAATTAGTCGCTGTCGTTTTGGTCCCTGGAGCTCTGCAAACGCTGCGAGTTCCGAATCGCCGAATTCAATCACTGAAGCTCTCCTATTGATTTCATTGGCCACGAGCGAGTATGAGCGGTCGACTTGAGCGAGCGGCACCATCGCCCGTGGCTTAAACGTTTTTTGTACCAGCGTGATGGAGAGATTATTGCATTTGCGCGGCCTGATCTACCGGTGTCAGGAGCGGGTTTATCGTCTGTGGCGCATATGGTCGATATCCGAGCGATGTGTGCGGCCTGATCCGCTTCTTCGTCCACTCAATTTGATTGGCAAGTTCGCTGAGAGCGAAGCGACCTGCTTGCGGCAGACGAACGTCTTCGTCTTCATGCACAATCTCGATCAATGTCGTAACCTTTGCCGGGCCGAAGGCTGTGATGACACCGAATTCCGAAAAATTGATATGCAGACCTTGCCGCATTCGTTGATGCTTCGCTTCCTTCGCTGCACTGTGGCAATAATCATTTCGTAATCTCGTGTTTGTTGTCGAGGGCCCGCAGCTCTGTCTTGAGAACCTTGCCATAGTTGTTCTTCGGCAAAGCGTCTATGAAGACGTAATCCTTGGGGCGTTTGAAACGCGCGATGGATGAGAGACAAAGCGCATCGAGCTCCGGTGCGCTCGCCTCCCCGACGATATAGGCAACAACGATTTCACCCCATTCGCTGTCGGGCCGGCCGATCACCGAAACCTCACGCACTTTGTTGTGCCTGAGTAGAACTTCCTCGACCTCGCGCGGGTAAATGTTCGATCCGCCTGAGATTATGAGATCCTTGGACCGATCCTTGAGCGTGAGATAGCCCTCCGTATCGAAAGCCCCGACATCGCCGGTATGCAACCAGCCACCTTTGAGCGCGTCCGCGCTTGCCTCGTGATTGCACCAATAGCCGGCCATGACGACATCGCCGCGGCAGAGAATTTCACCGGCCTCACCCGCTGGAAGCGGCCGATCGCCTGAATCCGCGACGATCACATCTACGCTGGCATAGGGGCGGCCGGTCGAGGCAAGGCGCTCCCGCCAGCGCGGATGATCGCGGTCGGCGATTTCCTGTTTCGACAAAGTAGTGATCGTCATTGGGCACTCACCCTGTCCGTAGATCTGCGCAAAGCGCGGACCGAAGCGATCCAGCGCACGCAACGCATCCTCGACATACATCGGCGCGCCGCCCCAGATGATGGTGCGGATATTGGAAGACTGACAATCGGCGCGGCAATCGATCATGCGTTTGATCATCGTCGGCGCGGCAAACATTGAGACCTGTGGCCACGCCTTCACTAGTCGGAAGATTTCTTCCGGCTCGAAGCCACCTGATTCCGCGATCACATTCACGCCGAGTCGCATGACATGCGGCATGATGTAGATGCCCGAGCCGTGACTCATAGGCGCAGCATGCAGGATCGGATCGCCGGGCGCGGTCGGATCGACTTCGGCTGCGTAAGCGTGACTCGAGATTGACAGATTGCGGTGTGTGAGCATTGCTCCCTTCGGGCGTCCAGTCGTGCCCGAGGTGTAGAACAGCCAAGCGAGATCGTCCGCGCTGCGCGGCACGATCGCGATCGGATCGGCCGTGAATAACTTTTCGTAGCCGCGGCTGCCGATAACGATGAGATGTTCGAGACTTTTCGGCGCGTGCGGCGCGATGTCTACATCGAGCCCTTCTGAGACAAAGCACGCGCGCGCGCCTGATTGTTCGAGAATATAGCCAAGTTCCGCCCCGTGCAGCTTAGCGTTTGCCGGAACGGCGGCAAGTCCCGCATGCCAGACCGCGTAAAGTGTTTCGAGATAGGCCGGGCTATTTTTGGCGACGATCGCGACGCGGTCGCCGGCGTTCAATCCCAACTGCCCTTGCAGGGCGCCAGCAAGGCGCGCCGCGCGGTGTGCCAGCGAACAATAATCGCTATACACTCGATCCCCAAGCCCGACCGCAGGCCGGTCTCCATGGCTCTTTCCCGCACGATCGAGCCACAGCGCGAGATTCATGAATACTCCGACTTTGCTCTGTCATTCCCGAGATGAACTCTGGGAGGGCGTAGACGATACCGGACGGCGGCGCTCCCGAGAAGCCAAAAACCGGCGGCAATGCTTCCGGCGTCTGCTCCATTGGCACAGCTCAGACGAGTTGCAATGTCTGCTGTCCGGTTTCTATCGGGTGCAAAACAGAAGTGACACGGGCATCGCCAAATTGACGCGATTGACCCTGCCTGATGAATTTTTTATACGAGTGTGATGGAGAGATTTTTGCATTTGCGCAGCCTGATCTAGCGGTGTCAGGAACCGGTTCATCGTCTGTGGCGCGGGTGGCCGATATCCGATGGATGACTGCGGTCTGACTGTATTGTACAACTCAACAACATAACGCCCACCGGACCGAAGAGCGGGAAGTATTTTATCCCTGGCATCCATGGTTCGGCCTTCGGGTGTTCGTGCACGAAGTGGTGACCAGGGGAAGCGCGCGGGCATTTCGGTGCGCGGAGACGGCGCAGGTAGAGGCCCGCTGCCTTGAAGTTCCCGAATGGATGTTCGACCGATCCTGTACGTTCGGCAGTCCTCGGCGCACCAGGTGATGCACAATCAGGAAAGCCGGATCTTGCAGTACGCCATGCGGGACCGGCTGCACGAGCTTGGCTGGCGCGACATCGAAGTCATCGATGACGACCTTGGCCGCTCGGCGGCCGGTGCCGTCACTCGCGTCGGCTTCGAGCGGATGGTGGCTGAGGTCTGTCTTGGCAAGGTCGGAGCGGTGGCAGCCCGCGAAGTCTCTCGCTTTGCCCGCAACAGCCGAGATTGGCAGCAGCTCATCGAGATGTGCCGGGTGGTCGATAGTCTGCTGGTCGATCAGGAGGCGGTCTATGCGCCGCGCCAGGGCAATGACCGGCTTCTGCTCGGGTTGAAGGGCAGCCTGAACAAATATGAGCTTGATCTTCTGCGTCAGCGTTCGCTCGCGGCCCGCTACGAAAAGGCCCGCCGCGGCGAGCTGATCGTGGCAGCCCCTGTCGGCTATGTGAAGACGGACGATCAGCACCTGGAAAAGGACCCCGACCGCCGCGTGCAGGAGGCGATCGGCCTGGTGTTTACGAAGTTCTCCGAACTCGGCAGCGCGCGCCAGACGCTGTTGTGGTTCCTGGAGCACGATCTGCAATTGCCGGCACGGCAGTCGAACGGAGAACTCGTATGGAAGCGTCCGTCCTATGCGACGATCTACCGGTTCCTGATCAACCCAATCTACGGCGGGGCCTACGCCTACGGAAAGACCATGAGTGAACTGCGCTACGACGGGCCGGGGCCGCGCCGCGGTATCCTCCGCCGCCCGGCGGATTATGATTCCGGCTTTCTATATTGTTTTCATTTATGTTTTTTCCTCTATGTCGCATATATGTCGCGTTCACGCCAGTAGCAGCCTTTCTGCCTCGGCCATTTCGCTGCCGTCATCACCATGCGGAAACAAGTGGCCGTACACGTCCGACGTCATGACTATCGAGGAGTGACCCAGCCGCTCCTGCACGGTCTTCATGGGCAGCTCGAGCCCGCCGTCCTTCTTCCGGTTGATGCACCACGACGCATAGAAATGCCGCAGCGCATGTGTTCCGGTGTATTTGGCGCTGCCCTTGCTCTTGACGACGCCGGCCGCGACCTGCACCGGGCATAGGACGCGCTTGATGATGTTGCCGTGGTTCTCGAGCTTGCCCTTCCCGTTCGGAAACACCAGCCCGAGCTCCCCCTTCGGACAGGCGAGCTTCCATTCCTTCAACGTATTCAGAACCAACGGGCCGAGCGGGATCGTGCGATCGCCTGATTCTGATTTTGGCTTGCCGATCTTGTTGAAACGATCGGCCCTCTGCCGGACGTGGAGCTCTCCGCGCTTCAGGTCGACGTCCTGCCACCGCAAGCCGCGCAGTTCGGAGCTTCGCAGGCCTGTGAATATCGCAGCGAGCAAGAACGGTCGATGCTTGCCGGTTGCCGCGTGAACGATGCTCCTAATCTCGTCGGGGGTCGGGATATCAAGGCCGGCCTTCAGCTTCAGCTTGCCGCGCTTGTCGGCGCTGATCGACACGTCGAGTGCCACATTCTGCGCCACGTTGCCACGGCGCTTTGCATCGCGAAGAAGTGCCTTGAGACTAGTAAGGACCTTCTTGGCCATGACGCGGGACATATGCGCGAGCAGATCATCGCGGAATGCGTTGATGCGCGGCGTCGTCAACTTGGCCAGCTTCTCCCGGCCGATGCGCTTATTGATGTGGTGGTCGACATGCTGGCGATACTGGGCAACCGTCGAGCGCTCGCGGCCTTCGAGCTTCACGAATGCGATCCAGTCCTCCGCAGCCTCGGCGACCGTAATGCCTTTGCTTTGCGGGGTGTGGACGCCTTGGCGCACGTCCACCTTGACCGTCGCGTGGTAGGCGTCGGCTTCCTTCTTCCGACTGAAGGTCTGGATGTGGCGCTCGCCGCTTTGGTCGACGTAGTCGACTAGCCAAGCTTCCTTTTCCTCACCCTTCCGAGTGACCCACTTGCGCTTGCGAACCGACATGATTGGCCCCCTAGCGGCCTGTAATGGTTGGTAGCATGTTGCAATATGTTGCATTGAATCCGATTGTCAATAGGAAACCAGCTGGTGCGTTTTGGGCGGCGGGTCGCGTCAGGTGGCCTGGTGAGCAGATTAACGCCTGCAAGGTGGCTATCGGGGGTTGGCGCGGGCTTACTATCCGGCGTTGGGGCCTGGGGAAGCAGCAATGAAAATGCGCTTTACGATGTTCATCGCGGCCATGATGTTGAACTGCGGAGCAGCCTTCGCTCAGATTTGCGGCCATTCCGTCCATCGCCCAAATCCCTGAAAGAGTACCGCAAACGACTGACGCGTGGCCGACGATTGAAGGTCGATGTTCTGCGCCGCGCTATTCCCGTGGTCCGAACGCCAGATGGGCTCCGCGCCTTAAGCGGTGGTCGGCCGATTTCGCCCACAAGTGTGCAGCGATATTTGCAAGACAAGTTCGGCAAACACCTTACGCCAGCACGCGCTGCCATGCGGCGCCTTGCGCGGTCGGTGCCACCGAAACCTTTGGCCGCCAATGGCTACGCCTTGTACATCAAATTTCGTCCGGGCGTCCCGACCGGCGTCAAGGGTTGGGGTGCCAAAGGCAACCTCGATCTGACCGTGATTCGGCGCCTGACCAGACCAAGCCGATCACGGCGGTAACCGTCGGCGCGCCAAGACCCGTCAACTCGCTAACAAAGTGTGTTTTGTTAGCCAGTTGCATCGCTCCGTGACGCGATTGCGGCCTGGGTAGCGGGAGGCGCTGGCGAGGCGGCCTTGGACGTGGTGATCGCAGAGAACTTTTGCCTGCCATGCCATGCGATCAGAGCCCCACCGTTCCTGACCAATGAATGACCAACGATACGCGGCAACCAAACAGGAACAAACGTCGTCAAACGTCATCAAGCGCCACGCTATAGGGGGCAGCCTTGTAAGGCGACGTTGTGAAATTGGTGGGGATAGCATCAACAAGGCGGTCAATCCTGCTCGTCGGGCTGTGTGCGCAACTGCTGTTCTGCGTCTTCCGGGACCTTTTCGAACAGAGATCGAATTGCGTCCTCGTCGAGCACCGGCGCCGACCGCATTTTGTCCTTAGCAGACCGATCGGATACATCAATCTCGGAAAAGCGGCCTTGCATTTTGCGGAAATGAGCATAAGCGCCAATATCGATAGCGAAGGCCTGAAAGTTTCCCGAAGTTGACTTGTGGGTCAATGCGCTGCCAGCCTGATGAATTATCCGGTAATCCATAAGCCTGTTGAACAGACTTTTTATGTTTTCATCTTTTTGAAGCAATTGCTCGGGCACAAGGAAGACATTCGTCTGCCTCGATAGGCAAAACTCGCGCAGTACATATATTCCAGCAATCAAGGTCGTTTGTTCGTCGGTATGAGCATCTTGTTTGAGCTCCTCGATTCGACGTTCTAAATTCGGCCGACTTAAGACTCTAACCTCATCTTTACCGATGGCCTCTCCATGCAAGCTGCTCATGGCCTCAAGGAACAATGACAGTACGTCACGAGGCACGCCGCCACCGGCCATCACCAGCCGCGAAAAGCCTTCTCCTTTAAAGAGGGACCTGAGCTCGCTCTCTGTAAGATCTGCGCGCCGCCCATATTCCTTCAAGATTTGCCAGTTTTGAGACTCTGTACGATCAAAATCGCTGAACGTAATCGATGTTAATCGGCTGATAATCATGGCGCTCCTGGGCGCCGATAGGTTGTCCTTTTCGGGCGAGAAAAAGACTGGAAGCGTGTCGTATGGTTGCAATTTTGAAGTACAGCGGGACGTCTTTACATAGCCGGTGTATGTAGTCCACGATGAAGGCTTGGTCGGCACGCTTGAGGTGATACAAATCGTCGATTTGAAGGAAGATGCCGTGCACGTTTGTCGAAATGCTGAAGAACTCTCTGAGATTGGCTTTGAGTTCGGGAAGCCATAGGTCTAACTCTTGCAGCTTTTCTCTGTGCTGCTCAAATGTCCGTTCGGTATTTGCGAGATTGCGAGTCGTTCCTTCGGCGCCAAACTTGGCTTTAATATTCGATAATTCGCCGGAAATCCCGGCGGAAATTGTTTTGCTGGATTCCTGACCAGAAGATTCCTTAACTTGCTGCGTGTGAACGTCTGGTGCTTGGTGCATCTTGTCCAAACGCCCGAGTATTTGTTTAACGATCGCTTTGGTGCGAGCCTTCTTGCCAAACCAGCCGCTGAGATTTTGATCAATCTCCCGAAAGAGTACTTTTAGAATTTCAATAAGTACGTTGGGAAACGTGTGCTGCTTAAAGTCTTCACAATTCAGATAAACCGACCGCATGTCTGACTTGAGCTTGCTTCGTGAGTAATGAAGCAAGAGGGTCTTGCCACACCCGCGTCGAGCAAAGATCGTGTGGTTAGCCCGCGCACAAGCATCTTCAAGCGCGTGGCCGACATTTATATATTGGATCGCCTCGCCGTCACGCTGGACGCGAAGCCCCTCTGTGATCAGCTCCCGCAATTTGGTGAGCTTTGCTGCCTCGACAATCATTGTTCCCCCGCCAACCCCAATTGGTTGTATCCTGTCGAAGGGCGTCTGGATAGTCGAGGCAGGTTGCCGCATCGTCGTCACTGGCCCCACCACTCTAATGGCACTCTTAAACAGCCTCCGAATGGGGTTCCGCACGCTCGCTATTCAAAAACGATCAAGTGAGGCCTGGCAGGTGCTTGCCGCCGTGAAAACCGAGTTCGGAAAGTATGGCGACGGCCCCGAACATTAGTGAAGAATCAGATGGTGGCGGAGCGCAACGACCAGTCTGGATCTAATTGATGAAAGACACTGACCTCTAATTGAGGTCCGATGCAGAAAATTGTAGTTGAATTGAAAATCACGAGCGGAAGAGCGTAACTTATGCGAATGTTCGGCTTTTAGCAAACGTCTACTTCTAGTCATAATTCGGACCGTCGCATATGAAGCTAACAGGGGTCCAGTTTGCACCGGTTACGCCACTCGCTGACATCCTTGCTCACGATGGCACGACGGCCGGAGCACATGCTGCGCCATGCCGCCGGCTATAAGCTGGCAGGCGATGGGCACGATACGCGATCAATCCAGGACTACCTTGGGCACAAGAACATCCAGCATACCGTGCGCTACACTGAGCTGTCGCCAACGCGGTTCAAGGATTTCTGGCGCGACTAGGTCAAGGCCATCATAATCCTACCGTCGTCACGGTCTACGAACTGGCTGTCGCGCTTGGCGTGAGATGGTCCGGCGCGAAAATAGTGGACATCGCACGTGGTTTCTCCAGTGGAGGCAACCAATGGACTGGTTTGAAAAACTTACTGGATTTCGCGAAACGAGCTATGATGACACCCGCGCTAAACTCAAGGTCGAGGGTAGCCAACTGCAATCACTGATCAACGGGAAAAGCCTTGGCATCGGAGAGCTCGAGTTGGTGCCACTGCAAGCCCTGCGCGACAGGGTGAAATCCGCTGGCGGTCTATCCGGGCGGCTCAAGGTAAGCGTGGTGACCGGCGACGTGCGGCAAATGCATCAGTCGCCCGAGAACGCTGGCGCGCTATTCCAAGTGGCGTCCCAGTTCAACTTGCTGGAGATGGTCTCGCCCACGGTGACGCCAGAGGACGGCGTCACCCGCTACCAACACGATCGCACTCAAGGCCCAGCGTGCGCGATCGCCGCCGGCGCGGCCACGATCTACCGCAACTACTTCGCGCCGGTGGATGGCAGCGACGGCCAGACGACAGAACGCCAATTCGACGGGTTGGCCAATCTCGGCAAGGCTCTGGGCGAAGCCGTGGATCAACCGGTCGAGGCATTATGGGAGATGCAGAACGGCTACGCGCTATGCACCCGTGCCGGGCTTGACGCCATTGCGGAGCACCTCGGGGCGCTGCAACCGAAGCAGGTCGATATCCTGCGTGGCAAACTGTGCATCGGGATACACCGCGACGTGGAAGTCACCGATGCCGCAGGGGAAGATCGGCCGCTGGTCTCGCAGGCCTTCTGCTCGGCCCTCCCGGTGGCCTACACGCGTATTCCGCCTCCTCACTGGGAACCGTTCGCGTCGCTGATTCTGTCGGCAGCGTACGAAGCCACGATGTCGGCCGCTGTACTGAACGCACAACGCGGCGCATCGAACGTCGTTCTGCTCACGCAGCTTGGCGGGAGCGCCTTTGGCAATGACGATGACTGGATTCACGCCGCCATGCGGCGAGCCCTAGAGATGATGTCGGGGTTCAAACTTGATGTCAGGCTGGTGAGCTATGGGACGCCGTCGAAAGCGATCCTAAAAATGGCGAAGGATTTTGATTAAATTTACCAAACTGACGCAAGGCTTGATTTCTCATTCGACTTCCGTCGATAAAGATCCTATATTGTATTTGCATCAAGAGTGGGGCTGACGCCCTCACCAACCTGCCAAACCTGGGCAAGGTGGTTCCCGCAAGGGGATGCGGCCACTTCGGCAACGAAACAGGTCGCACGTTAACCGTCAGCCCTCCTCGGATGAAACCGATGGAGGGTTTTTTATGTCCAAGCGTAAATCGGATGGCCGGGCGGCTGGGTCACCGTCTCCACCGGAGATAGTCTGTATCCTCGTGGTCGATGCCGTCATTGACGAAGTTGAAGTCGAGATCTGCTGCCAACGAACGGGTGGAGTTGATCGAGTTTTTTCAACCTCCGATGGCTGCTTGCGTGCTGAAAGACCGAGCGAATCCACGTTTGCTTATTCTGTCGAAACCCTCTTGTTCAGTATCATCGCGAGATGCCTCTACTATGTCGGTGAACCGGTGGATGTCCGAGCCGGATTGCTCAGCAAGAAACACGTTTGGGCGATCATCAGTAGCGTTCGTCGCGAGATGGAAGAAATCAAGAAAGAGAACGAGGTGTGGCGGGAAGCAGAAATCGTAACCAAGGCTGCCCACTTAGGACTTGCGCTGGAGGCCTCAAATTTCAGCAGAGGAACTTGGATCGCCTGTTGTCCCGGGACAAACCACACCCTCGACCTGCAGCCAAAGCGAAATCTGTTCTACTGCGGCTACTGCAGGGTCGGAGGCGGCATAGACAAACTCGACGAGTTCGTTGCCCAGAGAAGGAGTCCAACTGGCGAATTCATCGGAGGACGAACCTTGCACTGACCAGCTCAGGAACCGTGCCTTACGCGGACGGGGGATTTAGTTCCAACTTGCCAGCCCGTGCAGATCGCAGAACTGGCTAAATCGGAGACTTAAAATGACCGCAACTGACTACCGAATGACACGCAGAAGCATCTTCATTGGTGTTGCTGCTTCCCTGATATGCGCGCCAGCCGTTGTTCGAGCCGCAAGTCTAATGCCGGTGCGCAGCTTGATATTACCGATTAAGCGCTCGTCACGATTGGATCCGTTGGGAGAATTCTACCGACGTTGTTTTTATCATAACCTCGACTTTGACTTGAGAACAGGCCGCAGCATGAGCATGGTTGTTGAAAACGGGAAAATAATTTCTGTAGCCGACGCCCGCCGGATGGTCACGCATGCGCGGGCACAAGGATGGCTTCCAGCATGACACGCCATATCAAAGAGGAAGAGCAAAGCAAAGAGGCTGAGCTCGTGTGACTCCGCACGCCTCAGCGCGCGTAAGCAGTAGACATCGCCTCTGTCATGTCAATGCCGAATATTCGAAGTTGACGCGCGAGGTCCGTAGGACCTCCGGCCGTCAAGGCCAAGACTAGCCCGCTATGGATCAACTCGGGTGCCTTAGCTGATCACTCTCGCCGGCATACTCCGCAGCCCAGCAAAACAGGTTTGCAAGCCGCATCTCGTCTACGCTATCCGCCACAAGATCAAGCAGGCCCGGCGAAACCACGAGAACGGCCAAGCACCGAGCGCGGCTGATCGCTACGTTGGCCCGATTGCGTGACAACAGAAATGATGAATTTCGCGGCATGTCATCGGCGCCAGAAGTCGTCATTGAGACGATTACCGCTTCCGCCTCCTGACCCTGGAACTTGTCCACCGTACCAACTCGGGCGCCGTCGGGCAGGCATGAGCGGAGCAGGTTCACTTGCATGTTGTAGGGTGCGACCACGAGTACGTCATCAAGTGTCATTTTACGCTTACGACCATCGCGGCCGATTACGCTTTGGCCGAGAAGGCTCGTCAGGATCTCGCGCGTCGCCTGCGCCTCCTCGTTTGATTTCTGCCGGCATCCTTCATGCATGACGGGAAAAAAGGAACAGCCCTGCCGGCTTTAATGCCGGATGCGCATTCTTTGTGAGCACTAGCCGTTGCGTCGCGCAGCCCAGCTCTGAATGAAGTTTGCCCTCGTACACGGCAGCCGAGACGAACGAGCAGAGGTCCGGATGCATGCGCCAAGTCTTGGGTAAAAAGATACCGCGCTCCGGCGGCACGACGGCGTGACCTTCAAGTAAATGATCGAGCGCGGAGCGGCCGCTGTCGCGCGGATGAACGCCCTGGATAGGTTGACCAAGTTGCATCTGATCGCCTACCAGGACGATCGACTTGGCGGCCGCAGCCATCGCGACCAGGTTCCCAAGTGAAACCTGTCCCGCCTCATCCACGAACAGCACATCGCGACTGGTTGTCAGCTCGGGATTTGAAAACGCCCAAGCTGTGCCGGCGATAATCGGTATGGTTGGATCCATATCTTTATTGCTCGTGACGCTCTCAATGAAACCGCGCCCGGCGAAACCCTCGTCTCCGCTGTCTTTCTTCTGTCCAAGCAGACGCACAGGTTCGCTGCATTCGATCAGCCGATCTTCGATGGCATGAAGGACGTTGTCGATTGCCTTATGGCTGTTGGAGGCAATGCCGACGGTTTTCCCGGCTTGAATGAGCGACACGGCCAGGTGCGAGGTGGTGTAGGTCTTGCCCGCGCCCGGCGGACCTTGAATCACAAGCCAAGAACGGTCGAGAGCGAGAACGGCACGCTTTGATGCCTCGAGCAATCGGTCGGGATCTTCGCGATCGACAGGCTCAATAATCGGCACCCCTAAGGGACGGCCCAATACCCGCGGTGCTTCACGCCGCAACAGCGCGCCGATGTGCGGGAAATTATGGCCTCCCGAAACCATGTCACGGGCGACAGCCCACACGGTATCGCGAAGCGGATCCGTGTTCACCAGTCCTCCCGGCATCAAAGATAGTTCTTTCGGCAACTCGCCTTTCGCTGCGCTGCGCTTAAGAGTAACGATGCGCGATGCTTCATCAAGAGCAAAGATGGCGCCGGCAGGTTCTCCCGTTGCGGCAATGCAAACAGCAACGCCCTCACGCAGCTTTGTTTCTTGCTCCGGATAGCGATAGCGGAATGTGAGGCTTCTCTTGTCCTGTCCTATCCAGTCCTTGCCATCGGCAACGCAACCGCCAAGACATTCCTCGTCGTCCTGAAGTTCTTCTGCGCTTTGCTCCTGGCGGTCGAAGAATGCCCACCAGGTCGGTTTGGCTTCTCGGTGATGAAAACCAACGAGGTCGGCCATGAGCTGCCGAGCCTCCGCGTCCTTTGCTTTTGGATCCGAAATGAGCGCAGCTTCGAGGGCGGCCTGCGCGCGCTCCATTTCTTCGCGTTTGACGGCGCCATCGTCCTCTGATTCTGGCTCTCCGACTGGCCTGGCAGTCATGGCCTCCGCAGTTGGCGGCCAATGACCCGACTCCTTAGCGCGCTCGATAAGCCAGTTGCGCAACAGAAACGTGGAGAGGCAGTCGTCCCGATTGTAGTCCCGCAAATCGTTCAGCAACGAGCTCTCGCCAGTCTCACGAAAGCGATCGTAAATGACGAGGCTATCGCCCCCCGACACAACCGCAGTGGTGCGGGCGGGCATGTAGAAGCGTTCAAGGTCCTTGATCGAATAACTTGGCTCACCCACCCGAACACTCTCTCGTACCACGCGGTAAAGATCGACCATTCGGTTCGTACGTAGGATCTCATCCACGGCAGTCTCGGAAATTGCATGCATGGAAGCCAAGCGACGCAGCGCGGTTTTTTCATAGGCTGCGTAGTGATAAAGGTGTGCGCCGGGCGAACGGGTAAGTCGCGCCATCAGAAACGCCATCAGTTCGGCAAAGGCGTGCTTCTCCTGCACCCGATCATGCGCCCATAAGGCACGAAAGCGCAGGTCGGGGCGCCCTGGAACCGGCTCGCTATCCTCTTCATCGGTCGTTGCTTGCCAAAGCACCCCACTACTGTCCCGTTAACTGTGGAACAAATTCAACTGGTTAGAGGGTAGTCGGATTTGGTTATCGTCGTCAACGTTGAGAAAGGCTGATAA
>OCZT010005192.1_pt1 | contig 13053 bp, 11 predicted proteins | sample 1539031 | NCBI WGS metagenome assembly OCZT01 (sample SAMEA3539308, study PRJEB22396) | soil metagenome | biome: tundra; feature: field; material: soil | place: USA | collected 2010-05 | depth 0.15 m | reverse complement strand
GACAAAGGCACGGCGCTCGGCCGCCATAGCGCGCGTAATCGTCGTCTTCGTCCCGGGGAACGCGGGCACGCGCTGGCGTTTCGCCGATCATGCTACCAGGCCAGTTTCAATCCGAACTGAATCCGGCGGCTGGCGAAGGCCGACGTGAAACCGAGCGGTTCTGTCGGGGAGAGGTTCTTGCTCCCGGTGAAGTTGAACGGCCCTTTGAGCAGCAAGGGATCTCCCAACGGGAACTGATCGTTCACCGAGCTGAAGTTGGTGTGATTCAGCAGATTGGTTCCTTCGACGATGGCGTCGAATTTCAGCCCGGTTTCCCGGTTGATAAACAGCGCCTTGGTGAGCCGCAGGTCAAAATTGTAGAAGTCCGGCCCGATCCCGCTGTTGCGCGGCACGTACCACGGGCGCGCATAGAGCGAATCTCCCACCGTCCCGTTGGACGCGCCGGGAACGCGAATATCGAACGGGATCCCGCTGCGCAGGAATACGATGGGAGAAAGCGTCATATCCGCCAAAGAGCGCGACAGGAGGCTGTGCCCCGGGCCGGCTTTGAACGGACTGCTATAAACGGCGTTGGCGACAAAGTTCTGTCCGACGTTATAGGCGGAAATTCCACGCTCCAGATACAACCGCGTCGGGAAGAAGGACGCGAACTGAGAGTTGAAGTCCGTGACATCGTCGAGCGCCTTGCTCCACGTGTAATTGATCTGTCCCTGAAAATTGGCGCTATAACGCTTGGTCAACGACGCAGTGAGACCGTTATAAGTCGAGTTTCCGATCGAGGCATAGGTGTCGTTCTGGGCAAGTGCCGGATTGATGGACGTATATTGCGGACCCCACATCGGGTCCCAGACGCCCGTCTCCCGGGAGTTGGTCTGCTGGTCGAGCGGGAGATGAACGCCGCGATACATCTGATAGCCCACCTCGAGCGACGTGCTTTGGGCCAGTTGGCGGGCGATGCTCAAGCTCGCCTGGATGGTGTACGGATTCCGGTAGCTCGGAGCGAGATCGAAGATCACGCGGCCGGTTCCGCCGGGGCCCGGGGCGATGCCGAGCGCCGCCAGGTCCTGGGTGTTCAATTGGCCGAAGGGGAGTTTGCCGCTTTGGAGACCCAGTCCCCACAACTCCAGGACGGTGGAATCGGTGGGGGTCAAGGATGCGGCGACCTGATTGATGTACTTCCCGCTGTCGTTGAGCAGGTTCACCAGATACGGAACCTGGAAATTCACAGGAGCGACGAAAATACCGCTGCCCGCGCGAATGACCGTCTTCGCATTCCCGAAAGGCTCCCAGGCGAAGCCGAGGCGCGGCGAGAAATAGACGTTATGAGGTACCGGCGAAGGCTCGGCATCATAGTCCATCCGCACGCCATAATTCAAGGTGAGCCGGCTGGACACCTTCCAGGAATCCTGCACGAAAGCGCCCAGATAGTTCGCCCAATCCGCCCACACTGGGTTGTTGAAGCCCTGGCGATAAGCAACCGGAAGTCCAAGCGAAAACGACTCCAGCGCGCTGAGGTTCGTCGACGGAGGACCGGTGGCGGGATAACCGTTCTGGAGATTGAACCCGACCAGCGCGCCTTGGGCCGCAGTGGGCGCCAGGGCGATTAAGGGAAGGGCTCCCTCATAGAAGTCGAACTCTCCGCCGAACCAGAGATTGTTCTGAACTTTGTAATGCACAGGGCGGTAGGAAGCGCCGAACTTCACTGTATGGCTCCCCTTGATCCAGGTAAGGGTGTCTTCGAATTCATACCGTTTCTGGCTGGCTATGTAGGGGTTGGTGTAGCTCTGGTTGAAGACTCCCATATCCCCGATGGACAGTTCCGTGGTGCCGGGGGTGAACGGAACCTGATTCGCGGTGTTGTAAGGGACCACCTGCACTCGAAGCTGGTTCACCAGCGTCGCCGAGAGAATGCGGCTCCAGGTACCAAGCAGCGTAACGTCGCGATCGTAGGTGGTGGACGCATCGCTGGCGGCATAGAGAGGCAACGAGCCGATGGTGGTGTAGTCCCAGTGCTCGAACGAAATGCGGGCGGTGAACACGTCTTTCTCATGAGGTTGATAATCCAGCCGCGTCACCCAGTCGTGGCTGCGAACGGTATCGGTGAAGATTCCGTTGTTTTGCCCCAGCAGCTTGGCGACGGCTGGATTTGCCATGGGAACCAGCGCTTGCGTGAAAAACCCCGCCAGGCCCTGTAACGTCGGATTGCCCGAGGCGTTCAGCAGCTTCACGTAGTTCAACTGGTCGGGGCTTCCGTTAATTCCCAGCGCTTCGGGTGTGTTCAAATAATTCCGGAACTCCGGTGTATCCACTTTCCTGAATTCATAAGAAGTGAAGAAAAACAGCTTGTTACGAACGATCGGACCGCCTAGAGTCGCTCCGGGGAAAAAGTTCTGCTCAAACGGCTTGGTTGCGGCGGTGTCGAAGAAGTTGCGGGCCTCGGTGTTCTGATCGAGGAAGAATGCGTAAGCGCTGCCATGCAGCGAGTTCGTGCCGCTCTTGGTCACCACGTTGACCGCAGTGCCGGCCGTGAATCCGAACTCGGCCGCGAAGGCGCTTCGATTGACCTGGAACTCCTGGACCGACTCCACACTGACGTTCGGGGTGCGGAGCTGGCCGGAGCCGTAGTCGTTTTCGCCGCCATCGAACGTCACCAGGTTATTTCGCCCGTTGCTGCCGCCGACCGAGAAGCCCGAAGTCATGAATCCGGTGTATCCGGGAAACTGGGCGCGCGGCGCGTCGGAGCTGGACACGCCCGGGAGCGTGAACACGGAATCCGCGAAATTGCGAGAGATGTTCGGCAGATTTGCGATCTGCACGGTGCCGAGCGTATTGGCCTGCTGCGTTTTTTCCGCTTCGATTAACGGGCCTTCGCCGGTAACCACTACTTCGTTTTTCACCGAACCGATTTGCAGACGAACGTCGAAGACCACGGCCTGACCGATGGTCAACTCCACACGCTGCACCACCGCTTTGTCGAACCCTTCCGCCTGGACCTCAATGCGGTAGAATCCCGGCGGCAGCAAAGGGACCTGATAGGTTCCCTCGTCTCCGGTGCGGACCTGCTGACCGATGCCGCGGTCGACATTCTTTACGATCACGGTGGCGCCGGGAATGACAGCCCCATTTGGATCGAGAATAGTGCCTTTGAGCGTTGCCGTCGAGACATCAACCTGGGCGAACAGGCAGGGAAGAAGGAGAACGATGAGCATCAGGATACGAATGCCCCGGGACTTGTTAGTCATGACGACCCCTTGCCGCGAAGTCAGTCAAGTGCGGGACTCGCGCTCGCGGCGTGGCGAATGGGTCCCGACTATCCGGCCGGTTGGTTTCAAACTAATTGGAATCCGCGCGCCGCCGAGCAAATTCAGCGCGTGCCGATGCGACTCCGCTGCTGTCCTGGTTGAGTCTAGCACGTGAGCTTCCAGCATGCTCTTGCAATAGTCCATAACATTTTGGTGAGTTTCACACTCGTGTGCGGGATATCGCGCAGCGAATGCGCCTGATGGCGCGATTTCTCCACTTGGCGAAGATCCTCATTACGGGGGGAGGCGATCCCTGCCCGTTGCGCGAATGGTCGCTGATTTGCAATGCCGGATTATTGCAACGCAGCAAAAGGTAGGAGGCACTGCCATGCAGGAGGCTGCCGCCGCACCGACTCATTCCTCGGCCAATCTCGCACGGCTCGAAATGGAGCACCTGGAGCGATTCGGAACGTATACCAGGCTCTTTTTCGAGGACCGCAGCTACACCAACCTTGACGAATTCCGCTTTGCCGGCGCTCTTTCCCGCCTGCTGCACGAATATGGTGTGCGAGCCGCCGACCGGGTGCTGGTGACGATGCCCAATTCGCCGGAGCTTACCGCAGCCTTTCCCGCGATTTGGACCGGCACAGATTCTCTTCTCCCCCTCTTTGCCCAAGAACAACAGTGGAAAAATCGCGAAGCGGGAACTTCGCGAGAAGCTGGCTGCGGAGGGATTGGAGACCTAGCCTCAGGTGGCCTTTTTCCGCCGAGCACCCGCTGTCTTTTTCTTGAGCTTCGTCTCAAGCTCGGCGATGCGCCGACGCAGTTCGTCGAGTTGCGGGTCCGTCTGTGCCCGGCCGGTGAAAAGTTCGCGCATCGCCTCCAGCGGGACGGCCGCCGCCGCGCGGACCCCGCTCAACTGCTCCTGCACCGTTTCCTGGACCTTCCGATAGCTGTCGAAGGCCGATTTGAGATACCACATCATGAAATCCTGCCGCGCCTGATCGGAGGCGACGATCAGTTGCCGCAGCAGCTCGAGAGGGAGCCCGGCGGGCTGCTCTTTGGCGTCCTCCACGATGATCTGCGTCAGCGTCACACGGGTCAGATCCTGGCCGGTTTTCGCATCGACAACCTGCACCTCGGCGCCCCCCCGGATCATCTCTGCAAGATCCTCCAGGTTTACGTAGCGGCTGGCCGAAGTGTCGTACAGCCTTCGGTTTCCGTACTTCTTAACGACGATTTTCGCGCGACTCACGCCGATTGGCCCTCTCGTTGCTCCTCAAAACGATATCTTGACACAAACGCTGGATCGCAGTATGGTCGAATTGTAGAAATGCTGCATTGCAGCAAGAAAATGAGGATGTCATGAACAAAACTGAAACCAAGTCCGAGCATTCCGGGGAGACATCACCGGTTTCCCTGTTTACCGAGTGGATGCAGCAGGCACTGAAAGCTTTTTCGCCACGCAAAGGATTCTATTGGATCTGGTAATGCGCCAGAACGCCATGGCGATGAACACCATCCGCGAAGGACTGGCTGTGGCGCGGCCCGTGTCGGCCCTGGGCGAGATCGCCGGCGAGGGCACCAACTATTTTATTGCGGCGCAAAAAATCCTGCTCCAGCTCGCCAGGCGCCAGAACGAAATCGTACTCAACGGCGTAAAGGAGCGGGTCCGCGGCTCGGCGGCCTCTGCGGCCATGACCGATCTGCTGCGCCGCAGCGTGGACACGTTCATTGACCTGCAAGCGCACTTCCTGGACGTCGCCGCCAAACAAAGCGACGCCTGGGTGCACTCCGCCAAGAGCGGTAAAGCGTTTGAAGGAAAAGGCCTAGCCGAACTCGCGCGGGAAGGCATGGAAAAGTTCGTCGAGAGCCAGAAGAAGTTTCTGGACGTCGTCGCCGAGGAGACCAAGAAAGCGACGAAAGCCCGGAACGGCGCCGTTGCGAATGGGGAGGCGACCGAGCTCTCCGAACTGGCGCGCCGCAGCGTGGACGCCTTCATCGAGGCGCAGAAGAAACTTCTCGATACCGCAGGTGAGCAGGCGCACGCCGGTCTGAAAACCAGCGCCAAAGTGCTGAACAGGTTCTCCCCGGTGCCCGGCCCAGGGCTCGCCGAGCTTACCCGGCAGGGTGTGGAGAGTTTCGTGGTGGCGCAAAAGTCGCTCTCGATGTTATGACGCGTCGGCGGCCGATGGCCACTCACCCGCATCCCGCCGCGAAAGCGGGACCGAAACCGACGGCGCGCCGGGCGCGTGCCCCCTGTGGACCCGATGTGGAACCGAATGTGCACTTACCGGGCTAATCCATCCCGGAGGTGCGTGCCATGGCGCACGTTCATGCCAGCGATCGCCTAACGTCGGAAGACGCGGCATTTCTCTACTTGGAAAAAGAAGAGTTGCCTCTCCATATCGCGAGCGTCTCGATATTCGATGGCGAAATTCCATTTGAGGCCTTGGTGGAATTTGTGGAATCCAGGCTTTCGCTGATTCCGCGTTACCGGCAGCGCTTGGTGGTCCCTCCGTTTCATGCCGGCCATCCAACCTGGGAGTCTGATCCCGATTTCGGCATCCGGAATCACATGTTCCGGCAACGTCTGAAGCGTGGCACAGAAAGCGAGCTTCGTGCCCTGGCGGGAAAGATCTTCAGCCAAATTATGGACCGAAGCAAGCCGCCATGGGACCTGTTCCTGGTCGAGGGCCTCGGCGGCGGACGTTGCGCCTTAATTGCGCGCGTGCATCACTGTCTGGCCGACGGAGTTTCGGGCGCGGGCCTGTTGAGCGTTCTTCTCGACGCCAGCGGTGACGCGCCGGCGCCCCGCGAGCACGCGTCGCGCGACCAGGGTCGACCCCCTCGTGGCACTTCGTTTCGAATAGACGTTAACCACAATTATCGGCGCGCTCAGTATTGCGACGACTCGGCGATCAATTGCCGATAGGTCTCGCGAGCGTGATCGTACGCCGCTTTCGCTGCACCCAGATCTCCAGGGGCGATGCGAGGTGCTTTCTGCGTCCAGCACTGATTCACCGCGTCCAGACACCACTGGGCGCTGCGTTGGGACGCCCGAATGGGCTTGCCGCCGACGAGAGCGAAGATCGGATTCGTGTGGGCGGCCGGAAGAACCCGTGCTGCGATCCAACTGCTTTCACCCACAGACACGTCAAACGCAAGGTCATTCACCTTGCCGTCGGCGACGATATTCCTTTTCGCCAGCACTTTGCCGTTCACTACAATCTCAATCGGCACCTCGCGCGTGTTTCCCGACCGGGCTCGCTCCACGTCCCAGTACGGTTTCTGATCGTATGGCAAGCCACGCAGCTCCTCGTTCGGAATCACCGGCAGATACGCCGCGGCTTTGAGGGTCACTTTTACGATACCCGGCGCAGTGAGCCGGATATCGCTGCTGGCGCCGACCTCAGCGCCATTCACGCGGAAGTCCATCAGGTGCGTCTTGCCATCCGATACATAGCTCCGGCCTGCCTTGAGACTATCGAGCCATGCCGCGTAGCTCAGTTCTCCGCCGAGTTTCGCGTACGTTCGGCCGATTCCGACGCGGCCGTCGTAGATGCAGGGGAAATCGGTCTCGCCCGCAATTCTGGTCCGGAATCCCACATTCAGTGCGTGGTACCAGATGTTAAGCTCCCAGACGTACGGCGTGTCCACCGCCGAAATGAAATCCACCATGCCGGGATGCGTCACGTCCACGATGTATTCGTTCGCGCCGATGCCGTCGAAACTCGGCATATCGAAGGTAGGCAGATCCTTCGTCATGACCTGCAAGCCCCATCCGGAATGCGCGAATCCGGTGATCGCACCCTGTGCCTTCGCCCAGCGGAAGATGGGCAGGTCCCACGTGGGCCAGTCCTCGATCCGTTTCGCTCCCGGATAATCTTGTTCCTTCAGTTTCAACAGGACGATATGCCCCGCGTGGCTCGAAGGGAATCCCGAGACTTCAAGGTCATAGTGCATAAGCCGATCCGGCTTGGAAAGCGGATCGTCGTGACCCGAGAAAAATTGTTTCTGATAGTAATAATCCGGCCCCCACGTCAGCACCGAACCAATATTCAGCCGCTCACCTAGGATCTGCCGCAACATGTCGCGAGGTTCCACGCCCTCGGTAGGATTCATGTAGTGGGAGCAGCCGGCGGCATGGACATGGTGATCGCCGGAATACCAGCCAGACTTCGCCGGATCGATCCACCGGTCCAGCTGAAACGCCAGTTCCGCAGGTCCTGCGGCGTCGACTTCAACTTCGCGCGTGTGCGGCAGCGATTCCGGGCCGCCGTTGTACTGGATGGTGTAGTAGCCCGCCGGCAACCGGACGGTCTCACCATCGGCCCGATAGACCTGAGGCTGAAAAAAGAAGTCGGGCGCTAGCCGCTTCGAAGGCAGCGGGTACAGCCGGTTCAGGCGGTCGCGGATGACGAAGCTCGCCATGGCGGGCACGCCTTTCTCGTCTTTCACGCGGAAGGCGATCTGCCTGGTCGGTGCTATGTTGAACAGGATCGTAACGTCGTTGCGAAATCCGATGTCCTGGCTACCCTGACCAACGTTGAAAGAAATCTTCGCGGCGCGCTGCCCGGCGTCCCGACTGTAAATTTGCAGGATCTGGTATTCGACCGCAAGACCGGATAGCCGCTTGCGCATGGGTGGTTGCTGGAGCAGCGAGATTTCGGCCCAGCGGTCCTTCGATTCCTGCGGCGTAAGGGTAATCGCCGGGTCCGGCTGACCATTCGACCTGATGAAAACATTGCCGCTGTTAGGACTGACCACATTCAGTTCCGCGGTGACGTGCGCGAGATTGACGATCTTGACGAGGAACAGCCGCGCGCCTTCTTCCACCAAATCCGCTTTCGCTTCTCCCTGTTCGACCTTAACCCGGCTCTCCGGGTTGATATCGACGTTCACCAAGACGTGGCTGTCGAAAATCTTTTCGAGTGCCTCCACCGCGGCATTTTCGTTGGGAATGCCGATCGCATCGTTGACCTGCTTCTGTTCCGCGACCGTAAGCGGTTGGCCCAGATAGTTGAGGGCCTCGGATAGTTGTCGCGCCTGCTGCGCCATCGGCTGCAATGGAACCGGCGCAGGCTTGTCGCCGTGCTGATGTTCCTGGGAGCCCAGCCTCACAGCGGCCACGATGCAGAGAAAAAATGCGGCGGTCAAGGTTCTCATTAATCGAAATCCTCCCGGTCACCGATCAGGATATCTCGGAATGGACACGGCGGCTCCCTCGGTTCCGAAGCAAAACGTTAAGAACCATTATCGGTATTTCCCAGCGAACTGTTGGTCGGGGCTGAAATGGCAGTCTCAAAAGAGGACTGGGAGAGAGGATCGGGCGGAGAAGCCCGCGGAAAACTATGCCAACGGCATATTGATTTCGACAACCAGTCCGCCCTCGGGCGCATTCATCGCGCGGATCATCCCTCCATGAACATTCACGGCACGCTCGACGATCGCGAGCCCTAGCCCAGCCCCTTCGGGATTGTCGTTCACGACCCGCCGGAATGGCAGGAAGATCTCGGACAGCATGCTTTCCGGCACTCCCGGTCCGTAATCCCGCACCCGGAGCAGAGCCCGCGAATTACTGACTTGAAGTGAAATTTCGACAGCAGTTCCTTCGACGGTGTGCCGGATCGCATTCCGCACAACGTTCTCGACCGCGCTCCGCAGCAGCTCTTCGAACCCCCTGACGGTGCACGCATCGGCTTGTTTGATCACCACACCGCGATTCCGCGCGCGCGCGCTTCGAAATCGCCATCGTTCGCGACTTCCTGAACCAGATTCGTCACGTCGAACGGTGCCGGAGAACCTCGATCCACCCCACTATCGATTCGTGTAAGCGCCAGCAATTGACCGATCAGCGTGTCGAGCCTACGCGCTTCCAACCCGATCCGTTCCAGATTCTCCGCTGCTTCCTCGGCAGGACCTTGCTTCACCAGGCTAAGCGCCACGATCAATCGCGATAGCGGCGAGCGCAACTCGTGCGAGACATCGCCGAGCAGCCTGCGTTGCCCGGTAATCAACGCTTCAATTCGCTCCGCCATCCGATCGAAGTTGCGAGCCAGGTCAGCGATCTCATCCCGGCGGCTCTTGAGCGATGGATCGACGCGCGTGTCGAGGCGTCCTTCGGCGATGTTCGCCGCCGCCTCGCCCAACTTATACAGCGGCTTCGTCAGATAGCGACTGATGAAGTAGCAGAAGATTCCGCCAGTCACGGAGAAGAGCAACAGATCGTGAAGTGTCAACCGGACCAGCGATCTGTAACCGACGCCTGCATGTACGAAAATGAACACGAGGATCAGCGCGACGGCGAGAAGCGTTCAACGCTGCCGCTATTGGCTGGCTCCGTGGGCCTGGGATGGGCGACAGACATCAGCGTCGGTACGGCCACGGCGCAAGCCGGACAGAAAGCCACCGGGTTCATTCAGGTCGCAGCCGGGGTGGATGCAGCCACCAACATCCCGGTCATTGTCATCAATGGCTTCAAGCCCGGGCCCAAACTTGCAATAGTGGCTGGTTCACATGGGACCGAGTATGCTTCGATCATCGCTCTGGAGAATTTGGTTCAAATGATCAACGCTGCGGATCTTTCTGGAACGCTGATCGTTGTCCCGCCGATCAATCTGGCATCTTTTGCGCAGAAGGTTCCACATCTCAATCCGGTCGACGGGAAGAACATGAACCGGATGTTTTCCGGGAAGGCTGACGGCACCCAGACTGAACGCGCCTCGTGGGCGATTGCGAGGCAAGTGGTCGACAGGTGCGACTATCCGATCGACCTTCACGGTGGAGATCTCGATGAGAATCTTCGCCGGTATGCCTACTGGCCGCAGACGGGCAAGGACCAACTTGACTCTGCATCACGCGGGATGGCGCTGGCGTTCGGTCTCGACCATATCATCATCCAAAGGAATCAGGCTCCCGCAGTGCCCGGCGCGACTTCGATTTCCCGATTTGCAGAGGATCGAGGAAAGTCGACAATTATCGCCGAGGCTGGCCATGCGGGCACCACTGACGCCACGGATATCGATGCTCTGGTTCGTGGATGCAAGAACGTTATGCGCCATCTGAAGATATTGGAGGGCGTGGTGACGCCGGTCGAGCACCCTGTGTGGATCGGCCCGATTACGACCGTCAGGAGCGATCACGACGGCATCTTTTATCCTCTCGCCGTTCCGGAGGCTTATGTCCGGCAAGGGATGATCCTTGGGTATGTGACCGACTATTTCGGCAACAAAGTGGCAAATGTGACCACCCCCATATCGGGCGTGGTCGCTTACATCTGTTCCGTCCCGTCCATGAAGAAGGGCGACACGGCGGCGAACATCGGAGAAATCGCAAGCGTTCCGTAAACGTCAGCGGATGAGAAAGTCGAGGCCATTGTCATCTGGCGGTTGGTTGCGTTGCCGACAATCCCGCTTGAAACTGCTGCGCCTTTCCCGGCTGCTTCAACGCATCGTACACGCTCACCAGGTTCTGGCGGGCATTTTGGAGGTGGATCAACGACGGATTCGCCTGTTTGCTCAATATAGCGTAACCGGAAATGAGGTGTTCTTCGGCCTCACTGAATCGCAACTGACGAACCAGCGCGCGGCCCAGCTTGATCTGCGCGATTCCCATGTTCATATGATCGGCGGGGAGTGTATCGGCGAAAACCTGAATGGCTTCCCGGTAATATTGCTCCAGGTGAATATGTCGCTCCAGGTGAATATCACCTCGTTTGTCGTTCAGAGCGGACCGATTTTGATCAATGGCAATTACGAATCCATCTACTCGTTTTTGAGCACGAACAGCCTTACCGCCGGGGGGACCACGCAAACGTCCCAAAGCACCATTACGCCTTACAAGCTCGGCGGAGCAAGCTTTGGCTGGTGGGCCCACCGCCGCCACCGAGTTCACGATGACCGTTGGGGCCAACAACAACGCCATTTCCAATGACTCCTGGATCGTCACCCTCACCAGCACGACCAACCTGATTCCGAGCGGTATTCTGCCTCAGCCTGCGGCTTTTCCGCCCGCCTCGGCCTGGGTTGTTCCCGGGGAACCCGCCATCGACACTGCCTTCCTTACGGTATACGTCAGCGGAAAAGGTACTGATTATCAGATCACCGCGATCGGCACTTGCTCCGCCCGGGGACGGCCGGCATCGCGCAAAACACGTGGACCGAAATCCACGGCACGGGTCTGGTCCCGGCGACCACCAATGCGGGCGGCGTCCTTTGGAATACCGCTCCTTCGTTTCTCCAAGGGATGATGCCGACACAACTGAACGGCGTCGGTGTGACGGTCAACGGGAAGGCAGCGTACATCTATTTCTATTGCAGTGCCGCCACCGATCCGGCCTGCGCGAACGACCAAATCAACGTGTTGACGCCGCTCGACTCGACTACCGGCAGCGTGCCGATCGTCGTTACCAGCAGCGGCAGTTCGACTCCTCCCTACACGGCGACGATGCATACCGCGGTGCCGTCGTTCCTGCTGGTCAGCGCGCAAGGCTATGTCGCTGCCACGCACGTGAACTACACTCTCATCGGACCGGTGACCCTTTATCCGGGCGCCTCGACGCCGGCGGCGCCGGGCGAACCGATCGTCACCTATGCGACCGGGCTTGGTCTTCCCGCGACAACACTGATGGCTGGATCCGCGACGCAGACCGGTGTGCTCCCCAGCGCGCCGGTATGCACGATCGGCGGCAATCCGGCGCTGGTCGGGGTTGCCGGTCTGATCAGCCCCGGGCTCTATCAGCTCAACATTACCGTGCCATCGAGCGCCGCGGCCGGCAACGACTCGATTTTATGCACCTACGGCGGCTCCAGCACCACAGCCGGAGATCTGGTGACGGTGAATTAACCGAGGTTCAAGGCCGAGAACGCGCGGCCATCCCTCTCGTGCGCCAAAACGACGCGCGATGACGTGATTAAAATCCCTTGCTCCAGCGCGTCCTGGCACGAACGACTCCTGCTCTTGAGCAACTTTCTTCAGACAGCGCTGCCTTATGGGTGAATCGGAATTACAAGTTGGCCGGGTGGAATCGAGTTAATGGCGACAGGTGAAGAGACGCCGTTCACGGAGATCGCGATCGGGTAAGATCCGGCCGCGAGGCTGGCAAACTGTTGCGGGACCGTAAAATTTATCTGGAACTCGCCGACGGCGACTAGCCCCGCGAAAGTGGCTGGCGTAGTGACATTGCCGATCGTCACCGTCACGCCGCCCAATAACGTCGTCGAGACCACTGTGCCCGCAGGCGATGGAACTAAGCCGGTGGCGAAGAGTTGCACCGTATCGCCGGGGACGGCGTTGCGGAACGCCGGGCCAATCGACGGGTCGGCGGCGATCTTGCCATCCAGGAAGACTGCGGCCGCGTAGTTCGTGCCACCCAGGATAATAGGGAAAATGCCGGGCGAGTTGGTTGCGGCCGCGGACGTCGCGGAGTTGCTCACCACGCCGTTGGCGATTACCTGCACCGAAGCGGTTCCGGTGATTCCGGCAGGCACCTGGAAACTTATCTGCGTGGGGCTGATGTAATAAACGGCTGCGGCCTGGTTGTTGACGGTCACTTGAACGCCGCTCAGGTTGGTGGGCAGGTTATTCCCGAGGCCGGTGAAATCGGATGCGGCCCAGATGCGCGTGGTGGTGCTGAGGTTCGTGCCCTTAACCTGCGCCCAGGATCCCGGGACCAGCCCTCCGGCAGCATACGTCGCGCCATTCGCGAGAGTGCCGGATTGCAGGGCCGGCTCTACGGTTGGTGCGATCTTGGCGACAAAGCCGTGGGAGCAGCAGGGGTTGTTGCTGGCGGTCGTCTGGAATGCGCCGG
>OCZT010005191.1_pt1 | contig 13053 bp, 12 predicted proteins | sample 1539031 | NCBI WGS metagenome assembly OCZT01 (sample SAMEA3539308, study PRJEB22396) | soil metagenome | biome: tundra; feature: field; material: soil | place: USA | collected 2010-05 | depth 0.15 m | reverse complement strand
GCTACGAAATTATGTTGAGCGAAAGCCAGGAGCGCATGCTGCTGGTCGCCGACAAGGGCCGCGAGGGCGAGGTGCTGGCGGTGTTCGCGAAGTGGGGACTGGACGCTTCGATCGTCGGCGTGGTCACGGCCGATGACACGATGCGCGTGACCCACCACGGCGAACTTGTGGCGGAGATTCCGAACAAGGCGCTGACCGACGATGCTCCGGTGTACAACCGGCCGGTGGGTGTGTGGAAGGCTCCGGTGCCGCTTGATCCTCCAGCTTGGGTGGTCGAAGAATTGAAGAAGCCGCGGGATTACACGGCGGATTTGAAGAAGCTGCTGGCGAGCGCGAATATTTGCGATAAGCGTTGGGTGTTCGAGCAGTACGACTCCATGGTGCAGACGAATACGGTGCAGGGGCCGGGCGGCGAGGCTGGGGTGATGAGGGTGAAGCGTTCTACGTTGTCCGTTGACCGTTCTACGTTGAAGGCGGCCGGGGAACGTACAACGGAGAACGTAGAACGTACAACGCAAAGGGGCATCGCGATGGCGCTGGCGGGCAATGGGCGGTGGTGCTGGCTCGATCCGAAGCTGGGCGCGATGCATGCGGTGGCCGAGGCGGCGCGGAAGGTGGCTTGTACGGGGGCTGTTCCGGTGGCGGCGACGAATTGTTTGAACTTCGGGAATCCGGAGAAGCCGGAGATTATGGCGCAGCTTTCGGCGGCGATCGATGGGATCGCGGAGGCGTGTACGGCGCTGGGGACTCCGGTGACGGGCGGCAATGTTTCGCTTTATAACGAGACTAAGGGTGAAGGCATATATCCGACTCCGGTGATTGGGATTGTTGGGTTGCTGGAGGATGTTAGCAAGGCGGTGCCGAGCGGGTTTCAGAATATTGGCGATGCAATCCTGCTGATCTGCTGGGAAGAAGGTGCTACGTATGGGTCTTCTGCGAAGCGCAGAGGCCAGTGTCTGGGATCTTCGGAGTTCGCAAAGACGGTGCTTGGCGAGGTCTGGGGCGCTCCACCAGCGATCGATATAAAGGAAGAAGCGGCTCTCCATCAGTGTCTTCGTGCGATTGCAAAATCTGGCTATGCGAATTCCGTTGCGGACGTATCTGACGGCGGCATATCGGTTGCACTGGCGAAAGCTTCCTGCTTGAGCGGGATTGGATTCGAAGTTCGTCTCGGATCGAAGGCAACAGATAATGTGCTGTATCTGTTTGGCGAAGAGAGTTCGTCCGCGATTGTCACTTGTGCGAAAGAGAATATAGCCGCGATTCGGAGTGCTATGGAACAAGAGCGCACGTGCATGATCGCGTCGCAGATTGGTGAGACGGTTGAAGGCCGGGCGGTTGTTCATTCTGTTCCTGGTGTTTTCTCCAAAGGGGCGGTGCTGATTGACACGACAGTGGGTGTACTCAAGTTGGCATATTCCTCGACGCTGGAATCGCAGCTTGCGGCGGAGGTGGTGACTGCATGAGTGAGGAGCGGACAGATTTGGTGGCAGGGCCAGAACAAATGCGGGGGTCTCTCCACTCCGCGCTGCGCGCTCCGGTCGAGATGACGAGTGTCGGGGTGGGTGCAGGGAGAACAAGCAACGACAAAGGCGAAATGCGGGGATTCTTCGCTCCGCTCAGAATGACAAACGATGGTGAGGGTGCGGGCGAGGGCAAAGACGAAATGCGGGGGTCTCTCCACTCCGCGCTGCGCGCTCCGGTCGAGATGACGGGTTTTGGTGCGGGTGTGGAAGAGTGCGAAGAGGAGGACGGTACGCCTTTCGATAAGTTGCGCGAGGAGTGTGGGGTGATGGCGGTGTACGGGCATCCGGATGCCGCGCGGATGACGTACTGGGGTTTGTATGCGCTGCAGCATCGCGGGCAGGAGTCGGCGGGGATTGCGACGGCGGATGGGCACGAGCTGAACGACATCAAGGGCATGGGCCTGGTGTCGGAGATCTTTACCGATGAGGTGCTGGCCAAGCTGCCGGGGCAGTTTGCGATCGGGCATACGCGCTACTCGACTACCGGAGACTCCGCGTTGCTGAATGCGCAGCCGATCTCGGTTGAGTCGTCGATGGGGCTGATTGCGATTGCGCATAACGGCAACCTGGTGAATCTGGGCACGGCCAGGGAACGGCTGGAGCGCGATGGCGCGCTCTTCCAGACGACGTCGGACTCGGAGATTATTGTGCAGCTCATCGCGCATTCGCGGTGCAACACGCTGGTGGACTGCATCGCGGATTCGCTGTCGCAGATCGAGGGCGCGTTCTCGATTGTGATGATGACGCGGAACCGGATCTTTGCGGCGCGCGATCCGCATGGGTTTCGGCCGCTGTCGATGGGGCGGATCGCGGGCGTGAATGGCTCGCCGGATACGTTTGTGTTTGCGAGTGAGACGTGCGCCTTCGACCTGCTGCACGCGAAGTACGAGCGCGATGTCGAGCCGGGCGAGTTGATGATGGTGTCGGAGGACGGTGTGACCAGCCGGCGATTTGCACGGGAGACGGTGCCGCCGGCGAGCTGCATCTTCGAGCATGTTTATTTTGCGCGGCCGGACTCGCGCATCTTCGGGCGATGGGTGCAGCAGTCGCGCGAGGAGATGGGGCGGCAACTGGCGCGCGAGTCGGGCGTGGCGGCGGACCTTGTGGTTCCGGTGCCGGACTCAGGCGTGACCGCGGCAATCGGATATGCGGCGGAGTCGGGCATTCCGTTCAACTTCGGACTGATTCGCAACCACTATGTTGGGCGGACGTTCATCGAACCGGAGCAGCGGGTACGCGACTTTGGCGTGCGCATGAAGCTGAATCCGGTGCGGAGCCTGCTTGAGGGCAAGCGAATTATTCTGATCGACGACTCGATCATTCGCGGGACGACTTCGCGGAAGATCGTGCGGATGTGCAGGATCGCAGGGGCGAAGGAGGTACACATGCGCATCTCGTGCCCGCCGACGATCTCGCCGTGTTTCTATGGGGTGGATACGCCTTCGAAGAAGGACCTTATTGCGGCGAACAAGTCGGTTAAGGAGATTTGCGATTTTATCGAGGCGGACTCGCTGGCGTATCTCTCGCTGGTGGGGCTGACGCACTCTTGTACCAAGGGCGAACCGGCTACCGGGCTATCGCCGGGTAGCTTTTGTACGGCTTGCTACACGGGCGTTTATCCGACGCAGTGGGTGGATGTGGAAGAGATTCTGCCAGCGGGTGCGCTGGCCCTGTAGGGCAAAATCCACCGCGGATTTGCGCGGATACGACGTAAGACTGTGAAGCTGAGTTGGTGTTTGCGGGCGCCGATCCCGGTGGTGCCTCATGGCGCGGTGATGGGTTGGGCCATCGCAAAAAATCTTGTGACTTGGGTCACATCACATGGGGCCGGAACGGTTTTGCGCCGGTTGCCCCGGCGTATACTCGCGGGGAATATAGAGGGGGCAACCGATGATCAGCGAGTGCCAGAAGTCCCGCAGGAGTTTTCTTAAGACGTCGTTGTTTGGTGGGGTGGCTGCGATTGCGGCGTCGCGTCTTCCTTTGGCGGAGGCGGCCGGACTCGCGCCGATGGATGTGGGAGATCCGACGAGCCGGGTTTCGCTGGTCGCGGGAGACGATCGCGCAAACATTGCGTTCAAGTCGCTGGAACCGTTCCGCAAGCAGATTGCGGCGGCGATCGGGAACAAGCGGGTGGTGCTTAAGCCGAACAATGTGATCATCAACAAGCCGCTATGCGCGACGCATGCGGACAATCTGGAAGGGATTCTGGAGTTCCTGAAGTCGATTGGCAAGACGAATGTGGTGATCGCGGAGTCGCCGGCGAACGGGTCGGCGATGGAAGGCTTCTCGAACTACGGCTACAACAAGCTGGCGGAGAAGTACGCAGCGAAGCTGGTGAATCTCGACTCGGAGGGGTACGAGGTTCTGTACGTGGTGAACGAAAAGGACATGCATCCCCATGCGGTTCGCGTGGCGAAGATCATGATGGACCCCGCGAATAACTTTGTGATCTCTGCGGCGAAGCTGAAGACGCACGACCTGGTGGGGATTACGCTGTCGCTGAAAAACGTCGTGGTGGGCGCGGGGATCAAGGATTCGGGCGCGGGGATCAAGGATTCGGGCGCGGGGCTGGGACGGCCGGGATCGGGTGGTGGCCGGTCGGACAAGCCGCTGATGCATGGCGGCGGAACGTACGGGATCAACTACAACCTGTTCACGCTGTCGGCGAAGCTGCATCCGCACCTGGCGGTGATCGATGGCTATGAAGGCATGGAAGGCACCGGGCCGGTGAACGGCACGCCGGTGAGCCAGAAGGTTTGCGTCGCGAGCATGGACTGGCTGGCGGCGGATCGCGTGGGCGCGGAGTTGATGGGCGTCGACTTTTCGAAGATTGGATATTTGAGTTATTGCGCCAAGGCGGGAGATCGGGGGCAGGGAGATTTGAGCAAGATTCAGGTTGTGGGCGGGGCGATCAAGGACTACGCGAAGACGTATCAGCTGCCGCGGCAGTGGGAGCAGATTACTGGGTGGCAGCGGCCGATGGGTGCGTAAGGGGACTGCGGGTCAGATGAGTTCGAGGTGAAGCTGGCGACCAACGGCCGCGGCGGCTTTAGAGAGGGTATTGAGAGTGACTGCGTCATTCTCCGGATCGAGAAGGCGGTCTAGGGCGGCACGGCTGGTTTTCATGCGTCGGGCCATGTCGGATTTGGATAACTTCTGGTCGATTATTTGTTGACTGATCTGGCGAGCGAGAACTCGCTTGATCGCGACGGCGGTGGTCTCTTCGTAGATGCCTTCTTCGCGCAGCCAGTCATCGAAACTGCTGCCGATGTTTTTCTTCTTCATTGGGCGTCTCCCTTCATCCGTTTCAAAGCAAGATCGATTTCCTGCGTGGGCGTGCTCTGCGTCTTCTTGATAAAGCCGTGCAATAAAACCATCTGGCCGCCGGCTACGCAGAAAATAATTCTGGCGATTCTGCCTTGCGTCAACGAGCTTCGCACTTCCCATAGGCTGCGGCCAAGCGAACGTACCAGCGGCAAACCCAGCGGCCATGCAAATTCGACGTCCTTGATATCCTCGCCAATGATCCGTCGGTCTGCGGGTGGAAGCTCTTTCAGCCATTCTCGGACAGGTTCGCGGCCATTTGAGTTTCGATAGAAACGAGCCGGGAGCCGCTTTAAGTCCACTGATTGAGTGTATCAAAAATGGTACGGCAGATCAAGCCCTCTCTGCCGCCAGCTGAGGTAAAGATGGTTGCTGTGAAAAATGCAAGAGCGATCCGACTTGGATTAGTCGGCGAGAATAGAACTACCCGCCTGGGTTAGAAATTCACGAACTGATTTGGATCGCTTTAGCCTCTTGATAGCTTCCATGTCCAGATCACTAATAACCTCGTAAATCTTATCTCGCTCGACCTCAAACTCTCGGATCTTGTTGATGAAGTCTTGTTCAATGGGGAGCTTACCGTATTTTCGTACCATCGACGGGCAAACAGAAGAAGGGGGGCTATTTCATCGCTCTTGGTTTCATTGCAACCTCGTGGACCTTCGGCCCGAGGTTGCTTCGCGCAACACGGTAATACAGTGTCCCACGCGTAATCTCCATTTTCCTTTCGATCCAGTCCAGCCGCAGCCATTGGTAAGGGATTACCACAGTAGAAGCATTCGCCCGTTGCGACTATCGCAGCGTATTGTTGAAAACTTAGTTCCCATTTGTGCTTATTGAATCTGGCTTGAGAACCGCCCAAGTTGTATCTTCCACCCAATGTGCGCGACCGTGCTTTTGTGTGTTCGTTCTCGCATGAACGGCAGCGTCCGTAACCACTTACGACCACAGCAGACGAAGCATTGCCGGTTGTTAGTCGTCCTTTACATCGACTACATTCGCCTTTCATCCTCAACTCCAGTAGTGGTCTCTAGAACAGCCCGTATTTGCGGGGCATTTCTATGCCGAGGTGTTCGTAGGCTAGGCGGGTGGCGACGCGGCCGCGCGGGGTGCGGTCGAGGAAGCCGATCTGGATGAGGAAGGGTTCGTAGACTTCTTCGAGGGCGTCCTGTTCCTCGGCGAGGGCGGCGGCGAGGGTATTGAGACCGACAGGGCCGCCGTCGTATTTCTCGATGATGGTGCGGAGGAGGCGGCGGTCGAGTTCGTCGAAGCCGTGGGCGTCGACTTCGAGCAGGGCGAGGGCGGCCTGCGCGGTGGCGCGGTCGATTTTTCCCTGGGCTCTTACTTGCGCGAAATCGCGGACGCGGCGGAGCAGGCGGTTGGCTATGCGTGGCGTCCCGCGGGAGCGCATGGCGATTTCGGCGGCGCCGTCCTGATCGATGGGGACGCCGATGACTTCGGCGGAGCGGGTGACCACGAAGCGGAGCTCATCGTCGGTGTAGAACTCGAGGCGGAGGAGGATGCCGAAGCGCGAGCGCAGCGGCGACGACAGCAGCCCGGGGCGCGTGGTGGCGGCGACGAAGGTGAACGGCCTGATCTCCATCACGTGGGTGCGCGCGGCGGGACCCTGGCCGATGATGATGTCGAGCTTGTAGTCCTCGAGCGCGGTGTAGAGCTTTTCTTCGAGCACGGGTTGGAGGCGGTGGATTTCGTCGAGGAAGAGGACCTGGCGCTCGCGCAGGTTGGTGAGGATGGCGGTGAGGTCGCCCTGGATCTGCAGGGCTGGGCCGGACGTCTGCTGGAAGCCGACTTCAAGCTCGTTGGCGATGATGGTGGCGAGCGTGGTTTTGCCGAGGCCGGGCGGGCCGAAGAGGAGGACGTGATCGAGCGCTTCGCCGCGGGATTTGGCGGCTTCGAGGGCGATGGCTAGCTGCTCCTTGGCTTTGGTCTGGCCGATGAATTCGGAGAGGCGGGTGGGCCGCAGCTTGAGTTCGAAGACGGAGTCGTCGTCGATGCGGGTGGCGGCGACGAGGCGGTCCGACTCGGGAGTGCGGTCGGTGGATGCGATTGCTTTCGGGGTTTTCTTGAGGGATTCCACTCAGGGCGATGGTACGGCGAAGAGGGCTCCGAAGCAAGATTGATGTGAGCCCAGACCATGCACTATCTGTGGGCTACAATGTAGCTCAGAGGTGCCTCATGCCTGCCAATGCAGTTGTGCGTGCGCGAATTGATGAAAAGACCAAGAAGAAGGCTACGGTTGTGCTCAAGTCTGTTGGGTTAACACCTTCCGCTGCGTTTCGACTGATGATGACGCGCATTGCGAGGGAAAAGGCGATGCCTTTCGATCTGATCGTCCCCAATGCGGAGACGGTGGAAGCGATGAGGGCAGGGTTGCGCGGCGAAGTTACGACCGTTGCTAATAGCGAGGAACTTTTCCGGGCCCTGAATGCGGACGATTAGGTTTACTGCACGCTTTCATAAGGACTACAAACGTGCACTGAAAAGCTTTCCGTCACTGCAATCGGAGCTTCAGCCTGTCATCGATATGCTCTCGGTGGACGCGCAGCTGCCCATCAAGAATCATGACCACCCGTTGAAGGGTGAATGGGTGGGCTTCCGCGATTGCCACATCCGTCCCGATCTGGTTCTCATTTACCGGAAGTTCGAGCCGCAGATGATGGAACTGAGTCGCTTGGGTTCCCACAGCGAGCTGTCACTTTAGGCTGGCCCGGTAGGGAAGAATGCGAAGGCGGCCGGTGATGGCGGTGCGGATGCGGGAGAAGCCCCACCAGAGGGCGCCGATGAGGCCGAGGCTCAGGGTGGCGACGGAGACGCCGGCGGCGATGGGGTGGTGGGTTGCGAACCAGGTGAGGCCGATCGCGGCGGCGTCCTCGGCGGTGCTGAGGGCGATGTTGGAGACTGGTTCGGGGCTGGGAGTGACGGCGACGCGGGCGGCGGTCTTCGAACTATGCGCGATGGCCGCGATTCCTGCTCCGGCGGCGGTGACGAGCATCTGCTGCACGGGAGAGAGATGCGAGCTTGCCGCGTAGGCCATGAGGGCGGCGGCGGGGATTCGGATGAAGGTGTGGAGGGCGTTCCAGATGAGATCGAAGCCGGGGATTTTATCGGCGACAAATTCGCCGGCGAACAAGACTCCGCTGACCGCGATGATCCATGTGTTTTCGAGCGCGTCGAGTTCGCCTGGCAACACAACCCAGTGCATGCGCGCCATGATGCCAAGCGAACACACGGTGGCGTAGACGTTGAGTCCCGCGGCGAAGCTCAACGCGATGACGAGCGAGGCGAGCGTAATGGGCGAGATGGATAGGGCGTCCACGGTGAACAGGCTAACACTCTGGATGAAGCGATGGATTCGTTGTTCGGTCTACTATGGGGCGGGCTTTCAGCCCTTGTCTCAATTGCCTCATCGTCCTGGGGCTCCGCCCAGGCTGGTATAGGGTGCGCCTTCGGGCACTTTTCAGAGAGGCAGTCCCAGCCCAGACAGAGTGCCAGGCACGACGGGTGGATGTGCGGCTATTTTTTCAGCAGCCAGAGGACGGACGCGTGGGGCTCGATGGTGAGGCTTTGGATGGCTTTCAGCTTGCCCAGGTTCTTGCCCGTCCATGCGTCCTTGACGCGGTAGGTGGCGGGATCCAGGCCGTAGACTTCGAAGCCGCTGTTGACGACGACCTGCGACTCGCCGACGTTGAAGAGCGCCAGCGCGATGGATCCCTCGGGTGAGTTTGCAGGCAGATCGGCTGTCCAGGCGATGATGTCTCCGCTGTGCATGACCTGGCCGCTGCGGGTTGCGGTCTGGTCGATGCGGAGGACGTCTGGGTTGGTCAGCAGCTTCAGGGTCGCGTCGTCCAGCAGCGTGAGATTTGCGCCGAGGATGAGGGGCGAGCGGGCCATCGACCAGAGCGTAATCAGCGTTTGCTGCTCGGTCGGCGTGAAGCGCGTGCTGCGGGGCTTGCCGTAGCCGGGAACGGGACGGATCTCGCCGATGGGGAGCATGTCGGCGTCGGGCCAGTTGCCGGGTTTTGTGTACTGAGCCCATGCGGCCGTCTTGGCGAACTGGCCGGTCAGGCTTTGCGGGAAATCCTTGCCAGTGGTGTTCGCCCAGAAGTCCCAGAAGTCGTCGGAGATGCGCCACATCTGCGCGGTCTCGGCGACTTCGGCTGCGTTCTCAAGCGCGGTTGGCCCGGGCGAAAGCGACAGCACCATCGGGCGGCCAGTCTTGTCGATGGCGCGGCGGATCATGCGAATCTCGTCGATCTTGTACGGGTGCGACGAGATGCAGTCTACCTTGATAAGGTCGACGCCCCACCCCGCGTACTGCGTCAGCAGCGAGTCGTACCAGGCCTGGCCGGCTGCGTTGTTCCTGATGCCCCAGTTGGTCGGATCCCACGGGCAGGCGTCGGAGGTGTCGGCAGCGTCCGCGGCGTGGAAGGTGCTGTTGGCGATGGGGAGGCCGCGCTCCACCGAGGCGCGCGGAATTCCGCGAACGATATGGATTCCGAATTTGAGGCCCTGCGCGTGTACCCAGTCGGCGAGGGGCTTGAAAGATGTGGACTCGATGTTGTAAAGGAGAAATTTCCTGTCGGCGGGGAGGGGAACAGGGTAGTTGGGCATGACTTGTTTCAGGGCTTCAGCTCCGGCGGATGGGAATCGTGCGGGCACCGGGACGTAGCGTCCGTTGGCATCGATGGCGTAGACCAGCGTGTCGGGCTTGTCGCGGGCCTCGGGGTTGAAGAAGAACCACCCCTCGTCGATGACGGCGTAGTTCCACCCGAAGGGCTTCAGCTTGGTCGCGACTACCTGTGCGTTGTCGCGGAACTGCTTCTCGGTGATGGTGAGGCCGTAGGAGTCCCAACTGTTCCAGCCCATGGGCGGAGTCGCCGCCACCGGGGCAGTGGACGGTGTTTGCGCTCGCACAGGTTGACTTGCAAGGACCGACATAAGCAGAAGACCTGCACAGCAGACTTTCATCGCAACTCACATCCCTTCGCGCTCGCGCAAAACCAGCCGCTTCCACAATACCGCGAGAGGCTGCTCAATGGGGCGGGAGCCTTCCCGAATCGCAATGTTGGAACGACCGAGCCTTATTGATTCCTTGGATGGGGCAAAGTGTCGAGCCAGGCAGCAGAATCCCGCGGGGGTTTACCCCGCCTTTGAGGGAGTGCTCGATTTGACGGGACGCGAGGGCAGCGAGGGGCCTGGCAGGACGCGCGCGTTCCTTGCAGCGATGCCGGGAAACTGGTTCGCGCGTTGGCCGTTTGCGGGGACCTGCACAGGCTGCTGCAGGGTCACGATCAGCGCGTTGGCCGGCTCGGCGCCGGAACACTCGTAGCTGTGGCTGGTGGATGCGTCGAAGTAGATCGCGTCGCCCTGCTCGGCGTGGTGCGAGGTCTCGCCGTGGCGAATGGTGAGCACGCCTGAGAGCACGAACAGGAATTCACATCCGAAGTGCTGGTGCGAGCGCGGCTGGTGGCCGGGCTTGGCGGGGAGGAACTCGGCTAAGTACGGGTCGAGCTGCCGGTCGGGCACGAGGTAGCCAAGGCTCTCGAAGAAGTAGGAGGGGTCCTGCACCCCGGATTGCGGAAGGCGCACGCGGTCCTTGCCGCGATGGATGCGAAACAGGGTCACCGGCTCCGGTTCGAAGAAGAAGTTGAGGTCTTTGGAGAAGACCATCGCGATCCGCGCCAGGTTGCGCAGGGTCGGGACGACGCGTCCGGTTTCGAGCTGCGAGAGGAAGCTGGCGGAGAGGCCGGTGTGGCGGCCTAATTCGACGAGGCCCATGGACTTCTTGAGGCGCAGATGCTTGATGCGCTCGCCGATGCGCTTTTCGGCGATGACGGACTCCGCCGCCTCGCCATCCACGTGCATGCCGGCTAATTGGGGGACCGCATGAAGAGTGGTGCGGGATTTCGGGGCCTGAGGCTGGTTGTGGGGCAGGATACTGGGAGTCGCCATTGTTTGTCCTGTAAGCATTGTTCGTCTGGTAAATAGATGTTTCAGCCCTGTCAAAGGTTTTACGAACTTGCGAAGACTTTGGATTCTGGCATCTCTAATCCGCCCGGTCGAGAATTGCTATAGCCTTTGGTTGGATGCATATTTGGCATAACAGAGGGCCTGATGCGGTCGGTCGGGGGGTGTTTCCGGCGCGAAGAGGCGCGGCGGCGGCTGGGGCTGGACTGATGGTCCTACTGGCCGGGTGTGCCAGCCCCGGGCCTCCGCTTCCTCCATCGCTGAAGTTGCCGGAACTCGCCTCCGGCTTAACCGCGGCGCGCGTAGGCGATGAGGTGATGCTGCATTGGACGACGCCATCGCGGACCCGGGACAAGCTCCTGATTGCAGGGCCTATGGTGGCGGAGATCTGCCGGGAGACGGAGCTGCAGACCCAACCGGTGGGGACAACGCGAAGGGCCGGGCCGAACTCAGGAAAGACTGTGCCACTGCCTTGTTCGGCGGTAACTCGGCTGCAGGTAGTCCCCGGCGAATCGGAGGCGGTGGACACGCTTCCGGCGTCGCTTACGGTGGCGCCTGCGCGGCTGATTGCGTACCGTGTGCAACTGCTGAACGCCGCAGGCCGGACGGCTGGGCCATCGCCGGAAGTCTACGTCGCGGCTGGGATGGCACCGCCGCCGGTTCAGGAGATGCACGGCACGGCCACGAAGAATGGCGTTGTTCTGGAATGGAAGGCGGAGGCTGGAGACGCAGACGCGATCGAACTGGATCGGGCGACGATGGAGGCTCCGGCGGCTGCGGGCGCTGCTCCCGCTTCGGAGCGGAAGAGCGGGTTCCCGGGCGGTCCGAAGGAGCAGACGGAATCGCGCTTCCGTGCGGGTGCTGCGGATGGCGCGGATCATGCCGGCGGGGCGATGAATGCTGGCGGGACGATTGACCGCACCGCGCAGATTGGGCACACGTATCGCTACTCGGCGCACCGCGTTCGCACCGTGATGGTGGGCGGGCAGGCGCTGGAGTTGCGCAGCCTGCCGTCGGCGGCGGTCACAGTGGCGATGCTGGATGTGTTTCCGCCTGAGATTCCCGCGGGGCTGGTTGCTGTGCCGGGCTTCGCGGGAGAGCAGGGCGAGAGGCCGGCCATCGATCTGTTGTGGGATCCGGATATGGAGCCGCGAATCGCCGGCTACAGGGTTTATCGGCGCAACCTGGCGGGCGACGCTGCGCAAACATGGCAAAGGCTTGGCGAGGAACTTGTGCCCATGGCGGCGTATCGCGACCTGACCGTGGTGGCTGGGCAGAAGTACGCCTACCGGGTGACTGCGGTGAATGAGGCGGGGAATGAGTCTGGGCCGAGTGGTGAGGTGGTGGAGACCGCTCCGGCGAAGTGATGGTGCACGGACGGCGTCCACGCCATTACCCCACGTTTGTATCGTCATGTACGATTACAATCGCGACATGATGATCGAAGAAGAAATCATGAATGCGCTTGCATATGGAACGGTGGACAATCAACCCGGCTCCGTCGCAAAGCTTCAGCAGGTGTCGGATTTTTTCAAGACATCCCGTTGGCCCGCCGAGTACGCGAAGACAACGCACCGCCTGCATCCGGGAGATGCTCGTGATTTATCGTGGATCGCAGACAAAACCATTCACCTTGTCGTTACGATGCCGTTGTACGCCGATATCATGACGCGTACGCGCAAGATCTGCATCGCCGTCGTCGGCGTCAATCATGCCGCTGGCTACACGTCGTTCGAAGGCGACAGGAGCTTTACCACTGATGGCACCGCTCGATTCAAGCATCCCTCCCAAGAGGCCGCTGAGCCCTCAGAAGACTCGAAACATTGGCGAGGCCAGCATTTGATGAGTTCTTGATCTTGAAATTCGTGGCGTCCAATGTTGAACCTTTTCCATTCAGTTGGATCAACGAGCAGGATACCCTGCTTGAGTATTCAGCGCTGCTTACCCGCGTTTCCAAACTTTACGATCAGCGTTTCGGCGCCTCCAGATAAGATTTGGGCACGGCCACTAAAACGCAGACTTACCCAAGAAGCCAAAAAGGTGGGGCCGCGTGGGGCGGCCCTCACCTTCCGGTTGGGTTACAAAGGTGGTTATTTGGACTGGGCTTTGGCGAAGCGTTTGTTGATTTCGTCCCAGTTGACGACACTCCACCAGGCGGCGAGGTAGTCGGGGCGGCGGTTCTGGTATTTCAGGTAGTAGGCGTGCTCCCAGATGT
>OCZT010005190.1_pt1 | contig 13054 bp, 9 predicted proteins | sample 1539031 | NCBI WGS metagenome assembly OCZT01 (sample SAMEA3539308, study PRJEB22396) | soil metagenome | biome: tundra; feature: field; material: soil | place: USA | collected 2010-05 | depth 0.15 m | reverse complement strand
CCTATCCGTTGGGGGCCCCCCCGTGAGGGCCGTCGCCTTGGCAGACCTCGGTGATCCGGAAGCCAGCTACTCTCGCCAGGTGCGGGCGGCTCTGGCCAGCGGCGTGGATCTCCGCCCCGCCCGTGGTGACCCCGAACCGGCAATCGAGTGGGCACTCCAGGGAGCAGGGCTGATCGTCGACGGGCTGCTGGGGACCGGCAGCTCCGGGCCGACCAGAGGCGCCATTGCTGCCGCAGTCGGGCGGATCAACGCTTCTGCGGCCGCGGTCTTGGCGATAGACCTGCCCAGCGGTTTGGACACCACGACCGGTGAGGCGCGGGGAGAGTGCGTAAAGGCTGACGCCACCCTCATGCTGGCGATCGCCAAGTCGGGCTGTCTCGCCTCCGGCTCCCGCCCCTTCGTCGGGCAGCTGTGGCTGGCTGACATCGGCGTCCCGGCCGAGGCCTACCGGGAGGTCGGAGTCGCTCGGCCGGACTTTCGCGGTGCCGGCTTGGAGAGGCTGGAGCCGGGGCCGACCTGACCTCCGCGAAGCGGAACGCTGGCGCGGCTTGCCAGACCTCCAGCGCTGACCGCTGACACCGTAGCCGGGACAGCGGTTCCGATAAGGGGTGGGTCGGGCGCGGTGCTCGGCGTCGTGGCCACCCGATTGCGAGCCTCCCGCGGCTTCTTGGCTGAGCCCAGGACTTGCCAGGCCGTCAAAATAAAGCGGCGACCCGGCCGAGCCAGGCTGCGAGCGTGCTCGTTTGCAAGCGGACGCGGCGACTCGTACGCTTCTCTGAGCACGCCCGGAGCACGGCCGCGGCGGAGCATTGTTAGGTTGGGGAGAGGATCTATGGCCGGTTCGTCGGCGTGGGCTTGGCTGGACGGCGAATACCTCCCCTGGGCCGAGGCCAAAATCCACGTCCGGACGGAGTGCGTGATGCGAGGAGGGAGCGTCTTCGAAGGCGTCCCCGGGTACTGGAGCGCGGCCCAAGGTGACCTTTTCCTCTTCCGTCTGGAAGCCCACATGCGACGCCTCGAGGCCTCGATGCGGGTGATGCGCATGCAACTCCCCTACTCGCTCGCAGTACTCGAGAACGTTGTTTCCGAACTCGTGCGCCGCTGCGACTTTCGCGAGGACATCCATGTACGGCCCACGGTCTACTTTGGTGTGGGCTCGGCCTTTGGATTCAAGCCGGCAGAGATCGAGGTAGGCGCCTTCGTGACGGCTACGCCGATGCCCCGCGTCGAGGGCCGCGCGGAAGCGGGGATCCGGATGGCGGTCAGCTCGTGGACTCGCAATTCGGAGGCCAATCAGCCGCCCCGAGTGAAGGCGTCGGGGAGCTACCTCAATGGTCGCTTCGCCCAAGTCCAGGCGGTGGTCGATGGCTATGACGGCGCCATCCTGCTGAGTCGCGCCGGTCACGTTGCGGAGGGCCCGGCAGCCTGCCTCATGATGGTCAGGGGCGGTGTTATATCGACCCCCCGGCTAAGCGACGGGATCCTTGACAGCATCACCCGGTCGACCCTGATCGAGTGCCTCGGCCGCGAGCTTGAGCTGCGCGTCGAGGCGCGGGCAATAGACCGCACCGAGCTGTACATCGCCGACGAGCTCTTCGAGTGCGGCAGCGGCCACGAGATCACTCCGATCGTGGCAGTTGACCGGTTTCCGGTGGGTGACGGGCGGGTCGGTCCAGTTACCCGGCGGACGATGGAGCTCTACCGGCGCATCGTTCGTGGAGAGATGACCCAGTACCGCTCGTGGCTGACGCCGGTTTACCGAACCGCTGACTGAGTTCTGACCGGTCGAGGCCGGGTCAGGTCAACCGTCCGACGTACAGCTCCACGACGTTAGCGTCGTGGAGCAGGTCCTGGCCGGTACCCTCGAGGCGGTTTCTGCCCAACACCAGCACATAGGCCCACTGCGCGTGCCGCAGCGTTTCCCTGGTGTTCTGCTCCACGATCAAGACCGCGACGTTCGTCTCCCGGATCTGCTCGATCCGTTCCCAGACCAATCCCTGGAACTTAGGTGACAGGCCGGCGCTGGGCTCGTCGAGGATGAGCACAGCGGGGTCGACCATCAGACCGCGCGCCATCGCGAGCATCGTTCGCTGGCCCCCGCTGAGCGTTGCCGCTTGTCGGTGGGCCGCCTGCGCCAGGTCGGGAAAGAGCTGGAACAGCTCCGCGATGCGTTCATGGACCCCGCTCTTGCGGCTGTAGCCGCCCATCTCCAGGTTCTCGAGGACGGAGAGCTCCGGGAAGACGTTGGCTACCTGGGGCACGTAGGCAAGCCCGTGGCGGACAATCCGCTCCGCTGGCTGGCCCGTGATTTCTCGCCCCTCCACGAACACCCGTCCGCTGGCGGGCCGGATCAGACCGCCGACCGCCTTCAGGAGAGTGGACTTGCCGGCCCCGTTCGGACCGACGACGGCGGTGATGGCGCCGCGGCGAGCCTCGATGCTGACATCCTCGATGATCAGCGGGCCCCCGTACCCCGCAGACAGCCCGGCGACGGCCAGGGTTGCCGTGGGGATGACCACCTCAGTCGTCATGGGTCGGCATCACCCCCAGGTAGGCGTCGATCACCGCCTCGTTCTGTTGCATCGACTCGAAGGTGCCGGCGGCGACGACTGCCCCCTCCGCCATCACCACCACGTGGTGGGTCACCCGTTCGATGAACGGCAGGTTGTGCTCGACCACGATCACCGTGGTACCGGCGACGATGAAGTTCTCAATCGCCTGAGCCATGCGCTCACCGAGCACCGGGTTGACGCCTCCCATGGGCTCGTCCAAGATCACCAACTGGGGTGCGGCCATTCGGATCCGGGCGAACTCGAGGAGGCGCTTCTGGCCGCCACTTAGGTTGCCGGCAGGTTCGTTCCGCAGGCCGAGCAGGCCAAACTCATCCAGCAGTTCGCGGGCGCGCGCTACATCAGATCCAGTTCCCGCGATGCCTGATCCGAAAATTCCGCGCCAGATCGTCTCTCGCTCCGGCTCCCAGCGCGCCAAAAGCATGTTCTCCAGAGCCGTCAGCGATGGCCACTCGCGAGGGCTCTGAAACGTGCGGATGAGACCCAGTCGAGCAATGCGGTGGGGAGGGAGCCCCGCGAGGGAGGTCCCCGCAAAAGTCACGGAGCCAGAGTCGGGCAGCTTGAATCCGGAGATGAGATCGATGGCCGTGCTCTTGCCCGCCCCGTTAGGGCCGATCAGCCCGGTCACCTTCCCCTGGGGTGCCTCAAAGGTGCAGTTGTCAACTGCCACAACCCCACCAAAGTGCTTGCAGAGCCGCTCCACGGACAAGGCCGGCGGCGACTCCGCATCGGACACCGTGGGCTCCGCCGCCATCAGGCGCCCTGCTCCGCCCCGGCAGTCGACGGGGAATCGACCAGCCCCGGGGAGGCCGACTGCGGCGTTCCCCGGGCGCCGTCGTCGGGGCCGGGGTCCCGGCGTCGACGTTCGGGCAAGATTCCCTGGGGTCGAAAGCGTAGGAAGAGGACCAGGATCAAGCCGATGATTACCTCGCGCAGCGCCAGGACCGTCTCGGGCTGGTTAGGGATCTGGGGGAGAAACCGGGTCGACTCCTGCAGGAGCACGCTGATAAGGAAGACTCCCAGCACCACTCCACGGCCGCTGCCCTTGCCGCCGACCAAGATTGAGGCGTAGATGATGATCGTCTCGATGGGCGACCAAGCCGAGGGATTGAATGCGCTCAGGTAGCCGGCGAACAGCCCGCCGGCCAGTCCCCCGATGGCGGCGCCCAGGACGTAGCCCCGGAGCTTGAGTCGGTAGATATCGCGGCCGAAGGCCGCCGAGGCACGCTCGTCGTCGCGTAGGGATCGCAGCGCCAGGCCGAACCGGCTGCTGGAGAGCCGCTCCGTTAGGAAGAAGATGATCAGGAAGACGACAAAACAAAGACCGAGGTAGAAAAACTGGTAGTTGTTGTAGCTGATCCCAAACGTGGACGCCATCGGGTCGAAGAGGCCCGAGAGTCCGTTGTACCCATCGAACAGTGGTACGTACTGGCCAGCCATGACGTAAACGACATACACGGCGCCCAGGGTGACGATGGAGAAATAGATGCCCCTAAGGTGGCGCAGGGCGATCAACCCCACGACCAGACCCATCACGGTGGCCGAAGCGACACCCGCCAGGACCGCGACCGGGAAGGGCAGCTGGAGCCCCAGGATGTACTGGGCGGGGGCCACCGGATGACCGATGCTCAGCACCATGGTCATGTAAGCGCCGAGAGCGACGTAGCCGTAGAAGGCCAGGTCGAAGTCGCCCGACCAGCCCCAGATGATGTTGAGTCCGAGGGCCATGATGGCGAAGATCGCTCCCTCGGTGAGGACCGAGGTCAGGTACTGGGTCACTCGAAGATGCTCCGACGGGCGCTGGTGAAAAGGCCCCGCGGCCGGATCAGTATCACCAGCGCCAAGATGGCAAAGGCGAAAGCGAGTTGGTAGCTGGCACTGATGTAGGCGCCGGTGAACTGGAGAGCCACACCGACCAGGACCGCTCCGGCCATGGTGCTGAACGCTTTGCCCAGCCCCCCGGCCACGGCCGCCGCCAGCGTGATCAGAAAGAAGGTGAAGCCGAAGTAGGGGCTGAAGGTGCCGATACTCTCGGCCAGCACGAATCCGGAGTAGCCCGCCACCAGGCCGGCCAGGAACCAGGTGGTCGAGGCCACCCGCCGAGCGTTGATGCCGCTGACGCGGGCGAGGTCGCGGTTCTGCGAGACGGCCCGCAGGGACTTGCCGAACTTGGTGTGCTGGATGATGCCGTAGAGGATCGCTGTTATGACCAGCGCCGAGATCAGGATCTGGTCCTCGGTAGACGTGAACAGAAAGGGCCCGATCTGGTGCGGAGCGCCCGGACTAATGGTGTAGGCAATATTGGTGGCGCCAAAGATGATGACCAGGATGTTCTGGATGACGAACGACACCCCCAAGGTGGCGATGAAGATGGTCATCCGGGGAGTGCCATGGCGGACAAAGCTCTCGATCACCGTCGTGTGCACCAGCAGAGCGAGGCAGCCCCCGGCGAGAGCGGCGGCGGCGGCGGCCAACACCACGTTCCCGGTCGCCTGCTGGACCAAGTACGCGGCGTAGGCCCCGACCGTGAGAATCTCACCGTGGGAGAGGTTGGCCACGTTGGTGACGGCGTACTCCAGCGAGAAGGCGACTGCGGAGAGCGCCAATATCGCCGCCGATACGAGGCCGAACCCCAGGGTTAGCAGTATTTGGTCGATGTCCTCGCCTCCTCCGACCCAGAGATCATGCCAGCGGGCGCCTGACGCCCCGCTGGTTCAGTGATTGCGAAGGGTCCGCCCCGCCAGCCCCGGAGGGCCGAGGACTGACGGGCGCGGACCCCGTGGTGTCGTCTCCGACGGGTGATGGCGGACCCGACGCCGCCTTCAGTCAAGGCGTGGCTTTGGCCAGTGCACTCGCCGACAAGAGCATCACCTGATGTTCAGCCCCACTGACGCCTACTTGAAAGGCCCCGTAGGGTCCGAAGACGTTGTTGTACTTGTTGAAGTCCAGGTCGCCGCTGGCACCCTGGAAGTTGACTTTCTTACCCGCCTTGATCAGCTGGTAGCACTTCGCGTAGGTGTAACAGGCCGTGCCCGGAGGGTTGGTCACCTTAGTCATCGCCTTGGTCACCGCTGGTCCAGAGGTGCTCTTGGCCTCGTCGGCGGCCAGCGCCAGGCTGACCACCGCGTCGTAGGCGTAGTTGGCGTTCGCCAGCGGGATGGCCTTCTTTCCGTTCATCTTGGCGAAGACGCTGTTGAACTCGGTGGTCGCCGCGCCGCTCACTGAGGTGCCGTAGACCGACGTCAGATGGGCGTGCGCCACCGGGATCGTGATCGCGTGCAGATACTCCGAGCCACCGGTGACGTCGGTGCCCACGAAGGGGATGGCCAGGTTGTTCAGCTCCTGGAAGTTTTGATAGAGCACGGCGGCGGTCGGGGTGTCCGTCTGGGTGAAGATGACGTCAGGGTGCGAGTTGATCACCTGCTGGACCTGGGCCTGGTACGAGCTCTGATCCGGGGCCAGGGTGAGGTTGGCCACCACGGTGCCGCCCAGCTTGTGCCAGGTGGCGGTGATCGGCTTGATGAAAGTCTGGGCGGCGATGTCGGAGTAGAAGAGCAGGGCGGCCTTCTGGTAGCCTTTCTGGTGCGCATAGAGGGCCATGGCCACGCCCAGCTGGGAGTCCGAGGGGCTGTCCCGCCACAGGTCCTTGTTGATGTTCTTGTCGAAGAGAGTGCTGCCCCCCTGGAATTCATCCGGGATCTGGGCATGCGTGAGGATCGGCGCCACGGCGGCGATCTCCTGGGTCTCCGGTCCGATGATGCCCGCCATCTGGTTGATGGCCAGAAGTTGGTGCACCGCCGGCACCGCGTCGGCCTCATCGCACTGCGTGTCCGCGTGTTGCAGCGTCAGCTTCTTGCCAAGGACCCCGCCGCCTGAGTTGATCGCCTTCTGGGCCACTTGCGAGCCCTGCAACATCGACTCCCCGAGACTGGCCAGGGTCCCCGTGAAGCAGGAAAGAACGCCGTAGGCCACGGTGCCCCCGCCGCTGGCCGCGACAGTCGAGCCGCCGGCGGCGGTCACCAGCAGGCCGACCCCCAAGGAGAAGGCCACCAGGCGGGGACGGAACAGCCGCCTCCCGCGGGCCGAATTGGGTTGTTTGATCTCTTCGCTCATCCCCTCGCTTCTGCCTCCCTAGTTGGGTTCACGGCGCTCCCGGGAGCGTCTCTTGGCGAGCCCATCGCCCGGAAGCTTAGTCGCGGTGGAGCGGAGAGTCAATGGTCCGAGGTCCGACCACCTGTCCTCTGGCCTGCTAAACTCGCGACAATGGTGAGGGATTCCATGCCAGCACTTCGCCCACTAGAGCGCAGCCGGCTCTACGAGGATCTGGTCGAGCGGCTTGGGGAGTACGTCGAGGAAGCCAACATGGTGGCCGGCGATCACTTCCCTCCCGAACGTGAGCTGGCCCAGCGACTGGGCGTCAGCCGGACTTCGATTCGGCAGGCACTGGTGGTCCTCCAGGCGCAGGGTTTCGTCGACATCCGCCACGGTGGGGGTGCATTCTTGCGCAGGTCGCGCGGGTTCGGGGAGTCCCTGCCTCGGCTGATGGAGCGGCGACGACGTCTGCCCGAGGTGCTGGAGGCCCGGGAAGGGCTCGAGGTGAAGCTCGCCACCCTGGCGGCACAGCGCCGGACGTCCGAGCAGCTCAGTTCTATGCGAACCGCCCTCGGTCGCATGCGGGACGATATCGCCGCCGGTGGGCTGGGCATCGACGGCGACCGCGACTTCCACCACGCGGTGGCCGAGGCGGCCAGCAATCGAGTCCTAGAGCACCTGATCGAAGAGATCGCGGACTCGGTTCACGAGACGCGAGTGGAATCCCTCTCGGAACCGGGGCGCCCACCCCGGTCCATCGATGCGCACCAGCGGATCCTGGACGCGATCGAAGCCGGCGACGAGGAATTGGCCGCCCAGGCAATGCTGGACCATCTTCGGGAGGTCGCCGACGTCTCCCTCCTGCGGTGGGACCCGCCCTCCGCAGGCCGATCTGACTCCTAAGCGGGCCGAGGTCGGTCTGGACCCCATGGCTGCGGAGTGCCCCCAATGCGGCGCACCTCTCGACGACCTCGGCGTCTGCACCGACTGCGGCCACCACGCCCGACTGACGGCCCGCCAGCGCATCGAGCAGCTCGTCGACAGGGGCACCTTCCATGAGACGGACCGCTACCTCTGGTCCGCCGACCCGCTCGAGTTCTCCGACGGGGTGAGCTACGAGCGGCGGATCGCCGAAGCGCAGGCCGTCACCGATCTGCTGGATGCGGTCGTAACCGGGCGAGCCCGACTGTTGAACACTCCGGTCGTCCTGATCGTCTTCGACTTCCGCTTTCTCGGCGGTAGCATGGGCAGCGTAGTCGGGGAGAAGGTTTCGCGAGCCTTCGACACCGCCCGTCGCGAGCGGATCCCGGCGGTGACGGTCTGCTCTAGCGGGGGCGCCCGCCTGCAGGAGGGGATGGTCGCGCTCTTCCAAATGGCCAAGACGGCCGCGGCCACGGCCCGGCTCCGGGAGCGGGCGGTGCCGCTGGTGACCGTCCTGGCTGATCCCACCATGGGTGGGGTGCTCGCCTCCTTCGCCAGCCTCGGCGACGTCATCCTGGCCGAGCCCGGGGCACGCGTGTCCTTCGTCGGACCGAGAGTGCACGAGCGAGCCACCTTCGATCTGACTCCACCCGGGACCGCCGAGTTTGCCTTCCGACATGGCAGCGTCGACGCCATCGTCGAGCGCGCCCAACTCCGCACAGTCCTCGGTGTCTTGGTCTCGATGCTGGGACCCGGGCCGTCCCGCACCGGTGGCCCCGAGACCGCACGGAGCGGGAGTCACCCTCGGAGCGAACGACCTGTGTGGGAAACCGTCGAACTGGCGCGACATGCTGACCGTCCGAGTGGCCGAACGCTGGTGTCACGGCTCTTCACCGACGTGTTTGAGCTGCACGGTGACCGCCAGGGCGGGGATGACGGGGCGACCGTGGCCGGGCTAGGCCGGCTGGGGGAGCGCGCGGTCGTCTTCGTGGCCCAGGACCGCAGCGGGGGAGATGCGGGCCACACTCAGGCGACCGGCTACCGGAAAGCGTTGCGGGCGTTCACCCTCGCGGAGCGTTTTCGCCTGCCGCTGCTGACCTTCGTCGACACCCCGGGAGCCGCCGCCGACACCCAGGCTGAGGCCCAGGGCGTGACCGCCGCCATCGCCGAGTGTCTGGCTCGGATGGCCCGTCTGCGAACCCCTATCGTCAGCACGGTGGTGGGCGAGGGGGGGAGCGGCGGGGCCCTGGCGCTGTCGATAGGAGATCGCCTCCTGATGCTGGAGAACGCGATCTTCTCGGTGATCGCGCCCGAGGCCGCCTCCGCCATCCTCTATCACGACGCCGAACATGCCCAAGAGCTGGCTGGGCGCCTCAAGCTCACCGCCTGGGACCTGATCGACCTCCACCTGGTCGATCGCATCGTCCCCGAGCAGCTGCCGGCTCATGAGGCACCTGAGGCGATGATTGCCGTCTTGCACCGAGCACTGCTGGAGGAGGTCGGCCAGCTAGCGGGGACCCCGATCAAGACCCTGCTCAAGCGGCGCGAGGGCAGGTTCCGACATGTGAGCCAGGCGCGCGGCCGTTTCCGGCTGTTGGTCCGCCGCCCGCGGGGCCGCGCCCCGGTGGCCGTCCCCACCGAGGACGAGGAGGAAAACGGGACAGCGGGTGGGCATGCCGTCCGAGTCTGAGCCCCCCGACGGCGCGGAGGCGCCCGTGCCCCTAGCCGGGGTCCGGGTACTCGACCTCACCCACGCACTGGCCGGCCCGTATTGCACCCTGCTCCTGGCCGACCTGGGTGCTGACGTCATCAAAGTTGAGCCGCCGGGTCTGGGCGACCAGTCACGCGTGTGGGGGCCGCCGTTCCTGAATGGCGAGTCCTCCTACTTCCTTTCAGTTAATCGCAACAAGCGGAGCGCCAGCCTCGACCTGAAGACCGAAGCCGGTCTGCGGGCGGTCACCGCGCTGGCCCAGGTCTCGGACGTCGTGGTCGAGAACTTCAAGCCCGGGACGGCGGCCCGGCTCGGCCTCGATGCCGAGACGCTGCGGGCGTCCCGGCCGGAGCTCATCCACGCCTCCATCAGTGGGTTCGGCCAGAACCGACCTACCTTGGCCGGCTACGACCAGATTGCCCAGGGCACCTCGGGGTTGATGAGCGTGACCGGGGCCCCCGACGGTCCCCCCACCAAGGTGGGGGTGCCGGTCGGCGACATCACGGCGGGCATGTTCGCCGCCCACGCCATCCTGGCCGCTCTGGTCGAACGCCATCGCACCGGCCGGGGGCGGACCATCGATGTCGCCCTCAATGACTCGCTGCTCGCGCTCCTCACGTATCAGGCCGGGCGCCTCTTCGCGATCGGGGAGCCACCGTCCCGGACCGGCAACGACCACCCCACGATCGTGCCCTACGGCACCTTTGAGACCGCCGACGGCTTCGTGAATGTCGCCGTGGGCTCGGACGCCCAATTCCAGCGTTTCTGCGAGGCCCTAGCGGCTCCGGAGTTGGCCGCCGACCCTCGCTTCGAGACCAACGCCCAGCGCCAGGTTGCGCGCAAGGAGCTCCTCCCGGCGATTCAGCAGCTGGTGCGGCTCCGGTCGCGAAGTGAGTGGCTGGAGCGCTTCGAGGCGCACGGGATCCCGGCGGGTCCGATCTTCGACATGGCGGAGGCGTTCTCGAGCCCACTGGCCACCGACCGGGCCATGCGGTCAGAGGTCGATCATCCGACCGCGGGGCGGATCAGCCAGGTCGGCGCGCCCTGGAAGCTCGATGGACGCTCGAGCCCGATCCGAATGCCCCCGCCAACGCTCGGGGAGCACACGACCGAGGTGCTGCGCGAGGTGCTCGGATATGACGACGCCCAGGTCGCGGCGGCAACCGAGCCCGCGCCCCCCGACGGCGCCTCGAAACCGGGGCGGCGACCGGTGGAAAGCGGCTGAGCTAGTCCTGGCGGACCGGGGTCGCCTCTGGCAGGCCCTGGCTCAGTCGGGTGCGAGGGCCATCCGCAGGACCTCCGCGAGGTGGAGGGTGGGACGTCCGGTGGACTGCTCAATCTGCTCCCGGCAGCTGAAGCCGTTGGCCAGGATCAAAGTCTCGGGATCGGCGGCGCGCACCGCCGGCAGAAGCACCCGCTCCCCGCAGGCGACCGCGACCCGGTAGTGCACTCCGCGCTCATAGCCGAAGGCACCCGCCATCCCGCAGCACCCCGAGTCCAAGAGCTCACCGGCGACTCCTGCCGCCGCCAGCACGGCCAGGTCGCTGTCCAGACCGGTCAGCGCCTGCTGGTGGCAATGCCCCTGGATCAGGCCGCGTGCGTCGATCGGACGCAGTCGAAGGGCCGCCAGCCGGGGCGCCACGAAGTCGGCCAGGAGCTGGGTCTGAGCGGAGAGGCGGCGGGCGTCCTCCTGGTCTCCCATGAGGTTCAGGAGTTCGTCCTTGAAGACGGCGACGCAACTCGGCTCCAGGCCGATAATCGGGGTCCCCGCCCGGATCTCCGCCCGGAGGGTGTCGAGAACCCCGGCGAGTTGACGCCGCGCCAGAGTGAGCATTCCGTGGTCGTAGAGCGGGCGCCCGCAACACACCCGCCGGGCCGGGAGCACCACCTGCAGGCCCATCGCCTCCAGCACCTCGACTGCCGCCTTGGCCGTATCCGGACGAAAGTTGTCGTTGAACGTGTCCGCGAAGAGCACCACCCGCTCCCCGCCAGCGGGCCGCTGTGGCCGTCCCGCGAACCAGGCGCGAAAGGTCTGCGCCGCGAAGGCCGGGGGCTGGCGCTGAGGGGCGATGCCCGCGAGCCATTTGAGAGCCGACCCTAGCCCGGGCGCGCGCAGAGCAGCATTCACCATCCGGGGCGCCACCGCCGCCAGGGCCGCCCACCAATGGATGAGACCGAGCGCATATGCGGAGCGGGGCCTCAGCCGGCCCTGATAGTAGTGGGAGAGAAATTCGGCCTTGTAGGTCGCCATGTCGACCTGAACCGGGCACTCGCCCCGGCAGCCCTTGCAGGCGAGGCAGAGGTCGAGCGCGTCCTTGACCTCCCGGCTGCGCCAGCCCCCGGCCACCGACCCCGTCTCCAGCATCTCGAACAGGAGGCGGGCCCGCCCCCGGGTCGAGTGGCGTTCCTCCCGGGTCACCATGTAGCTCGGGCACATGGTGCCGCCCCCGGGTCTTGTGCACTTTCCCACCCCGACGCAGCGGCGGCTGGCCAGCCCGAGGCTGCCCTGGTCCTCGGCAAACCGAAACCGTGTCTGCCCCAAGCGGGGACTGGGCCGCACCGCGGCGAGCCGGAGGTCAGCGTCCAGGGGGCGCGCATCCACGGCCTTGCCAGGGTTCATCCGGCCGTCTGGGTCCCAGATTGCCTTGAACTCGCGGAAGGCTGCCACCAGCTCGGGGCCGAACATCCTCACCAAGAGCTCGCCTCGCGCCTGGCCGTCGCCGTGCTCCCCAGACAGCGAACCCCCGAACCCAACCACCAAGTCGGCGGCTGCCTCAACGTAGGCGCGGAACTTCCGGATCCCGTCCTCGGAGGTGAGCTCGAAGTCGGTCAAGGTGTGCAGACAGCCGTCCCCGAAATGCCCGTAGAACGCGCCTGAGAAATGGTGAGCCTCGAGGAGGCGTCGGAGTTCCCTCAGGTACTCGCCCATGCGCGCGGGAGGTACTGCGGAGTCCTCCCACCCCGGCCAAGCCGGGCCCCTTCCCGGAGCCTGGGCGGTGGCCCCCAGCGCTGACTCACGGATCTGCCAGTACCGCACCATCTCGGCTGGGTCGGCAACGACCAGGGCATCTCGGTGGCGGAGTTCGCGAGCCGCGCGAGTGGCCAGGGCCGCTGCCTCCTCACGGGTGGCGGCTCCGAACTCGACTAGCAGCCAGCCGCCACCAGCCGGCAGCGCGTCCAACTGGCGCAGGTTGATCCGGCGGCGGCGGACGGCAGCGAGCAGCCGGTCGTCGAGGCCCTCCAGCGCCGTGGGGGATTGCTCCAGCACTCGGGGCACGTCGTCGGCGGCGTCGGCCACGTCCGGGTAGCCGAGCAACAACAGCGCGCGCGCTACCGGGCTCGACACCAGTCGAACGGTCGCCTCAAGCACAACTGCGCAAGTGCCCTCGGTGCCAACGAGCGCTCGAGCCAGGTTGGGACCGCGCCCCGGCAAGAGCCGGTCCAGGTTGTAGCCGGAAACCCGGCGCGGGATGTCCGGGAAGCGCGCGCGGACGAGGGGCTCGACACGCTCCCCCAGCTCCTTGAGTCTGGTCCGGATCTCGGCTTCCGCATCAGGCATGCCGGATGTCCCGGCCGGTGCCAGGGAGGGGCCTCCCACCGTCATCCGCACGCCACGGTAAGTGACAATGTCGAGGGTCTCGACATTGCGCACGGTGGTGCCCGCCGTGACCGAGTGCACCCCGCACGAGTCGTTGCCGATCATCCCCCCCAAGGTGCAGTACTGGTGGGTCGAGGGGTCGGGGCCGAAGGTTAGCTGGTG
>OCZT010005189.1_pt1 | contig 13054 bp, 6 predicted proteins | sample 1539031 | NCBI WGS metagenome assembly OCZT01 (sample SAMEA3539308, study PRJEB22396) | soil metagenome | biome: tundra; feature: field; material: soil | place: USA | collected 2010-05 | depth 0.15 m | reverse complement strand
TCGATTAAATCGCGGCGAACATACAGGAAGGCGATTCCCGAGGGAGCAAGCAGGTACTTGAGCGCGCCGGTCACGTAGAAGTCGAGGTTGAGGCCCTTAACGTCGACGGGCCGCGTTCCGCAATCTTGATAGTCGTCGAGCATGACGAGCGCGCCCTTCTCGTGGGCTAGCTTCGCGATGGTCATTGCGTCGGAGCGAAATCCATTCTTGAAACAGACATGGGTCAGCGGAACTATGAGCGTCTGTTCGTCGACATGCTGCGCATATTTGTCGGTGGGAAGAGAGTTCCCGTCGGCGCCCAGAAACTGAATTTCCGCGCCCCGGCGCGCTTGTGCGAGCCAGATCTGCCCCATGGTAGGAAATTCGAATTCCCCCATGACCACCTTCCGCCGCGTTCGGAAATCAAGGGCACTGGCAACAGAATTGATGCCGGCGGAGGCTGAAGCGACGATGGCAACCTCATCGGCGTGGGCTCCGATGAATTTCGCGAAGGCCGCGCGCGCTGCCTCGTATTTTTCCACCCACAGCTCCCAGGGCGAGCCGAAATCATGCCAGTGCTGGGTGTGGTCTTGCAGAGAAGCTTCTACCGAGTCGCTGAGAGCGCCCTGAGAGCACGAATTCAGATAGATCTTGTTTCTAAAGATCGCAAACTGCGAACGGATAGATTGCACTTCAAAGTCGCCTAACATATTGACTTCCTTCTCGGAACTTCAAATCATTCCGCGAGCAGTCCGCGGAAGGCAACCCCGCGGGGAAACGGTAGCGCAGGCTCGAACCCGCGCTACCGCTTCAGGGACCAATCGACCGATCCTAGAATATTAGTTTCAAATTCAACTGAAATTCCCGCTGCGCGCCCATCCCGAAATGTGAGTCGTTATTGACCGCATCGGCTGTTCCGGTGACAAACTCGGCACCATAAACGGATGAAGGATTGCCAAAATTGGTGTGGTTCAGGAAATTGAACGCGTCGATCCTGAACTCCATCTTGATGCGCTCCCCGATCGGAAAGCGCTTTGCAATCGAGCTATCCCACTGCGCGAGCCAGGGCCCGGGCAGGCTGTTACGCGGGCATGACCCGAAAGTGCCAGATGCGGGTTCCGAATACCCGCTCACGACCGCGGGAATGGCGAAGTTCTTGTACTGTGTCACGATCGGGCCAGTGCAGTCGGGAACGTCATGCAGTTCACCGGTACCGCTTATATCGTTGTAGGTCAGTACCGGCAAGGACATCGAATTGTGCCAAGTGACTACACCCGACAACTGCCAGCCGTTGACTAGTTGGCCCATTCCGGCCCTGTCCGTGAATTTCGGCAACTTATAGACATAGGAGACGTTGACCGTCTGGGGCACGTCAAACTCGGAATCGGCATAGTTGAGTCGCGGGTTTCTGGAATCTTTAGGCACAAAACCGCTGGTGCCGAAGAAGTCCATGGTTTCGGAAGCTTCATCAATCGCGTGCTCCCAGGTGTAGCCAAATTGCATGGTCAAGCCGTGATATTGCTTCGACTTGAGTACGACTTGCAGCGCGTGATAGGTGGAGTTGTTAATCCAACTGATCATGTTGATCTGTCCGAAATTTGGGAACTGGCTGTAGAAGGGTCGCGCCGTCTGTTCGGCGGCAGCGCTGGTTTGGCCGGGAGGCGGTTCATTGATGTCGGGAAGCCCAAGAATGTGAGTTCCCTTCGTGCCAACATAGCCGATTTGCAGCATAATAGCGGGTGCCAGTGCCTGTTCGAGGGTCAAATTCCAGCTCTGAACATAGGGCGGTTTTAGATTCTTTTGTATCCCAATCAGGTTGAACGGAGGCGTGGGAACTCCACTGGAGCTGAAAATGGGAACATTGGGCTCAATCGGAACGGGAACAGGGGGGTTGTTCGCAGTCCAGGCGAGAGGCGCAGAAGAGACGCCCCGACCGTTGATAGGATTGGTCGCAAGACCGGGGTTGCTGTTGGTGAGGTTGAAGGTTTCTCCGACCAGCACATCCAGGGGGCTCTGGACATAATAGATGCCGTAGCCGGCCCGGATGACTGTATCCAAGCCGTGATGCGAGAAAGGAGAATAGGCAATTGCCAAGCGAGGGGAGAAGTTACGCCAGTCGCTGTTGTAGATGTTTCCGCTCCTGATTTCTCCGTTGGGCAGTATCTGCACTGGTGTGTCTTCCTCACTGTTAAGGATGTATTCGGGAGTTAGCGCGAAGTTTTTCCGTTTCCTTGTGATCTACTTCGGCACCTCTGATGATCACCTTGTAAACGTCTCGCGCCGCTTCGACGGAGACATAACCGTCTAGGACGTCCCCCAATACAAAACAGGGATCGCGGTCCGCGGGATTGCCGTAGCCGCCTCCCCCTGTACCAACACATATTGCACGATCACCCGGCTTTACCTTTGCTCGATAGGTACCGACCCGCTTCTCGCGCGACGTGCCGGGAAACAGCAACATGCCATTTGGCTCAGGTTCCAAGCCGCCCAGCAATGCCCACGGCCGCGTCTTCGTTTTTTTCATCACGGACAGAAATTCGCCATCAGTGAGAAACTTGATCTTGCGATTCAGCCCAACACCGCCTCGATACTTTCCAGCTCCGGCGCTGTCAGTCTTCAGTTCCAAACCTTCTATGAACATTCCGGTCTTCATCTCGAGAACTTCGATAGGAGTGTTTCTTACTAGGTTTCCTGAGATGTGATTCGTAGCGTTGATACCATCATGGGTCGATGTTGCTCCCCATCCAATCGCATCATTGTTACTCACTGCATACATGCTTCCGGTCTCCGGATTCTTACCTACCATCATGAAGCCGGGTACGTCACCACCCGACGAGGCCGCCAAATGGCCCGGCATACCTTGCGCGAGAGCCTTGTAGACCATTTCCAACGCTACGTGGGATGTCCATAAAGTAAAAGTGGCCGCGGGGTACTGCGCGTGGAACAACGAACCCGGGGGAGCGATCACCCGCAACGGACGGAACTGCCCTGCGTTCGAAGGGACATGCGGAGTCGTAATTGACTTCAACACAAACTTGCATATTGTTTCGGTCAGTCCAAACGGCACATTCACCGGTCCTTTTACTGCCGGCGATGAACCAGTGAAGTCGCATTTCAGCCCATCGTTGTCGAGCGTAACTTTCACCTTCATCGGTATCACATCGTCGGTAATACCGTCGTCGTCGAGAAGCTCCTCCGCGACCCATGTACCTTGTGGCAACTCGGCAAGCGCATTACGAGCAATTCGCTCGCCTTGGTCGAAAATGCGCTGCACAGCTTCCGCCAGAGCATCCTTTCCGAACTTGTTGAAAATTTCCAGCAAGCGTCGCTGCCCGGTTCGAGTGCTTGCGACCTGGGCGTCCAAATCGCCCAAGACCAAGTCGGGCATACGCGAATTAAAGCGGATCAACTCGATGATCTCTCGATCTTGGATTCCCCGCTTAAAGACCTTCGTACCAGGGAAGATGAGTCCTTCCTGGTGCATGTCAGTCGAGTCCAAAACATAGCCAGGATCTTTCGCTCCCAAGTCCATCCAGTGGGCACGAATGCACGTATAGGCAAACGGAAGATGTTCCTGTGGTGCAAAGACGGGAGCAAAGAGTGTGACGTCCAAGGCGTGCGCGGAGTTCCAGTACGGATAATTGAGCAGCACGATGTCGCCTGGCTCAAGATTGTTGACCCCGACATACTCGACGCCCTTCTTGATCGCGTAATCATTGGCACCCAGAAAGAAGGCAAGTCCAGGAGCGTCAGCAATCAACGCGAGATTACTGTCATAAATCGAAATTCCGAAATCCAATACCTCGTAGATAACTGGATTAAAGGCAGTGCGCACTAGAGTGCGTCGCATCTCCTCAGCGGCAGAGTGCAGATAACTGCGAATGACCTCGACTGCTACCCCGTCCAACATTTAATGACCCTCCGTGTGGATAATCAGATTGCCGTATTCATCTACCGCGATCCGCTGATCAGAGTGAATTACGGTAGTCGATGTGCCTTCGTCGATAATTGCCGGGCCCGAGATCTCGTGTCCCGGCGCAACACGCGACCGGCGATAAACATTGAATTCCAGCATTCTCCGACGGCCAAAACAGAAAGCTTGTCGCACGCCACTCTGTGCGGACGACACCGGGCTACTTGCTGGGGGAAGTTTGGGCGGGGCGGGTTTCTGCATCCGTCCGACTGCGCGCACACGGAGAGTCACAATCTGAACCGCATCGCTCGTAGAATGTCCATAGCGCGTTTGATGCAGGTCATCAAAGCGATGCCGTACATCATCCATCGCGTCTCCAGGCTCAAGCGGTATCTCAAGAGTATGCTCCTGCCCGAGATATCTGCACTCAAGACTCCGGTGTAACTCCTGACTTCCAGCAGGCACCGACTGCATAGTCAAGCTTTCCTGCCCTTTGGCGTTCAAGTCGATAAATACCTCTTCCAATGCATCGAAATTGTCAGATGTCAGTAGACGAATATCCGTCTGTGAGAAGTCGGTGACTAGGTCAGACATCAGCATTCCCCATGCCGAGAAGGCAGCTGGAGCCTGTGGAACGATCATCTCTGAGATCCCCATCTCGCGGGCCAGCAGAGGCGCGATCATTGGTCCGGCACCACCAAAGGCAAGTATCGAAAACTCGCGCGGATCTTTGCCTCGCTCAACCGTGATCTCCCGGATAGCGCCAACTGTCCTCGCGACTAACACGTCAAAAACGCCCGCCGAAGCCTCAATTATTCCATTACCGAGCTTTTTGGCAACGCGCGTCTCCATGCCGGCGCGGCTCGCCTCGACATCCAATCTAAGGGCGCCTTTCAGGAAGGTGTCCGGATCGAGGAAGCCTAGGATCAGAGCGGCGTCAGTTGTAGTGGGCTCGGTGCCACCTTTGCCATAGGCAATGGGTCCCGGCACCGCCCCTGCGCTTTTGGGACCCACTTGCAGCAAGCCTTCTTGCACCCAAGCGATCGACCCCCCGCCCGCACCGATACAGCGAATGTCAAAGATCGGAATGAGAACGGGAAAATGCTCCAATGTGGCTTCGTGGATCACCAGTGGTTCGCCGTCTTCGATCACACAGGCATCGAGACTGGTGCCACCGTAATCGAGCGACAACAGGCGCTTCTTTCCCAGCAGGTGCGCAATCGTCGTGGCCCCGATTATTCCACCGGCCGGACCCGACAGTACCGTAAAGATCGGCGACTCTTTAGCAAGGGACGCCGTCATCGCACCACCACTGGATCGCATAACGAGAAAACTTCCGCCGAAGCGTCGTTCCAAGAGAGATGATTCGAGTTGATCGATGTAGCGGTAAAAAATGGGTCGTATGGAAGCGTCCAAAACCGTGGTCGATGTACGCTCGTATTCGCGGTATTCTTTGGTGATCTCGCAAGATGCGGAAACGGCGACCCCTGGGAAGTTGTCACGTACGAAAGTGGCCGCCTCCGTTTCGTGCTTCGGATTCTTATAAGAATGCAGGAAACAGATTGCAATCGCCTGTACACCCGCGTCGACCAGCTGTTTTGCAGCGGACTGCAACGCAGGACGGTCGAGTTCTGTTACGACACTCCCCTTCGCATCAATTCGACACAGCGTTCCAACTCGATGGCGTCGTTGCACCAATGCCGGTGGCCGTTGGTAACCGAAATCATACATGTGAGAAGGCGGAACGTCGGCACGGCCGATCTCGAAGATGTCGCGGAATCCATCGTTCGTGATGATGCCAGTGACGGCACCCTTGCGTTCGAGAATGGCGTTTATACCCAGTGTGGTGCCGTGAACAAAAACGTCACAGTCGCCCAGATCGATCTGTAACTTCGTCAGCGCTTCCATCACACAGAGCGAAGGTTGTGATGGTGTTGTTGATGCCTTCTCCAGCCGCACGGCCCCGCTTTCGCGATCGAAGGATATGGCGTCCACGAAGGTGCCGCCAATATCCACTGCTACCCGGAAACGTTTCATATCTCTCTCCGAATGACCACTTCCCCATCCTTCATAACCAGTAGCGGCTTGCCCAAGGCCGAGACATCCCTAAGAGGATTGTCTTTCACCACCAACAAGTCAGCGTAGTAGCCCGGCTCCAAGACACCCAATTGTTGCTTCGCTCCGATCAGTTCAGCCGGGACGGTGGTGGAAGCCTTTAACACCTCTAACGGACTCAGGCCGGCCGCCATCATATGTTCCATCTCCTTTACCACCATAGGCATGCCGACTTCTTTGTCTCCGGGTGGAACGTCGGTCCCGTTCACGATTTTGACGCCTTCCTTCACGGCCGTGCGGATGCTTTCCAGGTGGTCGGAACCGGCACTTATGGCTTTGTCTATGGTCAACTGCTCGAAACCGTGGTCTTTCATCCAGTTAGGCGAGCGAGTCACGCTTAATGTTGGGATTAGATAGCAGCCAGCCTGTTTCATGGAGCGCGCTACCGTCTTGTCGAGGTGGTACCCGTGTTCAAAGCTGAGGACTCCGGCGCCAACGGCCTCCGAAATCGCGGCCGGGCCGCTGGAATGCGCACAGACATACGAACCCCTGGATTTCGCCGCTTGCACTGCGGCTCGCACTTCTTCGAAAATCATCTGCGATTCGTCGAAGCTCTCGCCACGTTTTGCGATGCCGCCGCTGATGAAGATCTTGATATGCTGGGCACCGGCTGCGAACTCCTGTCGAACACATTTGCGGAATTCGTCCGGACCGTCAGCCAGTAGCGTCCCGAATCCCGCGCCGTGCCCTCCAGTCGTCGATATACCCATCCCTGCCGAGAAAATTCGCGGTGCCTTTGCCCAGCCTTTCTCGACCATAGTCCGCAAATGGATGTCCGCCCGATGATGTTCGGACACCGTGCGAATCGTCGTGATTCCCGCTTCAAGACAATCCATGGCCCGCCGGGCGCATCGCAGAGCAGTAATGGCGGGACTCTCCTTCTCATCCGTTTCGTGAAACGGAAAAACGATTGACAGGTGAGTGTGACAAGTTATCAGGCCCGGGAAAACAAAGCATCCCTGCACATCAATCGTTTGATCTGCTCCACCACGACGCTTCCTGGCGGAAATCCTACCATCCTCGATGGTGAGCGATCCTTCCCGGACTTTGCCCTTGCGTATATCGATGACCCTGCAGTTTTTCAGAACGATCATTCGGGTTCTCCCGACAGCTCTGGCTCGGTGGAATGCAAAATGTACATTCCTAACGTGTGGCTCAGGGCGGCAATGACCAATGAAACTAACGGCTGAATGAATCGGGGCGGGGTGAAGTGAGAAGCAATTACCCCCAGGACGATTGCCGTGAGTGCGACAAAATTGATCCCTTGTGAGAACTTCCCAGAACTGCGGTCTGCATAGATCTCAGACAGCCTGATCTGGCGCTTGCATACGAAAAAGTAGTCCGCAAGCAGCACACCCACAAGTGGTGCAAACACCGAACCTAGAATTAACAACCAAGTGATGAAGTATCGCGTGATTCTCATGCATGCCAGTGTCGCGCCGAGCGCTCCGAGGATCAGCGTGTGTGCCCAACGTGGAACGCGAGGTATCATGTTGGTAACTGCTAACCCTCCGGAGTAGAGATTATTATTATTCGTAGTAAAGGCGGCCAGCACGATTAGGCCGAGGGCCCAGATCCCTAACCCGAGTGCACGGATCGCCATTACGGGATTTTGCTCACTGGTACTTGCGGTTGCCAATGCGCCAAGAGCGATCATGAATGTCGCAACCGGGGCTACGCCGCCCAAAATGCCCAGCCACACCGACAAGTGGTTCTTGGAATAACGAGAAATGTCAGACGCGATAAATGCCGCACCGATTTGTCCGGCAACCATGATGTTGATAGCGCCCATCAACGTGAGCGATCCACTTCCCGGTCGCGCGTAGATTTCGCGTAGAGAATGTGTCTGCGCAATCTTAAGGAACAGTGATACGGACAGGACAATCAAGGCAGGCACAGCCCAGATTGACAGTTTTCGCATCCAAGAGAATCCGAACACCGCGAAAACAACATTTGTAGCGCCAACTATCAGAATCATCAAGAGCGGTGTGGAAATGCCTGTCGCTTCCTTCAGGATACCGTCGGCTGCGGTTCCCGCAAGATCGGCCTGGACGGCGAACCAACCGACCATCGTAATGGCAATGACAAGGGAGGCCAGGTTCGTACCCCATGGATGACCTAGTGAAACACGCGTGAGTACCGAAGCAGGAAGACCGTGCTCAATGCCCGGGTAGGAGGCCAATGCAACCAGGCACGCGGCAATCAGGTTTCCCACAATTCCGGCAACAATGGTATGCGTAAGGGATAGGCCCTGAATAAAAACTGAGCCCACCATAATCATCGGCAGACAGATGTTCACGCCCGCATACATCGCAAACAGCGTGAACCAACCCCGGGTCCGTGCCGATGCCGGCACGGGACCTGCCCCGTAAGTCTCTACCGCCATCCCGCCCTTCTGTCTAAAGGGACCTTACTAACGGCAGCCGCAAAGGGCCCTTTGGTTGAACAATCAGAATTCGAAACGGAACCCCAACTGTATTTGGCGTCCATCGTAGGGCTGGATGATCTCGCCGAAACCGTAGCTGGCCTTACAGCCGCCGGCATCCGGTGTGCCGTTACCGGTGCTGCTTCCGCATGTGTGGTTCACGACGTCCGGATTTGCCCGATTCGTCAAGTTAAACACCTCGATCATCGCCGTAGCTATATAGCGTTCTCCGAACTTAAAAACCTTGGAAACTCGCGTATCGGCCTCAAAAAAAGGAATGGTCTGGAACTGCCCCTTCTCCGTACCGTACAGGCGGTTGTCGAAGATGCCGTCGCCATTGGTACTCACCGGGAGGCCCGCGGCGTTGAAGGGCGAACCCGAGGACGCCTTGATGACTCCGGAGATATTGATTTTCCAGGGAAGTTGGTACAAACCGTTGAAGTCGAACACATGATTGGGGGTGTTCAGGCTGCGCCCATTGTCGAGCCAAGGTTTGTTGTCGTTGAGGAAACTCGTCTCACCGCCGAGTGGTGGAACTCGATACGTTGAGAAATTGTCGACCGCGTGCGTATGCGTGTAGCTCAGTTGGAACGCGTACCGATTCCGCAGTCGCTTATTCAACGTCACAGTAAATATATTGGCGTGGAGGAACCCAATGTACTGCAATTGGCGATTACAGGGTCCCCCGTCCACCGTGTTCTCCGAACAACCCGCACCCGTCGGTACGAGTTCTAGGTTGATCACACGCCGTACAAGCAAATCGGCCCCCCGCCGCAGAAAAAATTCGGCATCCAGTGAAAAGTCATTCCCTAGCGCTTGTTGCAGACCCACGTTGAGCGAATCCGTGTAAGGCGTGCGGAAAGGATGCTCAACAGTCTGTATGCTATCGATCCCCGTCTGGAGAAGCCGGTTCTTGAACTCAAGAACCTGCCCGGTAATTATGCTGTTAGGACCCTGGTCGGGCAGAAAATCAAACTGTGGACCGATAGGACCCGGGAAAAAGCTATTCAAGATCTGCAGCGCGGCTGCAGGCGTCAGAGCTCCACCCGTCAATTGGGGAATACTTTCAGCCGTTAAGACAGGCGGATTAGCCGGGTCCGCTACGGGAATTCCCAACAGCTTGTAAACGATGTAAGGCTGGCCTAGGCCGGTAATCGTGGTGATTCCATTCGTTCGCACAGCTCCTGCAGGAAGGATGTAGGTGTAGAACTTGGGATTTGCTAGCCACAGAGTGCCAGAGTCCTGCAATGGGCCATAGGCTCCGATGGATGGGTTGTTATAGAACGACGCGCCACGCGGAATGAGCTGCGAGTCGAAGTCACCCAACTGCATTCCTCCCAACTCGGGAGTGAATGTAGCCGCTTCGAGTACTGCCTGATCGTAGAAGCGTCCGTAATTAGCGCGAATAACAGTACTGCGCCGATTTGCGACGTTCCAGGCAACTCCTATCCGAGGAGATAAATCATTCTTGGCGTCGCTAAACAGAGTAGAGAAATCATAACGCAAGCCGGCATTAATCGTGAATCCGCGCGGAGCGCTCCATGTATCCTGCACGTAGCCAGCAAGAAGATTGTCGGTAGCTTGGGCGTAGTCCTTTCCTATAGGCGGCGCCACGAACTTCTGCATGTCAATCATGTAGCCAAGGGTTTTGTAGTTGCTTTCGTTGAGAATCGAATTGCCCAGAATGATTGAGGAGGGGGCAGTGAACCGATGATACAAGTCTGTGTGGAGCAAATCGAAACCGAATCTAATCGCGTGCTGGCCAGCGGATGCGGTGGAAATCACGTGCGATAGGTTTTCGCTCCATTCGTAGCGGTTCTGTTTTTGATCCGTCACACCAACGGCAGGCGCATTGGAGATAAAGATTTGGACAGGATTGAACGTAATGGGAAAGAGTTGCTCCGCGGTTTGAGGCTTGCCAGTGTTTTCCGTATAGATCAGGTTCGAGTACCGGAAGGAAGATTCCAGGAATGTTTGCGCACTGAAGAAGACTGTATGCCTTAACGAGGCACTCGTCGTGTTGGTTACATCGTCGGCTGATGTGGAAGGCAGCCCAATAGATCCAGGAGGTGGGGTGAAGTAAGCCAGGCTGATATCTGGCAGGAAATTACTGTCTGTCGAGCGGTTGACGTTCAGGCTAAAATAGAGCTGGCTATTCTCCGTGATCTTCTGGTCAAGCCGAAGAAATTCCGTATATCGGTTTTGCAGCGGAGGGACCGAGAATGGTTCCACGCCATTTTCGGCCGGACTGAAATAACCGTCTTTCACAAGCGGCGGAAGCGTCGCCTGGTTGAAGGAGATTCCTGCTCGGTCATAAAAATACTCAAAGGCGTCAAAGAAGAATGTTCTGTTCTTAAGAATCGGTCCGCCTAACGTCCCCCCCGGCTCTTGTCGATTCAATTCGGGCGCTGATTGATTTGCGATGTCGGAAGTGTCAAGCGCGCTGTTTCTCAGAAAATAGAACGCTCGACCATGGAACTGATTCTCGCCCGAGTGCGTCAACACATTCGCAATCGCTCCAGATGCCCGGCCAAACTCTGCCTGATAACCACCAACCAGCACTTGGAACTCCTGGATTGCGTCTTGGGCGAAGTACTCGGCAAAATTACGGCTGTACTGGTCATTGTTGTCCATTCCATCAATCAGGAATGAGTTGGTAATAGAGCGCTCTCCAAATACTGTGACATTGGCACCCTGATCAGACGAGGTTGGCCTGGGAGCCGTTCCAGGCTGGAGGAGCAATATGTCAAGGAACTGCCGTCCGTTCAGCGGGACGTTGTCGATTGTCTTGGTATCGACCTCCATCTGTAAGTCGGCGTCTTGTGTCCGCACGTTCGGAATTTCGGCTTCAACACGTACTTCTTGTCGGCTCGAGGCAACCTTCAGCACGAAGTTGACTTGTACGTCGGTATTAACCGCGACCTGGACTCCCTCTTGAACCTGCGGAGCGAACCCGGCCACTTCGCTTCTTACGGAGTACACACCAGGCTGCAATCCGATGATTAGGTATCTTCCAGCGGAGTCGGTCACAGTGCTTGCCTTACCGCGCATAAGGGCGGGACTCTCTGCCGAAACCGGCGCGCTACCCACGACAGCACCCGTGCCATCGGTCACCACGCCGGAGATGCTGGACGTGACTTGCGCCCACGAACTGGAGGCGATAAGGAAAGTCAACAAGAGGCCGACAACCCATCTGCTATTTGTTTTCATTTGAAACCTCCGAAAAAGCATGGCCCCATGATTTCTAGGATCCATCTGTCATCTTTCATGTAACAGATTGCGAGCAGTACACACCTCACCGCCTGCCCTGTCAAGCAAAAAATCGCTACTGTGGGCCGTACAACCAGCTGGGCAACTGCAGCAACTGCACAAACGACTTGACCCGGATTTCCTTTATGAACTTTCAGCGGCAACCTTCTGCTGATCCCCAACGTCAATATTGATGCAGGTTCCAGCATCAATACGTCTTCGGGAGGTGTAAACCCAATGGGTGAAGGCCAAAAACAGGAATTTCAACTGTCGTTTAACCGGTTTCTGCGGGTCGCATTTCAGGGATCACGGGTAACTTCTGACGGAGGTCTGATTCTAGTCCGGGAGTTGGATGAACGGTTGGGATTTGGCGAACTCATCGAACAGCACCTGACCGATTCTCGGGCAAACAATGCACGGTTGCCCTTTGCTGATCTGCTGAGACAGTCCGTTTACAGTCGTTTGGCTGGATACGAGGATGTAAACGATGCGGAGCGGCTGTCCCAGGACCCGACCTTTCGATTGATCGGTTCAGAGAAGGCCTGGGACCGAGGCGCAGCGCTGACATCGCGGTTGCAGACCTTCGAGACGGAAATTCTGACCGAGGAAGAGAACTTCGCGGGGCTGGCGCGGCTGAACCGGGAGCTGATCGGCAAAGCAGAAGCGTTGGGTTCGCCGTACCGAACCGTGCTGGACATGGACTCAACCGAGATTCCGGTCTACGGGGAGCAGGAACAGAGTGCCTACAACGGGCACTTCGAATCCACCTGTTATCACCCGCTGCTGCTGTTCAACCGCGAGGGCGATTGTCTGGCCGCCAAGCTCCGTCCCGGCAACGTGCATAGTGCGGAGGGTTGGGAAGAACTTCTGTTGCCGGAGATCGAGCGACAGCAGCATATGGGAGAGGAAGTGGCATTTCGAGCAGACGCAGCCTTTGCCAAGCCGGAGATTTACGAAGCTCTGGAGGAGCGAGGCGTGAAATACGCTATCCGCATTCCAGCCAACAATAATCTGGAACGAGATATTGCCGAACTGGTGCCGCGCCCCGTGGGAAGGCCCAGCAAGAAACCGTTGGTCGAGTACAAGGGCTTTCTGTACCAAGCCGAGAGTTGGAAAACGGCGCGAAGGGTGGTGGCAAAGGTAGAACATCATGCGGGAGAGTTGTTCCCGCGCGTCGGGTTCATCGTGACGAACCTGACGCTGCCGAGTCGGGAAGTGGTGCGGTTTTACAACAAGCGGGGGACGGCAGAGCAGTGGATCAAAGAAGGAAAGCAGGCGGTCAAGATGACGCGACTGAGTTGCCATCGGTTCCGGTCGAATGAAGTGCGGCTGTGGCTGACCATCATTGCCTATAACCTCGGGAACCTTTGGCG
>OCZT010005187.1_pt1 | contig 13056 bp, 7 predicted proteins | sample 1539031 | NCBI WGS metagenome assembly OCZT01 (sample SAMEA3539308, study PRJEB22396) | soil metagenome | biome: tundra; feature: field; material: soil | place: USA | collected 2010-05 | depth 0.15 m | reverse complement strand
CTTCCAGTTCCGCCTCATCCCTCCACGCCCACACCTCCAGTTTCGCCTTCGGTGAATAGTGCTTCTTCAGCAAACCGGGGCTTTTTAACACCTCGGGGCTTTGGCTCGCGCCCAGGACCAGCTTTCGGGTTACCGCCAGCAAAGCCTGCTCGTGAATCATGCCCGGACGCAACAGCCGCGGCGGCGAGACGGAAATATCCAGGACGGTCGATTCGAGGCCAACCTGCGACTGGCCGCCATCGACAATCAGCCGAATCTTGTCGCCCAGGGCTTTTCGCACGTGCTCGGCGGTGGTAGGTGAGACCCGATTGGACGGGTTCGCGCTAGGGGCCGCCAGGGGGAACCCGCACTCGCGGATCACCGCCTGGATAAACGGATGGCTCGGCCAGCGCACACCCACGGTTGGCCCGCCCGCCGTGACGACGCCGGGTATCTCCTTTGCCCGCGGCAGCACCAGAGTCAGCGGTCCCGGCCAAAACGCCTTCGCCAGCCGGTCAGCGAGGTCCGGCCAATGCGCGACGCAACGTTTCGCCATTTCTATGCTTGCGACGTGAACAATGATGGGATTGTGCGCTGGTCGGCCTTTGACCTGGAAAATGCGCCCGACCGCCCGCTCGTCCAGCGCGCTGGCAGCCAGCCCATACACCGTCTCTGTCGGAAGCGCGACCAGCTCCCCGGCGCGCAGGAGTTCCCCTGCACGCTGCACCGCAGCTTGAAACAAGCCGGGTGTATGCGTCCGCAGAACTTCGGCAACGACAGGTGGCGTCTTATCCACAGGAGGAATCTGCCCGTAAACCCGGGCGAAGCACACGAAAAATCGCACCCTGTCGCGACTCTCCTTTTAGGCGCGGCGGGCTTTTCGCGCGGGGCCAAGGCCGAGGCATTTCGATGATGTGCAGTTTCCACCCGCACCGCCCGCCAACGATCCTGTGGTTAGCGAAAGCCGCCAGAAACAGGGCAAAAACTACCTCATGAAGCCCTCCGCCAGGTCCGGCCGGATGGGGGCGCAATGACTGAGAGCGAGAACCATTTCTCCCTCACCCGCGTAGCGCCAAGTGCAAGCGAGCGCGCCAAAAGCCAAATTCTTATCACTATTTCAAGCGGTTGGGCAGCCCCGACGCTCGCGGTCGGTCGCGCTCTGGTCGCCCGGACGAGGCAGCCAAACCGTCAAGACTTCACGGGTGAGCCACCGGTCCGAGACCGCCTCCCGAACGGCCCTGTCAAACCTAAAGCATCGGTTGACACATTTGACATCTTCATGTAAAGTATCACAAAGGGCAGTGAAAATCGTCAGTCAATATCTGACGCGGTAAAATGGTCGATTAACTCATCAAATATGTAACTCACGTTGCACCATGAAAACGAACTATCCCAACTACGCGCGACCGAATCGCCAATCGGCACAGTTTACTGTACGCCGAAGAACCACATCTCCATTATGCAGCGCATTGCTGGCAGGCTTCCTATTTGCCGGTCTTGTGGCGCAGGGAGGCAACATCCTGGTGAATCCAGGGTTTGAAGCCGATGGCGGTCACGGTAACGGCGCTCCAATTACGAGCTGGAACTTCTCCAACGGTGACACCTTTTGGATCAACGTTGACTCCTACGCCCATTCCGGGAACAACTACTACAAAGTCTGGGGACAATGGAACAACACCGTTAATTATAACGCTGTTTGGCAGGACAACAGCTCCCTGCCAACCTCAACTTATCAAGCGGACGGTTGGATGTTCACCTTGGGAACCGATAGTGTGTGGAGCGGCAATGATCTCTGCTATGGCTGGCTGGAAGTTTCGTTCCGCGATGCGGGAGACAATATCCTTGCGCTCTACAAGTCAGATATCTTTAGCGACATACAAGGCTCCGCACCTTATACGACCGACGTTTGGTATGATATGCCGATTACCAATGTCTGTCAACCAACCCCCCCGTATGCTGTGGTTGGTTCGACAAACCGGCTGGTAGCACCGACAGGAACGGTTAAGGTACGATTCCAACATACCATGTATCAGCCCGTTACTGGGGGTGGCTCCATCTATTTTGATGATGCGAACCTGAATCAGACCGGCGGGCCGGTTCCGCCGCAAATCACTCAGGTTTATCCTGGCAACCTGCTATTTGCCAGCAACCACATCAGTTTCCATGTTACCTCCGCGAGCAGCACTCCCATTGACACCAATAAGATTCACCTCGTGGTCAATGGCACGGATGTTTCCTCCGGCTGCCAGTTTTCCGGCGCAAGCCCGGATATCAGCGTGGTCTATACAAATCTGACGGTCGGCACGTGGGCCTACACCGCCTCCATCACTGTAACGGACGCCTATTCATTCACCGCCAGCGCCACGATGAACTTTGACACCGTCAATCCGGCCTTGGTCTGGGAAGCCGAGGATTATGACTTCACAAACGGCTTATACTACACTTCCCCAATTCTCTCTTCCTCACCGCAACCCAACAGTTATTATGGAACCTCAGGTGTTCTGGGCGTTGATTTTTCAGGGAATGGAAACAACGCAAGCGCACCCAACCTGTACCGGACGAATGACTTTGCGGGCATAGGCCCTGCGAGCGAGGCTGCCCGCCCAAGTTTTCTCAAGGCGCAACTCACTGATCCTGGGGTGCAGGACTATGCGGTCGGCTACATCCGAGTGGGCGACTGGATGAATTACAGCCGGAATTATCCGGCCGGAACGTATAATATCTATGCCCGGCTCGCCAGCGGCGCGGGGGCCACGGAGGTGTCGCTCCAAAACATGACCAGTGGGACTACGTTGGGTAATTTTCAGTTCAGCGGGAGCGACTGGGGCGCCTATCGTTATATCCCCCTGGTTGATGCAGACGGCAACGTGTTGCCGTTCGTCTTTGATGGCAGCAAGCAGACTTTAACCGTAACCCTGGCGAGCGGTGGCGACAACATGAATTTCTTTATGCTGGTGCCGGCGCAAACTGCCGCGCCGTTCCTCCACAATCTCTATCCCACGAACGGCGCAATGTTCGCCTCAAATACTATCTATTTCACGGCGGATGCCTCGCCGACCACCCTTGATGCGAGCGGGATCAAAGTTTGGCTGAATGGGATGGATGTGTCATCGAGCCTGATCATCTCCGGATCGGCCACGACCAAGGACGTGATCTGTCCGGTGGTCCGGTCGAACAACCTCTATACGGCGGTGATCACGGTAACGAATGTAAATGGAGGCGGCGTTAGCCGCACGCTCCAATTCGATACGATGAGGACGGATAACTTTTATGTGAAGCTCGAAGATTTCGACTATAATGGTGGGCAGTGGGATACGGCGGGCAATGGCTTGAACGCAGATGGTTACTATCAGGTCAACACTGCCATTTCCAATATTGATTACTCGCACCCTGGTGGCGGAGGCAGTTATCCTTACCGGGGGCCGGGACTGGCCACGGAGAAAACTTCGGACGCTCCGCTTCCGGGTTACTTTGCCGGTTCCGATTACGACGTTGGGAATTTCGACGCGGGGGATTGGGCCAACTACACACGCAGTTATCCAGCGGGCAAGTATTTCGTTTACGGGCGGCTCGCCGGCTATAATTTGATCGCCTATCTGGATCAGGTCACCAGCGGCGGGGGCACGACCAATCAGACTACCAAAAGGCTCGGCTCGTGGCAGGCCAACCCCAACGGCTGGCAGAGCTGGGCTTGGGTTCCGCTGACCGATCCGGGCCTCCTCGCACCGGAGATCGTGACTCTGGGAGGGACCAATACACTGCGCGTCACCTCCGGCGGTAATGTTAATGCGAACTACTTCATGCTCGTACCGGCCCAGGGTATCGCGGTCTCAGCCGCTAAGTCGGGGAGTAATGTCGTCATTTCCTTCCCGACGCAAAGCGGAGCGAGCTATCGGGTCTTCTACAAGACCAGTCTGACAAGCGGCAATTGGACGCTCTTGGCCTCCGTCGCCGGTGATGGCACGGTGAAATCTAAGAGCGACCCCGCTAATGGAAGCCCGCGGTATTATAAAGTGACGTCTCCATAGGCGAAAATCTCCACGCTGCCGGGGCTTTCAATCCTTCCGCGATCGGACGCCCCGAGCAGGCTCGGTTGATGATTGTCGGGCTGTGTAGGCTTGCTAGAGTCTGCCCGTTGAAGCGGCCGCAAACCAACCTGAAATCAGGAGACCGGAAGGGCCTCGTGGTTGCGCCGAAGGGCATTGATCGAGCGCAGCCAGCTTGCTTGCGGCCGGGCCGCGCCCGACAGTGGCTCTTCCGCGCGTTGGCGGCACTGCTGCCAGTGCTGGTCCTGGCGGCAGTGGAATTGGCTTTGCGTCTGGGCGGCTACGGCTATTCCACCGGCTTCTTCAAGCCTCTGCGCATCGGTGGCCAATCTATGTTGGTGGAAAACGACGCCTTTGGCTTCAGGTTCTTCCCTCGCGATCTGGCGCGGATGCCTCTATCGCTGCGGATGCCGGCGAAGAAACCGCCCGGCACTTATCGGATCTTCGTCCTGGGCGAGTCCGCGGCCATGGGCGATCCGGAACCGGCTTTTGGAGCTAGCCGGTACCTGGCCATGCTGCTGCGCGAGCGGTTTCCGCAGGCGAGTTTTGAGGTGGTGAATACCGCGATGACCGCCATCAACTCGCACGCGATACTGCCCATCGCCCGCGATTGCGCCCGCCGCGAGGGAGACCTTTGGATTCTCTATGTTGGCAACAATGAGATGGTCGGGCCGTTTGGGGCGGCAACGGTTTTCGGGCCAAAGGCCCCCCTCTTGTGGATGGTCCGGTGCTACCTAGCTTGCCAGGAACTGCGGGCCGGCCAATTGATCCTGCACTTGAGCCGGCGAATCCGGGGAAGCGCGCAAGCGAATTCCTGGGGGGGGATGAAGATGTTTCTCGGCAGCCAGGTCGCTCCGGAAGCCCGGGCGCGCGAGGCGGTTTATCGGAACTTTCATAGGAACCTCGAGGACATCGTGCAAGCGGGGCTCGGTTCCGGCGCCACGGTTCTTCTTAGCACGGTGGCGGTAAACCTGAAGGACTGCCCGCCTTTTGCTTCGATGCACTCTGCGCAGGCTTCGTCAGCCGACTGCGCCGCTTGCGACACGAGTTACCACGAAGGCTGCCTGGCGGAGCAGCACGGCGATTTCGGCGAAGCGGTGCAGCACTTTGAGCGGGCGGCGACGTTTGATCCCCTCATGGCCGACGTGCAGTATCGGCTGGGTGGAGCTTTGCTGCAATCAACCAACCTCGGCGGCGCCCGCGAGCACCTGCAGCGCGCATGTGACGACGACGCGCTCCCGTTTCGCGCGACCTCGCGCATCAACGAGCTTATCCGGCAGGTCGGGCAGCAGCTTGCCGGCCCCAAGCTCGTATGTCTTGATACGGCGATGGCTTTGCAGACCAACGCTCCGGAGGGGCTTTGCGGCCAGGAGATGTTTTACGAGCACGTCCATTTTAACTTCGAAGGCAACTACCGACTCGCGCGCGCCTGGGCCGGGAAAGTGGAAAAGCTCCTGCCGGTTTCCTTGCGCAGCGGGGCGATGGGGAAATGGGCTTCGCAGGGCACGTGTGAGCAGCGCCTTGGGCTGACGGACTGGGACCGGTGCCACGTAGTCGAGGACGTGGCTGGGCGCAGGCAGCGGCCACCGTTGAACGCGCACTTCAATAACGGGCAACTCTTGAAGGCGCTCTCGAACCAGGCGCGGGAGCTGAAGCGGGGAATGGACTCGAACACGGCACGGAGGCAGGCGCGGGACGTTTACGTCAAAGCGCTGCGCCTGGCTCCGGATGATTATTTCATCCGCGAGGATTTCGCGGAGTTCCTCCAGGACACCGGTGAAATCAAACCGGCAATCGAACAATGGCAGCAAGTGCGGCAGCTCATCCCGCAGGATCACGCGGCGTTCTACCAGTTGGGCCGTCTGGCCGCGGTTCAGCACCAGTATGACCAGGCGAAGAGGCTGCTCGGCGAGACCCTGGCCATGCGACCCAGTTTTGCCCCAGGCTGGTTTGAGTTGGGCTCCGTCCATGCCGCCTCCAGTAACTATGCCCTGGCCGTTACCGCGTTCGATCGCGCGCTGCGATTTGATCCGGAGAACTCGAAGTATTGGTTTTGCGATGGCCTCGCCCTGGCAATGGTTGGGCGGAGATCGGAAGCCATCGAACACTATCGCCAGGCTGCGCGACTCGATCCGAGCGACTGGAAGGCCCATTTCGAGCTGGGAGGACTGTTGGGTCAGGACGGAAACATCGCTGAGGCTAAAGCGGAATCGGAAGCCTCAGTCCTGCTGAATCCGGCGTTTCCAATTTCGCACCTAAACCTGGGTTTGGCACTGGTAAAACTGGGCAACCTCGATGAAGCGGAGCGACAATTTGAGGAAACACTGCGGTTGGAGCCTGGCAACCCGCGGGCAGCGGACCATCTCGCGCAGGTCAGGGCCTTGAAGAAGGACAAGCAGAAATAGTCGCCCCGCGGCCTGGGCGACAAGTCCAGCAAACGAGCGGACTAAGGCGCGTTGGTGGCCGCATTCATCACGGGCGGCCGGTCCAGAGCTGCCGCGTTGCAAGCTGGGCTCGGATGGGTCGCCCAGACGCGGGAGACCGCTAAAGGGCCAGAGCCAGGGTACCGCTTGGCGCGTGATCCTTCCGGCAAGCCCAGTAACCCTTCCATCGGAGAGAGCGAGGAACCGGGCTTTACTCCATAAGGGCTTGGAAATAAACGACTTGTGTTCCAGTCTCCGGGCCTACAGTCAACGGGCGGAAGGCAGCTTCCCCGGGTCTGGGCCACTTGGGAAAGTGCATCAGTGACAGCGGGCACTCAGGGGCGAGCGGACCTGCCAGCCCTACCCTAAACGGCCAGTTTCCGCGACCTCGAGGCAGCGCCTGGCCAATCCAGGCTTGCGCGGCGGCGGGCTTCCCACTAGAAAAAGCATGTCTTTCTCGTGGGGGCAGGATGCTCCAGCGAGCAGTTGGTCAATTCAAACGCCGGATTTCTAAAACTATATTATGAAAAAGCCTGGTTACCTTCTCGCCCTGTGGGCCACATTCGTTGGGTTCAGCGTCACGAGCGCAATTGCGGCTGACGGCTCATTTAGTGGCCTCGACCTCAACCTCGGCAACCTCTACCGCGTATCCAAAGCCCAGTCGCGGTCGATCAGCCCGGAGAACTTCACCGGCGAAAAAGGCAAAGCCGGCATGGCGACGGAAGGCACCGGCAAGGGGGCAGCCCGCGACCTGGGCAAGGGCTGGAAGGTATCTCCCTCCGTCCAAATCGAGGCGGGGAAGACTTTTACGCTGGGTGAAATCAAAGGACCCGGCTGCATCCAACAGATTTGGATGACGCCTACCGGCAATTGGCGCCACTCGATTCTCCGCTTCTATTGGGACGACGAGACCGAGCCGTCCGTCGAATGCCCGGTCGGCGATTTCTTCGCCTGCGGCTGGGGCAAGTATTGCCAGATCAGCTCGCTGCCGGTGTGCGTGAATCCGGGCAGCGCCTTCAATTGTTACTGGCAGATGCCCTTCCGCAAGAAGGCCAGGATCACCCTGGAAAACCAGGACGCCAAGGGCATGACGCTCTATTACCAGGTCAACTATACGCTCACCGATGTGCCGAAGGACGCGGGTTACTTTCATGCGCAGTTCCGCCGCGAAGCCCCCCTCAATCAGAAGGGGCTCTACACCATCCTGGACAGCGTCACAGGCCAGGGCCAATACGTCGGCACTTACCTGGCGTGGGAAGTGCACAGCCCCGGTTGGTGGGGCGAGGGCGAGATCAAGTTCTTCATGGATGGCGACAAGGAATTCCCAACCATCTGCGGCACGGGCACGGAAGACTACTTTTGCGGCTCCTACAACTTCGAGACTCGCACGCCTGACGGGAAGAAGCTCTACACGCCGTTTTCGACGCCCTACACCGGCCTGGCACAGGTGCTGCCGCCCGACCAGAATGAAGTGCCGGGCCAACGCTTCGGCCTCTACCGTTGGCACATCGCCGACCCGGTGCGCTTCGAGAAGGACCTCAAGGTCACCATCCAGGCCTTAGGCTGGCAATCCGGCGGGCGCTATCTGCCGCTGGAGGACGACATTGCCTCCGTCGGCTACTGGTATCAGAAAGAGCCGCACAACAAGTTCCCGACGCTCCCGGCAGGTCTGTAAAGCAATTACCATGAACAAATCGCACTTCCTCTCACGACGCACCTTCATGAAAACGACCGGCCTGGCCGTTTCGGCGGGGCTGCTGCCTTTGGTCGGTCCGCTGGCAGCGCCGCCAAACAAGAAATGGCCCGCTGGCTGCCGCGACATCCATCTCAAGCTGGCCGGCCAGCCGGATAGCTGGGCCTGCATGAAGGCGCTGGGAGCGGAAGGCACCGAGGTCAATGTCGAGTTGAACCTTAACTGCCCGACCCTGTTTCATCCACAACACAAATACACCCTGGCCACCGCCGAAGGTATCCAGGTGCTCAAGGACGATCTTGCCGCCAGCGGCTGCCGTATCACCGCCTTCATGATGTCCAACCACTTCGATGAGCGGCTGGAGCAGGAGTTGGAAAGCGCGCGCGGCCTGGTCAAAGCCGCCCAACAGCTCGGGATCAACATCATCCGCATCGACGTCGTGCCGCGCAAATTGGACGGGGACCAGTTCCTCCCGTTCGCCATCGACACCTGCAAGCGGCTGTGCGCCATCGCCGAGGGCACGCCCGTCCGTTTTGGCGTTGAGAACCACGGCAACATCACCAACAACCCCCAATTCCTGGAAAAGCTGTTCGCCGGCGTGGGCTCCGAGCAGCTCGGCCTGACGCTCGACTGCGCGAACTTCTATTGGTGGGGGCATCCGGTCAACGACCTCTACCCGATTTACGAGCAGTTCGCCCCTCGCGTAGTGCATACCCACTGCAAGAGCATCCGCTATCCCGAGGACAAGAAGAACGTCCGGCGCGACATCGGCTGGGAATATGGCAAATACAATTGCCCGATCTACGAGGGCGACCTCGACTTCAAGCGCATCACCCAGATCCTCCGCAAGGCCGGTTATCGGGGCGACCTGTGCGTGGAGGATGAGTCCCTCGACAAATACCCGGAGAACGAGCGGGCGGACATCATGCGCAAGGAAATCGCGATGCTGAAGAAGCTCGCGTAGCGCTGACTTCCTCCACGGCTCACTTGGCCGGGCTCCACGGAATGAACCGCAAGTCCGGCTTGATGATGGGCATGGACGTTTCTCCACTGCCTTGCCCAAACATACACCGGTCATCCGGGTGGGGCCCCGGCACGACGACAATGCAGCTATAGGGAACAGTCCTGTAAACGCCGGGCGGGATCGTGGGCAGGGCAGATGGAAGATTGGTGGAGGGGGGATTGAAGTGAATCGTGATCTCGGGCTTGCGGCCCGGCGCCCGAGCCAGGAATAGTACATTGCTGTTTGGGGATGGGATGACAACAAGGTTGCTATGAGCGTTCCCCGGCCAATGTATCGATGGGGCTCGCGCCGAATCCTTGTGCAGAACCTGCTGAGCGGAGGCCAGAATACCCAAACAGCTCAGCGCTACCACAACCGCGCCAACTGATGCTATGCGTTTCACATCCCCATTAGACGGGGACACGCTCGAAATGCTCCGGGAATTTTGCTGATTCCACTGCCGCCCTGAAAGACCACTTTGTAGCTGGCTCCGCGGCTGCGGAATGGCGCATCTCGTTACCGCCGCCACTCTGCCCCGTAGCGGCGAGCATCCTGCCTGCAGCAGGGCCGGGCATCTTTCCCGGCGGAATGGCCGTCCAGCGCCATTCGAGCGCCGGTTCGGGCGGCAGGATGCCGCCCTCTACGGCAGGCAGGATGCCCGCCGCTACAAGGTGGCGGTGCCCGGATGCGACCGCTCTGGAACAAGGGCGTAGAATCCATTCGACAAGGCCCTCCTCGTCGCGCAAGCTGAAAGTGATGAAAGCCAAACTAGCAACTGCTATCTGCGTGCTGACGATCGGCTTGAGCGGTGTCACATACGGTTCTGAGTACAACGACAGCGGCCCGCTTACCGTGGCGGCCGATGCCGTGGTGGTCCGCCCCGCTTGCCTGGTCGCGACCGTGCTCGGCTCGGCGATCTTCGTGGTTGCCCTGCCGGTGGCGGCGATTTCCAAGAGCGTGAAGAAGACCGCCGATACGCTGGTGGCCAAGCCCGCCAAAGCCACCTTCACTCGTCCGTTGGGTGATATGGACGCCTTGATTGCCGACTAATCACACGGGCTTCGGGAAGACTTGCAATCCGCGCCTGCTTTAGGCCAGGATTCGGCGCACGCAAGCGCTATATGATTACTGAAGAGAGTTTCATCGACTTCAAATGCCCTCATTGCGGTGAGCTCGTCTCTTTCCCTCAAACCAGCGCCGGCTTTGCCCAGGCCTGTCCCAACTGCACCCAGAGCCTGATCGTGCCCGAAGACGGCAGCGAGGTCGGGTGGCAGATTCCCCTGCCCATCACGACCGCCAGGCTGGTCATCAGACGGCTGGAGGGGAGAGATTGGAAGGACTTGCTGGAATTGGTGTCGGACGAGGACCCTTCCCGCTACGTGCATACCCTGCCGCTGGACGAGGAGGGGATACTGCACTGGCTTGAGGCTGACGCCCACGTGAAGATCACCACGCCCGACCAGATGCTCCACTTGGGGATCGAGGTCCAGAAGGGCGGCAAGCTCATCGGCTACATGCGTCTGCAGTTCACCGATCCGCAGCGCCTCCAGGTTCACTTTAGCCTTTTCCTGGACCGGAAGTTTCAGCGACAGGGATTCGCCCAGGAAGCCGTCGTGGCTCTCCTCACCTTTTGCTTTGAGGGTCTAAAGCTGCACCGGGCTGCCGCCTCCTGCGACAACAAGAACACCGCAGCATGTCGGCTCCTTGAAAAGGCCGGTCTGAAACGTGAAGGTGAATTCGTGAAGGACACATGGTCGGACGGCGAGTGGCTAAATACGGTCTGGTACGCGCTGCTGGAAGAGGACTTTGCCAAATCCGAAAGCCCGGTCACGTAATGGCGCTTTAGCCGCATCAGCAAGCACCCGGCGGGAACCCTCCCGGCTAGAGTCCGGGTGCGCCAGCCAGCGTCAGTGGCGGAAATCAGCACAGCGTTTGCCCCGGCTTTGGCGGCCGCCTGCCGGCAATGCTCTATGCTCTTGGTGACAGAACCCCACCGGCTGCCGGAGTAGCTGACCAACGCAATATCACCGTTCGAGCTCCTCTGGTCTCCCTGCGGAAATGAAATCCGGCGAGGGCTCCCCTGCGAGCCCTCGCCCAATCGTTAGCTCACGCCACCGTGACTTCTTTGCTCAGATAGACGTCCTGGATGGCGTTGAGCAGGCCGACGCCTTCTTTCATCGGGCGCTGGAAGGCTTTGCGGCCGGAGATCAGGCCCATGCCGCCCGCGCGCTTGTTAATGACCGCCGTGGTGACGGCGCTCGCGAGGTCGCCCGCGCCCTTGGATTCGCCGCCGCTGTTGATCAAGCCGGAGCGGCCCATGTAACAGTTCGCCACCTGGTAGCGGCAGAGGTCGATCGGATGGTCGCTGCTCAGCTCGGTGTAAATGCGTTCGTCGAACTTGCCATAGCTGGTGCCAGGGACGTTCAGCGCCTTGAAGCCGCCGTTGTTCTCGGGCAGCTTCTGCTTGATGATGTCCGCCTGGATGGTCACGCCCAGATGATTGGCCTGGCCGGTCAGGTCCGCCGCGGTATGGTAATCCTTGTCCTTCTTGAACGCGCTATTGCGCAGGTAGCACCACAGCACCGTCGCCAGGCCCATCTCGTGCGCCTGCGCGAATGCCTGCGCCACTTCGACAATTTGCCGCGCGCTCTGGTCCGAGCCGAAATAGATGGTGGCCCCCACCGCTGCGGCGCCCATGTCCGACGCCTGCTTCACGGTGCCGAACATGATCTGGTCGAACTTGTTCGGGTAGGTCATCAGCTCGTTGTGGTTGATCTTCACGATGAACGGAATCTTGTGCGCGTATTTGCGCGAGACGGAGCCGAGCACGCCGTAGGTCGAAGCCACGGCATTGCAGCCGCCTTCAATCGCCAGCCGGATGATGTTCTCCGAGTCAAAGTAATCCGGGTTCTTGGCGAAGCTTGCCCCGCCCGAGTGCTCGATGCCTTGGTCCACCGGCAGGATCGAGAGGTAGCCCGTGCCGCCCAACCGGCCATGCTGAACGATGCGTTGCAGGTTGCCGAGGACGCGGTTGTTGCGGTCCGAGACGGCATACAGGCGGTCCACCACGTCCCCGCCGGGAAGGTGCAGCCGGTCCTTCGAGATCTTCGGGTTCTTGAAGTTGAGCAGGAAATCGGCTTTATCGCCGAGTAGTTTTGCGATTGATGTCATAGTCTATTCAGTTTTCGTTTTCAGTTTAATTGCAAAAGGCAAATGCCGCGTGCACGGGCGCCCTCTTTCTCGCAGTGCGCCAACAGCCGAAACAACGGCGCGCTGATTTTACCCCAATTCATGCCCCGCGCCACTTCCATTTGCAGGTTCACGTGCGATATAGTTTCTGCTTCTGAAATGTATTATAGTTGGTATGATCGTCGGCCATGGTTATCAAACCCTGGCAGAAAATCAGCTCCGAACCCATCGGCAACTACCGCATTTTCACCCTCCGCTCCGACAAGGTCATCTCGCCCCGCACGCACCAGACGCACGACGTTTTTGTGATCGATTGCGTCAACTGGGTGAACGTCATCGCCATCACCCCCGACCGGGAACTGGTGATGATCGAGCAATACCGGCATGGGTCCATGACGGTCGAACTGGAGATTCCCGGCGGCATGATCGACGCCAAAGACGCTTCCCCCACCACGGCAGGCTTGCGCGAACTGCGCGAGGAAACCGGTTATGCGGGCGAAAACCCGCGCCTGATCGGCGAGATCTTCCCGAACCCGGCCATCATGAGCAACACCTGCTACACGGTAATGGTGGAGAACTGCCGCTGCCTGCACCCCGTCGAGTTCGACCATGGCGAGGATCTGGCCACCCGGCTGGTGCCTATCGCCGACCTCCCACAACTGGTGGCGAGCGGCAAGATCAAGCACTCCCTGGTCGTCGTCGCGCTTTACTATTTTGAGCTCT
>OCZT010005186.1_pt1 | contig 13056 bp, 12 predicted proteins | sample 1539031 | NCBI WGS metagenome assembly OCZT01 (sample SAMEA3539308, study PRJEB22396) | soil metagenome | biome: tundra; feature: field; material: soil | place: USA | collected 2010-05 | depth 0.15 m | reverse complement strand
CGACGGGGCCGTAGCTTGGCCTTTGCGCCGCCGTCCATCCGCTGCTGCTTCCACGCACAGGCAGAACTCTCGGCCGCTTCGACACGGCCTGGCAAGACTTCTCCTCTTGGCCGGATCCGGAAGCGGGGTGCGGACCTGCTTTCGCTCGTCGACGAGCATCTGCACGTCGAATTCAATCGCCTTCTTTTGCGCGGTAGGCAGGACGCTGGCCGCGACAGGCGCCCGCGGTGCAGTCGCTAGTTGCGCTCGTGGCGAAATGCGAGACGGACGTCGTCTATGGTGCCGAGACCTGCATTCGTGTCGGCGCGTGTACCCGGAGCCAGCGCGGTCGTCGTGAATGCCTCTGTCCGATATGAGCAGCGGGATTGTCGGCCGGGCGGCTGCTGCTCCGGTGCTTGCAAGATCCGGGTGTCTGGCTAAACGTGGCGAACATCATGCGGTTGTGATTGCTGGGAGTCATGACGTGTGACCCTCCTTCCTGGTCGTGTCAGCCGGCGAGCGGGTCGACGTCCGCGAACTTGTTGGCTTCTGCGATCAGCGTGGCTGCGACTTCGCGCAGCTCTTCCTCGAGGTTGGGCTCGCGAGGCCTCCTTCGGTTCACCCTATGCTCGGGGGCGCTTGGGGCGATCGGACGCGCGAGGTGTCGTCGCTTTCTCGCTACGACTCTTTGGGGGCGAATCGCGATTTGGATCGCGGCGACCCTCGTTGCGATTAGTTCGCAAGGGTTCCGTCGAAGTCGATCGTGGCGTGTGTGCCATCGCAGAACGGCTTGGTCGACGAGTGTCCGCAGCGGCACATCGCCATCGGGTCGGGATGTTCGATCACATGCCCGTCCGGGGCGGTCAGGACCACGGGGCCGGAGACGATGTAGGGGCCGTTTTCGCTGGGGGTGATGTTGACTTCGGCCATGGGGTGTCCTCCTAGGCGATCTTGATTGTGTTGTTGATGGGGAGCTGACGGATTCGTGTGCCGGTCAGGGCGGCGATGGCGTTTGTGAGGGCTGGTGCGGCGGATGGGACGCTGACCTCGCCGACACCGGTCGGTGGCTCGGTCGACTCGATCAGGTGCACCTCGATCGTGGGGACCGAGCGCATGCGTATGACCGGGTAGCGGTCGAAGTTCTGGGTGAGGATCTCGCCGCCGTCGCCGAGGACGACCTCGCCCCACGCGGCCGCGCTCAGGCCGAATAGGAGTCCGCCTTCGACCTGGGCACGGATCAGATCGGGGTTGACCTCGATGCCGCAGTCGAGCGCGTAGATGACCCTGTCGATGTGGACGCGTCCGCGGTTATCGAGGGAGACCTCGGTGACCTGGGCGCTGTGGCTGAGGAAGCTGGAGCAGGCGATCCCGCGCGCGCTGCCCTCGGGCATGGGCGATCTCCAGCCCGAGCGCTCGGCGACGAGCTCCAGCGCGTGCAGCGTCCGGGGGTTATCGGCTAGCAACTCGCGCCTGAGGTCGACGGGATCGCGTCCGGCGGCGATCGCGAGCTCGTCGATCGCGGACTCGCGCGCGAACTCGGTGTGGGAGTTGCCGACCGAGCGCCAGACCATGATCGGCACGCCCGACTCGAAGTTGGTCGACGCAAGCCGGAAGTTCTTGAATCCGTATGGGCCGTCGGCTGCGCCGGTCACCGTCATCAAGTCGACGCCGCCCGTGAAAAGCGCGTCGCGGACGTATGGCATGTTCGGCGAGGTCGGTTCGGCGACCATTTCGTGGTGTACCGCCGTCAGGTGACCAGCAGCGTCCGCGCCCGCGCGCACGCGGTGCACGGCCATGGCGCGATAGCGGCCGGTCTTGAAGTCCTCCTCGCGCAGCGACTGGACCTTGACCGGATGCTTCCAATCGAGGGCCCGCGCGACGTGGACGGCCTCGGTGGTGGGATCGTGGGTAGAGGTGCTGTGAAGGCCGAACGAGCCTCCCGCGAACGTCACGTGAACCTCGACCTGGTCCTTTTCGATGCCGGCGGTTTCGGAGGCCGCCATCCGCGTGTATTCCGGAGACTCGGTGCTCGCCCAAACCTCGAGGGTGCCGTCCTCGCACATCCGACACGCGGCGTTGTTGGGCTCCATCGCGGCGTGAGCCAAATACGGGAGCGTGTAGACCGCGTCGATCGTGGCCTCTGCGCTCGCGAGCGCCTGCTCGACATCGCCGTCGTCACGCGACACCACCGCTTTCTCGCCCGAGTCGAGCAGCCGCAGGTGGTCGGCCAGCAGCTCGCTGGAGCTGCGACGCTCGGTGGCGGTGTCATCCCAGCTCACGTTCAGCGCGCGTAAACCGCGTTGGGCGTCCGCGACGGTCTCCCCGACCACGGCCACGCCCTCCTCGATCGGGACGACCGCGATCCCCCCCGGCTCGGCCAACGCCGCATCGTCGTCTACCGAGGCCACCGTCGCCCCGAACCGAGGCGGGTGAAGCACGACTGCGGTCACCATCCCGGGGAGGCTCACGTCGATCGTGAAACCGGTACGCCCGAGGATCTTGCCGGGGGCATCGATGCGCCACCGCCCTTCGCGTCCGATCAACGTGAACTCGGACGGGTCCTTCAGGCGCACATCCTCAGGAACGGGTAGCCGCTCCGCCCGCGCGGCCAGCTTTCCAAAGCTCGCCCTTCTCCCGCCGGCGTGAGCGAGCACCCCGCGCTCGACCTCGACCTCTGCCACGGGCACCTGCCACGCCTCGGCAGCCGCCGCCACCAGGCGCGCCCGCGCCTGGGCGCCGGCCCGCCGGTAGCGGAGGAAGGAGCCCTTCATCGAATTGGACGCTCCGGTGAGCTGAAACGCCCCACCAATGTCAGGGTTGCCGTAGACGTCGCCGCCCGGCCCCGCCCCGTTGGCCGCGTTGACGACGCGAATCGAGTCGAAGTCCGCGTCGAGCTCCTCCGCCACCAGCGTCGCGAACCCGGTGTGGATCCCCTGGCCCATCTCGAGCTGGGTGCAGAACACGACGATCGTCCCGTCCTCGCGCACGCGCACATACGGATGCACCGGGTCGGCCGCCTCCTCAGCAGTCAGTCGCTGGACCTCCGGCTCCGCCGGCGCCGTGAGTGGACCAGGGTCGCGTCCTGCAGCTAGCGTCCCGGCGGCCTCGTGGATCGCTGCCCGAATCCGCGGATAGGTCCCGCAGCGGCAGAGATTGCCGCTCATCCAGTTGTCGATGGCGGCGTCGTCTGGAGACGGGTTCGACTCGAGCAGCGATACGGCGGCCAGCGTCTGCCCAGGCTGGCAGTAGCCGCATTGCACAACGTTGCCGCGATGCCATGCGCTGCGGACCGCATCGACCACGGGACCTGAAGCCCCTTCCACCGTCGTGATCGCCTTTCCGACCGCCCGCTCCGTCGCTGTCTGACACGACTTCTGATTGCGACCGTTGATCAAGACCGTGCACGCCGCGCAGAACCCAGCTCCGCACCCAAACTTCGTCCCGTGCAGCCTAAGCACGTCTCTGAGCACCCAAAGCAGCGGGGTCTTGGCGTGGCGGTCGTCGACCTCGACCTCGGCGCCGTTCACCTTAAGCTTCATCGCAACCTCCGTAACTTGACCGTCCGGCCGGCGGCTCGGTCAGCCGCGAGTCACCTGCTTGCTGTAACTGCCGTGGCGGAACTCGTCGACGAGTCCTGGATGAGTCGGGTGCCAGCCGAGCTGGTCCCGAGCCCTGGCCGCGACGGTGCCCTGATCGAGCAGGAGGACCTCGGCGAAGTAGTCGCCCAAGCGCGCCCGAGCCTCGTCATCGGAACCAGGCACCGCCCCCGGAGCCTCCGCCGCGACCGCGGCCGCCTCCGTGAGTTCGGCAACGGTCGGATTCAATCCGTCACCGATGGCGTAGCGGCCACGAGCCGAGTCGTCCTCCAGCACGCGCCGGAAGAAGGTCGCCAGGTCGGCAACATGGACCGTCGACCAATGCTGCTGTCCGGTGCCGAGCATGATCAGGTTGCCGTCCTCGTCTCGGGGTGAGGCGAGGAGCAGGCCGGGGATCCCTCCACCGGCGTCGCCGTACGCGACGCTGGCGACGATCACGACTCCACGCATGTCTGAGGCGTCGAGGACTTGTCGTTCGATCGGCTCCTTCCATGCCACCAGCGGGGGTGGGTTGGCTGGAGACTCCTCGCTGATCGAGGTGTTGTCGCCGTAGATCCACGTGCCGCTGATATGGATGTAGGGCTTGCCAGTGCCGGCGAGTGCCTCGATCGCTGCATCGGCCACTGCCGAGTCCAGGTTTGCGCTGGTTGCGTCGCCGGGACTAGCCGCGTGGATCGCTCCGTCCGCACCCCTGAGCAGGCCTACGGCGGCGGGGCGGTCGTAAAGATCAACCACTATCGGGGTAGCGCCACGCGCCGCGACGCTGTCGGCCTGGTCGTGGTCACGGACGAGCGCTGTCACCTCGTGGCCGTGCTCCAGCAGTTCGGTGAGTATGTGGGATCCGACGAATCCGGTTGCACCGGTGAGTGTCACTCTCATGACTGGAGAGCCTCCTGTGTGGAACGAAGTAGATCAAGCACTTGATTGAGAATACTCATCCGCGGAACTTCTGTCAAGCACTTGCTTGAATTGTTTAGGACCGCCTCCCCCGACTGCCACCGACCTCTCCTCGACGCGCCCCGATTGGGATGCCGCCCCTCAGGAGGGCGTCGCACCACACCGACCCGGTCACCACGCGTGTCCGGCCCCCCGCGTCCACATTTGCCGGCTAACCGCTAGCTAGCCAGCTGATTCGTAACTTCCGAAGGGCTGGCCGCGAACGGCGCGAGCCCGAGACACGGTCGGGACGGCAGGCCGCCGGATGTGGGCCTGCCCGCTGGTCAGGCGGTGCTTATGCCGCGGAAGGTGCCCGCGAGTACGGGTACCAGCAATCGCTCGATCTGCTTCTCGGATTTGTTCCTAAGCTCGGCACCGACCGGCGCGAGGACCAGCCAGTTCAACAACCCAGCTGCGCAGCGCGTGCGGAAGATCAACTCCTGGTCCCTGACACCACGAACGTTGGCCTTCAGCACCCGAAGGACATCGGCACGAACCCGATCGAAGCTGGCATCAAACCGATCCCAACCCCGTGGAGGATCAATTCCTGACCGCGCCACGATCCGCATCACGTCCAGGTCACGACCCCCCACAGCGAGGGCGCGCATCATCGGTCGCGCGAAGGCCGCCGCCAGCGTCTCAAGCGAGGCCTCAGCGCCTAGCGCGCTCACCGCCTCCTGCTGAGCGTCCAGATAGCGCTCCAGTGCATACTCGATCGCCGCGTCACACAGCGATTTCAGCGAGCCAAAGTGGTAGCTCACCGCCGCGACATTGGCCTGAGCAGCATCGGTCAGCTCTCGGAGACTCACGCCATCCTCGCCGCGTTCAGCGAGCAGGTCCAGCGCAGCGTCCATCAGTCGCGTCCGCGTCCGCAGACCGGCCTCGCGACGCTGGTCCACCCTCGCCGATTCCACGCGACCTATTCAAGCAGACGCTTGAAAACCGGTCAACATGCCCGGGCGGAAGTGGCGCTGGCCGATGCTCGCCTAATGATCGAGACGAGCCGGACGGTCGTCAGCAGCGAGAGTCCGGCGGCGCGCTTGGCTCAAGCCCCAAAAGTTCCCCCACCGCCGCACGCCGACGGAGACCCGCTTCGCTCCCGCCGCGGTACTCAACACCGCCTGGACCGGAGCCCTCCCTTGCGCGGATACGGGGGCGCCTGCGTTCCGCTTCGCGCCGACCGTCAGCGTGCGACGCGAGATTGGCGAATACCGGGGCGCGATCGCCGTGCAGGCAAAGACCTGCTCTGCCGGCGACGCGGTACTCCGCTCAAGCGCCGCGGCCGTCAGCGTTAGCAGCCTTGGCTGCACCCCCCGCTGCCGCGGGGTGACGAACGACGCGATCCTGCGAATCCCCGGGTTTGCGATCACGTTCGGCCAATCCCCGCCGTCTCCGTGCTCGGCGACACCGCGCCGCCACCCCTCGCCCAGCCCTCACGTCAACCGCCGCTCCTACGAACAGGCGCGGCCGTGAGGTGCACTGGTGAGGCTTCAGGCCGCGGTCGGGCACCAGCACAACGGGCTGGCTGAGCAAGTCCGCCGGCAGGAAATCCAACGGCGGGACCGAAGGTGCGGGCATGGAAAGCTCCGGGCAGATGCCCGCACCTTCGCCGGGCGATGGGGTGCCGCCGGGCGGTGGCCACGACTACCCGCTCACCTTCTCGGTCGACTATCCCGACCGCAGCCTCAACCGCATCAGCACGGCCTTTCGGATCTTCGCGATCATTCCGATCGCGATCCTCGCCGCAACACTCGAGGGCGGCAGCTTCGGGGCCAATGCGGGAGGCAGCGGCGCTCGCTACGCCGGCGGCGGGATCGGGATCCTCGTCATCCCAGTGCTGCTGATGCTGCTGTTCCGCAAGAAGTACCCGCGCTGGTGGTATGACTGGAACCTGCAGCTAACCCGGTTCAGCAACCGGATCGCCGTCTACTTCGCGCTGATGGACGACCGCTACCCCTCCACCGACGAGGAGCAGGCCGTCCACCTCGACTTCCCCTATCCCGACGCCGAAAACGACCTCAGCCGCGGCCTACCGCTGGTCAAGTGGCTGCTCGCGATCCCCCACTACATCGTGTTGTTCTTTCTCACGATCGGCGCGTTGCTCGCCGCCATCTTCGCCTGGTTCGCGATCCTCTTCACCGGCCGCTACCCGCGGTCGCTGTTCGACTTCATCGAGGGCGTGATCCGCTGGCACAACCGCGTCGCGGCCTACGCCTTCCTTCTGATCACCGACCGCTACCCGCCATTCAGCCTGCAGGCCTAACAGTTTGCCGATGTGGACCCAGCTGAACGCTGCGCCGTCGCATCGACGCTTCAGCGGCCCGCGAGTGCAAAGACGCGAAGTAGTCATCGCGGCTTCCGCTGCTGGCCGGCCTCGGCTCGTCGACCCTCAGCGGCCCGCGCCCCGACAACGGAGGAGCTGACATGCCCAGTCACCAGCCGTAGCGCCCGCTCGACCGACGGTCGCGCAGCAAGAGATCGCCCGGATCGCGGGGGTGTTCTTCATCATCACCTTTGTTGCCTCGATTCCAGCGCTGCTTCTGTACGAACCCCTACTGAAGCACCACAACTACATCCTCGGTGCCGGCACCGACACGCGCATCGCCTTCGGCGCGCTCCTGGAAATCATCACCGCCATCGCCAACATCGCCACCGCCGTCGTGCTCTAGCCGATTCTCAAGCGGCAAAGCCAAAGCATCAGCCTCGGCTATGTCGCAAGTCGCACCCTCGAATCAACCGTCATCGGCATCGTCAGCGTCCTCTCGGTCGTGACCCTGCGACAGGACGTGGGGGGAGCGGGCGCAGCAGATGGCGCCTCACTCGTCCTCGCCGGACGGTCGCTGGTCGCCATCCATGACTGGACGTTCCTGCTCGGGCCCGCCTTCTGTGCCGGCTTCGGAACCGGACTGTTGCTCGGCTACCTGATGTACAAGTCCGGCCTCGTGCCACGGCGCATGGCAATGCTGGGTCTCATCGGCGGCCCCCTGATCTTTGCTTCCGCGACCGCAATCCTGTTCGGCGCCTACAAAAACGGCTCCGGGCCGGCGACCATCGCGGCCCTGCCGGAAATCGCCTGGGAGCTGTCGCTTGGCATCTACCTCATCGTCAGAGGGTTCAAGCCTTCTCCCATCCTCGCTCAAGGATCGTCTCCGAATACGGGTCAGTAGCTCAGCGCCGGAGCCGGGCAGCGACTGGATAACGAGGACCGCGCGCCGAACATTCTTCGACGGCTGGCGCGCCACCTAGCGAGGCTGACTGCCGCCCCGAAATCCGGCACTCACGGGTGCCACGCTGCAACGACGCGTCACCCGCCGGGCAGGAACCTGCTTTCAGCGTGCCGCGGGCAGCTCAATCCGTCGCGACACGGTCTCCGGCTTGCGCGGCATCCGGGCGTCGCTCCCCGGGGGGAAGATTGCGAACCTCGGCGTACTTACCGAGCGGTGGCGGGCTTGAGGAACAGCGTCGTGGTCGTGTCTGGTGGCGTGGCGAGAAGCGCGTCAAGCGCGAGCACCAGGCGCCCTATGGTCCCAGGATCGCCCCGCGGAAACTGGCGGTCGGTGGTCAAGATCAGCCGAGCGGTGGGTGCGCCGCGGGCGAGTGAATCCGCCTCGATACGGCGGAAGTCCCCGACGTTCTCAGTCACGAGCGCTCGATCGCCAGCGATGGCGGCCGCCCAGACGTCCTCGTCAGGCTCCCCCTCCCACACCCGATAGGCGGGGTCGTGCACCGAGGCGACATCGTGACCCCGGGCCCTCAGTTGCTCGGCAACGGCCGGTGCGTACATCTCGTCGAGCAGCAACCTCATCCCAGCAGGCGCTGCTCGTTCTCAAGCGCCCGCTCGAGCTGCTCTGCTTCCTGCTCGTTTGCCGCGATGAAGCTGTCGACTTCGTCTGGAAACTCCCCGTAGTAGCTGATCGCGGACCGGATCTTCTCGATCGGCGTTCCGGTCCGCTCGGCCAGCGCCCGGACCAGCTGGTCGCCGCGCTCCGGTGCACTGCGCGCAGCGGCGATCACCTCCCACACGTCAGGCCCGCCGATCACCACGGCGCGGCGCCCTGCGCGTCCATCGCGAAAGAAGATCCCCGGATGGCGGTCCAGTCGCATGCCTTCGCTGATGTAGCGCTGAGCGAGGCGCACGATCGGCTCGCCGCTCTGAGCGCTCCGCTCACGCAGCGCGCGGAGTGTCTCCGACTCGATGCGGACAGCCTCACTACTCATGTAGCGAAGTGTAGCGACCCGTAGTCACGGCACCGTCGTGCGCAATCAGCCGGCGCATGACGTGCGCCGCACCCCTTGGGCCACCGAGCGTTTCCGCGGCCCAGAGCGCCGAAAAGTCCCTGCAAACGAGACCACCATTGCGGTCCACGGTATCCCCCCTTCGAAGGCAAAAATACCTGCAAATCAGGTGCTTCTGAACATGGTAAGCACCTCGCTTCACACGCGAGAGGTCGCTGGTTCGAGCCCAGCCGTGCCCATTAGGAAATCCCTGCTAATCGAACTCTTTTGGTGGCGTCGCGGTAGAGCTCGGCGGGTCCGGATGGGTGGATTCGACCCGCGGCGTTAATCACGGCGTCAAACCCCCCCGGCTCACTCAGCCGCTTCTGGGTCTTCGCCAACGTCGCTCAGCCGCTCGACCGCCTGATCGAACTCGCCCTTGTCGACGCTGGACGAGCCGCGAGGATCCTCGCGCCCGAGCCGCGTGATCTGCCGGCTGGCAACGCGTTCTGCTGGCTCGTCGGCGAACCGCATCAAGGTCCACACCGCCTGCTCGTCGATGTAGCGACGGGTCGCCACCTGCTGGTAGACCGAGAACGTGAACGAGGGGCTGACGTGGCCGATCTGTGCCGCGATCCACTTGGGGTCACGGCCGATCATCGCCGCGAACGTCGCCCACGTGCGCCGCGGGGAGTGCGGAGTGATCTCGGGCAGCGGCGTCAGGCCACTCTGCGCGCGATTCGAGTTCGCTCGCTCGACGGACCAGGCGAGAATGCGATCACAGAACCGATCCGGGTCCCGGCGCTTGCTGGTTGCCGTACCGAAGAAGTGATCAGAAGGGCCGAACGGTAGCCCACGCGCGCGCCGGTCCATGGCGTGCTCGAGTAGCTCGTCACGCAGATACAGCGAGATCTCGACCTCGCGCACCCCCGCCTCGGTCTTCGCATCCACCAGCTTGAAGCGGCTGCGGATCAGATCGACCTGAGCGACACGCAGATCCATCAGCTCGCAGATCCGAAAGCCCGCGAGTCCAAGCGCGGCGACCATCGCCCGGCGGCCGAGTCCCTTGAAGTCCGCCCGGGCCTCAGCCTCGAGTTCGCCCGCAGCGTCGAGCAACGCATGGAACTCGTCGACCTCGAGGAAGCTGCGACTCGGACGCACCCGCTTGAGGAAGCGAGCTGAACCGCCGCCGACGCGCACCGGGTTTCGATCGATCACCTCATAGTCGACCGCCTGCTGAGAATCTGCCCGAGCAGCGTGATCATCGCGTTGATCGACGCGTTCGAAAGCGGCCGGCGCCGGCGCTCGTAGGTACGGCCGCGCTTGTCGGTGACCTTTCCATCAGCGGACGTCGACCGTTCTCTGTGCTGGCTCGCTCCTGGGCTCGTCGGATCGTCTCGGCCTGCTCGTGCAGCTCATCCCGGAAGCGGTCCACCAGCCGGGGCGTGATCTCGCTCAGGCGGTAGCGATCGAAGAACCGCTGTAGGTAGCCCAGCCGCCACTGGTAGTCGTTGATCGTGTCCGGGTCCAGACCGAACTGCTTGGAGCGCCACCAGCGTCTGGCGAAGACGCGGAAGGTCTCGTCGACCTGCACGCCGAGCGTCGCCATGGCCTCCTCGAGGCGGTCCTCGCGCGGCTCGAGCCGTGGTGGCACCCACGTTCCGCGATCGATCTGCTGAGCGATCCTCTCCGTCTCCAGCTCGGCGCGGGTCCGGTTCCAGCCGTGCTTGTTGGTGCCGGACGTGACCTTCTCGTAGCGGCCGTAGGCGCGCACCTGCGCGCCATAGCTGACGGTCTCTCCGTCGTGGACTGAAGCGTCGCGCAAGCCGGCGCTTCTCAGTGGATCGCCGTCTCAATCGCGCAACGTTTACTGCAACGGCACGGCCGACCGACGCCGCCTGACCCGTAGCGCCCGGAGGCTGACGGAGGCTCGTGGCTGCGTAGCCTCCGGGTGTGGCCTTGTTTGTTGTCGCTCACGAGCCTGCGCCTGATAACCGCTCACCGCAAGCGCGGAGTCTTCGGCTTGCCGCTGACGCCGCACGGCAATCCGGGCTCGCGGTCATTCGGCTGCCGTTCCCGTTCGAGAATCCTGACGATGCCCTGCCGTCGCGGCTGCCGGGCGACCTCGCCGTGTACTCAGGGCCGATCCCGCAGTTCCCCTCCCACTACGAGGTGCTCGAGCAGTCGCTCGCGGCTCGCGGCGCCCGGCTTGTCAACGCCGCCAGCGCGTCAGAACAGGCGAGCAGAATCGAGCATTGGCACCTGCCGCTCGGGCAGCTGAGCGCGCAGACGGTCATTCTGCGTTCACCCGCCGACCTCGACGCCGCCGGGGCGCTCGGCTTCCCCGTGTTCCTCAAAGGGCTCGTGAAGTCGGCGAAGGAGAGCGGGTTTGAAGCCTGCCTTGCACGGGACCGCGACGCGCTCGAGGCTCGCGCCCGCGGAGCCTGGGCTCAAGGCCAGACGCTTGCCGCCCGCGAGCTTGTTCCGTTCAAGCGAACAGGTGTCACGACGATGCGCTTCCCGCAGGCGCGCGAGTACCGCGTCATGCTGCTTGACCACGAAGTCCTCCACCACCAGTTCTACTGGGCGGCGTCTGACCCGGTCGGCTCGCTCAGCGAGCCTGACCGCGACGAGATGCTCGGGCTCGCCGAGCGGGCGTCCCGACTGCTGGAAGCCCGGCTGCTGGTCGTCGATGCCGGCCAGCTCGACGACAACAACTGGCGGGTCGTAGAGGTCGGGGACTCCCAGCACACCGGCCTCGCGCACATCCCGCCGCACCGTTACTGGACCGAGCTCAAAGACCGGCTGTGAGCCACAGGACGGGGGCAGCCAGCGTGGCTGGCGACGTTCGATGTGGAACGTGATCTGCGACGGTAAGCCCGCGAGCTTGCTATAGGTCGCCTCTCGACATATGCTCGTGCCGTGGAGCTTCGCCCGCCAAGCTATTTCGCGCTTGCCGCGTTGATCGATGGCCCGTTGCATGGGTACGCGATCGCGCAGCGTGCCCGCGAGCTGTCGGACGGACGGGTGCGGCTTTCGACCGGGACGCTGTATGGGCTGCTTGAACGGGCGCTTGCGGAGTCGTTGGTGGTGGCGGGAAAGCCGTATGTGGTTGATGGGCGTCACCGCCGCGATTACACGCTAACGCCAGCCGGCAGAGCACTGCTGACGGCCGAGGCAGAGCGTCTCGCACACGCAGCGACAACGGTCTCCAGCCGACTGCGTGCGACGACAGACGTGGTGGTCGGGTGATCCGCGAACGGATCGGCGCCGCTGCGCTGCGTGCCTACCCGCGCGAGGCGCGACAGACGCGCGGTCCAGAGATGCTGAGCACGCTCCTCGACGCCAGCGGGCAGTCAAACCTGGCGTTCGCGCGCGAAAGCGCGTCGCTCGTGCTGGGCGGATTGCGCGAGCGCGCGACGATCACAGCGCAGTCGGGGACGCGCCGGTCGATCGCGGACTCCTGCTGCGAGGCAGCGGTGATCTGGTCACGGCCGCGTGACGCTCGCCGTCTGCTCTGGCTCGTTCCCATCGCCGTGCTTGCAGTGCTCCTCCCGCCTGTTGGGCGTTGGGAGAGCGTGGGATTCCTCGCGATCCTTTCGCTCGGCGGACTCGTTCGGCTTGCATACGACCCACGCCTGGCAATTGCATGCGGCCTGGTGTGGGCCACCCTGGCGCTCGGCGCCCGATACGACGCGTTGTCCTTCGAGTATTCGATCCGGTGGACCGTGATCGTTGCTGCACCGCCGATCCTCATGATTGGCACCGCCCGCCTGGGATTCATGCGTCGCGCCGCGGCGCGGTAGCTAACGCTCAGCGGATGTCGCGGGGCGCGCAAGCCTGGTGGCAGCCAGGCTTCCCCTTTGGGCTAAATGGGTAAGCGCGTTCGATTGCCCAGGGAACGCTCAGCGAACGGTGCGGCACGAACGCTGAGGGCGTCGATCAGCCCGCCAGGCGGCGTCGCTCAGCTCCTAGCGGACGCGGATCGAGAATGTGCGCGATACCGATTCCGTCTTCGGGTCGCGTGTGCAAGTCGAACCCAGGACTGTGACGCGGAAGCGGTAGGTGCCGGCACGCAGCTTCTTGATCGGCAGGGGCGAGTCGTACACGTGCCCGTTGGGCCGTCCGCCGAGACCGCAACCACCGTCGCCAACCCCGCCCGCGCTCACGCCGCTCCTCGCGAGCTGCCGGTAGGCCCAGGAGACGATCTGTCCATCTGGATCGAGCGCTCGGATGCTGAGCGCATAGTAGGCGCTTTTTGGGGCTCTCTCGGCATCGATGTGGTCAGTGTCACGGTGAGTGGTGCTCGTGCGGTAGGTGGAGGGTGATC
>OCZT010005185.1_pt1 | contig 13057 bp, 12 predicted proteins | sample 1539031 | NCBI WGS metagenome assembly OCZT01 (sample SAMEA3539308, study PRJEB22396) | soil metagenome | biome: tundra; feature: field; material: soil | place: USA | collected 2010-05 | depth 0.15 m | reverse complement strand
ACCGGGTCGGGAAGGTGGGCGATGAACGGAACGACCGAGAAGTTGGAGACCGCCGCGTAGATGGGATCCCCGGCGCCGAGCGCCACCAGGCGCCCGATCGGGACGGCGATCTCCTCGGCCACCTCCCGCTGCGCCGCGGCCCAAGGCAACTCGCCCTCCCGGACGCCTCCGCCGGGCAGGGCGACCTGGCCGGGATGGTCGCGCAGGTCGGCCCGGCGCCTCACGAAAGGCACGTGCCAGCGCCCTTCCAATTCGTACAGGACGAACACGACCGCCGCCTTCCGAGCACCCCTCCTGAACTCGCCCCACCCGTCGATCGGATAGAACAAACGTTCGAGTCGACGCGGGAAATCAGTCAATCGCCCCTCTTGATTCCCCTCTTGGTGAATGGTGGCATGAGCCGGTAAGCTAAGAAAGGTAGCTGAGATGATCGATCAGACAAGCGAGCGAATCGAACAGCAGGAGACGGCTCTCCGTCGCCAGAACCGGCGGCGCTATGCCTTCCAGCGCATGCTGGAGGCGACCGACCGGGTCCTGTGGCGCCTCGAGGAGATGAACCGGGATGGGGTCAAGACGATCCCTGCCCTCGTGCGCGCCGAACTCCGTGAAGCCGTCGAGACCATGCCTCATCACATCCGTGAGCCCCTGCGGGACGGCGGGCACGTCCAGGACATGCTCGACAGCCTCTTCGAGGTCCAGGAGCGCCTGTTCCGCTGGCGCTTCCCGGACTGGGACGACACCGAGCCCGACGACTTCGACTTCGCCAGCTAGCTCCAGCCCTGGACTCTAGGCCGAGGCCAGGGTCAGCAAGAGATCGGTGGAGTAGGCCAGCAGGAAGCCCAGGAGCAGTCCCCAGGCGAAGGCGGGCGGCGAGCTGAGCTTGCGACCGACGTTGAAGAGCTCGTTGACGACGTAGAGCAGGGCACCGGCTGCGATCGCCAGGAAAGCCACGCTGAAGTAGTCCGAGCTGGCCAGGTAGCCGATCCACGTGCCGATGAATGTGGGGCCGCCTCCGATCAGGCCGGCCAGCCCCAGGAAGCCCCAGGACGCAGGCTTCGCCCCCATGGTCAGGGGGGCGGCGATCCCAAACCCCTCGGTGATGTTGTGCAACGCAAAGCCGACGACCAGGACGCCTGCGAAGGCGATCGCGCCGGTGTGCGCGGACTGACCGATGGCAAGCCCCTCAGACAGGTTGTGCAGGCCAAGGCCGGTGGCGATGGCAAGTGACAGCGATTGCGGGCTCGGGCTGTGGTCGCCTTGCTTCAGGCGCCCGAACAGCGCGCGGTTGAAATAGACGAGGCCGAGCAGACCGGCCCCGATGCCGACAGCGAAGATGGTCGCCAGGAGCGCGAACGGCACACGGTCGCCCGTGCGAGCGGCCACCAATGCCTGTTCGACCGGGTTCCCGGCGTGGCTCAAGATGTCCCAGAGCAGGAAGACCAGGATCCCGGTCGCAAAAGCGTTGAGGAATCCCTGGACCGCCTTCGGGAGGCCGCGGATCCGTGCCACCGGCAGGCCGAGGAAAATGGTCGCGCCCGCGATGGCTCCCAGTAAAACGGCGGTGGATTGGCTCATAGTGGGCTCGCAGGATTAGTACGTGCAAATGGTGCGATTAGATAAGTCTAATGCCGGTTCGCGACCTCCTTCAGAGGTGGTGTCGCACTACCTGGAAGCCATCTATTACATGTGGTCGGAGGGCGAGCCATTGCGCAGCGCGAGGCTCGCTGACTGGCTGGGCGTGAGCCGTCCAACCGTCACGGTGGCGCTGCGCCGTATGACGGGCTATGGGATGGTGCGGATGAACCGGCGCAAGGAGATCGAGCTGACGCCTCCCGGGCGCCGCGCAGCTGAAGCGATCGTGAGGCGGCATCGGATCATGGAGCGCTGGCTGACCGACGGGCTCGGCCTGGATTGGGTCACCGCGGACCAAGAGGCCGCCCGCCTCGAGCATGCCGTTTCCGAGGTCGTCGAGCGGCGACTTTACAAAGTGCTTGGCAAGCCCAGCACGTGCCCCCACGGCAATCCCATCCCCGGCCACTCGAGACCGTTAGCCAAGGAGGTCAGGTTGGCGAGCCTGAAGCCGGGCTCACGCGCGGCGGTTTCGCGGGTATCAGAGGTGGCCGAGCGAGAAGCCCCGATGCTGCTCTCCTACCTGCACGAGCGCGGGCTGATACCGGGCAGAGGCGTCGTCGTGGTCGAGGTCGACGGTGTCGCACGAACGATCCGGGTCCGCGCCGGTAAGCGCTCGGTCACGCTGAGCCTCGACACGGCGGCCAAGCTGTGGGTCGTCCCTGCGTGAGCGAACCCGATGACAGCCACGACCTGGCGGCCCTCCGCACACGCCTGCAAGCCGCCCGCGAGCACCTGGCTCGCCTGCCGGTCGCGAACGATCGCCACGCCGGCCCAACCGATCCTTCAACGGGCGAGGGATGGCACCGCGGCAATGTGCTCGGCCACGTCAACGAGATGCTGCCGTTCTGGACCGAACAGATCCGGCAGGCCGGCGAAGGGTCTGGCAAGGTGGGGCGGGACCAGGAGGGTGCCACGCACCGGCGCCAGGGCATCGATCAGGGCAACGCCCAGACGGAAGGGGAGCTGAGGCTTTCTGTTGACGATGGGATCGAGGGCGTCCTGGAGCTGATCGAGGCGCTCTCCCCGGACGATCTCGAGCGAGTGGTCGCCTACCACAGCCGCGACGGGGATCGGGATGCCAGGCTTGGCGAGCTGCTCCAACTCCTGATCGTTGTTCACCTGGAGGATCACCTGGCGCAGCTCGCCAGCCTGGGCTAGACGGCGTGCGCCCCCACGATCTCGCCGCAGAAGGCGCATCGCCTGGCGTCGATCGGGATCTCGCTGAGGCATTCGGGACACTTCTTGGTCGTCGGATCCGCGGGAAGCTCCTTGCGAGAACGCGCCATCAATGCCGTGTACGGAGCGATCACCAAGAAGTAGACGACGGCGGAGATGAGCACGAACGCGATCAGCGCGTTGAGGAAGTCTCCGTAGAGGAACTTGCTGTTGTTGATCGTGAACGTCAGCGTCGAGAAGTCGGGCTGGCCGCCGATGGCGGCGACTAGAGGGGTCACGAGGTCCTTCACAAAGGAGGTGACCACCACGCCAAACGCGACGCCGATCACCACGGCCGTCGCTAGCTCGATGACATTGCCCCGCAGCAGGAAAGCCCTGAACCCTTTCACGGCGTGACTCCTCTTCGTTTCATCCCGCGGACACCGTCAGCACGACCTTACCGAACTGCTCCGCAGTGTCAACACGCGTCAGTGCGTCCTGCACCCGGTCCAGAGGATAGACATGGTCGACGACCGGCCGGAGGCCCGAGTCGATCGCCTTTAGGACCGCCTCGAACTCCGACGCGTTGCCCATGGTCGACCCGAGGAGACCGGCCTGGCGAAAGAACAGCCGCGGCACGCTGATCTCGGCTTTGACGCCGGACGTTGAGCCGCACGTCACAATCCGTCCGCCCATGGCGAGTGAGCGCATGGATTCCTCGAGGGTCGCGGGGCCGACGTGCTCGAAGACGACATCGACGCCGTCATTGGTCGCTTCCCGAACGCCCTTGCTGAAGTTGGCCGAATCGAACACCGCGTCGGCGCCCAGCTCGAGGGCCAGCTTTCGTTTCGCCTCCGAGCGGCTGGTCGCGAGAACCCGAGCGCCGAGATGCTTGGCGATCCGGATGGCAGCCACGGCCACGCCCGCCCCGGCGCCCACGACGAGGACCGTCTCATCCGCACGCAGCTGGGCGCGCGTGGTCAGCATCCGCCAGGCGGTCAGGAAGGTGAGAGGAAACGCGGCAGCCTCGTCCCATGAAAGGTCCTTCGGCTTGCGAAAAAGGTTGCGCGCGTCGATGTGGATCAGCTCGCAGGCGGTCCCGTCTGTGTGTTCCCCGAGGATGCCGAAGCTGGGGCACCTGACGTTCTCACCCGCCCGACACCACTTGCACTCCCAGCAGCAGAGGGTGGGGAAGAGAACCACCTCGTCGCCTGCCTTCCATGAGGGGTCTTCAGACGCGTGGACGACGCCGGCCCCGTCGGCAGCGATCACCCGGGGAGGCGTGACGCGCTGGGCGCCATGGGCAAGCCACAGGTCCAGGTGGTTGATGGAGGCCGCGCGGATCGCCACCGCAACCGCACCCGGTTTGGGCTCGGTGCGGGGCCGTTCGCGGATTCGCACACCGGCGGGCCCGATCGGCTCCTCATAGACCGCCGCCCGTCCCTGGCTCAGAACCTCCACGCCGCACCTTCCGCCCACATGTCCGAACCGATCATTTGCGAAACTTAACCAGATTCGCGACGTTCCAAGGGCTATGCGCATTCTGGTCTCGATCCTTGCCCTCCTGGCACTGCTGCTGAGCGTCGTCCCGGCGCAGGCCGCCGAAGCCCAGACTCCTGGCCAAAAGCCGGGTCATTACGTTCGCTGGAGCTACCCCAGCCAGATGAGCTACGGCCCGATCGAGGACGGGCGGGGCCAAACGGGCATGGCGCCATCGGCCGACGCCTTTCTCACGCTCCCATTCATGGGCCCTCACTACATCACCTCGCTCTTCGATCACTGCTCGCCGGACTACGGGATCAATGGCAAGACGTGCAGGTATGACGGCACCATCGCGTCGGCAGGCGTGGGCGGTTCGGATCCCACGTTCAGCGCTGGGTATGCGCAGACTCCAGGCGGCCACGACTACCTCTACTACGACGGTCACGACGGCTACGACTACGGCCTCACCTACGAACCGGTGGCGGCCGCCGCCGGAGGCGTGGTGATCCTTTCGGGTTGGGTGGTGCCGTCGTGCCACAGCTGCTCGAGCGGATTGACGATCGAGATCAGCCACGGCAACGGACTGCTGTCGTACTACGGCCACCTGTCTCACCTGTACGTCGCGGTCGGACAGCAGGTCCGTCGCGGCCAGGTGATCGGCCAGTCCGGCAGCACGGGCACCGCGACCGGCCCGCACCTGCACTTCGGCGTCTACTACACCAACGGCGCAGGACCGGTCGACCCTTACGGTTGGTCCGGTTCCTATCCAGACCCCTATCCAAAGGACCTGGGTGATCTTTGGCTGAGCGGCTCACCGCGATACGCGAGCATCCCAATGCCGAAAGTCACGATCAACGCGGTTGCGACCCCACGCGACCCGACCGCGATCGACGTCTCGTGGTCCAGCCCTGGCGGCGGCAACGTCTTCACCGTCTACGTGATCGGACCGGACGGGACGTTCACGGCCTGGAAGGGGCGGGCCCCGGCTGGGGCGGCGGTCTTTCACGGCCGGCCGGGCAAGGCGTACTGGTTCTGGGCATCCGTCACCACCGACCTCGGCTGGAAGGATGCGAACGGCTCCCCCGTGGTTCGACTCGAAAGCGTCCTGGGCCCTGCCAACTAGAATCAGTCGGTCTTGATAGCCGAGGCCTTCAAAGGCAAGACCATCCTGGTCACCGGCACCACCGGCTTCCTGGGCAAGTCGATCGTCGAGAAGTGCCTGCGTTCGATTCCGGATGTCGGACGCATCAACCTCGCGATCCGCTCCAGCGCGCGCCGGCCGGCCGCCGAGCGGTTGGAGCGCGAGGTGCTGTCCAGCCCCGCCTTCAAGCGCCTCAGGGAGGAGCTCGGCGAGGAGGCGTTCTCGAAGCTGGTCAAGGAGAAGCTGCGCGTCCTGGAGCTCGATCTCGGGCGTGACGGGCTCGGGCTGACCGAAGCGGGTCGCGAGCAACTTCGCGAATGCGAGATCGTCATCCATTCGGCCGCGGCGGTCGAGTTCGACAATCCGGCCGATCTGTCCGCGCAGACCAACCTGCTGGGAGCCGCGCGGATGGTGGAGGCCATTAAGAGCGCCGGGAGCCGGCCGCACCTCGTTCACGTGTCGACCGCGTACGTGGGCGGAATGCTTCGCGGCCTGGTCCGCGAGCAGGCGCCGCACGACCCCGGCCTCAACTGGCGTCACGAGGCGGCCGTGCTGTCGAACCTGCGGCCGTCGGTGGAGGAGGAGTCGCGGCGTCCGGAGATCCTGAAGAAACTCCGCCGCGAGGCGGGCTCGCGGATGGGCCCGGCCGGCACGCCTGCGGTGGCGCGGGCGACGGAGCGCCTGCGCGACCGCTGGGTGAAGGACCGCCTGATCGAGCGCGGCCGCGTGCATGCGAATGCAATGGGGTTCGCAGACATCTATTCGTTCACGAAGGCGATGGCCGAGCACGCCATCGTGGAGCTCCACGGCGACATCCCGCTCTCGATCGTGCGGCCGTCCATCATCGAGAGTGCGCTCGCGGAACCGTTCCCCGGCTGGCTCGAAGGCTTCCGCATGGCCGAGCCGCTGATCCTGGCGTTCGGGCGCGGAATCCTGCAGGACTTCTCCGGCTTGCCCGACGCCCTGCTGGACATCATCCCCGCGGATTACGTCGTCAACACGGTGCTCGCTGTGGCCGCCAACCCGCCGCCGGATGACAAGCCGCGGGTTTACCACGCCGCCTCGGGCACGCGCAATCCGCTGCGATTCCGGCAGGTCGAGGACGCGGCGAGGCGTTACTTCACCAAGAACCCGCTGCGCGATCGATATGGCCAGGCGATCGGCACGCCGACGTGGACGTACCCCACACGGGGCCAGCTCTCGGCCCAGGCCAGCACCGCCCTGCGCTTTGTGGAGGCGGCGCAGTGGGTGGTGGAACGGCTGCCGCTCGGCGCAGGTGTGGCGCAGGTGTCAGACGACCTCAACGCTGAGCGCGAACGGCTTGAGCGCGCGGTCAACCTCATCCAGCTGTATGGCGTCTACACGGAGGTCGACTGCATCTTCGACACGCGACACGTGATGGCGATCTGGGAGAAGGTGCCGGCTGAGGAACGCAAACGGTTCCCCTTCGACCCCGCGCTGTACGAATGGGAGCGCTACTTCGACGACGTGCATTTCCCAACCGTGGTGCGCATGTCGCGTGCGGAGACCGTGGCCAAAAAGGGCAAGCAACCGACCGGCAGCACGGCGGTCAAGCCGGAGGCGAGTTCGGTGCGCTCCGCCATCGAGAAGCGCGCCGGCCGGTCCGACGTGCTGGCGGTGTTCGACGTCGACGGCACCCTGGTCGAGACGAACGTCGTCGAGTACTTCCTGTGGATGCGGCTTCGCGCGCAGCCGCTTGAGGACTGGCCGGCGTTCATGGCCCAGATGCTTCGCGAGGCGCCCCGATGGCTGTACCTCGAGCGGCGCTCTCGCGCTGACTTCCAGCGCACCTTCTACCGCGAGTACAAGGGTCTGGACTACGAGGTCATGAAAGGTCTTGGGCGGGAGGCGCTCGACGCCGTGACGCTCCGACGGATCTACCCGGAAGGCATGCGGCGCATCCGCGAGCACAAGCGTGCGGGGCATCGCGTGTTGCTTCTCACCGGCGCGCTGGACGTTGTGGTCCAGCCTCTGGCCGAGCTGCTGGACGTCGAGGTCGACTGCGCGCATCTGCTCACAAGCGAAGGCCGCCTCACCGGGGATCTCGAGTCTCCGCCTCCGGCGGGTGAGGCTCGCGGCACGTTGTTGGAGGAGTACGCCGCACGCAATGGCGTCGTCCTCGCCGACAGCTTCGCCTACGCGGATTCCCTGTCAGACCTCGGGATGCTCGAGCTCGTGGGCACTCCGGTCGCAGTGAATCCGGACGCACGCCTGTCGCAGGTCGCGGGCCAACGCGGGTGGCGCATCGAGCGCTGGCGCATGGCGCCGGGAAACTGGCGCCTTCCCATGCCGGACCCGCGGTCCCCCGAGTACAAGGAAGCGGTGAGACGGTGACGGCGTCAAATCTCCTCCCCGCTGCGGCGGGAGGTGGCGCGCAGCGCCTGAGAGGGCACCCGTGCTGGCACTGACCTTTAAGAGGTCGATCGCATCTTTCGCGATCGTGAAGGCTTCGGGGGGCCGGTCGGACGTGGCCACCAGCGCACTGTCGATGCTCCACCTGGGCGATGTGCCAGAGCCTGAGCTTCCGGCTCGCGACTGGGTGCGCGTGCTACCGACACTGAGCGGCATCTGCGGCTCGGATCTCGCCGCGATCGGCGGCCACGCCTCGCTCTACCTGGATGCGCTCACCAGCTATCCCTTCGTGCCCGGTCACGAGGTGGTCGGCACCCTCGACGACGGCTCACGGGTCGTCATCGAGCCCGCCCTCGGCTGCAAGGTGCGCGGCATCGAGCCTCCGTGCCCGCGATGCGCAGAGGGGCGGCCGGGCCTTTGCTACAACGTCACCGACGGCCCGATCGAAGTCGGGCTCCAGACCGGGTACTGCGCCGATACGGGTGGGGGATGGGGGGAGGTGCTGGTCGCCCATCCGAGCCAGCTGCACCCTGTCCCGGACGCCCTCACCGACGAGGCTGCGGTCCTGATCGAGCCGTTCGCGTGCTGCATCCACGCGGCCCTGCGTGGCGGGGCCGGCAAGGACGACTTCGTGGTCGTGATGGGCGCCGGCACGATCGGGCTGCTGACCGTGGCGGCCGTGCGAATGTTCACTCCGCCCAAGCGCCTGATCGCGGTCGCCAAGCATCCGACCCAGCGGGAGCTCGCTCGTAAGCTGGGCGCCGACCAGGTCATCGCACCAGCCGACGTGTTTCAGCGGGTGCGCTTTGCGACCGGCGCGAGGCGCCTCGACGGGATGAACCGTCCACTCCTGCTGGGTGGCGCCGACGTGACTTTCGATTGTGTGGGCAGGGCGGACAGCCTCAACGACGCCGTCCGCTTCACACGAGGTGGAGGCACCGTGATCGCGGTGGGCATGCCAGGCGAGGAGAGGGTCGACTGGGCGCCGATCTGGCAGCGCGAGCTGACCGTGATGGGCGCGTATGCGTACGGCTCGGAGCCCACGCGCAAGGGCCAGAGCACGTTCGAGCTTGCGCTGGAGGCGGCGCCGGAGCTGCACCTGGAGAAGCTGACCGGTCCGCTGTTCGGATTGGGCGAGTACCGCGACGCGATCGCATACGCGATGAGCGCCGGCCGTCTCGGCGCCGTGAAGGTCGCGTTCGATCTGCGAGGATTGAGAGCCTGATGCCGAGGCCGGGAGCAGTCATCGAGGTCGATCGCAACACCCCGCCTGTGCTCTTTCACTTCGGCGAAGGGGTTCGGCTGGAGAAGCTCCCGCTCGGCGCCCGTATCGTCTATCCGCCTGATCCTCTCGAGCCCATAGCCCACCCCGAGCGTGCTATCAAGCGCGCGCTCGCCAAGCCGCTCGAGGATGACCCGCTGAAGACACTGCTGCGGCGCGGGATGAAGCTCACCATCGCCTTCGACGACCTCTCGTTGCCACTGCCGCCGATGGCGGCGCCGGATGTGCGGCAGCTGGTGATGGAGGAGGTCATCGACATGGCGGCGGAGGCCGGCGTGGAGGACATCCACCTGATCGCCGCGCTCGGGCTGCACCGGCGGATGACCGCCGACGAGATCCGCCATATCGTCGGCGATCGGATCTTCAGCACCTTCTGGCCAGACCGCCTCTACCAGCACGATGGCGAGGATCCCGAGGCCAACGTGTACATCGGCAAGACCTCGGCGGGTGAGGACGTCACGCTGCACAAGCGCGCGGCCGAGTCAGACCTCGTCATCTACGTGAACCTGACGCTCGTGCCGATGGACGGCGGGCACAAGTCGATGGCCACGGGTCTGGCCACCTATCGAGGGATCCGGGTCCACCACAACGTGAAGACGCTGATGAACTCGCTCTCTTACATGAACCCTCCGGATTCCGCGCTGCATCACTCCTGCATCCGGCAGGGTCAGTTGATTGAGGACACGGTCAGGGTTTTTCACATCGAGACCACGGTCAATAACCACGCCTTTCCTTCGATCGCCAACTTCATGCAGAAACGCGAGACTGACTGGACCGCCAAGGACCAGGCGATGTTCCTTGGCATGAAGCAGTTCACTGACATCGCGCCGCCGGCGTTCAAGCGCAGCGTCTTCCATGCGATGCGCGCGCCCTATGGCTTGACCGGCGTGCATGCCGGCCAGGTCGATGCGGTCCACGAGAAGACGCTGGAAGCGGTGCGCAACCAGCTCAGCGTGCGTGTGGAGGGGCAGACCGACATCGTCACCATCGGCGTGCCCTACCTCGGACCTTACAACGTCAATGCGCCGATGAACCCGGTCCTTGTCGTGTGCATGGGCCTCGGCTACCTGTTCAACTTCTATCGGAACAAGCCGGTGCTCAGAAAGGGCGGCGTCGCGATCCTTACCCATCCATGTCGCTACGAGTTCGACGCCGTGCAGCACCCGAGCTACATCGATTTCTACGATGAGGTGCTGGCGGATACGACCGACCCGCAGGAGATCGAGACCAAATACGAACAGCGATTCGCCGAAGACCCGTGGTTCCGGCAGCTCTATCGCAAGTCACACGCCTACCACGGGGCTCACCCTTTTTACGCCTGGTACTGGGCCGCCCATGCCATGGATCACGCCGGCGACATCATCATCGTCGGAGGCGACCGCGACGTCGTTCACCGGCTCGGCTTCAAGTGCGCCACCACGCTCGAGGACGCGTTCGAGATGGCAGAGCAGACCGTGGGCCGCTACCCGAGCGTGACGCACTTGCGAATGCCCCCGATCCTGCTCGCGGACGTCGAATGAAGGATGAGAGGGAACCCGGGCGGTTCCCTCTCATCGCGTCGCTGCGCGCCGCTGCTCTCTTTCCGAGTAGGTTGGGATTTACGAATTGGATACGCCCGGCCATGCCTGGGAGGCGCCTTGAAAAGACCAAGTCGCGGCCGGGATGAACCCGGCCGCCAGCGCGATGCTGGCATTTAGCGAATGACCTGGTACTCGGGGGGCGGCCTCACGCATCTCGCGGACGCCGTAAGCGGCGCTGTGAGGGATGTGCGCCGAGTCCGCAGGGGCTGGCATTGGGACACCCCCCGGCCGGCCGGCTGGCCCGAGCAGGGGGCGGTGGTGCCTGCGCGCGCAAGCGACCTCGGCTGGGCGCGGCTGGAGCCGGTCAGGACCATCCGCTTCCTGATCCAGCGCGGGCTGCTGCTCCCGTTCACCAAAGTCATGGCCCACCCCAAGGTCGAGGGTGGCGAGTGGGTGCGCGACCTCGAGCGGCCGGTGATATTCGCCGCCAACCATTCGAGCCATGCCGACACCTCGCTCATCCTCTACGCGCTGGGCGACCACGCCCGCGAGCGGACCGTCGTGGCAGCGGCAGCCGATTACTGGTTCAAGAGACCGCTGCTGGGCAACATCGTCAGCCTCTTTCTCAACACCTTTCCGTTCTCACGAACCGGCGGCGCGCAGGCCCAGCTCCACAGTTCCAGCCAGCTCCTGAAGTCAGGCTGGAACCTCGTGCTGTTCCCGGAAGGGAGCCGCTCGCCCGACGGGCGCATCCATGAGTTCAAGGCGGGCGTCGGCCACCTGGCCAACGAGACTGGCACGCCAGTCGTACCGATGCACATCCGGGGCTCCTACCAGATGATGCCCAAGGGCCAGAAGCTGCCCCTCCCCGGGCCCGTGCGCGTGCGCATCGGCAAGCCGATGGCGCCTCAGTCCGACGAGGGCTCACGCCAGTTCACAGCCAGGGTGGAGAAAGCGGTCAGGGCTCTTGCGCTCGAACCCACCCAGCCAGACATCCAGGGCACCTGGATCGAGCGGTGGCAGGCGCTGAGGCCGCGCGATCTGGTGTACGAGGACAGCTCCACACCCACCCCGCCGGCGCCCGCGCCAGTGGTGGCGCTACCGCTCACCGTCCAGGAGGCACTGCCTCCACCCGAAAAACCGGGTGGTCGGGTGCGATCCGCCGCACCGCCTCCTCGGGCGACTCGGCCGAAACGCCGCTGAAGAACACGCCGACCTCCGCCTTCCAGCGTTTGAGGTAGGCCCTCAGGATCGGGATCTTCTCCTCATCCCCGATCTCGAAAGCTTTGAACGGCTCCGCCTTTTTCCCGAGCATCAGCTCTCCGCCTCCAACCACGCGAATGTTGCGCACCCACTGGGTCAGGCCGCGCGGCGCGACGAGGTACCGCTTGCCCTCATAGGTCAGTAGGTTCACCGGAGCGCTCCTCCACTCGCCCGATTTGCGCCCCTTGACGCGGAGAACTCGCGAACCCCAGACGCTGATCCCGGCGCGTGTCAGGCCGGCGACGGTCCTGTTGAAGACGTTGGTGGTGAACCAACCTGGGCGGCGGTAGTAGGCCATTACCGCGCTACCATACGGCCCGTCATGACCTACTCGATAGTCGCTCGCGACAAAAACACCGGCGAATTCGGCGTTGCGGTCCAGTCGCACTACTTCCAGGTCGGCCCGGTCGTGCCATGGGCACTGGCCGGCGTGGGGGCGGTGGCGACTCAGTCGCAGGTGAACATCAGCTACGGGCCGCTGGGCCTGGAGCTTCTGCGGGCCGGCTACTCCGCGGAGCAGGCTCTCAAGGCGCTCACCGCTGGCGACCCGCACGCCGACCTGCGTCAGTGCGCGATCGTGGACGCGGCAGGCAATGTGGCGACGCACACGGGCGCCAAGTGCATTCCAGCCGCCGGCCACAAGGTCGGTGATGGGTTCAGCTGCCAGGCCAACCTGATGGAGAAGGACACCGTCTGGGGCGCCATGGCCGCCGCGTACGAGTCGACCGCCGCTCCGCTGGCCGACCGGATGATGGCCGCGCTCGACGCCGCTGAGGCGGAGGGCGGCGACATCCGAGGCAGGCAATCGTCGGCGATGCTCGTGGTCTCGGGAACCGGCACCGGCCGGTCCTGGGATGACCGCCTCATCGACCTCCGCGTCGACGACGCCGCCGAGCCGCTGCTCGAGCTGCGAAGACTTCTGCGCATCAAGCACGCTTACGCCGCGGACTCGGAAGCCGCCCGGCTCGACGAGGCCGGTGATGCTGCCGCCGCGGGCGCCAAGCGCAAGGAGGCGTTCGAGCTGGCACCGGAGCTCATCGAGCTCCGTTTCTGGGCCGGCCTCGCAATGGCAACCTCTGGCGATCTCGATGGCGGCTGTGTGCTTATCGGCGAGGCCGTACACGACGACGCGCGGTGGTTGGAGACGGTTCGCAGGCTCGTCGGCGTCGATCGTGTGACCGCGGAGCTCGCCGCGTCCATCGAGGCCCG
>OCZT010005184.1_pt1 | contig 13058 bp, 12 predicted proteins | sample 1539031 | NCBI WGS metagenome assembly OCZT01 (sample SAMEA3539308, study PRJEB22396) | soil metagenome | biome: tundra; feature: field; material: soil | place: USA | collected 2010-05 | depth 0.15 m | reverse complement strand
CCAAGGCATCAGTCGATTTCTGATAATTCTCAATTGCCCAAACAAGCTCGATTATCCTCGGGGTGGGTGTGCCACTCACCAAGATAGATCCGTGTGCCATCCGAGACGGACCACACATGATCGACGGCCGGCTGTGCTGAGCGCTTGCTTCGGAAGAAATTGAACCGGGTCGCACGGTCCTGGCGCGTTTGCTGCGTGACGTCGTCCACGACTATGTCGTCGCTCGCACACACAATCCGACCGAGCAACACCCCTCCTGCCTCCGGATCGGAGGCCCCCAGCTGTCGGAACTTGGCCATCCGCTCCAACGCCTGCTCGCTGACAACCAAACGCAATCCGCCGGCCGCGACGAACATCATGTGTCCCACCCAGAGCAGGTTGGACAGTTCTCGTGGACAAAACCGATTTCCACTTTTCGCTCGCCAGGCAAAAACATGGCGGCGCGTTTCGAGGGTTCGAATCCGTTGGCCCTCAACTCGTTATCTCCCTCATACGAACTCCACAGACTGTTCGTCCTGATCACGCCCTCGAGCACTCCAACGCCTAAGCGCTTCTGGAAACGTCTCTCGCAACTGTTGGACGATCCACTCCGCAGTCGGGTGTCGAGTCACGTTGAAGTGCAGAATCCTACGCCGCCCATGCTCGATGACGAAGAAGCAGTAGAGCAGCTTGAACGTCAACGTTGGCACGGTGAAGAAGTCGAAGGCAACGATCACCTCGCGGTGATTCTGGAGGAAAGCCAGCCAGCGCCGACTGGGATCACCGCGGCGCCGCAAACCTCGCAGGTACCGCGCCACGGTTCGTTCGGAAACCTCGAAGCCGAGCTTCTGAAGTTCTCCGTGAATCTTGGGGGCTCCCCAATCCGGGTTCTCTTCCGCCAGACGTCTGATTAGAACACGGATCTCGCCGGTGATCTTCGGTCGGCCGCAGCGTGGCCGGGATCGCCACCTCCAGAAGAGCCGAAACCCAGCGCGATGCCAGCCGACCACGGTCTCGGGTTTCACGATGAGGAGGACATCGGCCCACCGGGGCCACACGCGGTGCAGGGTCGTCCAGAACAGCCGGTCAAAGCTGTTCAGCTTCGGGCGCGGCCGTTTGCGCTTGAGCACGGCAACCTGCTGCCGGAGGGCGAGAATCTCAATTGCAGTGTCATGCCGACTGCGGAAGAAGACTCGGACAGCGGCCAGGAAAGCAAAGATAGATTCGAACATGAACACATGGTTTTAGCATGCCGCAACGCCATCTCGAGAGGTAGGTGAGGAGCGCTCCCAACCTATTGATTTCACAATGCGATGGGGTTGTGTCTACAGACACCTGCGGGGAACTTCGGAATTCAGGCTTAATTACCCTACAATAACCTACCGCTTTCCCAATTCCGTCAAATCGGCGCCAACCACCGCTATCACGAGATCCAGCGGCAAAGCGGGCCTTCGGGAGTACTGACGCTCGCCAGATCAATCACGGCCCAGTTGAACGTTCGGGTTCACGAACAGCCAGGCAATCGACCCAATCGCACACAAGCCGGCCGCCGTCAGGAACGAAGCCGTCCATCCAAAAGAATCTGCGATCATAGGCGTCAGAGTCGCGGTCAAGGCGCCGCCGATTTGTCCGCCCATATTCATCAAACCCGAAACGGAACCCGCTGAAGCCCCAGCAATGTCGGCCGTGACGGCCCAATAGGAACTCTGGGCGAGGTACAGTGACCCAACGCCGCAAGCCAGAAAGATGCTTGCGATCCGTGCGCTTTCTACTTGAGTTGCGAGAGCAATGAGCACCGCGGCTCCGGCCAATCCTAATACGCCAATGCCACACCGTCCCGCTCGCCTCCCGTAGCGCCTAGTCACGACGTCCGCAGTCCATCCGCCCAGAGGCGAACAAGTGGCCATCGCCAGGAACGGCAGCATCGAATAAAAGGAGCTAGCCTTCAAATCGAGGCCTCTTACTCTGCTCAGATAGATAAAGAACCATGAAAAGAAGATAAACGCAGAGTATCCATAGGTGAAGTAACTCAAAGCAAGAAAGCCGATGCTACGGTTGCGAAGGACTGCGCCCCACGGCGCGACCTTGTGCGCTCCCAAGACCTCCGCTGGAGCGGGGAGTCCCGCCTCGATATGGGCGATTTCCTTCTTGTTGATCCAGGGATGCTCCCATGGAGTGTCCCGGGCTAGCAGGTACCATGCGCCGCCAGCCACCGCTCCTATCACTGCGCTGATATAAAAGGACCAGTGCCATCCCCAATTGACGAGGATGTAAGTGATCAACGGCGGCGTAATGCCCGCTCCGGCACCGACGCCCGCGAAGATGAAGCCGTTCGCAGTGCCACGCTCCGTCGTGGGGATCCAATTGGCGACGAGCCGGTTGGAGGCAGGATAGACGACTGCCTCGCCGATCCCGAGCAAAAAGCGCACCCCAGCCAGCATCCACAGCGAAATGCCGAGACCTGTCGGCACCAAGGCCGTGAACGTTGTGAACAAACTCCACCACAGGACACCGATTGTGATGACCCGCCGCGGTCCGAATCGGTCCGCCAGGCGCCCCCCCGGCACCTGAAACAGGGCATAGCCGATGACAAACGCGCTGAAGACATACCCCAGTTGCACGTTTGATATGTTGAAGTCGCTCTGGACCGCCTGACCGGCGATTGAAATATTGACGCGATCCAGGAAAGAGATGGCGCCCATCAGAAACATCCAGAAGATAAGTACCCATCGTAATCGACCACGAAAGAGCTTCACCATTTAGAGCCTCCATCAATGCGATTCAGCGCTACGCCAAGGGCCGCACTCGAAGCCGAGCGTCCGCAGCTACCTTCGCCGTGGCAAATGCCACACAATAATACTTGCGCATCCTAGAATGGGCCAAGCAGGGCACATTCGTGCCGCCTCCGAAACCGCGCTAGCGTTGGATGCGGCCTGCTCCACTGCCGCCAATCAAGGCAATCACCTCTGCCTTAGAGACGTGGTTGAAATCGCCGTGGATAGAGTGCTTCAAGCACGAGGCGGCTGCGGCGAACTCCACGGCTTGCTGACCGTTCATCCCGCTCAGCAAAGCGTAAATGAGGCCGCCCGAGAACGAATCGCCGCCGCCGACACGGTCCACGATCCAGATCCGGTACTTGCGGCTGATGTAACACTGGTTGCCGTCGGATAGGAGACACGACCAACCGTTTTCCGACGCGGAAGTACTCTCGCGCAAAGTCGTGGCAACGTATTTAAAGCCGAAGCGTTCGTGCAACTCGCAAGCTACTTCCTTGTATCGCTCCGCGTCCAGGGATCCTTGGGCCACGTCGACATTCTTGGCCTCCACGCCCAAAACGATTGCAGAGTCCTCTTCGTTACCAATCAGGACATCGACGTATTGCATCAGGTCGGTCATGACGGCGCGCGCCTTCTCGGGCGGCCACAGCTTGCGGCGGTAATTCAGGTCACAACTGACCATGAGACCATGTTTTCGGGCCGCCTGGCAGGCCTCACGGGTTGTTGCCGCCATGCTATCGCTCAACGCCGGGGCGGTACCTGACCAGTGGAACCATTGCTTGCCCGCGAAAACCACGTCCCAGTTCACCTTCCCGGGATTCAATTCAGTAATCGAGCTACCCGCCCGGTCGTAGATTACTTTCGAGGGACGTTGCGAGGCGCCCGTTTCGAGGTAGAACGTTCCCAAACGCTTGCCGCCGCGCAGGACGAAATCGACGTTGACCCCAAACTGGCGGACGAAGTTGATGCAAGCGTCGCCGATCTCCGTGTCCGGCACGACGGATACGAGATATGCACCCAACCCGAAGTGAGCGAGCGACACCGCGGCATTCGCTTCGGCGCCGGTGTAGCCCACCTCGAACTCGTGGGCTTGCACGAACCGCTCGTATCGCTTCGTGGCCAGCCGCATCAGCAGTTCACCGAAGAACACCGCCCCTTTCGATTCCTTCATTCCGTCCTCCCGATCAGCATTATTTTCTCTTTGCCTCCTGCACGAGCGCCACAAAATCGATTGCGTTCTTGGTGATTGCCGCGAAATCCTTGGCGGCGATCAGCGGCTTGCCGATAAGTTCACCGCCGACGCTCGCATTCCACTCTCGCTGAGGAGTTGCCGCACGCGCGCAACAAAGGGAGATGTCCTCCTCGATTGCCTTCCGCAATACCTACGCTCTGCTCTTGTGATTCTGAGCTGCCTTCAGCATCGATTGCATGCAACCGATCAGATAGGCCAAGCCGATGTTGGGCCGGAACTGTCCCGGAGCTCCTCTGCCTGCCCCACCACCCCCCCTTGAGGGTTCCGCGCCTGGCATGATCCCCAGCGCCGGAATATGATCGGGGATCGCGATGCCCTCGAAGTTGACGTCCACCAGCGCCTGCATCACCTTGCTCATGTCGTAGTAGCCGTCGTCTATCAAGCTCTCGGTGAAGTGCGGCAAGGGCGCGCTCACGTTGCGGAAGTGGACCTTGAAGAGCTTCTTGATGCCGCCGAAGTACTTGATGGTCTCCACTGGGTCCTTGCCCATCAGCTTGCCGCCTTCCGTCCAGCACCCTACGCAAAGGCACATGCCTACATTGGGACTGTTGGCGATCTCCAAAGCTTTCTTGTAGCCCTCAAAATTGCCGAAAATGCAGCGTGGAACACCCGCCAGTACCGGTTGTGGAGGGTCGTCGGGGTGAATCCCGATCCGGACACCTGCCTCTTCGGCCACTGGGACCACCTTCTTGATAAAGTAGGTGTAGTTGTCCCAGATCTCCTCCTTGGTGAACACGCGGCCGTGGGAAAGAGGCTCCTTATACGTCTTTCCGCCCCAGCTTCCCTGCAGATTGGGGCTTGACAAATCACAGTCGGCGCCAGTATACCCACGGGGCAACGTCGCCCGGCCGCTGCGCCAGATGCCGTTCCCCATGTGGGCGTACGTGCTGTAAGGAATGCCGGCTTTGCCCAGGTATCTGATGTAATTCAAATACTCTTCGATCTTCTGGTCGCGTCCAGGAAGATTCAACGTGACCTCCGGCATGTTATGGAGGCTACCGCTCGGCCCGACTCCACTCCCGATGTTATAGACCTTGAAGCCGCCGCTCTCCCATTGCTGTCGCATCTTGGTGAAGCCCTCGGCAGTGGCGGTTTCGGGCGTCGCCCCGAGGCTTACCCACGTCACGCCAAGCTGCTTGAGGTAGAGCATGTTCTCCTCGGTCGGCTGCCCGCCTCCCGTGCCGAGTTTGATGCCCGGCGGGATCGGACGGAGCGTGGCAGAGCTACTGGCAGCGGAAGCCAGCAACGCAGCCCCTCCCAAGGCCAGCTTGCCGAAGTCTCTTCTGTCTGTTAACAACGAATTCTTATTCGTGGACATCATTCGCTCCTGTTTCCTTGACTTTCTCCAAGTTAACGCACTTTAATCAAGGTCTTACCACCGCACCATCGATAGCGCGATCGAGCCCATATTGTCCGCCGCGTTGCATCGGTCGCCAGGGGTACTTGGCTGCCAAGGTTTCGTTAATATCAAGCCCAAGTCCCGGCCTTCCGCTCCCGTAGAGATAACCCTTGCGGATCTCGCCACAACCCGGCAATACTTCTCGCGCCGCTTCCGGGAAATGGTTCTCTTCCTGGATGCCGAACGCCGGGCTGCTTATGTCCACGTGGTAGGCGGCCATCAGGTTCACCGGGTCGTTCTCGCCTCCTTCCTGAAAGGCAGTCTTGACGCCGAAGAAGTCGCACAAGGTGGCGATCCTCTTGGCCTGAGTGATACCGCCTATGGCCGAGACCCGGCAGCGCACGAAGTCGATCAGCCGCCCCGTGATGAGCGGGACATACTCTTGAGGGTTGGAGAATACCTCCCCCACCGCCTGCGGCGTCGAACACACCTTGCGGATCTGCGCGTACCAGTCGATCTGTTCGGGCGGCAGAACATCCTCGACGAAGAACATCTGGTAGGGCTGCATCCGGCGGCAGAACTCCACGGCGTTGATTCCCGTCAGGTGCGAGTGCACGTCGTGGATGAGTTTCGGTCCGAAGCCGGCCTTGGACCGCAAGTAGTCGAACAACTTGGGCACCGTTTCGAGGTACAGTTCCTCGTCGAATGCGCGACCCGCATACCCGCCCGCCGGCCGGCTGCCTTCACCGGCGGGAATGAAACCGCCCGCGCCGTAGCCGCCCAACTGCACGCGGGTGTGACGATAGCCGCTGGCCATGGACTTCTGCACGGCGGCAAGGGCCGCCTCATGATCGTCACCGGTGACGTGGTCATAACAGGCGACTGCATCACGAACCTTTCCGCCCAGGAGTTCATAGACCGGCATTCCGGCGCGCTTGCCCTTAATGTCCCACAGGGCCATGTCCATGGCGCTGAGCACGTGCCGGTCCACGGGCCCGTTCCGCATGTACGTGCGCAAGTGAGCGCTCTGCCAAAGGTCTTCGATCTGGTCGGGGTTCTTTCCAATGAGGAACGGGATCAGGTGCTGTTCCAGCGCGGCGACGACCGCGTATGCTTCGTAGTTGTAGTTGGCCGAGCCGATTCCGTACAGCCCTTGCTCACTGGTGATGATCTTCAAGAAGATCCAGCGGTAATTACCCCCGGCGCTCGTGGTGATCACCTTCGCTTCCTTGATGGTGAGAGGCGGAAGGCCACGAGTGCGACTCTCGTATTGTTGGGCCGCCGCGGCCGGCACGACTGCAAGTGCCTTGAGTAGATCTCTGCGCTTCATGTCTTCTCCTGTCTTGATGGCGAACCGCCGAACGCCTCCGCGCCAGTTGCGGTCCACCACTCGTCGGTTGTTCTACAGGAACCTACTTCTGTCCCAACGCGGAATTGTCGTGTGAGCTGAGCTCGAAGCTGAGATGCCACCGCACACACAGCACGATGATTTCGCGGTCGAGGTATCGCTTTGCACGCGAACCGAGTCCATCACTTTGGTACCTCCAGCGGCCAAGTGGAACCTGCGCTGAAGCCCCCATCCACCGAGAGTATCTGGCCCGCGATAAAGTCCGATGCCGCGCTCGCCAGGAAGATAGCGGCGCCAACCAGATCCGACGTTTGTCCAAGCCTGTGCGCCGGCGTACGGTCGTCCACCCAGTTCCGCATCTTCGGGTCGTCCCAGAGCTTCCGGTTCAACTCGGTGAGGATGAATCCCGGCGCGATCCCATTCACCTGGACGTTATAGCCCGCCCATTCCACCGCCAGCGCACGCGTCATCGAGCCGATCGCTCCCTTGCTCATGCCGTAGACACTGACCCCGGAGAGGCTTTGAAACGTATGGAGGCTCGCGATATTGACGATCTTGCCGCTTCTCTGTGCCACCATGCGTTGTCCGCAGGCGCGCGCCATCAGGTAGTTGCCGCGGACGTTCACCGCGAGGATGTCGTCCAGTTTCTCGACCGGAAAGGTCTCAGCGGCATGGCGGAAATTGATCCCGGCCACGTTGAACAACACATCCAACCGGCCGAACTGGTTGACGATATCCTGGACGCAATGCTCGACTTGCGCGGGATCGGTGATATCACACACCTGGTAGCACAGCCCAGTGGCCTTCAGCGCCACTTCCGACCTCGAGCTGACGATCACTTTTGCGCCTGCCTCCGCAAACGCCTCTGCAATTCTCCGGCCGATGCCGCCGGAACCGCCACTGATGTGGACTACCTTGTCCTTGACCGAAAAAAGTTCGTTCATCTGCATTCTCCACTGCGCCACTGGCGGCTGGTCACTCAGATCGAGATCATGACCTTGATGGGCGATTGCCGGCCCTCGAGCACGCTCAAGATCTGCTCGGGCGCTTCCCCGAGGTGCACGCGATGGGTGATGAGGTCTCTCACCCGTACCCCGCCCTCGGAAATCAGGCGGATCGCCGGATCGAAATCAGCGCCATAGAGGCGGCTCGTCATGAGGGCAACGTCCTTCGAAAAAGCCACCTTTAAGGGGAAAGTGATATCGCCGGATGGGACGCCATACACCACGATCCGCGCGCCGCGCCGCGCCGAAGACAGCGCGTCCCGTACGCTGGCTTCGTTTGCCACGCCGTCGATGATGACATCGAACTGCTTTTCCAGCCGCGCGGCGGGAAAACCTCCGCGGACCTCAATGGCTTCATCGACACCGAGCCGCTCGGCGAGCGCCAGCCTCTCGGGAACGATGTCCGTGACGGCGACGTAGCCGGCGCCGAGCGCCCGCGCCACCTGAATGAGGAGCAACCCGATGTTGCCGGCGCCGAGCACCAGGACCCGGTCGCGCTCGCATAAACCGCCCTGGCGCAGCGCGCGCACGGCGACCGCAACGGGTTCGACCATGGCCGCGGATTCATAGTCCATCCCGGCCGGTATCGCCCTGAGCATGTAGTCCTCGACGACAACCTCTTCGGCGTAGGCCCCGTTGCGGGACACCACGCCCAGCACCTCGGTCGAATCCGAATGGTGAACTTCACCGCGCGCGAAGGCGGGGTCGTCGCGGTTGCAGAGGATGGGATGAATCAGAACGCGGTCCCCGGACCTCCAAGAAACCCCGCCGGCAGCTTCGAGGACCTCGCCGCTGGCCTCATGGCCGGGGACAATGGGGAAGCGCGTGAATGGCAACTTCCCGGCAATGCTCGAATAGTCTGAGCCGCAAATCCCGACATTTCTCACGCGCATCCGCACCTGTCCCGGTATCAGCGCCGGGCTCGGGAGATCGACGAGTTCGAGTTGCCGCGGCCCCTTCAGCAAAAGTGCTTTCATAATGGTCTACACCTCCATGCCCTAGACAGGCTGCCGCACGCCAGGCTGCCTGCCAATTTCGTTGCGATGCACTGCCCAATCTAGTGCCTGCGTCGCGCGAAAGTCAAGAACGATACGCCTAACGGCAGCGATTTCGTAAGCCAGGCTCATCTTCGTTCTCTCGACGAAAATTCGTTTACGCGGCCGTTCCAGGCAACCCGGCGAGCAGGGCCGCACACGCCCGGGTTCGCAGCTACATTCGCCGTGGCAAATGCCACACAATAATACTTGCGCATCCTAAGAATGGGCCAAGCAGAGCACATTCGTACCGCCTCCGAAACCGCCGCGATCGCCGACGACAACATAGCCGGGCTCCTTATATCAACATGCGTATCGAACCAGGTCAGGAATCAACCTGGCGCAGCCGGGCGCGGCGGCTGAGCCTGGGCGACTGTCCCCGGCGATCCTCACGCCCGCGCCGACTTTGCGGTTCTCGACTGTGATGTCGCAAACTTTGGCGTTGTCCCCGAACCCCTGCAGGTTGGTGATGATGCTCTGGCCTCTCTTCAGTTGTCGCAAATGCACGATCTTTTTGCCGCGAATCTCGGCGATGCCCCTGATGTCCCGTGTGGCTCTCAGCTCGGAACTTTCTCTGCTTGCCCCGTGGGGCAAGCAGAGAGGTTTAAGCGACGGTGCCAATGCCCACCGTTCCTGGGGCGTCAGAATATCAGTTTAAAGCCGCCCTGCATGCTGCGGTTGCCGGAGGCTCCAGTGACAAGACCAAAGCTACTGCTCATTAGGTTCGTGCCGGGAGCGCCCCAAGTCTTATGGTTGAACAAATCGTAAACTTCCCAGCGGAAGTCAAGACGAACTTTTTCCCAAACCGGAAAACTCCGCGCGACGGTGATATTTTCGCGCACGGTGCGCACTCTGCGGGCCTTGCCGTTGTACCGCGGCGCATTCCCAAACGGATCGATGGCGGGATTCGTTCTGCTCACGAAGGGTGTCTTGGTCAGGTACGGATCGACGTCCGGATTGAAGCTATCGCCCACACAACATGAGGCCATCCAGTTGTGAGAGAGAACGTTCGGGTACGCAGTTCCGCCAAAAAGGTAGTTGTCGTATGTGGGGTCGGTCACACTTAAGGGAGTGCCCGAGAAATCATTGATAAAAGTGGCCAGATTCCAGGGACCCGCGATCCAACCGAGGATGCCGGAATTCATGAACTTCTTACCCCGGCCGAAAGGCAGATCGTAACTCGCGGTAATCTTGATCGTGTGCGGTTGGTCAATGTCCCCGTAGGACTTGTCAAGGCCGCGGTTGTTGTTATCCCGCGCGTTGCCGCTGCTGAACTCCGGCGCGGCGGCATAGGTGTCAGTCAGTATCTTGGACCACTGGTAAGTAGCCAGCAGAGATAGCCCATCCGAGAAACGCTTGGTCATCTGAATCATCAACGCGTGATAGGTGGAGTTCCCGCTGCTATCCATCGTTCCGCCAGCAACTATGTTCTGATATTGCGGAAACATTCTGAGCGATTGTCCGAGCGTCGCCGCGTTTCCCATCAACTGCTTGAAGTTAGCAAACGGCGGTTTGAAGCCGAGGGCCACGACAGCCGGGTCATCGATAGGCCGATTCAGCAGGTTTCCGAGATAGGCATATTTCCCATCGATCTGCATGGGGTTCGGCAAAGCTGAAGCCAGGTGCGTCCCCTTGGAGCCCGAGTACGTAAGGTCTAAAACGAAGTCCCGTTTAAGCACACGTGAAATCGCGAGGTTCCAGGTGTCGCTGCTGGGCAGCACGGCTCCCCGGCTCTTGTCAAACCAGTCAAGTTTCTTGCCCGCGTTGAACGACGGGTTGATGGACGGTGGCGCTGTCCAGGCGGGGAACCCGTTTTTCCAATTGAAGGCCGGTGTGATGCCAGCGTCCGGTGACGCCCAAGTTGAAGAAAAGAAAAAACCGTCTGCGGCACCCTGGAACCCGTCGAAGGTAAACCCGGGGGCTTTCTGTATGGCATAGAAAATAGCAGCTCCGGCACGGATTACCGTCTTCGGTGTCAACTGGTAGGCAAGACCCGCTCGCGGCGCCCAGCCGTGTGCGGTGTTGAACAGGTTGCGTGTTCCATCCCTTCCGGGGCCGGTGCCCAAAAAGCGCAACGCGCCCGGATATCCGCTCGCCGCCGGATTCGGCAAGTTCGGGTCGAACATGGAAAACTGGTCATAGCGCTCGGTTACACCGGGATCCCATTGATAGCGCAGCCCGATGTTCGCGGTCAGCCTCGACGATATCCTCCAATCGTCCTGCACGAATAACGCGTGGTGGTCCCACTTCCGCGCCGACGAAAGAGGAGTGCCGAAGATCCCCTGGTATACCTCGCCAAGCATGAAACTGGCGAAATCGCTGCCGCTGTTTCGCGAGTTATCGGTAGGAACTGACGTTGATCTGCGATCGAAGGAAAACTGGCCAGAATTGGCGTTGTAACTAGTAGGGTTCCAGAAGATCCCCTGATAGTTGTAGCCGAACTTCACGTTATGACTACCCCTTACCATGGAGATGCTTTCGGCTGCAGTCCAGACGTTATCGTGATCAGTCGACAACTTGGTGCTATCCCATGAGGGAGAGCTGTCCGTAAAGTTTATCGCCGGGAAGTTGTGGTTGTTATACGGATCGTTGCCAATACCGCCCAGCACCTTGCCCCAGTCCGTTCCAAAAGCGCTAGTAATGTCTGTCTCAAAAAACCTCATCTGGTGGAAGCCGAGCGTCAGCGTATTGATGATAGTCGGACTCAGCGTATGTGTATCGTTCAGCCGAAAGACGTAGCCGTAGATTCGGTTGCCTTGATAGTACTGCCTGCCAGACAACGGATACGGCAAGGTGCCGCCCCAGTTGAGGGGATCCTCCGGTTTCGTGTCGTAAGCATTCTTGTACCCCGTCCCGTTCTTGGACCACGTGAAGGCCAGCCGGTTGCTCGAGGACAAAGTCTGGTCCACCTTCAACGAGTAAGCATCCTCGATTCTCGTCTGAGGTAGATTCCCCGGGGTCAGGTAGTTGCGCTCGATCCCCGTGGCATACTGGTCGGTGGGCCGGACTGGTGATACCTGATTTGGAGCCGGGTAATAAGCCGCGATGTTCTTGGAGATGGAACTCAACTGAGAACTAGGAATCCTGTTCCCTGGGAACGCTGTGCGGACGTACTTCCCTGTAGAGTCTAGCGTCGTGGTGGAAGGGTCGTATATCGGAATAAGGGTTCCGTTCTTAAATTTATATTCGGAAAAATCTCCCTGGCGCATGGCGCTCGATGGAATCGTGAGCTCGCTCGCCCCTGCCGTGCTCGGGAAGCGATAGCCTTCGTAAGCAAAGAAGAAGAAGGTCTTGTTCCGGCCGTTATACACCTTCGGAATGTAGACCGGCCCGCCGGCGCTCCCGCCGAAATCGTTGCGGTGAAAGATAGATTTCGCCCTGCCTAACTTGTTATTGCTCCATGTGTTGGCGCTGAACTTTTGGCTTTGGTAGAAGTCAAAGGCGCTGCCGTGCAGTTGGTTAGTTCCAGACTTAGTGGTGAGCGAGATACCGCCACCGGTCGAGAAGGCGCTCTCCGCTTTGGCCGAGGAGGTTTCGACTCGGAACTCCTCCACCGCGTCTACCGGCGGAGTCAGGCGGTTGACGTAGCCCGTCGCATTGCGGTAGCCCATCTCCACTGGAGCTCCGTCCACAGCCACGCTCCATGTCATCCGCTGCCCTCCTCCGATCTGGAAATCGTCGCCAGCGGTCTGGCCATCGTTACTCTTAACTTCCGGCAACATCATCATAAGGTTGAAGGCGTTGCGCATGCCGCCGCCGACGCCGGCCATGGGTATCGGAAGTTGCTCGCTGAGGTGCCTGTCGATTGTCGCGGAGACCTCCGTGGACTCGGTCCTGAGCGCAGGCGCCTGCGCAGTCACCACGACACTCTCGTTCGCCTGTCCAACTTCGAGCGTCGCATCGACCCGCACGACTTCGCCTGCCGACAGCGGGATGTTAGGACGCTTCCACCCCTTGAAACCTGCTTGCGAAATGCTGATATCGTATTCGCCGATGGGCAGGTTAGGGATCGCATAATCCCCCGTGCCGGACGTCACCGCTTTGGCTTCAAGGCCTGTAGCAACGTTCGTGGCAGCTACTGCCACATTCGGGATGACGGACTGAGAAGTGTCCCTCACAACCCCGGTAATGGTTCCCATTGTCGTTTGCGCTACGCCGGGATGGACCCCCGCCGCGAGAAATACAACCAGAAGAAACAAACGCATTGCCACTGAAGACCTCCTAAGGGAAAATTTTACACGCATATCTCTGGCATGTCCAAAGCTAAACTTTGCGCCCTTCTCGTGCTGGGGACAAAAGGCGCCTCTGCCTACGGATGGCCGCGA
>OCZT010005183.1_pt1 | contig 13059 bp, 10 predicted proteins | sample 1539031 | NCBI WGS metagenome assembly OCZT01 (sample SAMEA3539308, study PRJEB22396) | soil metagenome | biome: tundra; feature: field; material: soil | place: USA | collected 2010-05 | depth 0.15 m | reverse complement strand
CGGTAGACCGAGGCGAAGCGGATGTAGGCTACCGTGTCGAGGCCCTTGAGGTGCTGCATGATGAGCTCGCCGATTTCGGCAGTGGTTCGTTCGCGTTCCGGGGCGTCCACCAGGAAGGTCTCCGCGGCGTCCACGATCGTTTCCAGGTTGCTCGAAGGCACGGGGCGCTTTTCGCAGGCGCGGAGCAGGCCGCTGAGCACCTTCTGGCGGTCGAATCGCTCGCGGCGGCCGTCCTTTTTGACGACCATGTAGGGGATTTCGTCAATTCGTTCATAGGTAGTGAAGCGGCGATTGCACCGCTCGCACTCCCGCCGCCGCCGGATGGAGTCGGCCTCTTTGCTCTCGCGCGAGTCGACGACCCGGTCCTGCCCGAAGCCGCAATAGGGACACTTCATGTCAGGTTGATTCTAGCGGATTGGGCTTTTGGCTGTTCCGGGGCTGCCGGGTATTCGCGCTGCCACGAGCCACTCAACTCAGGAATTCGGCGATAGCCGCTACTACCGTTTGCTGCTCGTCTTCGCGGAGTTCGGGGAAGATGGGCAGGGCCAGGACTTCGCTGGCGGCTCGCTCGGCTTCAGGGAAGCTGCCTTCGCTGTAGCCGAGGCCCTTCAAGGCTTCCTGCAGGTGGAGCGGGACGGGGTAGTAGATCTCCGAGCCGATCTTGCGGGCAGTGAGGAACTCGCGAAGCTGGTCGCGGCGGGGGGTGCGGAGGACGTACTGGTGCCAGACGTGATGGCTGCCTGGGACTTGGTGGGGCAGGACTATTCCGTGGGTGGGATAAGGGCCGGTTTCGGCGAGGCCGGCGGCGGCAAAGAGGGCGTGGTAGCGTGCGGCCACGGTGCGGCGGGCGTCGTTCCAGCCGTCGATGTGCTTGAGCTTGACTTCAAGGATGGCGCCCTGGAAGCCGTCCATGCGGGTGTTCCAGCCCACCTCGTCGTGGTAGTAGCGGCGCCTCATGCCGTGCTGGCGGAGCATTTTGACGCGCTCGGCCAGCTCGTCGGAGTTGGTGGTGACCATGCCGGCGTCGCCGGCGGCGCTGAGGTTCTTGGTGGGGTAAAAGCTGAAGGCGGCGGCATCGCCCAACCCGCCGGCTTTCACCCCATTCCACTCGGCGCCCCAGGCCTGGGCGGCGTCTTCAATGAGCTTCAGGCCGTGCTCTTTTCCGAGACGGGCAAAAGAGGCCCAATCGGCGCATTGGCCGTAGAGGTGGACGGGGAGGATGGCGCGGATGGGCGTGGGTTGAGGGCCGGTCAGAACGGTTTCGACGGCGGCGGGGTCGAGGTTGAAGGTGGCGGGCTCGATGTCGGCCAGGAGCGGAGTGGCGCCGGCGCGGAGAATGCAACTGACCGAGGCGAAGAAGCTGAAGGGAGTGGTGACGACGGCCATGCCGGGGCCGATGCCGGCGGCGGCGAGAGCCAGCCACAGGGCGTCGGTGCCCGAGGAGCAGCCCACGGCGTGGGCCACGCCCAACTGGTCCGCGGCGGCCTTTTCAAAAACGGCTACCGGCTCGCCAAGGATGAACTGCTGCGTCTCAAGGACAGCCCCAACCGCGTCCAGGAGTTCCCGGTGGAGGGGGCGGTACTGGCGTTTGAGGTCCAGCATGGGCACCGGCTGGGCGGTTGAGGCAGGACTCTGCGGCGGATTGTGCGCGCTTTTCACCTGACCATGTTACCAGCCGCGGTGAGTGCGGCGTCCCACGGCGGAGATGGGGGTTTGTGCTTTCCCAGGTCTCAAAGACGAGACCTGGGGCACCCGGCGAGACCTGGGGCACCCGGCGTCCCGGCGGAGGGAGTTTGGCGGCGGGAAAAAGGATTTTCTTGGGGACAGTACGGTAATTCCTTCTTAGCGCGGAATGGGCTTTCCCAGGGGCGAACGTGGGCTGAAGAGCGGATTTCCAGCCCTTCAGGGCCGGTGAAAGCGGCTCGACAGTTGAAAAGGTTGGTAAAGGCATATATTGTTGAGCCATTGCGGGAACTGGCGGCTCCGGGGCTTCCGGCGCCGCGCCCGCTGATTTGTACCCGCACCTGCTGTTCAATTGCATCCAATCACCCAAGAAGAAAGTAGGAGATCGGCAAATGGAGAACAAGCCGGCACAAAACATTCAGGACACCTTCCTGAACACGGTCCGCAAGGACAAAACCCCCATCACGATTTATCTGGTCAGCGGCGTCAAGCTTACCGGAAAGATCCGGTCATTCGACAAGTATTCGGTGCTTCTGGAGAACAACAGCCAGGAGCAGTTGATCTTCAAGCACGCGATTTCGACGGTGGTGAGCAACCGGAGCGTGCTTCATACCGAACACCGTCCGGCGGCCGGTTACGCCGGGGTTGGCCCAGGCCCAGTCGCCGCGCCGCCCGCGCCTGCAGCCGTTGAGGAGCAGCGATAGCAGGCAGGGAGCGGTTTCCGTTGACCGTTGAGGCGAGCAGGACAGTCGGCTCCGGCGTGAGGCTGGAGCGAGCGATTCTGGTAGGGGTGGACCTCGGGGTCCGCTCCCGCGGCAACCGCGCCGCCCAGGCGGGCGCGCGACAGGCGGTGGTGTGCGCGGACGATGGCGCCCCGGATGAAGATGTGCCGGAGACCGCCGGTCTGCCTCGTTCGGTCGCTTCTCCGGCGGGAGCGGCGGCGGCGCGTTCGCAAACGGAACTGGACGCAGAGGAGTCTCTTGCCGAGTTTCGGGAGCTGGTATCGAGCGCCGGCGGCGAGGTGGCGGCCGAGCTGATGCAGCGGCGTCCGCGGCCCGATCCGGCCACGCTGGTCGGGGCGGGCAAGGTGGAGGAGATTGCCGGGGTTGCCGCTTCAACCGAGGCCGACCTGGTGCTGTTCGACCACGACCTGACGCCCACCCAACTGAGAAATCTCGAGGCCGCGCTTCCCTGCCGGGTTCTGGACCGCACGCAGTTGATTCTGGACATCTTTGCCCGCCACGCCCGGACCAGCGAGGGCAAGTTGCAGGTGGAGCTGGCGCAGCTTGAGTACATGCTGCCGCGGCTCACCGGCAAAGGCAAAGCGATGTCGCAGTTGGGCGGCGGCATTGGCACGCGCGGACCGGGCGAAACCAAGCTGGAGACGGATCGCCGGCAGATTCAGCGACGCATCGACCACTTGAAGCTGGAACTGGACTCGGTGCGCCGGGTGCGCAAGCAGCAGCGGCAGCGCCGGGAGTCGGTTCCGGTGCCCACGGTGGCCCTGGTGGGCTACACCAACGCCGGCAAGAGCACGCTCTTCAACCGGCTGACCGGGGCCCAGGTGCTGCAGTCGCCGCGTATGTTCGCGACTCTGGACCCGAAACTTCGGGCCATCGAGCTGCCCAGCCGGCGCAAGATTCTGCTGTCGGATACGGTTGGCTTTATCCGCAACCTGCCGCACACGCTGGTGACCAGCTTTCGAGCTACGCTGGAAGAGGTGGCGCAGGCCGAGGTGCTGGTGCACGTGCGGGACGCGGCTTCAACTTATGGAGAAGAGCAGAAATCGCAGGTGGAGAAGGTTCTGGGCGAGTTGGAGGCCTTGAACAAGCCGCGCATCGAGGTGTTGAACAAGATCGACCTGCTGGGGGAGCACGAGCGCGCGGGACTTCAGGCCAGGGGCGAAGCCGGCGGCGAAGTTGCTGTTTCGGCGCGCACCGGGGAGGGGATGGACGGGCTGCTGGCGGCCATCGACCGGGTTCTGCACTCGGATCCGGTGATCGAGGCGGAGCTCAGGGTTCCGCAGCAGGAGGGCTCGGTGTTGGCGGCCATCGAGGCGGGGATGATCGTGCATACCAGGGAGTACGAAGGCAACCTGGTGCGGCTGACGGTAAGCGGACCGGCCTCGCTGGTGGGACGGCTGCGCAAGTACCGGCTGCGGGACGAGTGAGCGGAATCTATCTGTTTTGAAAGGGCGGGACTTCAGCCGCGCCACCGGCCGGGCAAGGGAAGAGGCCGGGACATTACAGGCTGCGGAAAAAGGGGGAATGCCGGGCGAAAAGCCCGAAAAGCATCCCTCAGGGGCTAAAGCCCGCATTGATATTGCTGGACTTATGTACGGGCTAAAGCCCGTACCTTTCACCGAAGCGAGTGTTTCCGCAACCTGTGAAGCCGCGCGCTTTCAAAGCAGCCAGTTTCCCGCAGCGGGTGAAGCCGCGCCCTTTCGAAGCAACGACAACCGTTCGATAGAATTAACAGCGACCGCGCGAGAGATCCATTGAACGAGAAGGAGATCGCATGAACCCGGTCCAAGGCAGCGCCGGCCGCACCATCACCACGCTTTCCAGCCGCGAGGTCTACCGCAACCGCTGGATGCGGCTGCGCGAGGACGAGATTCTTCGCTCCAACGGGGAAAAGGGCATCTATGGCGTGGTGGACAAGCACGACTGTGCCATCATCCTGCCCATCGACCAGGCGCGCGTGTGGCTGGTGGAGCAGTTCCGTTACACCATCCAGGAGCGGGTGCTGGAGCTGCCGCAGGGCGGCTGGGAGCGGGAGGTGGACGACCCGGAGAAGCTGGCGCGCGGCGAACTGAAGGAGGAGCTTGGCCTGGCGGCCGCGGAGATGACCTACCTGGGAACCCCGTGGGTGGCCTACGGCTTCACCCGGCAAAAGATACACGTCTTTCTGGCTACCGGGTTGACCGCTACCCAGAAAGAGCCGGACGCCGAGGAACACGACCTGGTGGCCCGCTCGGTGGCGGTGGAGGAGTTCGAGGAGATGATGCGTACGGGCGAGATCCGCGACGTTTGCACGCTGGCGGCGTGGGGACTTTATCTGTTGTGGAAGGCGCGGCAGGGGTCACAAGCTTAGATCGCCTTGAACGGGGCGCAAGTTTTTTTGCGATTGACTCTTCTAGCATCTCCCGCACCGTCAGCGGCGCAATCACACGGTGCTCGCGCCGGAAGAAGGCGTCCACCTCCCGCAAGGCATCCGAGGAAAACTCAAACGAGACAAAGAAACCCTTCATGCGGTTTTCGCGCATCATTGCAGCTTCGAACATGTCGATATCCGGCCTGCCTGCCTTGTCCTTCTGCTTAACCTGAATCGGGTACCAGACGTCCATGAAGTCGAGCTCCCCAGCTTTTTCCCCGCTCTTAGTGGGCATGGAAGACACAGGGTAGATACGCCCGTCTATACCCATGTCACCCACTTGCGCCTTGTTGGGGATACGGCCAAGTGCGATGACCGCCCAGTTTTCGAATTCAAATGGTGGGATCGTTCGAAGTTGCTTTTCAGTCCAAGGCAGATCGCGTACAACGAAGCCCCGCCCCGATTTCCATAGGGTCTCATTCTCTTGAAGCCGGCACTCATCGCGCAGCCGCTTTGCCGTGACGCGACATGCAGTAGGCGACCGGTCGATTCCAATCCACTGCCGTCCTAAGTTCTGCGCCGATATGAGTGCCGTCCCACATCCGCAGAAAGCATCCAGCACAACGTCATTCGGATTAGAGGATGCCTTAACGATACGGTCTAGGAGGCTAAGAGGCTTTTGCGTTGGATAGCCCAAACGCTCCGCCGAGGTCGCCTGGATAGAGTTGATGTCCGTCCACCAATCCTCAGGAATCTTCCCTTCGTCAAGATAGTACTTGTAATACTTTGTTTCGCCCTTACTGTTCTTGGTGCCATAGACCAGCCTGTACTTACGCCCGTCCTCATCGGTTTCCAAGCGCCCGCCGAAACTTGTCTTCCCGCTCCGCATTTCAATTCTGACTGCGTCCCCATTGAACGTATATTTGTCCGACTTGGCGTAGAGGAAAACAATGTCGTGCTTGCGCCCAAAATGACGTTTACTTTTTCCACCATGGCTGAAGCACCATGCGATTTCGTTTATGAAACTGTTCTCGCCAAGAATCCGATCGAGCATCACCTTGACATAGTGACTGGCGTGCCAGTCACAATGGTAGTAAAAGCTGCCTGTCTTCTTCAGGACCCGTGCTAATTCCAAACAGCGCGGGCGCATGAAATCGATGTAAGCCTGAGTCGAGGCATGGCGATCCTCGAACGCACGCTTTTCCTTTGTCTCGCCCCAGAACACTTCATAGTTGCGATTGGAGTTAAACGGCGGGTCGATGTAGATGAGATCTACGCAGGCATCCGGCAGCTTCTTGAGCCGGTCTAGATTGTCCCCGCAATGGATCATGCGAGTGTCGATCAGTGAGGAGGGCTTGCGGGACGGGGGTGCCATGGCGGAAATTATCTCATGCACGGCCATAAAGGCGCGGCCACTATCCGGCCAGAGCTCGGGCACGGCTCTTCTTCTTCCTTGCCAAGCCAGATTCCTTTTTAGCCGCTGCCCTAACCGATTTGGAGGAAGCCGAGCGAAGCTTGCGGGCAGCACCCACAGACCGGCGAGATAGCTTTTCATCGACGAGACGAATCACGAACTTCCGGTCGGCCTCGCTCAGGCCGTACAACTAGACAACCTCGTCCCAGGTCAGCCTCGGGGTCCTAATGATCACGGGGTGAGCCATATCCAGTCCATGATATCGCTTTTCGTGTTTGCCGGCGCGGGGATTCTGCCGGTTTGGCGGCTTATCCGCGCTCCTCGATGGGAATCCAGTGGGAGGGGTAGACGGGGCCGATGTACTCGGCGCGGGGACGGATGAGGCGGTTGTCGTCGAGCTGCTCGATGACGTGGGCGGCCCAGCCGGCGATGCGGCTGATGGCGAAGATGGGGGTGTAGAGATCGACGTCGATGCCCAGGGTGGCGTAGGTGGAGGCGGAGTAGAAGTCCACGTTGGCGTTGAGCTTCTTGTCGGCGTTGATGTAGAGCTCAATGGCGCGGGAATAATCGAACCATTTGGGCACGCCGGCATCCTTGCCAAGCTGCTCGCTCATCTTGCGCAGGTGGGTGGCGCGGGGGTCCTCGGTCTTGTAGACGCGGTGGCCGAAGCCGGAGATTTTCTGCCTGGCGGCCAGCATGCCCTTGACGTATTCGACCGGGTCGGCGCCGGCCTTGTCGATGGCGTAGAGCATCCGCATGACGCCTTCATTGGCGCCGCCGTGGAGCGGCCCTTTCAGCGCGCCCAAGGCGCCGGTGACGGCCGAATGGATGTCTGCCAGGGTGGCGGCGATGACGCGGGCGGCAAAGGTGGAGGCGTTCAGCTCGTGGTCGGCGTGCAGGATCAGCGCGATGTCCAGCGTCTTGACCGCCGTCTCGGAGGGGATTGCGCCGTTCAGCATCCACAGAAAATTGGCGGCGTGGTTCAGTGAGCGGTTGGGGGGCACAATCTCGAGGCCCTTGCGAATCCGGTCGTAGATGGCCACCAGCATGGGCAACTGGGAGGTCAGGTTGTAGCTCTTGCGCACGTTGGCGTCGTGGGAGTTGTCCTTCTCGTCGGCGTCGTAAAAGCTGAGCGCGGAGACCGCCGTGCGCAGCACCTCCATGGGCGTGGCCGAGGTGGGAAATGCGCGCAGCATGTCGATAATGCGCACGTCAAGCGACCGGGCGAGCGCCAACTGCGACTGGAACTCGCGCAGGGCGAGCTGGTTGGGCAGGATGCCGTTCCAGAGAAGGTAGGTGGTCTCCTCGAAGGTCGAATTCACGGCCAGTTCGTGGATATCGATTCCGCGATAGGCCAGCACGCCCGCATCTCCGTCGATCCAACATATCCCGGAGTTCGCCGCAACAATTCCTTCCAGACCCTTCCCTTGGACAGCAGTGGACATAGCCCTCGGATCTCTCCCTTACGATGATTTCTTGACGATGCGGCGATAGTCCTGGTCTTTCAAGAAGAGCCCGGCGCCTGAATTTGCAGTAAAGATGTTTATATCGTAGCGATTCGATGGTTGTCACGGAGGGTGGGACGGCAGGCATGGCCGACGCATCTTAATTGTGGCCGAAAATGAAGGGTACGGGCTAAAGCCCGTACCCTTCAGACGAATTAGAATGCGCCGGCCCTGGGGAGGCGGCAGGGGCGCGGAAACAGCCCCGAAGCCGCCTTGAACGGTGTGCGGAGAGCAGGGACGGGCGCCTTTTCCTGCACGGGGAGGCAATCTTTCTATATCCTGTAGATTCCCCCCGGAGCGATTTGGAGCGGAATCCGCGGAATTCGATATTCCGGGCTGATTTGACCAGGGATACGAGGAGTTCCGGAGAGAGAATCTTCGCAGCGGCGTCTAAACGGAACAGCAAGGCGCCATTGGCCGGCGAAGTGCCGGCAGGCAAAAAAGAGCGGTTGACCCAGGGACCGCCACAGAGAAGAAAGGCAAACCAATGAGTGAAGTTGAGAACACCCCCCGAACCTACTCCGGCGCATTGCTGGCGACCATTGCGGTGGCGCTGCTGGCCGGTGTGGGTAGCCTGATCTGGAACTACACGCTAAGCGGCCGGCTCAGCACCCAGCAGACTGAGCTGACCGACGCCAAACAGCAGAACGTGAAGCTGGCCGCCGAGCAGCGCGAAACCGACGCCCGCCTTCGAGTCACGACCGAGGAGTTGGGCAAATCTCTGGGGCTGACGCAGAAGCAGTTGGATGAGCGCGCCCAAGAGCTCATCCGCCGCGAGCAGGCCGAGGAGGCCAATAGCCAGCGGCTGGAGAGCGCCCAGAAGCAGACCGCGCAGCAGGTGAGCACCGTGGCCAGCGACGTTTCCTCGGTGAAGACCGACGTGGGCGGGGTGAAGACCGACGTGGCCAAGACGCAGAGCGACCTGGCCAACGCGATCAGCCAGTTGACTTCGATGAAGGGGGACTTGAGCGGCCACAGCAGCCTGATTGCCCGCAATCGCGACGAGCTGGAGACGCTGAAGCACAAGGGCGACCGCACCTACTACGAGTTCACCCTGGTCAAGGGCCAGAAGAAGCCGGTGGGCACGGTGAGCCTGGAGCTGAAGAAGGCCGACACCAAGAAGAACACCTTCAGCCTGGAAGTGACTTCAGACGACAAGTCGGTGGCGAAGAAGGACCGGGGCGTGAACGAGCCGCTGCAGTTTTACAGCGGCAAAGACCCGCTGCTGTTTGAGATCGTGGTGAATACCGTCCGCTCGAAGAATCAGGTGACCGGGTACCTGTCGGCGCCCAAGAACGCGCCGGCTCCGGCTACTGTTCGATAACGGCTGTGTGGGGCGCGAGCACCAGGTTGAGCTTGTAGCGGATGCCGAAGGTAAAGTTCAGGTCCTTGCGCGCGTCCCACTGCTGTTTGGTCAGCCGGAAGGCGGAGACGATGTTCCCCTCCACGGTCTGCCCAGGGTCGATGGTCGCCTGGGCGGATAGCGCCGCGCCGTGCAAGGCGGCCATCTCCGGGTAGACGATAAAAATCCGCTCGTAATCGGCAACAATAGCCGCATAGCTGGAGTGGATGCCGTCGTCCAAGGTGGTGTTGGTCAGAATCTCGTGGAGAAAGAGCGGCTCCTTGCTCTGGTTGTGCAGCTTGACGTGGGCGATGACCAGGATCTGGTCGAAGCTCTCCTTGGCCATGGGGGCGCCGTTGGCGTCGATGCCCGAGGTCTCGATGTGGCGCGGATGAGCCCACACCTGGACAATCTCTCCGGTGGCGGCGGGGGGCTTTTCCCCGGCCAGCACGTAGGCGGCGATGGCGACGGAGACCAGCACCCCCGCGACCAGGCTGGCCAGAACCACGTGGCTGGAGCCCTTGGTGAACTCTTCGCCGCGGGCGGCGTCGTCGATTTCTTCCGAGGAATCCTGATGGAGAAGGCTCATGGCGCCCTTATCTTATCTCCACGGGCGCAAAATGGGGCATGAATTCGTGGATTTCTTTTGGGAAGGGTGCCGGCGGTTGCGCGGAGAGCGGTGCTTTTTGGGTGCTCAACAGGCCCTTGGCCGGAGCGCGGCCAGAAAATCGCCGGCTTCCAGCGTGTTCAACACATCCTCCGGTCCCAGCCAGGCGCGGCGCAGTTGGCGGAGCCCCAAGTCCATCTTGCCCAGGTTGCGGGCGTCGTGGGAGTCCGAGTCGATCACGATGCGGCAGCCCAGTTCCTTGGCGAGGCGGAGGTCGCGGTCGTTGAGGTCGAGGCGCTCGGGAGCGGCGTTGTGTTCGACGGCCACTCCCAGCTCGGCGGCGCGGCAAAGGACGGCTCCCAGGTCGATCGCGAAAGACTCGCGGCGCAGGAGCAGCCGGCCGGTGGGATGGCCGAGAATGCGCACATAGGGGTTCTCGATGGCCCGCAGCACCCGGGCGGTCATCTCTTCCCTGCCCTGCTCGAAGCGGGTGTGGACGCTGGCGATGACGATTTCCATTTGCGCCAGGACTTCGTCGTCCAGGTCCACGGAGCCGTCGGCCAGAATGTCCACCTCGATGCCGGTGAAGACGCGGATGCGGCCCTCCATCTGGCGGTCCACCGCGCGGATGCAGTCCACCTGTTCGAGTGCCCGCTTCTCGTCCAGGCCGTTGGTCATGGCCAGGTTCTTGGAGTGGTCGGTGATGGCGATGTACCGGTAGCCGCAAGCGAGCGCCGCCTCGGCCATCTCACGGATGGAGTTGTGGCCGTCGGTGGCGGTCGAGTGCATGTGCAAGTCGCCGCGCAGATCGGCTTGCTCGATGAGCCGGGGCAGGGCGTGGCGCGCGGCGGCCTCGATCTCGCCCAGGTTCTCGCGCAGCTCGGGGGGAATCCAGTCGAGGGCGAGGGCGGCGTAGATCTCCTGCTCGGTGGCCGCGGCTACTGTCAAGTTGTCGCCCGGACTGGTTGGGACAAGGCGGGCCAGCGCCCACTCGCTCAGCGTGTAGCCCATCTTGAGCGCCCGCTGACGGAGGGCGACGTTGTGGGCCTTGGAGCCGGTGAAGTATTGCAGCGCGGCGCCATAGGAGGCCGAGGGCAGCAGGCGCACGTCCACCTGCAGGCCGTCACTCAAGTGGAAGCTGACCTTGTTTTCGCCCTTTGCGATGATGTCGTGGATGCCGGGATAGGCGGCCACGTGCTCGACGGCGGCGGCGGTGTGCTGGGGCGCGCAGGCGGGGCCGGTAGCCAGCAGGTCGAGGTCGCCCACGGTTTCGCGGCCGCGGCGCAGGGAGCCGGCAGGGGTCACCCGCTCAATACCGGCGAAGGTCAGCAGCCAGGCAGCGATGCGGCCGGCGGCCTCCTCGGCCACGTCGATGCGGAAGCGGCCGGCGCTGCGGCGGTAGTCGTCGATGCCCTTGCGCAGCTTTTCTATTTGTTTTTCGCCCATGCGGGGCAGGCCGGCCAGGCGGCCCGCTTCAATGGCCTCGGCAAGCTGGTCAATGCCGGCGATTTTGGCCGCCGCCCACAACAGAGCCACGGTCTTGGGACCCATGCCGGGCAGCTTGAGCAACTCCAGCAGGCCCGCGCCGTATTTTGTCAGCAATTGGTCGCGCAGGGGCAGCGTGCCGGTGGCGGCGATGGCCTGGAGGTTGGCGGCCATGCCCTTGCCGATGCCGGGGATCTCCAGCAGGCGGGCGGTGTCGACCGCGGCGGCCATCAGGTCTACGGTGGTTTGCTCGGCGGCGTCGGCGGCGCGGCGATAGCTGCGGATGCGAAAGCCGTCGCCGCCGTCGATCTCCAGCAGGTCGGCGGTCTCAGCCAGCAGCCGGGCCATGGTAGGGTTGTCCATCGACAGAGCCTCCGCGAACAGTATCGGACAAGAGCAGCGAGCCAGCAGGTCAGCAAGTCGGCAAGTCGGCGGAACGGCAAGTCAGCGGCTGCGTGGGGGGGAACAATTCGCGCGCACCGGACCGGAACGCATAGGGAAAAGGAGACTTAAGGGACCTGAAACGCATTGTGACGAGGGCCAGGGAAACAGGCGCACATCAACTGCACCGCCTGGTGGCGGTCTTGCGGCAACGCCCGGTCTTTGGCGCCGTCAGGCTGCGTTGTGGGCGGCGTCCCTGAGCCGGATCACTGCATCCGCCTGGGGACCTTTCTGACCTTGGACGATGTCGAACTCGACGTCATCGCCCTCTTTCAGCGTTTTGTACCCGTCCAACTGAATCGACGAGTAGTGGACGAATACATCCGGCCCGTCTTCACGGCCTATGAATCCGTAGCCTTTGGCGTTGTTGAACCACTTGACCTTCCCTTTGAATTGAGCCACAGACTCCTACCTTCCTTGCATCTTGCGTGGAGCGGCGGCGGGCAATGAGCTGGGGAATGCCCACCGTTATGCATTATGACGCGAAAAGGGCAGGAAAGGTTCACCGAAATCCGATGGGGCGATCTCACAGGATGAGACAGGGCCGGGGATGAGGAGCCGGCCCTGGATGGAAATGGTCGATTGGATGGGGCGCGCTGCGGGGAAAGGGCGGATTGGGGGCGAATCCCCGAAAAGCAAGCCTCAGGGGCTAAACAGGCAGCGGAAAAACTCCGTTGAGCCATGAATTTATCCGTTTTGAAAGGGCGCGGCTGAAGCCGCCGGGGGAGTGCAAGTTGCAGAAAATACATTCCCTCAGGGGCTAAAGCCCGGTTTTCTATCTTGGCCATTTGGCGGCGCGGCTAAAGCCGCGCTCTTTCAAGGCAACGAGTTTTTCCGCAGTCGGCGGGGGCGTTAAGCGCGTGGTCGGCTACTTCCCTCGCTTGCCGGCGATCTTGCGCGCGTACAAGAGCACGCTGGTCAGCGTCTTGCCGTCCAGAATCGCGCCTTTCCCGATCATTTTGAGGACCTCTGAAAGTTTGACCAGGCGAAACTCGATCTGCTCGTCGTCCTCGGGATGGGCGTCTCCGGCCACCAGGCCCTTGGCCACAAAAACCCTCATTGACTCGTCCAGAAAGCCGGGGCTGGCGTAGTACTCGACCAGCGGCTTCCACTTTTTTGCGCGGTAGCCGGTCTCTTCCTCCAGTTCCCGCTTGGCGCCCAGCAGGGGGTCTTCGCCCGGCTCCAGCTTGCCGGCAGGAAGCTCCCAAAGGAACTGCAGGGCTGCATGGCGGTACTGGCGCTCGACGACGATCCAGGGGTCGCGCTTGTTTTTCGCGTTGTCCACGGCGAGGATGACCACGCTGCCGTGGTGGCGGATGATGTCGCGAATGCCCTCCCGGCCGCCGGGCTCGATGAGCCGGTCGCGCAGCACGCGGAAGAGCGGCCCCTCGAAGGCCACCTCGGAGCTGAGCAGTTGTTCTCCCTCCTCAACGGCGAGCTTGAGCGCCTTTGCGGCTTTCTTCGCCTTGGGAGCCTTCTTCGCCTTGGG
>OCZT010005181.1_pt1 | contig 13060 bp, 16 predicted proteins | sample 1539031 | NCBI WGS metagenome assembly OCZT01 (sample SAMEA3539308, study PRJEB22396) | soil metagenome | biome: tundra; feature: field; material: soil | place: USA | collected 2010-05 | depth 0.15 m | reverse complement strand
GCCGCAAGCGCCGGATGCGCTGTTTCATCAGCGGACTGCCTTCCACTTCCTTGAGTTCGTCGCGGATTTCCTGCTTGCTCATGCGAAGGTCCTGCTGGTAGCGCCGCTTCTGCCGGAACAGGTCCACGGCCCCGAAGACCAGAAATACGAACGACGCCTTCCACAGCAGCGTCTGGATGGAAGCGCCCACCTGTGCGGCGCCGGCGGTGACGCTCTTGAGAGGCAGGGACAGGAACCCCTGGAAATCGTCCCGCACCAGGAAATAGACGGCCGATCCAAACACCGGCAGCATGACCAGGGCTTGCAGCAGCGCGGGGATGTTCTGGCGGGGCAACTCGCGCAGCCGGTTGACCGGGTTGAGGCGCTTGGGATCGGGCGCGAGCTTCTTCAAGCTGACGCCCAGGCGCGTGACCATGAGCTGCGCCGCCAGCGTCACCCCGATCAGAACGCAGCCCAGGACGGCCAGCGGCATGAAGGTTCTCTCGATCAGCTCCACGCTCAGATTCAGGATGAAGGCCGGATCGAGGTTCGGCGCCATGGCGTGATGCAGCAGTTGGGCCATGGTTTGGTGGGTAGCGGTGATCCAGGTGCCGCCCCAGGAGCCCAACATGGCCACGAAAGCCAGGAACTGGATGGCGCCGACAAAGATCCGCGCCGAGGGGAAGTTTCCTTCCTCCCGCGCCTTGAGCATGCGCCGTAACGTCGGTTGTTCGGTTTTTTGGTCTTTGTCGGCCATACTAGCGAACCAGCAGTCCCTTCGCGGCGGTGAGAGCCCTGCCCATGTCGCTTCGCATGACCGCCGGCAGCAGCACCAGGATCCAGCCGAAAACCGTCAACGCCAGCATCATCTTGATGGGGAACGCGATGGTGAGCAACTGCAACTGGGCATTCACGCGGCCCAGCAGGGCCAGCGAGATGTCCACCATCGCCAGAATGGCGATCACCGGCATCGCCAACCGGACGCCGGTGGAGAACATGGTGGCGCCGGCTGCCAGGATGCGCTCGCCCATGCCGCGCGATAGCACGAACGATCCCGCCGGCATGATATCGAGACTCCTGGCGAAGATTCGAAGGACCTCGCGGTCGAAGCCGGCGCCGAAGAACAGCAGCCCGGCTGCGAGCTGCGCAAAAATCACCAGGATGCCGGAATCCGCCTGCGTGTTGGGATCGACCATGGAAGCGAACCCGTAGCCCGCCTGAAGGCTTAGGGTTTGAGCCGCCACCAACACTGCTTCGGTGACAAATGCCACTGCCAGGCCGATTCCAATACCCAATGCGGCTTCGGAAACCATCCACACCGCCAGGAGCCCGGCCGATCCTTCGGCGCTCACCCGCGGCCAGTGAGGAAACAGGGCCATGGTGACACTGACGGAAAGGACGATGCGTGCCAGTTCCGTGCCGGACTTCATGCCGGGCAGCGGCAGGAACACGAACACGCCGCCGATACGCGCCAGCGTGACCAGGAAGCCCAGCAGGGTGGCCGTGGAAAGTTGCAGCTCAGCGTGCATAACGGCTCAGGTCCCCCAGTATCCCTATGGTGTACGACATGAGCTTCTGAAGCATCCAGGGCAGCGCCAGGATGAAGGTCGCCAGGAAGGCGCAGAGGCGTGGAATGGTGTTGAACCCGGTGTCCTGAATCGAAGTGACAATCTGGACCAGGCTGATGACGATGCCCACCACGAATCCCACGGCGAGCAGCGGGGCCGCCAGCCAGAACGCCATCATCAAGGCCTGCCGCAGAATCTGGATCACGAACTCGGGGGTCATGTGTAGAACCCTTTCATGAGCGAGCCGATGACCAGGTTCCACCCGTCGGCCAGCACAAACAGGAGGATCTTGAAAGGAGCGGAGATCATGACCGGCGGCAGTTGGACCATGCCAATCGACAGCGTTACGGATGCGACCACCAGATCGATGATGAGGAAGGGCAGAAACAGGACGGCGCCGATCTGAAATCCGGCTTTCAACTCGGAGAGGATGTACGCCGGAATCAGCACCTGCAGGGGCAGTTCATCGGCGTTGCGAGGCGGCGGCAGGTGGGAGATTCCCACAAACAGCGCGACGTCTTTCTCGCGGGCGAAACGGATCATGAAGTTCTTGAGCGGTTTGGCGCCGGCGTCGAAGGCCTGTCCCGCGGTGATTTGTTTGTTTTGGAGCGGCTCCCAACCCTGGTGGTACATATCCATGGCCACCGGCTGAATAATCAGCATGGTGAGGAAGAGCGCGATGCCGAGAAGCACCTGGTTGGAGGGCGTCGTCTGAGTTCCCAACGCCTGGCGGAGGAAGTGCAGGACAATGGCAATCCGCAGAAACGGGGTAATCGACATGACCACCGCGGGCAGCATCGTCAGCAAGGTCAGCAGAATGACGATCTGCATGGGAACGCTGAGCGAATCGCCGCCCTTGCTCATGTTGATGCCAAACAGCGAATCCGTTGAACTGGCGGCAGCCCCCAAGGGACTGGCCGCCAGCAGCAGCGCGACCACAATGGCGCTCCAGCGGCGGGTCATCGCAACGCCATCCTTTGGTCCACGGATTCGGCGATGCCATCCAGAATGGAGCAGCCGCCGGGCGAGGCCGCGATGAGCATGGTCCGGCCCGCCACTCGCACGAGGTAGAGCGAGTGCTGCGGCGAGAGCGCCAACCGCTCGACGACCTTCATGGATCTGGTTTTGCCCCCGCCGGGGCCTCTGACGGCGAATTGCGCCAACCCTTTGCGGCGCAGCCACCATAACGAGCCGCCCAGCAGCGCCAGCACCGCGACTACGCCGAGGACCTGCTGAATCGCTTCCATCAGTCGTTACTCCCGAAGCGCACCATTCGGATGACCTCCCGCTGGCCGTCACTCGAGAATTCTCCGGCGCCGATGCGGGCGCGCCCGGCATAAACATCGATGCTTTCGCCGGCGCGCAACCCGGTCGAGATGACGCTGCCGGCCCGCAGTGCGAGAATCTGGCTGATTCGCATCTTGGGGCCGGCCACGGCCGCCTCGATGTCCACGGGCACGTCTTCCAGCAACGAGAATTGTTCCGGGGCCTTCATGGGCGGTCATCAGCGAATGAGGCCGATCAGGTCCTGTGTCATCTGATCGGCGGTGGTGATCACGCGGGAGTTGGCCTGATAGCTCCGCTGAAAAGTGAGGAGGTTGGTGAACTCGGTGGCAATATCGACCGTGGAACCTTCGAGAGACTGTCCCACAATCTCCCCCCTGCCGGAAGTGCCGGAGGCCCCGATGGCGGGAGCGGAAGTGGAGGCGGTGGGCTGCAGATTGTTGTTGCCAATCGCGAGCATGCTTCCCGGATTCTCGATGGTGGCCAGTGCGATCTGTCCCACCGTGGCCGACTGCCCGTTCGAGTATGTTGCCACGAGCAATCCTCCGTTCGATATCCCGACCTTGGTGATCTGGCCCGCGGCCACGCCGTCCTGCGAGGTGGCGGAAACCCCGTTGGCTTGCGTGAATTGCGTCACCAGGCCGGTGCCGCCGGAGTCGAACAGGTTCCAGTTGATTTTCATGTCGGGTGCGCCGTCCGCCAACCCGGTGATGCTCACGGAGACGGGAGGGTCTGTGGCGGCCGGGGTGGTCAATTGGCCGGTGCCGTCGAACGTCAGCGTGCCCGTGGCGAGGGGTGTGGCGCTGGACGTCTTGAGGTCGGCGTCGGGGATGGTGATAGCGTAATCCCACTTGTTGGAGTCCGACTTGGTGAAGGTCATGGTCAGGGTGTGGGTGCCTCCCTGTGCATCCACCACCTGGACGGGGGCGGAGTAGGTTCCGTCTGTTCCCCCCACCGTCCCGCCCGCGTTCAAATTGACGGTCGCCGACATATTGGCGGTGGCGGTGGCCGGCGTAACCCCGCTGATCGGGACAACGATATCGCCCACGGTCGAGTTCGGATTCACGACCCCGCCTACGGCGTTCCAACCTTGTACATTCTCTCCGGTGGCTGTCTGCAAGCGGCCGGTGGGGGAGAGTGTGAAATCGCCGGCCCGCGTGTAGAGCGTCTGGCCGTCCGCGGCGTGAACTACGAAGAAACCGTTGCCTTGAATCGCGGCATCGTATGCTCCCGTGGTTTGCGTGATCGATCCCTGTGCGAACTGCCGGACCGATTGCGCGCCGGCGACGCCGAGCCCAACCTGGGCCGAGGTGGTCCCCAGTTGCTGGCTCATCAAGTCTTGGAACTCCACAGTGTCGGCCTTGTAGCCCGTGGTGTTCAGGTTGGCGAGGTTGTTGCCGACAATGTCGATCGCCGTCGAATTTGCGTTAAGTCCGGAAAGCGCTGTATTGAATACGGTGAACATGTCGTTACTCCTTGTCTCTACGTTTGGGAACTGCCTTGCGTCGAAGATGTGCCGGTTGTGGCGGTAGTGCTGTTCATTTGTGTTTCGATGTCGCCGCGGATGCCGATCACTTGCTCCAGTTCGCTCATCTGTGCCAGTTGGGAAACGAACTGCGTGGGGTCGGCCGGACTCAGCGGATCCTGATTCTTAAGCTGGGCCACCAGCAATTGCAGAAACATCTGTTCATTAGCTGCGCCGCTGAGGGGCGAAGACGAACTGGAACTGGTGGTGCCCGTGGTGGTTGCGCTGGTGATGGGGTTAATGGCTGAAGCCATGGAATTCTCCTATGGATCTCTGTCCACCGCCCGCGAGGTTGCCTTCGAGTTCCTCAACCCACTTGGGACGATTGGATTGGTTGTGGTCACGCTGGCCGCGCTCCTGCTGCGACCAGCCAGGTTGCGATTGCGAATCGGCGTTTCGGGGCTCAGACGATCTGGTATGCGCCTGACTCGACGGCTCCGGCGCGCTTACCACTCCGGCGGGGCGCCAAGCCTCGGTGCGAAAGCCGCCCTGATCGAGACGGTCCACCAGTTCCGGCAGCCCCTGGCGCAGGCTATGGGTCAGGTCGGCATCTGAAGTCCGGATCGCGACGTGCAGCTCGCCTTCCCGCTCGACCACCCGAAGTTCTACGGTCTCTTGATCGGACTGCCTCACCTGTACCGAAAGGTCTTTGAGCGGCGCCGCCGTCTTGGGTGCGCCTTCTTCGGCGCGGAGGGGTGTGGCCTCCAGGCGCCCCGGCGGGCGACTGGCCGTCTCGGCGGCGGGTTGCGATCCGCCGTGCGCAGAGCTTTCACTGAGCACCCAGGCGCCCGCGCGGGCTGTCTCGGTGCGGAAGCCGGCTACCGGTGGTGCATCCTCCAGGTCAACCCGTCGAAGCTCCTTGGCCGGCGCGCTCTGACCGATCGCAGCCGGGCTGGTTTGGGCCTTCACTCTGACGGCGACGGCCAGGTCCGCGGGAGCTGGTTCCGCTTTGCTTTGTGTGCCCGCCTCCGCGTTTACAGCCCGCGAGTCCGAACCATTCACCGTCTGCCCGGGTTTCTCCGGAGTGGAACTCCGCTCCCCCGGGGCCGAGATGCCGGTATCCAACGGCGCAGCCTGAACTAACGTTAGATGAGCAATGGTGGCGGCCGCCTGCGCCCCCGCCTGACTGGCAGTGACTTCTGGCGCCGCGGCGGCGCTGTTGGATGGGTCGGACGCCGGGCTTTCGGATCCATCCTTCATGATTAAGGAGAACTTGCTCGAGACTGGCGGCGGCTGCGGTGGACGCGGCTGGAGCGAGATGGCCGCCGGGGCGGCTGCGTCCGAATTGCCGGCTTCTTTCTTCCCGGCTGAAGATTGAAGCCCGTTCGAGGCAGGCGCGCCGCCACCGGACGATTTTCCGCCACTCGCAGCGGGCGCGGCCGATTCATGGAGATTCCGGACTTGATTCGGAAATACCGCCTGTCCGAGCCAGGCAACCAGCGGCACATTGGAGATGAGGGCATTTGGATCAGCCGCCGGGCTGGCGTTCTCTCCCACGCCACTCTCGACGCTCCCGGTGGGACGATCCCCCTGAAGGGCGCCGGACGCCCTCGTCCGGCTGGGGCTCGCCGATGGGCCGAGCCTGCCAGAAGCCGGCAGGACGCTGGCAGAGGCGGCCAGTCCCGCTGTTGCGATCGCCGGCTCCGGTATGGCAAGGGCCTCGGTGGTGGAAGTACTCGGGCGCGCCGAGTAGGTTGCAGCCTTCACGAAACGGCCCGTCAAGCGAGCGCTATCGGAATCCGCACCGCGGGATGATTTGCCTCCACCTCCGGCGGATACCGCCAACTCCTGAAAATCCTGAAACTGCTTCGCAAATCCCGGCTGGCCAATGACAACGGACGGATCGGACGAAGAAACGAGCGGCAGTTTGGAAACCGGGCCACTCGGAGCAGTAACCGGGGTGGTGGGAGTCACGGGGCGTGGAAATGCAGATCAGGAGCCAAACAACGGACCGTGTTCTTTCAATGGGATAAAGTGCGGCGGCGGGTGTTGGAGTTTTGACAGTCAACTCCCTTCGTCAAGATATTGACGAAGAAAGGGTCCTTTAATCCTTTATATCGGCGGAATGTCCTGATATTTCTTGAGTATTTTCGCGGAGTTTCTTAGGCCCCCAACTTGCAACGCTCCTGTCGGGCTTACCTATGGACCCGCTAACTATTGCGGCAACGAGTGGATTGCGATCCCGAATGGAATCGCTGGCGCTGCTGGCCAACAATCTGGCCAACGCGACCACCAGCGGATACAAGAGCGACAGCGAGTTCTACGGGCTCTTTACGTCTCCGGATGCGGACTCCTCCGAGGAAGCCGCGACGCTGCCGTCTATCCAGCGCCAGTGGACGGATTTCTCGCAAGGCACGCTTCAACCCACGGGCAACCCATTGGACGTGGCGCTTTCCGGCCCCGGCTTCCTGACAGTCGCCGGCCCTGGGGGCGACCTGTACACGCGCAACGGCAGCTTGCATGCTTCCCCCACCGGTGACCTGGCGACCAGCGAAGGATTTGCGATCCGGGGCGTCGGTGGTGGCGCCATCCATCTGACCTCCGGGGCGTCCGTCGAGATCGCAACCGACGGTACAGTGCGGCAGGAAGGCCACACCCTTGGTCAACTAGCGGTCGTAAACTTCAAGTCCACCGATTCCCTGAGAAAGATGAGCGGCACCTGTTTCCAAAACGCCGATTCGAAGAACCCTCCGGTAGCGGCCAGCGATGTCCAGGTGCAGCAGGGGAAGCTGGAAGGCTCGAATGTGGCGGTGCCGGAAGCCGCCATGCGGCTGGTCGGGGTGATGCGGCAGTTTGAAATGTTGCAGAAGGCAGTATCGCTGGGCGTGGAGATGGACACCAAATCGATTCAAGAGGTCGCCCGCGTTGGTTCGTAGGCGTCTCGGGAGAGAACGGCATGATTGAAAAAGTTTCGGCCAACGCCGGCGTTTCGCCGGCCACGAATGTAACCCAGAAAGCGGCAAGCACCAAGGCTCTTTGCCACACCCCTTTCGGCGATGTAATGGTGGACGAGCTTTCGACCCCCAACCTCGCGGGCATATTCGGCGGCCGGTCGGACGCGAAGGGCGCGCCGGTCGTGGCGCAACCGGCGGTGGCGGCGCCCGCAGCGCAGGCCGCCGTGGCCACCTTCAAGGAGCAGGCCGCAGTGGTTACGTGCCAGGAGCAGGCCGCGGTGGTTACGTGCCAGGAGCAGGCCGCGATGGTTACATGCCAGGAGCAGGCCGCGGTAGCCGCCGATTCTCCGGCGCAGAATGCCGCTCCCACGGCGGAGTCTGTCTTTGGGCCCAATCCCTGGATCGCCAACCCCACGGGAACGGCGGCGGACGGCAGCTCATACGGCTACAACCCTTTGTATTTCGCCACCGCCGCCACGGCCGCCCAGGTGGCCCAGATGGTGGGAGGGAAAGTAGTGGCCAGCGACCAGTTCGCCTGCGCCGGCGGCTTCCAGCAGCAACAGCCGAACCAGATGGTCGAGCTGGCCAACGGCACGCTGATCAACGCCGGGCAGGTGGCTGCCTTCTACACCCACGGCTATCCGCAGTCCTACATCGACATGCTAATCCAAAGCGAGACTCAAGGAACATAACTATGATCCGCGCTCTCTACAGCGCCGCCAGCGGGATGACGGCTCAGCAGCTCAATGTCGACAACATTGCCAACAACCTGGCCAACGCCAGCACGACCGGTTACAAGATGCGCCGCGCGCAATTCCAGGACCTGCTCTATCAGAGCATGACGCAACCAGGCGCTTCGGCTGGACAGCAGACCACCGTGCCCACCGGCTTGCAGCTCGGGCTGGGCACGCGCGCTGCGTCCAACGAGATCATCTTCACTCAGGGCAACTTCTCCGAGACGGACAACCCTCTCGATGTGGTGATCCAGGGGAATGGGTTCTTTCAGGTGCGGCGCGCCACGGGAGAGATTGCCTATACGCGCGCCGGCACCTTCCAGCTCGACAAGACGGGCAATCTGGTGACCTCCGATGGCGACCCCATCGAGCCGGCAATCACCATCCCATCCGCCGCGCAGTCCATCACCATCGCGACGGACGGCACGGTCAGTTACGCTCTGCCCGGGCAGACCTCGGCACAACGCGCCGGGCAGATCCAAATTGCGGGATTTCAGAACCCGGCAGGGTTGAACAGTCTGGGCCGCAATCTGTACCTGCCGACGGATGCATCCGGAGAACCTATAGTGGCGAATCCCGGCGGGCAGGAGGGTTTGGGTACGCTGCTACAGGGCTACCAGGAGCAGTCCAACGTCAGCATTGTGGAGGAGTTCATTAACCTGATTGTGGCGCAGCGCGCCTATGAGGCCAATTCCAAGGTGGTCAAGGCCGCGGACGAAATGTACCAGCAGGTCAATAATCTCAAGCAATGACTCGGTTATGCATCGTGCTGCTGTGGTTTGCGTGCTTTACTCCCGCGCAGACCCCGAAGTGCGTGGAGGTGGAGGGAGACCGCATCCTGGCGCGTGATTTCGCGGTGTCCCTCCCGGGGTTTGGCCAACTTTCGCCGGAGACCCCGCTGGCCCCGGCTCCGGTGCCGGGAATGCGCCGGTTCTACCGCTCCTTTGAATTGGTTGCGCTGGCGCAGCGCTATTCCGTGAAGATCGACCCGGACGCCAGTCTCTGCTTCGAACGGCAGACGGAGACGCTCGACCGGGACCGGGTTTTGGAAGCCATGCGGTTGGCGCTTCCGCTCCCCGGTCTCGAAATCGAAATTGTGGAAACCAGTCTCTATCCGGTTCCGCGGGGCCGGCTGGAGTTTCGCCGCGAGAGTCTCGGAACTCCAGCATCGCCCTCGGCGCACATCCCGGTCGAGTGGCGCGGCAACGTCATCTACGGCGACAACCAACGTTTTGGGGTTTGGGCGCGGGTTTTGATATCGGCCCCCATGCTCCGTGTGGTGGCGGCCGAAGCTCTCAAGAAGGGAGAGGCAATCGGCGCCAGCCAGGTCCGCATGGAAACGGCCGACCGTTTTCCGATTGCCGGCGATGTGGCCCAGACGATTGACCAGGTTGTGGGACGAGCGCCGATACGGGTTGTCGTCCCAGGGACGGAAATCCATCTGGCACAGCTCATGGTGCCGCCCGATGTGAACCGCGGGGAGATGGTCGAGGTGGAGGTGCGCAGCGGGGCGGCACATCTGGCCTTCACCGGGAAGGCGGAATCCGCAGGCCGCAGCGGCGACACGATCGTCATTCGCAACCTCTCCAGCAATAAGGTGTTTCAGGCGCGCGTCGAAGGGAAGGGCAAAGCCATTATCGATGCCGGCCGCGCCCTTGGGAACTGAAATGCGCTCGCCAAATAAAATCCTCGCCTGGCTCCCGATCCTGTGCGCATCGGGAGCGTTGGTGGCTGCCGACACGAAGGCCAAGAAAACCTCCGAACCGAGTGCCCTCGACCGGTATATCCAGGAGGCCCTGGCTCACCCCAGTTCGCCGCCCGCGCAGCCATCGCCGGGATCCCTCTGGTCGCCGGCTTCGCGGCTGGTCGAATTGGGAAGCGATGTGCGCGCCAGCCAGGTGGATGACCTCATCACGATTGTGGTGGTGGAAAGCGCCTCCGCCGTGGTGCAGGGCGCCACCAAAACCCAGCGCACGTCCGCCCTGAGCAGCTCGGTAACCTCTCTGGCCGGAAAGAAGAGCCTCAATGGTGCACTAGCGAATCTCGCCGGCGCCAACACGGCATCTTCGTTGGACGGGCAAGGCACGACCAGCCGCTCCGCCACGTTGAACACTACGCTGAGCGCGCGCGTCACTCACGTGTTGCCGAATGGCTACCTGGTGGTGCAGGGCAACAAGGAGGTGGTGGTGAACTCGGAGCACCAGATGGTCACGGTTCGCGGCGTGGTCCGCCCGGCGGACCTGGCCACCAACAACTCCATCCAATCCGACCAGATCGCCCAGATGGAGATCAAAGTCGATGGCAAAGGCGTGGTCAACGACGCCGTGCGCCGTCCCTTCATCCTGTGGCGCCTGATTATGGGATTGCTTCCTTTTTGAGGGGACACTATGAAACGGATCCTGGCTATTTCGGTTTTACTGGCCTGGCATTACGGGAGCGATGCGGCTGCGGCTACCCGCCTGAAAGAGCTGGTGGCCTTGGAAGGGGTTCGCGACAACCAGCTCATGGGATATGGCCTGATGGTGGGGCTGAATGGCACCGGCGACCGGCGGCAAACCGTCCTTTCCGCGCAGAGTTTGACCAACCTGTTGGAACGCATGGGGCTGACCGTGTCTCCTACCGCGATTCAGGTCAAAAACACCGCCGCGGTCATGGTCACGGCAACCCTGCCTCCCTATGCTCAGCCCGGATCGCGAATCGACGTCACCGTGGCGGCCATCGGCGACTGTTCCAGCCTGCAAGGCGGCATCCTGCTGATGACCGGCCTGAGGGCTCCGGACAACCAGGTCTACGCGGTGGCCCAAGGGCCTGCTGTTCTGGGCGGTTACGTCGCGGGCAACGGCGGCAACAGCCAGGTGGTCAATCATCCTACGGTGGGAAGGCTACCCGGCGGCGCCATCATCGAGCGGGCCGCCCCCACTCTCAAGATCGGGAAGGACCTTCGCCTGCAACTGCGGCAGGCCGATTTCACCACGGCCGCTCGCATTGCCGCGGCTCTGAACAAGCGGTTTGGCGACGTGGCGCACGCCGAAAGCTCGGCCGTGGTGGCGGTGGGATTACCGGCGGAGTTTCTGAAGAACCCAACCGAGTTCGTGGCCGAGTTAGAACGGCTCACCGTAGAGCCCGACAGGGCGGAGCGGATCGTCGTGAATGAGCGAACGGGCACTATCGTCATGGGGAAAAACGTCCAAATCTCGCCGGTGGCCATTATGCAGGGCACCCTCTCGGTGGAAATCCAGACTGAGTTCAAGGTGTCGCAACCCAACGCCATGTCGACCGGTACCACACAGGTTACGCCGCAAGTGTCGACGAGTGTCAAGGAGCAGGCCGCTCGCAACCTGATTCTGAAAGAGGGCGCCACCGTGGAAGAACTGGTTCGGGCGCTGAGCGCGATTGGCTCGACACCACGGGACATTATTGCGATTCTCCAAAACCTCAAGAGCGCCGGCGCGCTGGAGGCGGAATTGGAAGTGATCTAGGAGACTCGACTATGATTCCACTTGTTTCAAGCGCAGCCCCGGATGCGCTCGCCGCATCGGCGAATCGCACCAACGACGCAGGCAAGATCAAAGACGCCGCGCGCCAGTTCGAAGCGTTGCTCATCGGCCAGATGCTGAAATCGATGCGGGATTCCGAAGGCGGCTGGCTGGGAACGGGCGATGATGAGGCTTCGTCTTCAGCCATGGAGTACGCCCAGGAAATGTTTGCTCAATCGCTTTCCGCGAACGGTGGCCTGGGCATGGCCAGCCTGGTGATGAAGGGCCTCAAGCCTCCCGATGAGCGCTAGGCGCTCCACCTATGCGCGCTGCCACCATCCGATTCCCGCCAAGCCGCGGCTGGAAGTTCCGCGCCAGTCTCGATCGCGCTGGATTCATGGGCCGGTTGGACGCTGGCGGCCTTCCAGGCTTCGGCGAGGGTTGTCAGCAAGGATTCCACTTCCGCCAGCGGAGCGTCCTGCTGCCGCATGTTCGCCTCGGTCAGGCGCTGCCTGAGGTACTGATACAACTCCCCCAGGTTCCGGCTGATCGCCCCGCCTTCGGCGTGATTCAGAGACCCGTCGAGTTCCGAAATGGCGCCGACCGCCCGGCAAACTCCCTCGATCGCGCCACGATGTCCCCGGCCGCCAGGTGCCGGCGCGCATCTCGAACCGAATCGAGCGCGAATTGATACAGGATGCAGATCAGCTCCAGCGGGTTGGCCGAAAGCACTCGACTTTCAAGATAAGCGTCTTTCCACATCGCGGTTTCAACCTATTTATTTACCGGCTTCCCACAATTCGCCATAATCCGCAGGACTTGTTCGGGGGGGATCTGGTCCAATACGTCGCCGCTCCGGCTGTCCACGATCCGTATGACCATTTTCTGCGTCTGGCTGTCGCGCGCGAACTGCAATTCGCGGCCGCTGCCCAGCAATTCCGATTTGTTCAAGGCCCGAACCGCCGCGACCACGGCTTGCTGCGCGTCCGCATCTTCACGCGACCTGGAAGCCGGATCGATCGGCATCGTCTGGCTGGCTCCGTACAACGAATGGATTTCCATAGCCGATCCTTTTGGGTAGGGCTTCTGCCCCGCCATTTATTAAATCGACGAAATACATTAAAATTCGAGTATATTTTCATGAAAATACTGCATTCATTTCTAATTCTGCTGGCGGTTGGGGCGTCCGGACTGGCCCAGGATGCTGCCCAGCCCGCCGATTCGAAACAAGCCGTGGAGAAACCGGTTGCCGTGCAGCAACAATCGGTCGCGGCCATGCAGCCCTCCCTGGCTGCACAGCGAGCCTCGATTGCCAGGCAGGTGGGCGATCGCTCGTCCGAATCGTTTTTCCTACTCGGGCCGCCCTCCCAATCCACGCTGGTTCCGGTCGTGGCCCCCGAATTCGATTGCGACCCGCTTCCGGCTTCCCAGCTTGACCCCCTCATTGACGGTGCGGCCAGACAGCAGGATCTACAACCCGAACTGCTGCGCAGCATGGTCAGGCAGGAGTCCGGGGCGCGGCCGTGCGCCGTCTCACCCAAGGGAGCCATGGGCCTGATGCAGTTGATGCCGGCCACCGCCGCTCAGTTGGGCGTCAAGG
>OCZT010005178.1_pt1 | contig 13064 bp, 11 predicted proteins | sample 1539031 | NCBI WGS metagenome assembly OCZT01 (sample SAMEA3539308, study PRJEB22396) | soil metagenome | biome: tundra; feature: field; material: soil | place: USA | collected 2010-05 | depth 0.15 m | reverse complement strand
TGCCCAGCTTTGGCATTGGCCATTCTGACCAGTTCTCCATCCTTCAACTCGTACTTCACGCCGTCTTCATGCGGTAATTGCTCGAATTGTTCCAGGGTCAGCAGCGTGGCGGTGCTCATGGCTTCGATTGTACCGCCGCAGCCTGCCCCTCCGCCGCCCCCATGCGCGTTCCTGTAGAATTATTTATGTGGCGATCCGGGCGAAGCTGGTCAGCGAAATTTCAGCGGCCGACATCTTCGACCTCATCACCCAGCAGACGCCTGAAGACCTCTTCCTCGAGTTCAAGGCCGAAATACTCGACCCGCGAAAGCCTAAAGACCGGCTAGAATTTGACAAGGGGGAGTGGGCGGCGGATGTCGTGGCGTTTGCTAACGCACAGGGAGGGCACATATTAATCGGAATGGAAGCAGACAAGCAAGAGCGCGCAGCCCGATTGATGCCTATCGCCGGCGATCAGGCGAAACGATTGGCAGATCAGCTTCGGGACCTTGCCATCGAACGTATCAAGCCCAGTATCGCGCAACTGGAGGTCGCTCCCATCGGGATCACAGCTTCCGAGTGGATCGTTGCGGCACGGGTGCCGCATAGCTCAGACAAACCACATATCTCCACCCACAACGGCAGGACCCGATTCACGCTGCGCGACGGCAACCGGAAGCGAGACATGGCATACGACGAGATTCGAGAGTTCTTCCTCGCGGGGCGGCAACAGCAGCTTTTTGTCCAGTTTCTGTCGGAGGTCGAGTCGATCAACTCCCGGCTCGCAGACCTGGAAAGAACGTTACGAAAGGCGGACTGAATGGTGGAATACGATATCGCTGACATTCTAGAGGAACGGGACCTAAACCTCTTCTCGAGGATGATGCAAGAGACCTTCGAGGAACGGGTCGGGACTAACAGATTCTTTAGGATCACAGGCACGCCCGCGGACCTCGGCCAAGTCTCGGCTGATGTGGAACAGTCGGCTCTGCTTGAACTTCTTGAAAAACCCCCTAATCCGCACGGACGATCAGGGGGGTGGGACGTCAGACCTTTGCCTCCGCTCAAGCGGACGGCCTTAGGGTTCGAGAACCAAAGAATCGAGTTCCACCATATGAAGTTTGTTAAGAATGGTCATTTAGAGTTCTGGACGGCAATCGATCAGTACTTTTGCTGGCAACAGGACCCCGCCGAGATGAAGATTCATCCCCGGCTTTACCCCTACCCGGTCGTCGAGCACGCCTTGAGTTTTCTCAGGCTTTACAGAGCGTTGGCGGATTTCCTGAAAATTCACAGCGACATACTGTTCCAGATGCAGTATCTTAACATCAAAGGCGCGATACTGCTTCCGTATCAGCCTGAAAGCATAGGCTTCATGCATCCGTTCGAACCTGTCAGACCCTTTGAGGACAACAGGCTGGTATTTGAAAAGAAGAGGTTTGCTGAGGGTTTCGATCCGGATCCTAGCGCGTTAGAACTAATCAAAGAACTCTATCATGCGTTTGGGTATGGCCGCGAACACATCCCCTTCTTCGATGCAACGGGTCACTCGAACCTGTAGAGGAACACTTATGGCGCACCAGCCGCACCTGCGCCTTCCGCCGCCAGCTTGCTCAGTATCCGGTCGTGAATCCAGTGCGCATCGAACCATTCCACCGGATTCACCTGCACGCCATCCACTTGCATGCTGAAGTGCAGGTGGTCGCCGCCTGCCAGGCCCGTCGAGCCGCTGTGGCCCATGGCCTGGCCTTTCTTCACCATGTCGCCCACCTTCACATCGATCCGGCTGAGATGCCCGTAGATCGATTGCAAGCCATACCCGTGGTCGAGCACGATGCAGTTCCCATAGATGCCCAGGTCCGACGCCCAGACCACGCGCCCGTCATTGGCGGCCACCACGGGGACATGCGCGGTCACCGCGAGGTCGTAGCCGAGGTGCACCTGTTGGTCCACTTTCTTGCCTTTGTAGATGTAGCTGCGCACATCGGCGAAGTGCGCTTCCACCTGCGAATTCGCAAGTTGCGAGAACGGGCCGTTCCACAACACCCGCTCCTCGGTCTTCAGCCGCAAATCCGCGAGCGCTTGATTGTTCTGTTTGCGCAGGTCGCGGTTGATGCGCAGGAAGCGCGTGAGCAGATCGCCAGACCCTACCGGATCGATCTGATTCACCACCTTGTCCAGAAACGCGTCCGTGACTTCCAGGTCGCGCGTGCGGAATGGCTTGGGAAAAACCTTGTACCAGAATCGGCCGGTGACCTCCGTGCCTGCGGCGTTGCGCGCATAGACGTGCGGCACGGTGTCCACGGGCAGATCCCAAGAAAAACCAAACAGCGAGAATCGCTCGTTCTTGGGCCGGCCCGGCTGTGGAAAGCTGCGGAATGTGTAGGGCCCCAGCTTGACGCCCGCCTCGCTCCAATCCCCTGAGACGGTGAAGGTCACCAGTTCGCTGCCACCCTGGTTGATGTAATGCTGCGCCTCATCCACCGCGAGGCGCGGCGGTTCCAGCACCACATCCAGATCGAAGCTCGCGCTGGTCGTGCGGCCCAGGAAGTCGTTCGATTGCGCCTCCACGATCAGCGTGGCTTTTCCCGCTCGCAGCGCCGGCGCCTGCTGCTTGCCTGCCGGAAAACTAACCGCATGCGGCGCCTCGCGCAGCCGCATGAAAAGCAGCCTGCGCGCCGGATTGTGGTGGTCGTAAACAGTGTACCGCGCGCCGTTCTGTTCCAGCACCGCGGTGAACCGGCGGAGTCCATATGGTCCAGTCACTTCCACCTTCACGGGCGTGCTGGCGCCGATGGCCTTCACCGGCGGGTCCATGGTGATCGCAGGCGTGGCGGAAAGCGCCGCCAACACCACGGCCGCCGCGACTAACAAGACAGCTACAATCGCAAGGATAAGTTTCACTTTTTAGTCCAGGAATCGATCCAATCGATAAATGTTTTGTACCAGAGCAGGCTGTTCTGCGGCTTCAGCACCCAGTGACCCTCGTCGGGAAACAGCAACAGCTTCGAAGGCACCTTCTGCAGTTGCAGCGCTGTGAACAGTTGCAGACCCTGGCCCACCGGCACGCGATAATCCAGCTCGCCGTGGATCACCAGCGTAGGGGTATGGAACTCCTTCACGAACAGACTGGGCGACCAGCGGCCGTAACTCTCGGGATTATCCCAGGGCGCCCCGCCGAATTCCCAAAGCGGGAACCACAGCTCTTCCGTCTCGCCGAATTCGCTGCGCAGATCGTACACGCCGTCGTGCGAGACCAGCGCCTTGAAACGCTGCGTATGGCCGAGAATCCAATCGATCATGTACCCGCCGTAGGAGCCGCCGGCGGCGGCCATGCGGCTGCCATCGGCATACGGCAAGCTGGTCACCACGTGATCGGCCACGGCCATGATGTCGTCGAAGGCGCGGCCGCCCCAGTCGCCATTGATCCCGTCGATGAACTTCTGGCCGTATCCCGTCGACCCGCGCGGATTGGGCATCACCACTACGTATCCCGCCGCGGCGAACACCTGCGCGTTCCAGCGATAGGTCCAGCTATGTCCCCAGGCGCCTTGCGGCCCGCCATGAATCAGCATCAGCACCGGATACTTCCGGTCTTCCCGAAAGCCGTAAGGTTTCACCACGAAGCTCTGCACGCGCGCGCCGTCCGCGCCGTCCACCCAGAACTCCTCCAGCGGCGTCATCTCGTGGGAACTCAGCACGGCATCGTTGATGTGCGTCAACGCCACCGCCGCGCCGCCCGATGAGGACGCGCGGTAAATCCCCGCCGGCTGCGTGCCGCTCTGCTGCGTGTAGATCAGCGTCTTGCCATCCGGCGTGAACTGCATCTCGTCAAGGTGGTTGTCGCCGCTGACCGCTACGCGCGCCTCACCGCCCTTCGCGGACTTGAACTGGATGGACTGCCGCCCGCGGTCCTCCGAAGTGAAGAACAGGCTGGCGGAATCCGGCGACCAGGCAAAACTGCCGACCCAACGGTCCATGTTCTCCGTCAAATCCGCGACCCTGCCCGTCGCCCGTTCCATCACCCACAGCCGCCAGCGGTCGCTTTCATAGCCCGGCCGGATCTGCGCGCGCCAAGCCAGATACTTGCCGTCCGGCGAGTACTGCGGCCCGCTGTCGGCGCCGGGATTGTTTGTGATCTTGCGCGCGGGGCGCCCCTCGGGCCCGCCGCCAATCGAAATCGCGTAGAGATCCGAGTTGGTGCTGGTGGCGGGCACCGGATCGGCGTTCGCCGCATAACAGGCCTCGGCCCCGTCCGGCGAGATCGCGTAATCGTCACCGCCGCCCAACGAGAATGGCGGCACGTCCAGCGCGCCGGGCGTCAAGTCCTTGGGATCCCCACCCGATACCGGAACCACCATCAAATGGCTGCGCCTCGCACCCTGCCAGTGATTCCAATGCCGGTACAGCAGGCTGGTGTAGATGCGCGCCTTCACTTTGCCGTTCTTCTCGTCTTCCAACGCTTTCTTGTTGCAGGCATCGTTGGCGCCGCACTCGGGGAACACGTCGCTCGAGAAAACCAGGTTCTTCCCGTCGGGCGAAAACAGAACGCCGCCCGCCTCGGTCGCAAGATTCGTCACCTGCCTCGGGTTCGAGCCGTCCGCATCCATCAGCCAGATCTGCGACGCGCCGCCGCGGTCCGAGACGAATGCGATGCGCCGGGAATCGGGCGACCAGCGCGGCCGCTCATTATCCTGCCCGGCTTGGGTGATCTGTCTCGCGGCGCCGCCCGCAACCGGCGTCACATAGATCTGTGTGACGCGCTTGTTGTTGGGCACGTCGATCGTCTGGACTTGGAAAGCCACCAGCCGGCCATCCGGAGAAACTTGCGGATCGCCGATGCGCGCCAATTCGAGCAGCGCTTGCGCGTCGAAAGGAAGCTGCTGCGCGAACAGGCCGGCGGCTGCGAGAAGCGCGAGTAAGGCTCGATGCATAACAGAATTGTAGCGCTGCATGTTAGCATAGTTTTCATCCCTCCGGCTCGGCATCTCTTATATGGAAACGCAACTCGATTTTCTTGGCGACCTAAGGCGTACGCACACCTGCGGGCAGTTGCGCGCAGCGGACGCCGGATCGCGCGCCCTGTTGATGGGCTGGGTCCACCGCCACCGGGATCTCGGCGGCGTGATCTTCATCCATCTGCGCGACCGCGATGGCGTCACGCAGATCGCCATTCATGCCGATGCCGATGAAGCCGCGCACCGCAGAGCCGAGCAGGTCCGTCCGGAGTATGTGATCGCGGTGGAAGGCGCGGTGGCGCTGCGCAGCGCGGATACCGTCAATCCGAGCCTGGAGACCGGCGAAGTCGAGCTTTTCGCGGAAAAGATCTGGATCCTGAACGAATCCCGCACGCCGCCCTTCCCCATGGAAGAGACCGTGGATGTGGCCGAAGAGGTGCGGCTGAAATACCGCTACGTCGATCTGCGCCGCCCGCACATGCAGCGCAACATCATCCTGCGCTCGAAGATCTCCTTCGCCGTGCGCGAATGCCTCTACGGTATGGGCTTCCTCGAAATCGAGACGCCTTTCATGACCCGCTCCACGCCGGAAGGCGCGCGCGATTACCTGGTGCCCAGCCGCGTGCAGCCGGGCAATTTCTATGCGCTGCCGCAATCGCCGCAAATCTTCAAGCAACTGCTGATGGTCTCCGGCTTCGACAAATACTTCCAGATCGTGCGCTGCTTCCGCGATGAAGACCTGCGCGCCGACCGCCAGCCGGAATTTACGCAGATCGACCTGGAGATGTCCTCCCCGCAACAGGAGCGCATCTTCGAGGTGATCGAGCCGCTGCTCCAGCGCGTGTGCCAGGTGGCGGGGTTCCATGTGGAGATCCCTTTCCCGCGCCTGACCTATGCGGAAGCCATGCGAAGTTACGGCAGCGATAAGCCCGACCGGCGCATTCCGCCCATGTATCCGGTGGAGCAGCTTTTTCCGGAGGGTAGCCTCAGCGCGCACGGCCTGCCGCTGGTGGCCATCGTGATTCCCCAGACTGGCGCGCTTAGCCGGCGCGAGCGCGACGAACTGAAGGCCTATGGCGCCGAGCGCGGCCTGCGCGTCTATGACGATCCCAAGCGCGTGGAGCGCGATCATCCCGAGCCCATGGCCCGTTTGCGGGAACTGACCGGCGCGGCCGAAAACGACTTGCTGCTGCTGGCCGCGTGGGCCGGAGAGCCGAAGGGTCATCGCCCCGAAGAGACGGTGTTCCAGGCGTGCGGGCAATTGCGCCTGTTCGCGGCGCAGAAATACAACGATCGCCACAAGCTGCTCGACCCGCGCCGTTTCGAGTTTCTCTGGGTGCTGGACTTCCCCATGTTCGAGTGGGATGACGAAGAGCAGCGCTGGAACGCCGCGCACCATCCGTTCACTTCGGTGCACGATGAGGATCTCGGCAAACTCACCAGCGACCCGGCCCGCTGCCGCGCCAAATCGTACGACCTGGTGCTGAACGGCACCGAACTGGGCTCCGGCTCCATCCGTATTCATCGCCGCGACGTGCAGTCGAAGGTCTTCGCCGCGCTGGGATTCAGCGAAGAAGAGGCTCGCCGGCGCTTCGGTTTCCTGTTGGAAGCCTTGGAATACGGCGCGCCGCCGCACGGCGGCATCGCCCTCGGTCTGGACCGGCTGGTGATGATCCTGGCGGGCGAGACGTCCATCCGCGACGTCATCCCGTTCCCGAAGACCGCGCGCGCCACGGACCTGATGTGCGACGCTCCTGCCCCGGTGCCCGAAAAAGCTCTGAAGGATTTGGGTATCGCGATCCGGCGATGACGCTCCATGACGCTGAGAGAACAAATCGAACAGCGCCGCCGGCAATGGGAGGCTTTCAATCGCTGGGAGGAGCAACAGCCGCCGCTCGAAAGAGAGCCAGGGCAAATCCTGGCCGACCTGGGAGCCATCCTGCGCTGGATTCCGGAAGAGGATCGCCTGCATGACCCCGACCCCTAGACGCGCGGCGTGCAGGTTTTGTTGGCAGCGGGCCGGGTTCTGAATCGCCGGCCATGACCGAACTCGAAGCGTCTGTCGCGTAGGAGCGCTCGCGATCGCGGCGTGGGGCGAGGCGCCCGCGACCCTGGATGTGGACTTGAGCGTCTGGGCCGAACCGGAGGATTTCGCGGCCACGGTCGGCGTGCTGTGTTCCCGGCTGAAGGCCCTGCCCGCCGATCCGCTCCGGTTCGCCGGCCAGACGCGGGCTCTGCGCTGCCGGCAGAGCGCGACCTCATCGCCAGAGCTCACCCGAAACAACTCGGCGGCAGACCTGTCAACGTCGCCACCGTCGAAGACCTGATCTGGATGAAGCTTATCTCCGAGCGGCACAAAGACGTGGACGACGCCCGGCGGCTCATCCGCCGCTTTCGGCGCACGCTCGACCGCACTTACCTGGAGCCGAAACTCCAGGAGCTATCCGAGGCGTTCGCCCGCCACGACATCTTGGATATCTTCAGGCGGGAGGAGACAGAACGACCATAAGCGGCCGGCTGACTCTGCGTCGAAAAGCTAAAACGCCCACGTCACACTGGTATAGCCGGTGTTCGCATGATAGCCCTGGTAAAAGGATTCGAGCCCGAACTCTTCGTGATAGTTGTAATACTGCCAGCCCGCGTTCCAGCGCAACTTCTCGCGCAGACGGATGGAAACCCGCGCCAGCGGCGATTGGTAGCTCAACGGGAAGGTCTCGACCGGCGTGAAGACCAGCGTCGTGGGATCGGTGGCGCCGGCCGGCGCCGCGGAGTTGCGGCCGTCGCCCGTATCCCGCGTGATCGTGTAGCCCACGTACAGGTCCACGCGCTTGGCCACCACGAAGCGCGCCACGAGATTGGCCGCATGAATGTTGCTGATGTAAATCTGATTGCTGGTCAGCGGAGAAGCCGCCGCGGGCCCGGCGAAAAATACGATGCCGGAGAGCGAATCCAAGTGCAGCTTCGAGTAACTGGCGTCCAACGTGAACCAGTCGCGCGGCGCCCACGATGCATTCGCGCTGTAGTTCCGCGCGTGCGAGCTATAACTGGTCAGAGTAACTGAGTTATTATTGTAATTCTCCTTGTAAGACGCGCCAATAGTCAGCTTTTTGACGCGGTACTCGAAGCGCCCGCCCAGCGCGTGGTAGTCACGGTCGCTGACCGGAGTGAACGGGCGGTCCGCGTGGCCGATCTCGCTTTCCAGGTTGATGGTCATGGCCTTCAGCGGTTTGATCCGGATGCCCGCGAGGCCTGCCTGCAGATGGTTCTCTTGCTCGTACATCGCGCCGCTGAACGGCGAGGGAATCGCGTACTCTTCGATATCCTCGATCCGCCGCTCGGAGTAGTGATAGCCGCCATAGAGGGAAAGCCAGTTCTGCACGCGATAGTGCAGATCCGTGGCGTTGGCGATGGTGCGCAGTCCCAGGTACCGGAAAGAAATGAAGTTGGCTGTTTGCGTCGCCAGGTTGAACTGCTCATAGTCCGATGTGCCGTCGATGCGCGTGCTATCGATGGACGTGTTGTTCACCAGCGTGAGGCGCGTGCTGGGAAAGACGCTGATCGATAGATCGCCCGTCAGCGCCGGACGCGACGCATCGCCGCCCACCGCCACCTGCTGGTTCTGGGCGCCCAGAGGTACGCCGCCGAACGCATTTTCATCCAGGATAAAGTTACGCTTTCCATCCACGTAAGTCACGCGGCCGTTCACCGCCAGGTTCTTGCCGCTCTTGTTGAGATTCCCCAGCCAGTAGGGGCTGGCGCCGTGATACGGCTCCGCGCGCTGAAACTGGGAGAGAGTCACGCCGGTGGACGGATTGTCCCCCGCCGTCAAGCCGTTTTCCCGATAGCCGCTGTCGTCCTTGAAGAACACCCACGAGTGCAACAGCGTCAGCTTGAACCCGGCCAGATCCAGATCGGCGCCCAGGCGGTATTCGTCCTGCTCGCGCCGCACGTTCTCGAACACCGGGAATTCGTTGCCCGCGGCGCCGCAATAAATGTTGCCATTGAAGCATAACTGCACGGTGGAAAGCGCCGGCCCGGCCTGCGTGTTGCGGCTGTAGCCCAGGTGAAATTGAATCTTCGATTGCGGCAGCAGCGTCAGATTGTGGTCCTGCATATGGCGGGTGGTGTCCATCAGGTGCAGGCCCGCGGCCACCGGCAGGCCCGGATTGAAGTAGTCGTCCAGCCGCCATAGCATGTCATAGCGGTATAGTTTGTTTTTTTCCACGCGCAACGTCACCGACTGATACGGATCGTTGCCCAGGCCGATAGTGGTCAGCACGATCTGGTCGAACCAGCGCCCATGACCGTCGCGCGAGTTCACGCTGAGATTGCCGCTCAGCAGCCGTATGCCGTTGCCATAATTCACATCGCTGCGATACGTCCCCACGCTGCCATCCACCACCGCGAAACGGTAGCCGGTCTCAAACGACTCCATCACGTTGTAGTCGCCCGTATTCTCGCCGCGCGGGGGCCCGGCCTGGTCCGGCGTAGGCGTTACCACCTGCTGCGCCAGCGCCGCGTGCGCCAGCAGAATCCATCCGATTAGAAGCGTGTTCGGCGTAATCCTCATGGCCGTCTCTTAACGGAAGAAGTAACCGTCGCTGTTCGACCCGTGAATCCGCACGTGGCAGAGCGTGCAGCGCTGATAGCGCGGGTCCAGCATGTTATGCGTGTTCGACAGCGCCGGGATGCCGTTGTTGCGCGTGCCGAAGCTGTCCGCGCCGTTATGGCACCGCAGGCAGAGCGTGAAGACCACCGGCCGCTGCAGCAGCTTTGCGTTGGTCGATCCGTGCGGCATATGGCACGCCCCGCAGCCCTCCACCCGCACCGGCGGATGCTCGTAGGCGAAGGGCCCGCGTTTGTCCGCGTGGCATTTCAGGCAGGCCTGCTCATTGCCCTCCGCGCGCGTCACCAGGCGTGGCCGGTCCGCCATGCCCCAGGTGGGTGCGAACGTCCCGTGCGGGTTGTGACAATCCGTACAAGCCATGAAGCCCTCATTCACGCGGTGTTTGAAGGGCATGGAAAACTGCGCGCGCACGTCCGCGTGGCAGCCGTAGCATAGCTCGGTCTGTTTCTTCGCCAGCAGGAATTGCGCGGCCGGCGATTTGTGGATCGAGTGACAGTTGGTGCACACCACGTCCGCCAGCGAATGCTGCGAGCGGCGGATATTGGCCTTCGAAAAATCGCGCGCGTGGCAGTTGAGGCAGGTGTCCAGGACGGCTTTCGGCGCCATCAGCGAGAACGCGCGCGGAATCGTGGTCTTACCGCCGTGCGCTTCCACGTGCGCCTTCCCCGGCCCGTGACAGCCTTCGCATCCGGAGCGCTCTGGCGGCTGATCGCCGCTGGCGATGCTCTTGTAATGTGGATTCTTATAGAAGTTGAACCAGACGTCCGCGTGACAGGTCTTACATACCGTGCTGCCGGCGTAGTCGTCTGCCGCCATCACTGGCAAGCATGGCACGCACGCGCATAACAGGAGCAACCATCTGGACACCCTCTTAATATAGAGGAAAAATCGCTAAACACCTGCAAATTCTGTGGTGGCACAGGCTGGACAGGCCAGGAGGCCTGTCCTACCGGCCGATCTCCAGGCACAGGCTATCCGTCCAGGCGGATGATCTTCTTCTGAATGGCGTACTGCACCAGTTGCGCCTTGTTATGAATATCAAGCTTGCGCATCAGGTTGAATTTGTGTGCCTCGATGGTCTTGACACTCAGATTCAGCGTGCAGGCTATTTCTTTGACGGAATTGCCTTCCGCCAGGAACTTGAGGATTTCCAGCTCGCGCCGCGTGAGGGTACTAAACCGCGGCTGGCGGGTGGCGGACCGCACCCGGCTCCGGAAATCGTCCACCAGGTGCGAAAGCATACGCGGGCTCAGGTAACTGCCGCCGCGGTGCACTTCGCCGATGGCCGACACCAGTTGCTCGGCCGGGCTATCCTTCAGCAAGTAGCCGCTGGCACCCGCCTCCATGGACTCCGCCAGGTAGTCTTCATCGTCGTACATGGTCAGGAACAGCACCTTGGTTTCAGGCCGGACCTTGCGGATCTGGCGGGTAGCTTCGAAGCTGCTCAGCCCCGGCATGCTAATGTCCATCAGCACCACATCGGGCCGGAGGTCCGCGGCTTGCGCGATGGCTTCCGCCGCGTTGGCGGCTTCGCCTACCACCTCCAGGTCCGGTGTGGCGGAAAGCAGAGTTTTGATACCCTGCCGAAACAGAGTGTGATCGTCGGTAAGAAGCGTTCGAATTGCCATAGTCGTCTCGTTGAGACCGCTCCCTGACGGTCGCGGCTCTGTAACACCATGAATCTACTGAGCCGCGACCGTTAGGGAGCGGTTCCTGCAGATCCCTGGAACTGAGAATCGCTAATGGCCGGGAATCGGCAATCGCATGGCAATGGTAGCGCCATGCCCTGGACTGCTGCGGATCTCCAAGCGGCCTCCCAACAGGGCGACCCGCTCGCGCATGCCTTTCAACCCGAACGACTTCGGTTGAGCCACCGCACGGTCCACTTCGAATCCGACGCCGTCATCCTCGACGTTCAGTTCCAATAATGTATCGGTGGATCTCAGTAGAAGGTTTACCCGCGAAGCCCCGGAGTGTTTGCCGATATTCTGATAGCACTCCTGCACCACCCTGTAGATGGCGGTTTCAGTCTCGCGGGGCAGGCTGGCGCCATAAGCGGTTAGCCTGAGGCGCAGCTTAATAGGATAGAGCTTCCGGAAGCGCGAGCTCAGGTGGCGGATGGCGGCTGGCAGGCCCAATTCCTCCACCGCCGAAGGGTGGAGCGCCGCGATGATACGCCGCATCTCCGCGATGATCCGCTCCGCCACGGCGCGCGCCTCGGCCAGTTTCGGCTGCAGATCGGCCGGCGCGTTCTTTTCGAGCATTTCCAGGTGCAGGCGCAGGAACAGCATGGATTGGCCGGCCTCGTCGTGCAGTTCCCGGCTGATCCGCCGGCGTTCCTCCTCTTCGGCCTGCAAAAGATGGGCCGCCAGCGAGCGCACCTGCTCCTCGCGCGCCGCCAGATCCTGGATCAGGCGGGCACGCTCCGCGCCGCGCAGGCACCGCTCCGCGAACGCGTCCAGCAGGTCCAACTCGCGCGGGAGCCAGCGGTAGGGCGTGGGAAAACCGAATTGGATGAGTCCGGCCAGGTGGCCGCCCGAGAAAAACGGAATGGACCAGTAGGATTGAAAGACGCCGCGCATGCCCCGATCCAACACCAACTCCTCGTCGCGACTGCCGGCGGCGATGTAGCAGGGCCGCGCCAACCGCTTCAGCACGCTCGAGGCCATTGGGGGACGATCCCCGAAGGGGATCATGCGGCCGGCCTGCGCGCGGAACGTGCGGGTCAGGATCAGAATGAAGCGTTGCAGCAGATCGTCCAGGCCGGTAGCCTCCATCTCGGCGCGCAGCAGGCCATAGAAGGCTTGCGTTTCGGCCTCGCGCACCTGGTAGTAAGCGTTGTTGACGGCCAATAGGGTTCGAAAGTGCAGTTGCTGCCGGACCCCCTGGAGCGCCGCATGCTGCCGCGGGTAACGTTTGGCCAGCAGGCCATCGAGCTGGCGATCATATTCGCCGACCGCCTCCACCACCTCCATGGGCGGGACGTTCAGCTTGGCCAGGCGCCGGCTGTTGTAGGCCACCTGCTCGAAGAAATCGTCGGCCGGCCGGCCGGCGGACGCCAGGCGGGCTGCCGCGCCAGAGGTGATCAGCGACAGCGCCGTGACTCGCCGCGCATCCGAGGCCTCCGCTGTCCCGGCGGCTGTCAGGTTGCGCCGCAGAACCGCATCCAGTCGCGGCAAGTGGTGTTCCATCAGGCGGGCGAAGAGCGCCAACTGCCCGGCCAGCGGCTCGCGGAACATGTTGGCGGTGTCAGTCTCGACGGACGCAGTTTCGGCGGGATGAGTTCTTGCCAATAGTACAGGTGGCGGAAGAGGCGGAATGTTCTCGCGATCCTGTAGGGCCTGGGCGATGGGCCAGCGTGAGGAATCGCTGTTCCGGCGGAGCGCCCGATGCGGGCACTTCTACGGCTCGCCGACAAGCCAACCAAGTGGATTCGTAAACACTGCGGCGTTTATCGCGGACATTCGCTGTGCAGCGTCTCTGATTTCGAAGCGAAATTG